>LFCJ01001717.1_pt1 | contig 15520 bp, 23 predicted proteins | sample 643141 | NCBI WGS metagenome assembly LFCJ01 (sample SAMN03766243, study PRJNA286221) | soda lake metagenome | biome: soda lake; feature: Kulunda steppe; material: water; isolation source: sample B1-Br-g2 brine of Lake Bitter-1 | place: Russia: Kulunda steppe | collected 2010-07 | reverse complement strand
TCATATTATGGAGCGTAGATTAATTTGTCATGAAGAAAAACGTTCAATTGCCAATAATTCAAAAATTCGAAATGAATTTATTGAATCTCAACTTCCAAAAAAGAGTATGCAAAGTAGTTTTTGGAGTACTGTTTCATGCCCAAACTGTTTAGAAAAAGAATGTTTATTTAATGTAGATAAACCTTCTGAACCGAATCATTGTCTAAATTGTGATACGATAATTCCGATTCCAAATTACTCTTAAACGTATGAATTGTATTATTTAATACTTTTATATTTTTTATCAGATATTGGTTTTTTCTTTTTTCGTACAGATAAGTTTCGCACATCTATTGCTTTTTGAATATCTGTTGTTCTATTTGATTCCATATTAAGACCATCAAAAGTATATCGAACAAGATATTCTCCCTCATTCAATTTTCCACCCGTACTTGTTTTGGGGAATACGATTACTCTTTCTCCCACATAATCAATTTTAATTTCCAGCCCTCCAAGACCTGTTAATGATTGTTCATTTCTGATACTATATTCACCATAAGGTAAATTATTTATATTTTCAATAGCATCATTTTTAGATTTGAGACCTAGTGAATCTAATGACCATGTTTTACGTACTAATGCACCACCTCCTTCTGATGGAAATACGACGGCAACTAATTGTGAACCATTATTATATATTCTGTATGCAACGTTCATATATCATATTATTATATAAATGGTTAATAATGTATGCATTTATTATTTTACCTGATTATTTATATATTATAAACCATTAATATATATTATGGGAGATAATAACTCTAAGCGAAAGAGACCTACTATTACAACGATGATGATATTTCACGGGGATTTTGAAAAACCCAGTCAATGGCAGTCTAAATATGAGCCTTGATTTGATATATAATATATATTATAAAAAGAATTAATATAAAATAGTCATAGTGTGAATTATGACAAATCTATAATTTTAGTAAATGAAAGTATAGAAGTATGTAAAAAATTATCCCAAAATTCTGATTGGTATGATACATATGAAAGGAGAGAAAAATATAATAAAGCGCAAAGAAAAATTCAAGAGTTAAATGACGTATTATTACACTGTGGAATTTTAGAATTAAAAAGTATTGAATTTGATAACCCATTTGATAATTTTGAAAAATTTATAATTAATGAAGGATGGACTATTGATGAATTTAAAGATATAGATGATATGGATATAGTAGAGAGATATGGTGAAGCTAGGCATGGTTCTGCTGTTGCTATGAGTGAATTAAACCATGTTGAACATGAACCCATGTCTGATTCGAGACCGTATAGTATTGCCGCAGAATGCGCGAAAGAACAATTAGAAAATTCAAAAAATCAATTAAAAATAATATCGAAATAGAAAAATTTATATCTATACATAATAAAGTAATATTATGACTGATTTGAGATTTGATGATGTAGTAGAAACGACTAAAATGATTGGTCCTGCAGGCCGATATTGTACTTCTACGTGTTTATCGTGTAGCAATCAATTTAAAGTTACACGGAAAGATTTTGAAAAAGAACGCAGTTATGATAATTCCAAATATATCCCATCAAGTGTAACAAGAGATATGTTAGAATATGTTTCTAAAATGCGTGCGTGGAATTGTTGCCATGAAGATGAAGTTCCTCTTGATGGATTACCAGAAAAAGTTGAATCGCCTATCGGAATGGAATATAAATAATTTTAATTAAAATTTCACAGTAACCGTATTTTCTAATACGACCTCATGTTTCATATGATTATGTTTAATTGATGTAGTTAGTAAATCACGTGTGCGAACTTTAGCTGGTACGTTGAAAGTAATATTTTCGAAAACGCCTTCACAACGATTGTCTTCATTTTGGTAGTAATTAAATTGTTCATCTTCAAACAAAATATCTACATTTCCATTGAATAAGTTACCTAATATATTAACCGTTAATTCATACATATCATCACCAGTTGAAATTTTGTCTTCATCAACTACAAACTTAATATACAAATCACCGTTGAATTTTCGTTTTACAGTCATATATTAACCTATGTTTTGACTGTTTAAATAAATAACTATATTTTACAAGTTAAATTAATAAGTTTTATAAATATTCAAATGTTAATTGAACAAAATTAATACGAAAAATACGAATCTTCTGTAACAGAATATACTTGGCTAAATCTACTATTTGCTATAATATCAGGTGTTTCAAATCGATGTTTTACGACAGGGTATACACGAGAAAAATCTTTAATATATATCTCACTTTTTATTATACTCTCAATTGATTTTTCTTGTTCTGGTTCAATTGAATGTCCTGTATATTCAATAATAATATCTAAATCATTAGGTATTCTATCTTTATCTTGTACAGTACTCCCCCAAATAAATATTTTGTATCTCGGAAGTTCATCAGAATCTGTAACGCGTTTCCATGTCGTACCAAATTTAGGGTCAACTTTATTTTTAGCAATCTTAATGCCTTTACGTAAATATTCATCCATATATGTCTACTTTATTTTTAGTATGTTAAATATTTATTTAGAATTATATTTTTTTAATTTCAATACCATTCCGTTTCATAGCTATTAATTCTTCTCTAGTATATTCATCCGAATCCATCATTTGTTTTACAAGCGAACTATATACTACTTGTATTAATTGACCATGCAAATAAGTACTATCTTTATGAACATTGATAATCTGAGATTGTGGTAATAATTTAATATCTTGAATATGATTTTCTAATTCGTTTTCTATATCTTCAAAAATATTTATACATAAATCTCGTGGTAATTCCGTACAATCAATCTCCAACATATATTAATATATATCACAGACGATTATAATAGTATCGATTATTAGTATGAATATGTATTTACTTTAACTGTACAAGAATATCCTTGTTCTTTCATACATTTCCCAAATGTTTCATACAAAGCTACCTTTTTACTGTGTAGTTGATAATCTGTACCTTTTAAAGCATCTATATGTATACCATTATCTTCAGATAATGTAACAGGTACACCGTTAAATGAATAGGAACCATTTTGCTTATTTCCATGCAATTTAAATGTTTTAATAAAATTTTTACATCTCCCATCAACTTTGGCTGATACTAATGTACCGGGGTCACCACCTTCTACGTTATCAGCAGCTTTTTTTGATTTTTTAACAGCAATTTCTAATGCATTTATAAAGTCAGATTTATTATAACTCATATTTATAGGTATTTTATACATCCCTATATATTTTGTCGAAAGGTTTATTTTTTGTATAATACATTATTATATAATGACTATTCAAAATAATTTTCCAAAGACAAGATTTCAAGGAAGTAAAAGAAAAATAATTGATTGGATTTGGGAAAATATATCTGAATTTAATTTTAATTCAACCTTAGATGTATTTGGTGGAACAGGTGTATTTGCTTACGAATCCAAGCGTAGAGGAAATATATCATATTATAATGATTATATGCCATTTAACCATCAAATTGGATTGTCTATAATCGAAAATAATTCAATTACATTATCAACAAACGATATTAATTATTTATTACGCAGAAATGATAATTTTGAATATCCTTATTTTATACAAGATGAATTTGAAGGATTATATTATACCGATGAAGAAAACAAATGGTTAGATATGATGCATATTAATATTACAAATATGAATAACAAATATAAGCAATCACTTGCCTATTCAGCTTTATTCCAAGCGGCTTTAGCTAAAAGACCGTATAATTTATTTCATCGTGCAAATTTATATATGAGAACAGATGATGTTGAACGTTCTTTTGGAAATAAAACTACATGGGATAGGTCATTTCCAGAACATTTTCGTGAAAAATTAGAAGAATATAATAACGCGGTATTTGATAATAACAAAAATAACAAGTCATATAATAAAAATGTATTGAATTGGAATAATCCGCCGAAAACTGATTTAGTATATATCGATTCCCCATATTATGATAAAACGAAGAAAAGTAATAATAGCACAAATTATCAATATTACTATCATTTCCTAAATGGATTTGTTCAGTATGATAAATGGCCAAATATGTTGGATAATTCTGTAAAAACAAAACGTTTAAAACATGAACCATCCCCATGGACTAAAAAAGATAAAATAAAAGATGCATTTAAAAAAGTTTTTAATTTATTCTCAGATAGGATTATAGTTCTTTCATATAATACGGCAGGTTATCCTTCACCTAAAAAATTAAAACAAATGTTAGAATCTACAAAAGAAAATGTTGAAATTACTTCAAAAGAACACCAGTATGCTTTATCTACAAAAGAAGATAGTGCAGATGAGATTATTATAATAGCATATAATGATGAAGATAAAAAGTAAAAATCAGTTTAACAATAGATTTATAGTCAAGGAGTAACATATATTATGTATGACAAGTGATTGTGATTGTGAATGTGGATGTTGTACAGATAAGGAATGTTGTAATGGATGTGGTTGTAATGATTGTATTTGCTGCTAATCAAAAATTAATTTTTTAAGCCATTTTTTAATACGCAAATTTACGTTAGAATTATTTATGCGTTTTTTGAATCTTGTTTCATCAAGGATTATAAGTCCGTCATCATCAATTGATATATCATCTACATCAGAAAAATAATCTTTTATTTCGTCATTAGTCATACATTTTACTAATTTATATATCGGCATATAATTTACACATATTTAAGTCTCATTTTTTAGTGTATTTTTAAACCAATTAGCCATTTCTTGTTTGCGTAACATTTCATCACCATACCGATTATCAATATTAAATGTGGTAACTTCTTCTTTTACAATATACCCGATGAATTTTCTTTTTGAAACTGGACCAAATTTTTCTTCAACGTCATCCCAAGCATCCAGCATTAAGTGTGCATTAAATCCAAATTCTCTCCAAAATCGAGGTGGATGTGAACCACTTTCGAAATCTGAATGTCGCCCCACCGTCACATGTGTAACTTCATGAACTAGTACAGCTAACAATTCTTCAGGTTTACAATTATTAAAGTAATATTTATCAGCACTAAACCCAACGACTTTAGGCCAACTACTTCTTGGACCGCAAGAAGCATAGTATGAACTAGATTTTTGTTTATATCCGTATTCAATCTGATTGTTTGTAATCGGATATGGATTAGGGTGATACGGATGTTTTGGTTCTACGATATTAATAACAACTTTAAATTGTTCTTTAATATCATCATGTGTCAATGAACCATACGAGGGAGTTTTTGAATCAGTTTTCACGTTTGACATGAGTCTTGATACTATATTATTGATGTGTTTATTTAAACGATTCGATTTCAGAATCAGAAATTTTAAATATACTCCACAACTACTAATTGTATGACCAATTCAAATTTAATTGAATTAGATACAGATAAAGATATTTTATCTTTTCTTAAGGAACATTGTTCTTTTGAAGACAATAGAGTGTATATTCTTATGACAATGGCTCGTCCAAGAGAAAATAATTGTATAACGTATAATAATATACCTATATTTAGAGAAATTATTACCTCTCAAGATAAAATTGAAACTAAATATAGTAAATTAAAATCTATTTCTAATAATTATAATCCTAAAGAAGATACAGATAGTTTAACGTTTAGATTTTATTTAACGGTAAATGCAAGAGATATTGAAAAATCATTTTATCTATATCAAAAACGATTACTTAAATATCAATATAATTTAAACAATGGACATGATGAATCTTATGATAAAATAAAAAGATTAGATAAAGAATGGAAATCAACATTACAGCAGAAAGGTAACAAAGTAGACAACTATTTTGTTATTGATATTGATGATGAATCTATGTCTACATTTGAGTTAATTTCAAAAGAACTTGAAGAAAGAACAAATATTATTAAATCAGTTAAAACACCGAATGGATTTCATATCATTACAGACCCATTTAATTATACTGATTGGGATACACATGATGAACAAGAATATATTGAAGTTAAAACAGATGATTTAATATTTATATTGATGAATAATTCATAACTGGTAATTTATTAAACGAATTTTTATTGTTGTTCCTCCGCACATATTATTATCTACAATGAGTTTACCGTTATATGTTTCTGTAATCCATTTTGATAACCATAAACCTAATCCGCTTCCATGTTTTAATTCGGATATTTTTTCATCTTGATTTATAATATGAATTTCTTCTTTAGGAATTCCGGGTCCATTATCTTCTATACATATATCTACATATTCATTATATTCTTTTGCAAATATTTTTACATATGGTGTATTCGAATTATTGTACCTAATTGCATTATCAATTAGAGATTCAAATACAAAATGTATTTTTTCCCCGGATTTTATTGTCGTATCTGAGGAAATATCTAAATTAATACAAGATATATCTAAATTATTACTACACATATAAATAGCATATTTTATTTGCGTTTTTAAATTTAATACATTCAATTTTGTATTTTCTTTTGTTATATTTTCAATTATTTTAGCTTCTTCTGTTAATCTTTTCAAACGAGATGTTGAATTATTTAATTTTGAACAATAATTTTGAATATCTGTATTATTAGTTTCTTTATTAATTATTGTATTTAAACCCATTATAACATTAAGTTCGTTTCTCAAATTATGTCTTAAAATTCTATTTAAAACATCAACATGTTCTGTTTTTTGTATATTATCAGTAATATCTATATAAAAAGCGAATCCTTTTTTATCATTATAAGATATACTTCTATATGCAAATTTTTTAATTCCTTTTGGTGTTTTTCGTTCAATAATTTCTATATTTTTAATACCATTTAGTGTTTTTTCATCAAATTTTCTAGATTCATTTATTTTCGCATCTGGAACAATTAGATTATTTAATGATGTCCCAACTAATTCTTTTTTATTATTTTTAATCGTAAATTTATCTAGAAAAGCTTTATTAACAGAAATGATAATCGGTATTTTTTCATCATTTAATTTAAATTCTACAATAGGTGTAGGCATATCATTGAATAATTTTTCAAATTTATTCATTCTTTATGTAATATTATAATTATACCATTATAAATTTATTTATATTATATTTATATAATTATTTTAAATTTAGAAAATAATTTATATTGTACACAACATAATATAATTATGAACTACGAATACAGTGTACCTTTATTTGATTCAACTAATATAGTCGTTAAATCTAATTATATACAAAATAAACTGCTACCAAATAAAATAATTACAAATAATCTCCTATTCAAACCCATATGGAATTATGATTCAAAAACAATTTATGATTTATATGTAGGACATGATAAAAAGATACAATATATGCCTGTAAAAAGATTTGAAAATTTAAAAGATGTCATTGATGAAAAAGAAAAGTGTAGAGGAAAGTATAATAATAATGTATCTTGTAAATATATAATTGAGAAAAAAGATTCGAATCAGATTATTGGTGTAACAGGATTTATAATTGATTGGGATAAAAATAAATCTGGATATTATATTTGGTTGAAAGAAAAATATAGAGGATATGAATATTCAAAAGAAAGAGGTATTGCGTTTACGTCAATTTCATTTGAAATATTAGATTTAGATTCCGTTAAAATAAGTGTTATTACGGAAAATAGTAATTCGTCTAAAGCTATATGGAAATATATCCGAGAATTCGGCGGTTATCCCACTGGTTTACAATTAAACTATAAAAATATCACAGATTCAAATGAAAAAGATGATATTATTGAATTTACGGTTACAAAACAAGATTATTATAATAGTTTAAACAATCCTTCAAACAAATATACTGGAATAAATAGATTAAATACGCTTATTTCTAAATTATAATTTTAATATTATTCTATATTCTCAACAGATTGTGTATGTGACATCAAATCAATAATGTTATCTTCTTCTTCATTATATGTCTCTGGGTACCCACCTATTAGAATTGCTACACCATCATTTAATTCCACAGTACTAATTAATACATATCCCTCAAATGATACGCCTAATTCATCTAATGTGAATGTTGCATCATATTTTGAAATATTTATATCTTGGTCCGTGTCATTATGCGTTGTATTAATTGTATCAACTTGACTATGTATTTCAACGTTATCTATTTCATCAGATATGAATTGTTTTATATATTCGTCTGAACTTTGTAATAATGGATTATATTCTTGGTCAGATATATTTATAGATGGTGTATTAATAGTTGCAAATATAATAGGAGATTGATAATCTTCATCAGATACTAATTCATTCGATATATCTTTTTCATATAATGTAAACCAACTTGTTACACTAATATCTTGAGAAAAATCTGCCACGGATATACTCTCAGAGAATGTTATTTCTTCTTGTTCTGTAATATTATAATTATAGTCAGCAGCTAAATCCTCATCTGTTTCTGCCGGTGGTGCAGAATATGTTGTAAGTCCAGCACAACCAGCCAATAATACAACCATTAATACAGATAAAGTTGCTAATGTTTTTCTATTCATACGCATATATTATACTTTATAGTATAAATATATTTATATTTAATATGAAAATCGTAATCTTTTAGTATAGACAATTATAATTCTTACATATGTTTACAACAATAACAGATAAACAGATTTTAAATGGAGATGCGACGGACGCATATTTTCTTCGAACAGAAGAAGCATTAAAATATGCAAATGAAAATCCAATTGTCGTAGCCGATATTTCGGCAGACCAGTTTGGAGATAATGAATACGAAGTTTTAGCTGGAGTAAACGATGCCGTTGAACTTCTTAGTGAAATATCGGATAACATTGATGTTTGGGCATTACCAGAAGGAACACTATTTGACGGTGGACCCGTCATGCGAATTAGAGGTCCATATCTTGAATTTGCTCGATATGAAACGAGTTTACTAGGCTTTTTATCTCAAGCAAGTGGTATTGCAACGAATGCATTTAAGGCAACGAAAGAAGCGGATGATTCAACATCTGTTCTATCATTTGGAGCGCGACATATGCACCCAAAGATTGCGGCAGTAATTGAGAGAAGTGCATTAATTGGGGGTGTTGACGGGTTTTCTCATGTTGCTGCAGGAAACCAGATTGGAAAAGAAGCAACAGGAACAATGCCTCATGCGTTAGTTCTAGCTATGGACAATCAAGAAAAAGCATGGTCTGCATTTAATGGTGCTGTAGACGAAGATGTACCCAGAATCTTACTTACAGATACATTCACAGATGAATCTGATGAATCATTACGAGCGGCTGAACTTCTTGGTGATGAACTTGATGGTGTTAGATTGGATACAACAGGTTCGCGTAGAGGTGACTTTAGACATATCATCAAAGAAGTTCGATGGAAATTGGATGATGAAGGACATACAGATGTAGGTATATTCGTCAGTGGTGGTCTTGGACCAGAAGATATTAAAAGTCTCGGTGATGTTGTAGATGGATTTGGAATTGGCGGCTATATCAGTAATGCAGACCCTGTTGATTTCAGTTTAGATATTGTGGAGTTAGAAGGTAAACCGACGACAAAGCGTGGAAAATTACCGGGTATTAAATCCATAACTCAAGAGAATGGTGAACATAAAATTACTCCGGCAGAAAACGTAGATGATGGTATGTTTGAAAAAGTCATTGGTAATGGTGTCTTATTAAAAGAATTTTCAATCGAAAATGCAAAGAATCAAGTGGATGAAAGTTATAAAACTTTAATGGAGGACTAAACATGAATAATATCAACCCAGATACGGCGGCTTTGATTGTTGTAGATATGCAAAATGATTTCTGTGATGATGACGGCGCATTATATGCAGAACCAAGTAAGGATGCTATTAAGCCTGTTAGAGAATTGATTGAGTGGGCCGATATTAGCGGATTAGATATTGTGTATACTAAAGATGTTCACGCAGAAGACCAATTCGATGATACAAATTATTATGATGAATTTGACCGGTGGGGTCAACACGTATTGGAAGGAGAATGGGGGCAAGAAATCGTTGAGGATTTAGATGCGGATACTTTAGCAGACTACATCGTTGAAAAACCAACGTATAGTGCATTTCATGAAACGGAATTAAACGAATGGCTACAAGATAATAATATTGAAACGGTTCTTATCTGTGGAACGCTTGCTAATGTTTGCGTATTACACACAGCAAGTGGAGCCGCCCTTAATGATTATCGACCTATTATCGTTGAAGATGCTGTTGGATATATTACAGAAGATGATAAAGAATACGCATTAAATCATGCAGAATGGTTATTCGGAGAGCTGATGACGAAAAATGATTTAATTGATTAAGTTATCACTTCTATTCTAACAACATCTTCTGTTGAATCAAAATTAATACGGAAATCTTGGTCTACAGTTAAACTTACATCTGCAATAATATCATCAGTGTTTGATGGTTTATCTACTTTTAATACAGACGATACACTTTTAAAATCGGCTCGCGTATCAAATGGAACATATTTATACCCATGAACATGAATACCTGTATTTGTTTCTTCAATTCTTTTCCACTGTTGTGAACGAGAAGTCGAACCATATCCAGATTCGATAATAAGTAATATCTCATCATCAAAGTTAATTTCAAAATCAGATAGGATACGTAATATATCATTCATATCATCTTCATTATCTATAACTCTAACGATAAATTCATTACTTTCAACCATATCATCTATTGATAATTTTGGATTATCAACAGTCACATTATCTACTGTTGTGAAATTTAATGTCGGACTTGAATCTAAATTTTCACCTAAATAATCTGGGTTCCATTCGTCTTCATTATCAGGTGGACGGTTAATTTCATATGGGGGGGAATCTACACGTTCTTCAGATGGTAGTTCTGGATACTCATCGTCTGAATCTGAACTACGGAATATATCCAAACAACCTGATAAAGCTCCCGTCGCAATAATACTACTTGATGCAATATATTTTCTACGTTTCATATACTATATATAATAATGCAAACATAAAAGCGTATCTTTAATTAATTCTTTTCGTTCGAAGAATAGAACGTGAATCATCTTTAATGATAATTACATCAATTCTATCTCCACTATCAAATTCTTCACCATTAGATTTATTAGAAATTAAAATTTCACTACCTTGTGTAACTTTCCCCTCAAATTGAACCGGTGATTCTTTATTATTTATTTCTACAGTAAGATTACTTGCGTCAATATCTGTTCCTTGTTTATGTGTAATTAAAACTTTATTATCATTTGTTTGTTCTATGTCGAATAACGCAATTTCATAATTTGTTGTAGATAATCCTAATGAAAGATTTAATACATATGGTAAAATTATCAATGTTAGTAATACGGTTAATAATAATATAAATATAAAACCTATCGTGATAATTGACCCATTACCTTTATTATGATTATCTCCCCGCAACATAATATTAATTTGATGATAAATCATATATATTTATCGTCATAGTGATTAAATATCGAATAATTTAATATAACAGAATTTAGAATATAGTATATGAAAATAGATGAAATGGTTAATGAATTAGAGCACATACATGATATTGAAATTCTATATATGCGAGAATTAGGGAGTCGCGCTCATAATTTAGATTCATGTAAATCTGACCATGATTTACGTATTCTATTCCGACAGAATCCGACTAATTATATAAAAATGGATAGTTATACGTCAAATATTAAGCATAAATTTGATTCTGAATGGGAAGTTAAAGGATGGGATATAAAAAGATTTTCAGAATTGATATATGAGTCTAATCTGACTATGGTTGAATTTTTGAATAGTCCATTAATTCATTACACTAAAAATGTATATTTTGAAACAATTATTCAAAAGCTACAAGAGTACATATTTGAAAATGTTAATCTTGTTGATTTATATTATGATTATCATTCAGCTACTTCGTCTATGTATAACAGATTTATCAAAAAATGGAAAATAAATGAAGACGGAATTAGAAGTTCATCTATGGGTAAATATTTAGAAACTATGGAACATTCACCCAGAATCCAGATTATAAATGGTGATAAACACTTATCTTTTGGACGTGCAGGAAATTACTCGATTGAAAAAGCTCAAGAATTAAATTTTGTAACAGAAACAACGTTCAATCGAACTATTAAAAAATATTTAATTACGCTTCGAAATATTTGTTGTGCAAAATGGATTAAAATATATAAAGAGATTCCACCTCTTGATTTTATTGAGTTAATGAATAATCAAAATTATCTGGATAAAAATGTTGAAAGCAATATTAATAAATTAATAAAGAAAAAGAAAAGTGGTAATGAGGAAATAATAAATGATACGTTATTAAACAAATTTATAGAATTAGAATTAGCTAATGATAAATTAAATTATACAAACTATAATACAGAAGAATTAAATAAAAAAGTTATAAATGAATTTATAGACGACGTATTTAATTACTAATCAAATTTCGGTTTTAAATCTGCATTTTTAATTATTTTAATTATATTATTTTCTAAATTATTTAATGCTTTTATAACGGATACTGTCATTGTATTTTGTTTTATAAAAGTTTGTAATTCTTTATTTAATGTCTTTAAACTTTTATTTATATTAGTTTTATTTATATTAGTGTCATCTGTTTCATCAAATAATTTTTTTATATATGAAAAATAATCTTTAGCTTTACTTTTAATTTCTTTTATATTATCTGTTTCTGAAAATACAACTGTAGAATTTTGATAATTTTCTTTCAAATTATTATTTAATCTAATGTTAAGTTTTAAATCTCTTATCCAATCAATAATATCTACAACAATAGTATTATAATTCATTGCGTTACAATCTACAAATATAGAGGTTAAAAATATTATGGAGAGTAATAAATAATTATAGCTATATTCAAAATAATTCAATCAAGATAATTATCTACATCTAATGAAGCTTTTACACCCATACCTGCTGCCGTAGACGCTTGTTGATAATGATAATCTACAACATCACCTGCTGCGAATATACCTTGAACATCTGTTTCCGTAACATTTTCTAACCCACCAGAAACTTTAATATATCCTGTATCATCAACTTCAACATCTGTATCTGTAAGATATGATGTATTCGGTGTATGACCAATAGCGAAAAAGACGGCTCCAACATCAAGATTCCATTTTTTTGTTTCAGGTGAATCTAATTTATTTGTTGGATATCCTTCTTCATTTGTAACTAAATCAATTGACTCAATACCTTTTTTCTGAGAGCCATTTATTTTCGTTAATTCTGTATTTTTTATTATTTCTATCTCTTTATTTTCAACTTTACGTTTAACTTGTTTTTGTAAATAGCTATTACCTCTAAATTCTTCTCTTCTATGTATAAGATAAACTTTTGAAGCAAATTTCGTAAGATAATGTGCTTCTTCAAGTGCAGCATCCCCACCACCTACAACAACCATTTCTTCATCTTTGAAAAATGCACCATCACAGGTCGCACACGTTGATAAACCATAACCCATTAATTCGTTTTCACCGGGTATATCTAATGTACGTGCGCTTGCACCTGAAGCCACAATAATAGATTTAGATAAAATAATATCATCTGTAGCTAATTTAATTTCAAATGGGCGACTTTTATCCATGACTTTTTCAACAATACCATGTTTTAGTTCGGCTCCAAATTTTTCTGCTTGTGTTTGCATTTTTTGTATTAATTCTGTACCTCCAACACTATCTGGGAAACCCGGATAATTAGCAACTTCACTTGTTAATGTTAATTGACCTCCCGGTTCATCCCCATGAATTATTAATGGGTTATGTCCATTTCTCGCACAATAAATTGCTGCTGATAATCCTGCTATACCACTACCAATTATTACGACATTATGTGTTTCTTTCATATTATATACTAATATTCCTACCCCTTAAATTATATCGTATATTAATCATCTATATTTGGTTTTTCAGATAATACAGTAATATATGAACTATGGATAGGTTCTATCAATTTACTTTGGTCATCTTCGTATTCAAATAGCCAATAATTCGGATATAAATCTAAAATTTCTTCATCATAATCAATTATTTTATAATCATATGCATTAACATCAAAATGCGCATTATATCGTTTTTTTGTAATTAAACAAGTAATTTTATAATTATTTTTATGATTTCTCTGAATATTAAACAATATATAATCATTCACATCTGGTTCCTGATTCCATGTAATGTGAGAACCCATTACTTTGAAAAAATTTCTCATAGTTGCAAAAAATTTCAATAAAAGAATATCAGAATCGGTTACATTGAATAATTCTACATCTGAATTTTCTTGTAAATTTCTTAAATTTCTATATTTGGATACAAAAGCATTATATGTCTCCTCGTATGAACCAAATTCATATTTATCTGCAAATTCAGATATATGTTCAATTACTTCTGTATTAGATTTACATACCGGGTCTAAACTTGTTACAATAAAATTTAATAAATCAACCGAAAAAAAGCAAAAATCACCAACAGATATGCCCTCAGTCTTTTTTACTTCCGTATATAATTTTTGACCATCATATTTTGAAGTCGTTCCAATAAAACCACTTTCCCCAATAAATGCACCATTTGTAATTGAATCACCAGACTCAAAAATAAATTCAATAAGATGATAATAATTTTCATATATTTCGTTAATACCTTCTAAAGGACTATTTATAGATGCTTTTTTCATCTCATGTATTAATTCATCTGGATTCTGAGCAGTTTTACTTTTTGACATATAATATATATTATACTTATATCATATAAATTATACGCGTATTTATATTTATAACCTTTCCGAAATAAATATACGGATTGAATTGAAATATATATGTAATGGATAAAAAATTATCAGATATTGATAAAAATAATAAAAAAATTATACTCATATTTTTTATATCTTTATTAATACTAATAACAATTGTCTCATCTATATTATTTGTTTATGTATTAAATGATGAAACAAAAACAAATGAACATATAAATATAGTTCATTCTTCAGATGATGTCACCGTAGACCTAAAAGATAAAAATCAAAATATTAAAATAAAATCTCCAAATGGAGATATAATTGATGAATTAAATGAAGATAACACATCTACAGTTATAAATAAATTTTCAACGGATACAACATATGGTGAATATCAAATAATAAATTCAGAATCCACAGTTATTGATAAATTCATTATCGAAGAACCAATGGGAGATAGTACGCTAAAAGTAAATGTTGTTAACTCACAAGATGAAATTATTGAAGGTGCTAATGTTACAATCGATAATACAACAAGAGAAACATCCAGTGAAGGAACCGTTAAATTTTATGATATAGAAAAAGGATATCATACATTTACGGCAGAAGCAAATCAATATGAAAATTATCGTACCACATTTGAAATAATTAGTGAGGAAATGAATATTACGGTGAAATTAAATGACGAAAGCTAAATTACATATCTATTTCTACTAAGTAAAACATATAACCTTGTATAATAGTAATATATA
>LFCJ01001716.1_pt1 | contig 15525 bp, 22 predicted proteins | sample 643141 | NCBI WGS metagenome assembly LFCJ01 (sample SAMN03766243, study PRJNA286221) | soda lake metagenome | biome: soda lake; feature: Kulunda steppe; material: water; isolation source: sample B1-Br-g2 brine of Lake Bitter-1 | place: Russia: Kulunda steppe | collected 2010-07 | reverse complement strand
TCCGCACAGCCTGTTGCACCCAAGGATACGCTGCATGCAACATCCGCACAGCCTGTTGCACCCAAGGACACGCTGCATGCAACATCCGCACAGCCTGTTGCACCCAAGGATACGCTGCATGCAACATCCGCACAGCCTGTTGCACCCAATAATACGCTGCATGCAACATCCGCACAGCCTGTTGCACCCGAGGATACGCTGCATGCAACTTTCACACAGCCTGCTGCACCCAACGATAAGCTGCATGCAACATCCGCACAGCCTGTTGCACCTAAGGATATGCTGCATGCGGCTGGGTGATGCGCCCTGCTGAAGCCCCATACCTCAGTTGCACGACGAAGGAGGTAGGGGATGGTCTGGTCGATTCTCCCATCTGCAACGACAGGGAAATATTGCATTCTCAGTATAACATAGGGGAATGTGCATCAGAGGGTCCATGAGTTCATTATGAATGCAAGGACATACACCTTCACCCAGCACAGATCTCACTAAAGGCAAAAGCAACTGGCAGAGACAACGACAGGGTATTCCTTGTAGGCCTCTGTCATCCCATCTTCAACCATCTAAGTTTTTCTTTTTGCCCTATCTATGGCTGTCCATCTACTACCCTATACGCAGTGGAGATGAGCAAGAGGTGTACAAGTGCCACACACTCACATGGAACAAGCTTGAAAGCCCTGAAGCCTGCCAGCCCCAGCACCTGTGGAGAGAAGCATGGTGCATGTAAGAAAGCATGAACGAACTTTGAGATCCATCATGCGCCTGATACCTGCCTGCATGTATCTGCCATGGTTGCTTCAAGCTCAGAACTCACACATGCATGCAGCCTCTATCTTACCTATGCAAACACTTACTACAGATGGATGGAATGCTCACTTTCAGAGGTGCCACCGTGCCCTACATTGCTGAATGGCAGTATATGGGGTTTTGAACGCGTGTGACTCACGGGGCCTCTCAATCTCACCTGCGTTATGTGGTCCGCCATGCCAAACAGGGTGCCAAAGGCAACGGGGCTTGAGGGGCTGAGCCTGAGTCTCTCCATCTCTTGGACTGCCTTCTCAACGCTCCTTTGACAAAAGCGTGTTTATGCGCAGCAGCCGACCAAACGCGTTAGAAGGCTTGGCCAACAGTTTAACATCTCGTGCACCGCCATCTCGATGATCCTTTGGCAAGCTTGTTACTTTGGCAAGCTTGATACAATGCACGCATGCAGTTTCAGAGCATGGCGCACAGGCCTGAGCCAGCCCCCTGCCTGTGCTTTTATGACCAAAATCCTTGGCACTTGAGGAAGAGGGAAAGGGGGCCACTGGTAGGCCACTGGTAGCGGAGAGGAATTGTTTTGACCAATCTTGCACTGAGAGGGAGGCGTGCATTTCGCCTCCACCAACCTCTGTCTTGAGCCCAGGTTCCATGGTTGCAGGCCCTACAGGCTTCCACTGAGCTGCCCTCTCTCAGAAGAAACAGCTGTGTGAGCCCTAATGATATTTGCAACCTTTGTCCCAGGTTGTTTGGTAGCAGGCATTTCATTCTTTTGGCTAAGCTGCCCTTGTTCACCAGGAGCAACGATGTGAGCCCAGCTGATAACCTCAGCCTTCAGCCCCCCCTTCCATTTGTGAGCATAGTTGGCCACTGGAGCCCTCGGGCTTGCATGATCACTGTAGACCTTTGAAACTGTTGAACATTGCGCTCACCTTTGGTTGTGGCTCGCCACCATCAGCTCTGCACGGCCCTGGGAGACCTCATCTAGCAGCATCTGCATTGATGATGCAAGTACAGCAGCATCTGCATTAATAATGTAAGTACAGCAGTATCTGCAGAATGAAGTGCACAGGTGAAGAGGCATCCAAGCTGACGCTATCAGGAGGCCAAGCCTGGCACATCCTTGTGGTCTAGAACCTGTCGATCCTGGATCACACAAGCACTCTACTGAGCCTTTTGGGACAGGCAACATCTCAACAAAGGTGTCAGGCCGTCATCGCAAGCGAATGCACTCAGGGTCTACACACACCCTCAAGCGCTCATCGTCATTGCCCTAGCAATACACACCTTCATGCACTCATCATAGTTGTTGTGCGTGCCTTCAATGTTGTCAAACACGGGGCTCTCCATGCCCTTCTCCTGCGCATGCTTCCTCTCAAGCACCACATACGCCCCCCTGACCTGCAGCCACAGCAGTGCAGGCACGCCACACATACTCAGCATGGCAGCCACGAATGAGATCCTTGTAAACTTGTTCGCGAGCGTTTGCTAAAAATCCCTCTTTACGCTTTCCCTTTTTCTCTTCCCTGACCAGCAGCCAGCAGCGCAGGCACGCTATGCACACAAACCAAGCATGGCAGAAATGGAACAGGCTTTCGCCATCAAATTCATATGCTTTTGCTTCAAAGCCAGCATATGGGCTTCCCTGACAGGTGCATTTGGCACTGCAGGCACATCACATGGCCAAGCATGGTGTGCTGCAACTTACAGTACATGCACATGGCCTGCGACTAACTCAAGAGACTTATGGGCCTAGCGAGCAAAGTTTGCGGCAATAAATGCACCATGCTCAGCCTATCATCGGGAGTAACTGTGCCATGCTAGTGCTCATATTGGGAACACGCCGGTACCCAGGGCTGGACAGGGTCCCAGCACCTCTGCCACTCACCAGCTTCACGCCCAAGACGTAGCCTTGCCTCTTGGCGCGCTCCAGGTCGTCAACAAGGCTCTTTTGCGAGCCTTTTAGGTAGGCCTGCACGTAACAAACCAGCATGGATGTTTCCTGCAGGAGAGGTAGCCGGTGTGCGTGCAAGCACTTGCTGATATTGTTACATTGAGTGCCAGAAGACGTGCGCGCTTAACATTGCGGGCGTATCACTAGCTGCCCGTGAATTGCGCTGCACGGCAAGTATACTAACTGGCACTCAATGGCAGTGCTCACAGCTTTTAAGGCAGTGCAAACACTGCGTGCGTGGGTGACTCTAGGCAAACAGCACAGGCTAAGTACATGCAGCTTTTTTTGATAATGAACTAATGTAGATACACCGACTGAAATCAGGGCTTCAGAAACAGTGCAGATCTTAAGGACTGGGCAAAATGTGACCCGTTCCGAGCTTAGCCAGAATGAGCACGCCTTCATTTGCCCAGCACCCACCTGATAAGTGTTGTAAACGACAGCTCCTTTTTGAGGGTCGCTATTGTGCTTGCGTGACAGCTCGAGCGCAAGATGGTTGATCGCCTGAGAAGAAAGGCGTCACACCTTCAGACGTTGACTTTCACATTGCTCTTCCTCTCCCGCAATTTTGCATCAGATACACTTGCCAGAGAAGTGGGCATGGAGGTAAGGAGATGACTGAAGCAGCACAGCAATGCAAGCATGTCTCTGCCAAATTCAGAACTTTGTCATGCTGGATGCCAAGGAAACAAGGAGTTGAGCAAGTGCAGGGGTTTCTAACTGCATAACTTGGCCAGTATGTGTAATTTCTATGCAGCATGCATGATCAATTAGATTTCCACAGTGTGCCTTCTTGGGCAGTTGAAGCTCCAGGGATTCTGCACGCATTGCGCCCACGCCCACATGCAGCTACATGCATGTGCATGCGCATGCACACAAATGTACATACACACGCGCACACACACACGCACAGGCTGGTAGAAGGTGTGCTCTGCGTCCACCAGGAGCTTCACTTGCAGGTCAGAGGCTGCCTGGGCAAGCTTGGACAAGCGCCCGTAAATTGCCTGCAATACGCCCTCGTCCAGGTGGTGCATCTGTTTCAATAGTGCAGAGGGTGCACCCATTTGATTGGTGCAGAGGGAGCACCCATTTGATTGGTGCAGAGGGAGCACCCATCCAGGTGGTGCATCTGTTTTGATAGTGCAGAGGGTGCACCCATTTGATTGGTGCAGAGGGAGTACCCATCCAGATGGTTCATCTGTTTCGATGGAGCAGAGGGTGCACCCATTTAATTGGTGCAGAGGGAGCACCCATCCAGGTGGTGCATCTGTTTTGATATTGCAGAGGGTGCACCCATTTGATTGGTGCAAAGGTTGCACCCATCCAGGTGGTGCATCTATTTTGAAAGTGCAGAGGGTGCACCCTTTTGATTGGTGCAAAGGTTGCACTCATCCAGAGGGTGCACCAAAATGATATGGTCTCCTTAGGGCATGTTGGGAGGTATGTCCCGGAGACAAGCCACGCTCTGCTGCACCTCTGCAGCCTGTTGGAAGTGCACTCGTGCATCTTTGCGCCCCTGTAACTAGCATACATGCATCCTGCAGCACAATGCAGGGTGCACATGTCTGCTGGCCGGGCTTGGACATAGACCACACAGATCCAACATGAGCGCAGCAGCACGTGGTCCCACACTCACACAGCCATTGTATCACACACAGACACAGCGCCTGGTTGAAAGGAAACGCCCTTCAGCAACCACTCACAGAGCCACTGTATCATACACAGCCCCTGGTCGTAAGGCGACGCCCATCAGCAAAGCCCGGGGAAAACTTACATCTAATAGCTCGACCTCCTCCGCGTTAAGGGCAACATCGCTAAGCCTTGTGCGCCACTCCTTGTCTGCAGTGCAAAAAAGTGCACACTGGCTCGGCTCACATGCACAGGCTTTGCAAAATTAACAGGGCAGGCAGCGAGCTGTGTGAGGATGGAAGTCATACTGCTGGATAGGGGAAGATGGGGTACAAGACACAAGGGCTGAGGGAGGCCATGCTCCCTAGGAAGTTAGTAGTATAAAGCATCGGATGGAAGCTTGCTCACACGTGCAGAGGTTGAAGGACTTGATCCAGTGGTAAAATGAAAAAGCAAACTCCTCCACATGTGCATTTTGCCTGAGCCTTGTGCTGTCATTGGAGCACCGACTTGTGTTCCTCATCTCACTGCTGTCACATGCAAGGTAGTTACTGCTACACACTGATCTTCATGTAAGTCCAGCCCTCCCGTCAAGGCCTGCCCTTGCAAAGTGATGAGGTATCTGCAGGGAAAGCTCTCCCTTGGGCATTTGCTTGGGACTGCTGGGCCAGAACACTGCTGCAAGACTATGCATAGCCTACTTCTGTACAATGTAGACAGCAGTACTTCGCGGCAAGAATGTGCACTGTCTAGTTTAGCTTTGTAGTGGGGCACTTGTGGGGGCGGCAAGGGGACAGTGTGCGATGCTAGCTAATGCAAAGCGTGGGACGTCTGCGGGAGCTGCTCGACCAGGCACGCAGCACAACACCTGCGCCATGCACCAGTCACTTGCGGCCTTTCATGGAAGGGCTGCGCTTCCTTAATGCTGGGTTACCTGTGGGAACCGCTTCACCCTCAATGCAGCGCAAAATCCGTGCAGCCAGTGCAGGCTGATCCTTCAAGCGCATGTGCTGGCACCAGGCCACATAGTCCACACGGTCTTGTCCCTGCAAAGATCCAGCAAACAAGATATCAGATGTGTCTAGCTGACGCAATTGCTTATCCCAGGTACCATGGCTGCCGATCAGCATCAGAATCCGCTCATATTGCTGTCATCTACCTACATATTGCAGCTGGCACCAGCCTTGCAAGGCAAAACTACAATGCTTTTTATCACGCCCGCAGTTGTACCTCAGGGTCCAGCGACTTGAAGGCAGCCTCAACCTCCTCATCAGTTGCTTTCGGGAACATCTTCATGAACCCTTGCTGCAAGGGCACATGTAAGGTGCAGATTGAAAATGCTTGCAGGCAAAGTCTAGCGCTGAAGCCTGGGCAATCGTGTAAAATGTCAGGGGCCAAAGCAAACCAGTTTGACAGTTGTTTGGGACCAAAGTAATATTTGGCAAAAACAGCTACGCATTCCTCGAGGCAGGTGCACTTGGTGCACTCAGACTGTAAGCAAGAGGGGTGTAAACTTGATGAGTCTTATGTCTGACTCATGAGCCGGACTCATTCTGACTCATGAGCCGGACTCATGAGTCTCATATCTGACTCATGAGCCGGACTCATGAGTCTCATATCTGACTCATGAAGTCAGACATGAAGCTGAACCTGCACACCTTGAACTCCTGCCGGTCCACAAAACCATCCTGGCTTTGGTCAAAGTCGTGGAAGAGGCTTTTTACCACGTTGATGGCATTGCTGGTGCGTTCCAGAAGCAGCGGATTGCCTGTGGGCATTAACAACCCACAGCACAGCACATATGATGCTCCCACCCTTATAAATTGAGCCTTGTTTTACTGAGCCATGCCCACAAGTGATTGGGCCACACAAGAAAATCCACAAGCACAAATACACAAGTAAGCACAAGCAAACATACACTTCAGTCATCATGTGCCACTTGCTATGAGGACATGCTGAAAGGCAACAATCAAAGCAAAGGGAATGCAACAAATCAGAAAGGAATCAACGTCAGGTCCTTACCCATTCAGAGATAAATAGCTGCCTCTGTGTAAGATCTTTACTCTCATTCAAGCATGAAAAGTGGATGCAACTTGAACGGTGCTGTGTTCTTTGCCAATTTATGTGTAAAGCCAATGCGCATGAACCAACATTGTCACGCATTGAGAATGCACAAGCACACAACATTACCCACCAAGAGCAGTCAACTTCACAGATGCATAGGAGGGGGCATCAGGGCTTGTCCTCATGCTGGCTGCTGCCTTGATGGCCTCCAGGAATGCCTCAGCATGTGCGTCGCTCTGCGCCTCACTACATGCAGGTTCCAGTTTTGTGGTGCACACTCAGTGGGATTTGTGATGTGGCCATGTAAGCTGACCAAACTGCTTTCCTATTCGCCCCAGCTATCGCCATAATGGGGAGTATGCTTGTGCTCGAGGCAAAGTGGCGCTTGTTTGGCACTGAAAGGGGGTGCTGATGACCATGGCTTAGCCGTCAGCTGGTGACGCAGCTTCAGCTGCAAACACTTCTGGAATGGCAAATGCCTTGTTGAGGGGAAGAGGAGTGCATGCCAAACTTAACAAGAACCAGGCCATGCGGGCTGTGGCAACCACGACGACATGCTACCTGCTGTAATCGTACTGCCTTGCAACGACCTCCTGCGTGTTGCCAGGCTGCGAGGCGTCACCTGTATGTGCAGCAGTTGGAAATGAAGCACCCAACAGCATTACTGGAGTCGAATTTGGAAACAAAAAAGGACCAAGCAAGGTAAGTAGAACAGCTAGAACAGCTGAATGCATGATGGGAGGATGCTCTTCACACAGCAGGAGGAAAAGCGCAACTTTATTCCCTAATTGTTCAACATGATCTCCATCTGCCTTGCCTTTGCTGCTCTTATCCTTGCCGGGGTCTTCTGCTCCAGAGAAGGGCACATCCTCAGCAGCATCTGACACGGCAGCAAAAAGGGATAGATATATCATCCTCAGTGACATCTCAGGAGGCAGCAAAATTGACATTGAAGGTCGAGGTCTGCACGGACTAGTTGGCTGGCAGTATGCACTGGCGCATTGACTCCATGATTGACTGCACAGGAAGCACTGCCTGTGTGCTCGCTCGCCTGCACGCAAACATCCCACTACATGTGAGGCTGCACCCAGCCACATGTGAGGCTGCACCTAACCACACTTGAGGCTGCACGCAAACACCCAACCACACGTGAGGCTGCTGTAGCAATGCCAGCATCCACTTGCACCCCTTGCTTCCCAGACAAATAGGCAAGAGGAGAAACACGCCTGCATCCCCACCAGTCCGCATGAACAGGGCAAGCTCCTCAGAATCTGCCCTACACACGGTTCGCAATTGTTTCAAGAAAATTCATCTCATCCAACAGCGAGCTAAACGTAGCCAGAAAGCATCAAAGCCACATCAAGCCATTGGAAGATCAGAACTTCCCAAAAAAAAACAAAACCAACTCCTCAACCAACTCCCCACTGGGTCCTTGTGCAAATGCCCACGATGTATCAGCACGCGGACAGGATCACCCACTTACAATCTAAAATGGCACCAATGTTGTTCTGCCTCAGCCTCTCCATCCGAGCTTGCACTTGTTCTCGATCCTCGCCTGCGAATGAACAGCAGGTCACAGCTCATCGAGATCTGCGCACACAAAAGTAACAAGTTCAGAGAGCGCTGAGGCTGCTGCAATTTGCTACTGCTCGGCACGCTGTTAAGCAGAGGACTCTTAGTGTCAAGCCCCTCTGATGGTCCCATCTTGCGAGCAGCTCTCACACACCACAAGGTGCTGATGATACGCTGAGACACTTGGTTGAGGAAAAGGCAAGTCATCTGGACATTAATATGGACTCCCTATATTCTCACCAGCGCAAAAGTGGTTGAAAAAGGAGTGGCGCACGAAGAAAAACGTGACTTCGTCCCCAAGGACGCTCCTGGCCAAGGCAAGGATCTTGTCTGAATTCTGCACAAAAGGCTTGAACCCACACAAGCGGAAGACCTGCGATCACCCATTGTCACACAGACACCCTGTTCTGTCAGCAGCGGCCAGCAGTCACCAGCAGTGACCAGCAGTATGACCAGTGGGGTATGAAGATCGACCTGCTGTCGCACAGCACACCTACCAGCCACGCTCTAGCTAGCTCTGACATGCTCGACTTTCCATAGGCTGCTGCAGAGTCTGTGAAGTCCAGTCTGTAAGCCCTTCCCTCGAGTGGAACATGTGGAGCCTCAACGGATGTTGAGCTGGCGCTTGCGCTTTGGAACGTTGTCTGCTCGAGCCCACTCCTGTGGCTTGTTTGACCCTGTGTAAGCAATTTTCATTTTAAGTTGCACACAAGTCACGAGCTGACATGCCCAGCAACGAGTCATGCTGACTGGAAAATGTGCCCTTTTGCGCGTGTGCACAGTGCAAGGACTTAGGCACAGGCGTCAGGCTCTCTTGACAATAATATCTTACCAAGAAACTGGAGAGGTAGACAGGGAGGTTTGAAGCACCCAATTGTGGTGGAAGCTTCAATGACCACGTCTGAATTAGCCTGGGTAGCATAGAATTTCACCTTTAAGGTTTCAAAACAATATAAATATTTTTATAGTATATATCAAAGCATTTATACCTTTGCATTCCATTGTATGTTTGTAATGAAGAACCCGGATAGCGTTTTAGCTTTCCGTTTCATCGCAAAATAGAAATAAGAGTAAACGCTACCCTACTTTCAGTACGTGAATGAAAAAGCCTGCCTGGAAATCCTTGACACATAAGACAACCAGTTATGAAGGACCAAGGAAGAAAGCTGCCATTTACCCCTCTTCTCAACCGAGCTGGGCAAGTCCGGGCAGCCGGTCCAAAAACGATTGCTACAGCACGGCCACTGTTGCCCCAGTCCAGCACTGAGCTTCATACATCTCTTTCTCCTCAAACCTAACATAAGGCAATTAATAATCTCTCAGGGGATTTTTAATACAAACACCTCCCAATGTTACACTACAGCTTAAGGCAGTTAAAAATCTCTCAGGGGACTCCTTAACTTAAAAATCGGATTTTTAATGCAAACACCTCCCAATGTTACGCTACAGCTTAACCACAACTGTGAAGAGAAAAGAAAAGACATGCTAACAAGGTAAGGTGCGTGACTTAAGGAAAAAGTTTACATCTGGTGCAAGCACCAGGCCAACCTCCACCATCAAACTAGGAAGAAGGTCATTAGCGGGGGTCGGGGGGGTTCTAAGAAGAGGCATATGTTCTTCCCTTGGTATTTTTCTTAACCTCCTACATGTACTTGAGATCTTTATTGCATGACTCATTCTATTCAATATGCAACAGAACACTCGGGAGTGTAATGATCGAGAGTAAGTCTACTTACTACTGTTCGTACTACTACGAACACCGGTCTAGGCCAAGCTTATTGAGGGTAGACCATGTCCCCATTACTGCAATCAGGATGGTATGTAGGCTTACTTTGTGGCCCTGCTGTGCAAGGGCGTGTTTCAATCTAATATCTTGTTCACCACAACTGTGCATAAGTTCCCCAAAAAAGCCCTGGAGTTAAATTCGAAGGAAGACGATAGCAACAAGGGCCCTTGTTTACGCTATGGTGCAAGTGTGCACTTGTACTTGTATGGGTAACACATGCCAGTGCTGGTCTGAGGTATGATTTGTCTTGCCAATCCAGTGCCACTGCTATGGTACTTCAGCACGAGGTTGAGGAAAACAATTGCGTGACATGCGTGTTGCCCTTGCAAGACAAAGCAGTGCACTGAGCACAGAGCACCACCTGCGCAGGGCCCACACACTGATAGATCAGCCCTGCGTCATTTGCTTAGCTGGTTCCACCACAACACCACCCTGGCCACCTGGCAGGCCCGCCACAGCACACTCTTTGGGTGGCCTTACAGCCTTTCTACCCCGGCGCACCACAAGCCCCTGCTTCCCTCCCTGCCGCCCAGCCTGCCCGCGCGCCCCCTTGGGCCTTCCGCCTCACCCCTTCCCCTCCGCTCCCTGAGCGGCCGGCTGCGCCCTGAGTCTCCCTTGATCACCACTGATGCCGGCGGCATCCGTGCACAGCGCGCACGCTGCACCCGCGACGTCCTCCGCGCCCACTGCCGCCAGCCCAATGTCGGTGCCGTGCGCGGGCCCCTGGCGCAGACTGTGGTAGCAGCGCACCAGACGCTTGCGCTGCGCATGGCACAGCGCGGGCCACTGACGCGCCGCCGCCCACTGGTGCAGGTGCAGCCACGCCGGGGAGGGGCGGTAGCCCAGGGCCGCAAATGCCTGGGTGAGCGTGGCAAGCAGGAGAGCGCATTGAAGGGCGGGGGCTGCAGTAGAAGGCAGGCTCCTAGCACAAGGTAGCCGTACAGCACAAGACATTGTGCAGTGCACACCTGGGTGATCTGCAAGGGGCAAGATGCCAAGCTCACATTATGTACTGTGGACTCAAGGGCTGCAAGGCTGGATAACAGTCCTACGTAGGACTGCAATGCAGGATTTCTGCATTTGTTACACCAACCCTTCGATACCCGAGGCGCCAACCATACTGCAGTGAGCATGGGCTGCCAGCACAGGCAGATATTCAGGTAAGCACAGGTCTGCACAGTCAGACAGGCAAATAGGCCGTCACAGGCAGACAGGCCATGCTGCTCTCGTGGCTGGTAAACCCCTACCCTACCTGCTGCTCAGTGCGCCTTCCACGCTCATCACTACTTGACCATGCACATATTAGGGCTGCGAAGCAGCTTGCCTCGCTACACAAGATTTTAAGTAAAAAATCCTGATCCCAGGCCATTGCTGGCTCCAAGTGCTCCTGTCCCCCCCCCTTTCCAGCCCCGGCGGCGCACCTGCGCAGTCTGCACCAGCTCAGCGGGTGGCAAAGCCATACTCCGGCTCAGCTCCTCGGCCGCTGCGTTGTGGTCCACGGCATATGTAGGGAAGGGGGGCAGACGGTTGTGATGGGCGGAACTGGCACCTTGCATGCGGCCTGTCGCGGGGCGGGCAGCCGCCGCTGCAGCAGCCGGCAAAAAAGCAGCCGGCCCGTCATGGCAGGCAGCGGCCACGGCTGCCTCAGGGTCGTGCACGGCGCCATCAGATGTCAAAGTGTGGGCGGCGCTGGTGGCATGGCGGCGGGAGGTCTGATTTGAGGAGTGGGCAGGCCCCCTACGCTGGGTTGCAGGCAGGGCAAGCCCGGCTGTGTTCTCCGTCTGCTGCTCAACTGCAAGTGCAAGGGGAGCGCCGCCCTCCACCAAGTCCCCCTGCAGTAGGCCAGGTCCTGCGGGGTGAACGCGCCCAGCTGCGCCCTCCTGCTGCTGCCGTGCTCTAGTCGCCTCAAGACCGCTACCCCCGGGCGCAACCACCTGCGGCTGGCCTGCTGCGGAGCCGCTGGGTGGCGCCGGATACGAAGCAACCGTACTGCCCGGGGCTTCGCCAGCCGCCAGCTCAGCCTCCAAGGCTAGGCCGCGCGTGCCCTGCTGCAGGCATGCGGCCTTGAAGTAGGGGTCCATCCACGCGCGCTCTATCGCGTGCAGGAGCGGCCTGCACGGGCAGCGCCAAAGGGGCACAGCGCATGAGAGGGCAGGGAGCGGGAGATGGCTGGCACAGACGAACAGCCGCAGGCAGAAGAGAGGACAGGGAACTCGGGAGAGGGTAGAGAGGGCAGAGCAAGTGGGACGGCTCACTGTCTGCGAAAGCAGAATGTAGGGGAGCACAGCACAGCAGCTGCAGCTGGTGTTCAAGCAGGGGATGAAAGCTGCTGGGGAGGCAACACAGTGTTGCAGCTCGAGATCTGCGCCAGAATTTGTGGGCGCAGCCACATGCTCTACATCATCATCATCATCATCGCAACATCCACAGCAAAGCAATCCATGCCTACACGTCTCGGGCATGCTCCCTGCAGGCCAGCCAGGCCTACCATAGTTCGATTTGTGTTCCTTGCAGGCCCACCTGTTGGTATTCCCGAAGTGGAAGCGCTGGCCGCGGGGCAGCAGCCACACGAGCGACCACAGCGCGTTGGCCACGTGCTGCGGCTTGCACCTGCCTTCCCAGCTGTCCTTGCCCCCGCTGCTGCTGCCGCTGCTGCTGCTTCTGCTGCGGATCAGGCTGCCGCTGCCTCTCTGCACTCCAGTTGTCTCGCAGCTGCTGGCGGAAGAGCGCACGCTTCCACCGCTCACGCCAACGGCCCTCCCCGGCACAGCATCCTCTCCTCTGTTCGCGTGGGCCCCGCCAGCAGTGCGCGCTTGCTCCTCCATCCCGTGCTTGGCTGTCCATGTTGCTACATGTGGGGACGGTGGCGGTGCTGCTGGGACAGTAAGGTGGGTGACGGGCGGGGGCGGATGGAGCATCAGAGAGGGGGGCAGGTGGGACCAGGCGTACCTGTGAAGGAGCGGCCTGTTCTGGCCAGCTGCAGGTGGGCTGGCTGGAGGCTGGTGCTGCTGGTGCTGCTGGTGCTGCAGCTGCCGCAACACCCCCAAGGAATGCAGGGGGCGCAGCGCGGCTTGGTGCTGGTGCTCCTGCTGCTGTTGCTGCTGCTGCTGCTGCTGCTGGTGCTGCTGCTGTGGCGGCTGTTGCTGCTGCTGCCGTGGCTGGTTGCGCGAGCTGGCTGCCACCTGGTGCTCCGTTTTTTGTAGAGGGACAGCCGGCCCGCGCACGGTAGGGGCAGCAGGAGGCAAGGGAGGCAGCTGCTCTTGGGCAAGAGCTTGGTCCTGTAGAGGCAGGGGGACCGTGTGGGGGGAGGGGGGCTGCTGCTCGAGCAGCGCCCACATCATACGGGACAGCAGCCCCAGCGGCAGCTTGCGGCGGAAGGTGGCTAGGGCCCACATTGTGTTGGCCAGCTCGCGGGGCGTCCACTCGTGCGCCCTGCGCAGGAGGAGGGGGCGTTGCAGGGATCAGTCAGGTCCATGATTAATGTCAGGCTAGGGCCCTGCCTGACTGTGGCATGCTGCATGCACGAGACACGTGCGCACACGCGGGAGCGTGCTTGTATGTGTGTGTGTGTGTATGTGTGTGCATGCGTGTGTGTGTATGTGTATGTGTGTGCTGCAGCACGAGTTGTGGGCCCTAGCAGCCTGTGTTGGCGCCTGCTTCTACAGACCATTTGAATTGGTCAGAGTGTCAGGCATGACTGCACATGTGCCTTGAGCTTGTCCACCTCAGCAAGTGCGTGCACAGCCCAGCGCACGTGATGAGCAGCCCCCCCAGCATACCCCGTGCGCACATGCCACCTTCACGGCTCAAGAGGATGCATGCTTGCAGAAGGAACCACGTGCGAATGCTTCCGTACATGCATGCGTGCGCACACCTGCGCATCAGCTGCATGCACACGCTGGCGGTGAAGATGGGGGGCGGCACGCTGCCCAGCTTGGCCAGGCCACACAGCACGGCAGTGAGCTGGCGAGGGGGGCACTTGGTGAGGCGCCTTTTCTTGATGCACGCGAGGAAGAAGCAGGCCAGGCTGCGCCGGCTGGGCTTGTAGCCTGCGTGTAGCATGGGATGGGGAGGCGTTAGCGGGGAGGGCAACGGGGAGGGCAGTGTGGGTTGGGTGAGTAGGTAGGGGAGTGTGCGCTGGTGGCGCCAACACAGGCAGATGCGCGCGGAGGGAGGTCGGCGGCGCAAATGTTTGTCAGTGCACGCAAAGCACAGCCCCTGGCTTCAGGCGGCCTGCAAGCGCTTGTGACCGACCCATGCGGGTGCCTGCAACCAGCCAGCCAGCACACTCGGCGAGTCGAATGCAGGGTGGCGGACCGAAGCAGCATGAACCAGTGATGATTGGGGCCAGCTGGAGCCGCGTAGCGGGCCTGAGCCATCGCTGCACACCGAGCCTAGCATTTGCGCAGGCATCTGCCCGCCTAGACAGTTGTACGTGCTGTTCTTGAGAGACACGACAGTGGGCCATGGATATGGGACATGGATGCCTTTTGGGATGTGATTGTAATCACAATCACAACTCAAAAGGCATCCTCTTTCAGGCCGGCCAGGCTGCAGCGCCAGGACACCAGGTCGCCGGTGGCCACGAAAGCTGAACATTGCATGAACGGTAAGCACACACTTGTGCACTTGAATGTGCTGGCAGCGCCCTGGTTGCTCGAGTGCTGGCAAAGCCCCCGCAGCTCAGAGCACATTGTTGCCATCGCTTCTCAATGCTAGGCATATCAAGGTGCCTAAGGCCGGACATCCATGCGCACCAAGGCCGGCCAGGCCGCAGCACCAGGATACCAGGTCGCCGGTAGCCATGTCGCGTCCCATCTGGGACACGACCACTGAGGACAGGCGGGAGGTGACCTGCAGAAAAGTAAGGAGCAACACCGGTCATAGCGCACCCAAGAGTTGGACACATGCATGCGCTTGTGCAGAGCCTGTGGCTGTAGGCAGCGTGGGCAGAATTGCCGCAAAGAGGAGTGCCCATAGTGAATGCCCCCGGGAGCTAGTTATGCGTGCGCTCATGACCCCTGCTACCTTATGCGCGCACTCTTGCTGTGGCAGTCAAGCAGCAGCAGCAGCAGCAGCGGCAGCAACAGCAGCAGCCATTGCATCCAATGCTCTGCCACAATGGAGGTGCAGCTGACTAACAGTAGCTTGCAGCGGCAAGAGCAGCAGCAGCAAGGCAGCATGAGCGCTACGCTGGCTCCATGTACACACCTGGCCAACCTCCGTGCGTGTACCTGGCCATGCGTGCACAGTTTCCCTTGTTCCCTTGCCTCACATCCAAGCCCTAGCAGGAGCACCCCGCAGGCGCCCGCCACGCAAGCCTGTGGCTGCGTGCCTACCACATGCAGCATGCAGCGTCACGCGCACGGCATTGCCTACCACATGCAGCATGCAGCGTCACGCGCACAGCATTGCCTACCACATGCAGCATGCAGCGTTACGCGCACAGCATTGCCTACCACATGCAGCATGCAGCGTCACGCGCACAGCATTGCCTACCACATGCAGCATGCAGCGTCACACGCACAGCATTGCGCTCCATTCCGGGCGCGCAGCGGGCAGCCGAGGCAGAGGCTTTGGGCAGCAGCGGCTGGCAGGCCAACGAACATACGTGCGGACAGCGTCAAGCTGTCTTCCTATTGCGCCCTTACCTCAACGGGTGGTTGGAACTTGAGCCTACCCAGGGCGTGCAGGGCCATGGCAGCATCGCTGGCAGACAGGCCATCCACACCAGGTGCCCTGCATGTGTTGTGTTAGAGGG
>LFCJ01001715.1_pt1 | contig 15525 bp, 14 predicted proteins | sample 643141 | NCBI WGS metagenome assembly LFCJ01 (sample SAMN03766243, study PRJNA286221) | soda lake metagenome | biome: soda lake; feature: Kulunda steppe; material: water; isolation source: sample B1-Br-g2 brine of Lake Bitter-1 | place: Russia: Kulunda steppe | collected 2010-07 | reverse complement strand
GCAGTGTAAAGGTTTCGCGCCTGCTGCGCCCCGTAGGGCCCGGTATCTTGTCTCAGATACCGTCTCCGGGCTCTTGCTCTCACAACCCGTACCAATTATCGGCACGGTGGGCCGTTACCCCACCGTCAACCTAATCGGCCGCAGCCACATCCTACAGCGCGGAAGCATTTCATGCTCAAGCCAATTCCAGGCATCGAGCGATATGAACCATTAGCCTCAGTTTCCCGAGGTTATTGTTCTCTGTAGGGTAGTTTGGCCACGTGTTACTGAGCTATTCGCCACGAGTATGAACTCGTACGACTAGCATGGCTAAATCGGACTCCAATAGCAATGACCTCCGGCAGGATCAACCGGAATGCTATCCTCGAGTCAAGCTCGAGGGTTTGGCGGAGTATGTAGATTCTACACACTCACACGTAACTTGGTCCGTTCGGTGACCAGATCGGACCGACCGATCGAGCGTCACCGAACTATCAAGGCTAACATCAGATTCCATCTTGACGGCGGACCGCAGGGGTGGAATCCTCATTTCCTTCGGACTTATCCATAGGTTTCGAGAGGTACTTAACCCCTTCGAACCTGATGTCCGAGACGACAGAGCGAGTTGAACGCCCTGTCAATCACGCGTTCTTCTGCATTCACATCCAAATGCCCTTGTACATATAAGGGCTTCGGATCGAATTTCCCGCCGGAAATCGCATCCGGCACGGGGTTTTGCGTAACCATTCGTACCGGACCTTAGTATATAAGGCCGTCGGTCCGAATTCGGCTACTTGTTGTAGCCTGGTTCCGTCCAATCCGAATCGACTTGGACTCATAAGACCGTCGGTTCGGTCTCGAGTCAGTCGAGAGATATGCGTGCTTCCCCCGTGCCGGAATCCGGCCGGAGGACGCGACCCGAGTGGGCCACGTTGTTCGCATTACAATCGAAGCCCGGGTTAGTACATAAGGCCGTCGAACCGAAAGCGCTCCGAAACACGCTACCATGGCACGGTTTTCCACTCGACACAGTGACTGACCAGTGTATATGAATAACCCCGCCAAACGACCGTGCCAGTCGCCAAGGGCGCCACACTCGAACTGAAGACGAAACCGATTGGTGTGAGAGTCGAAAAAAGATATGTAATCAGAGCTACACGGAGATTGTCACTGGGTTGGAAATACAGGGCGCAAGAGCCCCCACGAGTCGCCGAAATTCGGTGGGGCGCAAGCCGCTATGTACTCGTGACGGTGTCGGGCACTCAAACTGGCCACTCAGAGCGATCACAGATGGATCTCAAGGTCACGACGTACATAAGGAATATCGCGCGGGCGGAGGTCGACTGATCATCCCGTCCATTGTAGACGTGGTCACGTCGAGTAAGACCCACGCATGTTTACTCAACGCCGTAAGTGCCTAAGGGCTTTTATTTTCCCGTTGGGGATATCACCGATGGGCATAAATCGCCACGTTAAGAACGCCTAATAGGATGGACAGAGAGGCAGACAGGTCACCGCCGTCAGCGCCGGAGCTCTGTGCCGTTCTTGAGGACGGCGACTGTCGAGAGATCATCCGCCAATTGAACGAACCCATGACAGCATCTGAACTTGCGGCCAATTGTGAAATTCCACAATCGACATTATATCGGAAACTCGAATTACTAACTGAGACCACTCTGCTTGAGGAATCGACGGAGATTCGTCGCGACGGTCACCATACGAGCACGTACGCGATCGGATTTACCGAAGTTCGGTTCGCACTCGAAAGTGATCGAACGCTCACGGCGACAGTCGAGCGACCAGCACGGACAGCGGACGAACGGCTGGCGGAGTTGTGGTCGGAGGTGAGTCGGGAGATATGACTCCGCACGAGACAACGGGAATGGAGGTAACGATTGTACTGGCACTCGTCAAGACGCTCGTGTTGCTCGTTGGGAGTCTTGTCACCTACTTTGCGTTCAAGGCCTATCGTCGGACTGGACAGCGAGCGTTGGGGTTGCTCGCGAGCGGATTTGGAATTATAACGTTGGGGCTAGTGTTTGCCGGTATCAGTTACGAACTGCTTTCGGTACCGCTCGCCGTTGGCATCATTATCGAAAGTACACTCGTACTCGTCGGCTTTGTCGTCATTGCCTATTCGTTGTACGTACAGTAACAGCAGGTTCAGCCGTCGGAGCCATCCATCTCAATAGGTCGATAAAATCTCGTGTAGGCAGCGCATCCCAAAAGGGACTGGTTCGGAGGGTCGACTCATGTCCCTGTTCGGCGGGTCCGACTCCCACCAGTGGTAGAGAGATAACGACCAGTCACAAATGTTCCCAACCGGTGGGAAGAGTGAAACTCAAGCGTGCTGGGCCGAACTAGAAAGCGAACAGATGAACGAAACCCACGCGTCGGATTCCAGTTCGAACCCGACTTCGAGACGGTCCGTCATTCTGGGCGTCACGGGTATCATCGCTACGAGCCTCGCTGGCTGTCTTGGTGACGATGGAGAATCGTCCTATTACGATGGCGAGACGTTTCTCGAGGAGGACGAAGAGCCCGACTACGACGGCTATCTTGAGGACGTCAGCTATCCCGGGACGGTCGACTGGACGGGTGAGGAGCGAGTGACGGTCGCCGTCGGCACTGGGCGGGAAGGAATGGGGTATGCTCCCCGGTCGGCTCGGATCGAAGCGGGAACTACGGTCGTCTGGGAGTGGACCGGCGAGGGGGGCCGCCACGATGTCGCCGACACCGACGCCGAGTTCGCAAGCGAGGAAACAGCCGAAGCCGGCTACACCTTCGAACACACCTTCGAGGAGACGGGGACGTACACCTACTTCTGTACCCCACACGAGCACCGCGGGATGAAAGGCGGCCTCGAGGTTGTCGAGGGTCGGTAGCGGTTAGCGGTTGAGTGTGTGAATCGCGTGGCCGAGGGCTTTTTCTGTGGCTTCCATCACCGCTTCTGAGAGCGTTGGGTGGGTGTGGACGGTTGTGGCAACGTCCTCAAGTGTCGCACCAAGTTCGACTGCGAGGGCGAGTTCGGCGATTAGTTCCGAAGCGTGGGGGGCGACGATGTGGCCACCGAGTATTGCCCCGGTGTCGGCGTCGGCGACGATTCGAACGAATCCGTCGGTGGTTCCAGTCGTTAGCGCGCGCCCGCTCGCACGGAGGGGGAACTCGCCGACGAGTGGTTCCAGCCCCTCGTCGGTAGCCTCCGCAGCGGTGAGCCCGACGGTCCCGATTTCGGGGTCGGTGAAGACCGCGGCTGGTATCGCCTTGTACTCAAGTCTAGCAGACTCACCGGCGGCTACTTCGGCGGCGACCTGGCCCTCTTTGCTCCCTTTGTGGGCGAGCATCGGTTCACCGGCGACATCGCCAACGGCGAAAATATGGTCGACGTTGGTGCGCGCGTGCGAGTTGGTCGTGATGAATCCACGACTATCAGTTTCGACGCCCGCGTTCTCGAGAGCGAGTGTGTCAGAAACGGGCGTACGACCGACGGCGACGAGAACGGTGTCTGCGTCGAGTGTGTCGGTGTCGTTTTCAGTGGCGTCGTCGCCGTCTGCGTCAACATCGGCTCGCCCCGCCGGCTTTGTCTCGACGCGGATTCCCTCGCCGTCTCCGTGGTCGTGCCACGCCGTCGCCGTCCGCTCAAACCGGAAGTCGATGCTGAGGTCCATCGCTCGCTTTTTGACCGGACGGACGAGGTCGGACTCGTAGGTTGGCAGAATACCCTCGAGAGCTTCCACGACGGTCACATCAGTCCCCAGTTTGGCGAATACGGTCGCAAGCTCCATCCCGATGTAGCCAGCGCCGACGATAACGAGTCTGTCAGGGAGCGCGTCGAGGGCGAGTGCCTGTCGAGAGTTGAGCACAGGCTCATCAGCGTAAGAGAAGTTCGGAATCTCGAGTGGACGCGAGCCGGTTGCGACGATTGCGTGTTCAAACTCGACTAGGTGCTCGTCCCCTGAGTCAGAAATTCGGGTGGTGTGTCCGTCCTCGAAGGTAGCCGTTCCCTCGAGGAGCGCTACCTGATTTGCCTTACAGAGTTTTTCGACGCCGCGTGTGAGCTGTGAGACGACATCATCCTTCCAAGAGACCAGTTCTGGAATCTCGATATCTGGATCGGCGTAGATTCCCATCGATTCGGCGTTGGCGGCATCGTGGGCGATATCAGTCGCGGAGATTATCGCTTTCGAGGGGATACAGCCGTGGTTCAGACAGGTCCCACCGTAGGCGTCCTTTTCGACGAGCGTAACGTCGACATCGAGTTGGCCGGCACGAATTGCGGCGACGTATCCCGCCGGTCCGGCACCGATTACCAGGAGCTCCGTTTGGGTCGTTTCGAGCGTCATAGAGGTACTCTCACAGCCCGAGGTATAAAATCGAAGGACCGGCCGGCGGAGAGTTCGGCGGCGGACGCATAGTGAAGATTTTCGAGTAACGAGGGGCGTCAGGAGTGGTTGGCCACTGCGCGTGCGGCGTCGACCGATTTCCCCTCCCGGATGACGGCATCGACGAACAGTTCGCCGGCTTTGTACGATGAGCGGACCATCGGCCCGCTGGCGCAGTACAGAAATCCGAGTTCCTCGTGGGCGACAGCGCGCCACGTATCGTACTTATCGGGATGGTCATACCGACGGACGGGTAGGTGGCTACGGGAGGGCTGGAGATACTGTCCAAGGGTGACGATATCGACGCCACGTTCCCGACAGTCTGCAAGCGTTCGGTACACTTCGTGGTCGTACTCGCCGTGGCCGAGCATGATCGAGGTTTTCGTGTAGATTTCGGACTCGCGGTCGACTAGCTCGAGGACGCCGAGGCTCTGTTCGTAGCCCGCTCGTCGGTCCCGGACGGGAAACTGGAGGCGTTCGACGGTCTCGATGTTGTGGGCGATGACGTCAGGTTCGGCCTCGATAATCTGGCGGATCAACTCGGGTTCACCCTGGAAGTCGGGGATCAGCACCTCGACCAGAATGTCGGAATTGCGGGCTTTGATTTCCCGGATTGTCTCAGCAAAGTGGGGCGCACCCTGGTCTGGGAGGTCATCCCGGTCGACGCTCGTGAGGACGGCATAATCAAGGCCGATTTCGGCGACGGCGCTGGCGACGTTTGTGGGTTCGTCGGGATCAAGCGGCTCCATCCCGCCGGTCTCGACATCACAGAAGTTACAGCCCCTCGAGCAGCGGTGGCCCATCAGCATGAACGTCGCTGTGCCGCCCCTGCCGTGGCCACGCCCGCTCCAGCACTCCCCAAGGTTTGGGCAGTTGGCTTCCTCACAGACGGTATGGAGGTCGTGCTCACGGAGGGTTTGGCGGATACCGGCGAACTCCCGGCCCGACGGTGGCCGTCTCTTTAGCCAGTCGGGTTTGCGCGAGCGACTCATATCGGACGTGAGGGTGCGAGCGGTGAAAAACCGTTGTGGTCGGCTGCCACGATTATGTAGGCTCAAATAGGCATCACCAAAATCGTTATTTATTGTGAGCCGGATTCTCGACTCGAGACGATGGACGATCGGGATCAGTGGGGAAAGACGACTGAGGAAGACGAGTGGGATGAGTCAGCAGTATCATCGACTCGAGTGGAACCAAGTGATGAACAATCGATGCGAGTGGAGCCAGATGGTAAAGAGGAGGTTCCCTCACCGGCGGAGGTAAACAGTGCGCTATCAGCGATTGCCTCGCTCATTATTCCCGGTCTCGGCCAGTTGTTACAGGGCCAGACCCAGCGGGGACTTGTGGTCCTCGGGGGAGCAATTGGACTTGCCGTCTTCGGTGTCGGTATGTTGCTGTTCATTACGGTCATCACCTTTGGACTCGGGTTGGTCTTCTTTTTGTTTGTGCCGTTTGTCTGGCCGATAATCCATATCGCCGCCGCAATCGATGCCTACCTCCAGGCTGAAAAGATCAACAGCGGCGAGATCACGCCCGAATCGAAGCCGTCTATTTGAGCAGACTCGAGGGCGGTCTCAAAGCGCCCACGCGAGGCGTAGTCAGTGGATACCTTTACTCAGGGCCGCTGAACAGCCAGCCCTACAATGGACGCTGCAGACTGGTTGCATCTGGCCGACGGCGAAACCGTCGTCTGGGAGAGTCGACCCCATCCGATCACGATGGGGGGTGGGCTCCCGGCCGGCATCTTCCTCACGCTCGCTGGCCTCGTTGTCTTCGGGTGGGCGACGGTCAACACCGACTCGAGGGCGTTACAGCTCCTTGCACTCCTCGCGATGCTCGTCGGTGGGACTATCGCCACGATACAGTACGTGTACTGGACGAACACCCGGTACGTGATCACCTCCTCGGAGCTATACAAGAAACACGGCGTGATCTCTCGAGACGTGACCCAGTTTCGGTTAGACCGGGTACAGAATACGACCTTAGAGCAGTCGGTGATCGGCCGATTTCTCGGCTATGGGACGATCACGGTCTACACCGCCGGCTCTGGCGATCCGGAGTTGACCTTTGAGCGGACGCCACGGCCCGGAGAGGCTGGCGGGGTTTTAAACGAGCAACTCGAGGGGGCGGCTGCGGCGCTGTGAGGCGGGAGGTTGCTCGAGCGCGATAGTACCGGACGGGTTACAACTGAACGGGACTAGGAAGCGGCGAAGGAAACGCCTTTGCCCGGCCACGCCTCCACTCCAGATAATGCAGGTCGCCGAGGTACTCCCCGAGTTTGCTGATGCGTTTGCCTTCGAGGCGTTCAATCGGATGCAACGGGAGGCGTTGCCCGCCATCCTCGAGTCAGAGGAAAACGTCGTTGCGAGTGCGCCGACGGCTGCCGGCAAGACAGCGCTGGCGGAACTCGCCATCTGTAAGATGCTGGCCGAAGGCGGCACCGCGCTCTTTTTGGCCCCCATGCGGGCGCTGACAAACGAGAAGGAAGCCGACTGGGACCGATTCGAGGAGTTGGGCTACTCGGTGTACGTCGTCACCGGCGAACGCGACCTCAATCCGCGGCGAGCGCGCCACGCCGACATCCTCGTGATGACGCCCGAAAAGCTGGATTCAGCGACGCGCAAACACGACTCTCGGCGATATGATTTCGTCACCGACGTCGATGTCTGTGTGATCGATGAGGTCCATCTGTTAGATGCCGACCGTCGGGGCTCCGTTCTCGAGGTGACCATCTCTCGGCTGCGCCGGCTCTGTGAGCCGCGAGTGGTCGCGCTTTCGGCGACGATGCCAAACATCGAGGACGTTGCGGCGTGGCTCGATGCCCCACCGGAGTGTACCCTCGAGTTCGGTTCGGAGTATCGGCCGGTGGAGCTGACGGCAGGTGTCAAGACCTACACGCACGGCGATAACAGCTTTGCCGACAAGTACCGACGGCTGTATCGCGCGTTGGATCTGGCCGAACCGCACCTCAGAGAGGACGGGCAGGCCCTGGTCTTCGTTTCTTCCCGGCAGGATACGGTCCAAGCGGCCAAGAAAGCGAGAGACGAAATCGCCGAGCGAGAGATCCCGATGGGCGCACGTGGCAACCTGGACTTTCACAACGAGACCAAAGACCAACTCGAGAACGAGACGCTTCGTAATTCAGTGCTTGACGGCGTCGCCTTCCACCACGCTGGCCTCTCGAAGTCCGATAAGGACTTAGTCGAGGAGTGGTTCAAGCAGGGAGTCATCGAACTGCTCTTTTCAACCTCGACGCTCGCCTGGGGAGTGAACCTTCCCGCCCGCTGTGTGATTATCCGCGATACCAAGTTGCACGACCCACTCGAGGGCGAAGTCGATATGAGTCCCCTCGATGTCCTTCAGATGCTCGGGCGAGCGGGCCGGCCGGGCTATGACGACGTGGGCTACGGCTGGGTCGTCTGCGATACGGCGGACGCCGACCGCTACCGGCGACTGCTCCGAGAAGGCAAAGAGATCGAGTCCAGACTCGCCGAAAGTCTCGATACGCATCTCAACGCCGAGATTGCGATGGGAACGATCGATGACTTAGATGACGTGATGGGGTGGCTCGAGACCACGTTCTACTACGCCCGTGGACAGTCTCGGCCCGACGATTACGATTTCATGAATCTCCGAACGCGGGTTCGGGATGCCGTCGAACGACTTGTCGACGACGGCTTCGTCGAGATGGGCGAGAACCTCTCGATTGAAGCGACGCCACTTGGCGTCCTCACCTCGAAATACTACCTTCGTCTCGAGACAGCCGCCGCGTTCTATGCCTGCTGTCAGGCTGCGGACTGCAGTGACCGGGCGTTACTCGAGACGGTCGCCAAAGCCGGCGAGTTCAACTCCGTCTCCGCTCGACAGGCCGAACGCGATGCGATTCACACCGTTCTCGCAACCGAGTCTACGGGCAACGGCGATCTCGAGCCGGGTGCCCGCAAGGTGTTGGCGATCTGTCTGGGTGAGGCAAGCGGGATGACACCACCCGAGTTACGCAGCGATGCATGGGTGATTCGACAGAACGCCCTCCGACTGCTGTCAGCGCTCCGGGCGTTTTTAGACCGGTTTGCCGGCCCGGGAGCAGCCAACCGTGCTCGGCGGCTCGAGGCCCGGATCGAAAACGGCGTCAGTGCCAAGGCGGCGGGTCTCACTGCTATCGACGGCGTTGGGCCGGGCCGGGCGAGCAAGTTGGCGGGTGACGGGATTACGAGGCCGGCCGAGATCACCGAGGCAGGTGTTGACGGGCTCGTTGCGTCCGGCCTCAGTGAAGGTGTTGCGGACGGGATCTGTGAAGGGGCGGGCAAACTACCGGCAATCGAGTTGGCGTGGAACGGCTTCCCCGACACCGTTGCTATCGGCGAGAGCGAGATGCACAAGGTGACGGTTACGAACAGTGGGGGGCCCGCTCGAGTCGGAATTCGGGTGACAGTCAACGGGGTCGAGATGACCCAGACGAGTTCCTATCTCCGGGAAAGTGAGATGGTTCCGGTCGGCGTGTTTGGAGCTGACGAGGAGGCGTTGGAATATACTGTGTGTGTCACCACACCCGAGTTGCCGTTGGTGCCGGTGGCTGAGACCAAAACGGTTGAGGTTACGCGGTGAGCGCAGGGCGGTAGAAGGCTGCTCTCAGTGATTGCTGGAGATTACTGTGGCCAGGGTATTTTGTCGCTGGTTGTGGGAGGTCGGGTCATGCAAACGCTTCGATGGGTGCAGTTGAGCGATGACGAGCGAGATACATTTCTCGGACGTGGCGGAACGGGCGTCCTCTCGGTCACAAAAGCGCCAGACCAGCCACCGGTCTCGATTCCCGTCTCCTACGGATTCGATGGGTCCGAGACGCGATTTTATTTCCAGTTGTCGGTCCCAGCGGAGCAGGCCAAAGCCGAGTTCTTCGAGGAGCCGGTCTCGTTTGTTACCTACGGCAAAACCGACCGAGGGTGGCAAAGCGTAATCGCAACTGGCACGCTCGAGGAGATTACCGACGTGCCGTATGAGTCGACGCCCGTTCAGGGAATGTGGGCGATAGATATTCCTCGCGTCGACATTTTCGAGCGGCCGCGCGAGGAGATTACGTTTCGAGATGTCTATCTCGATCCCGAAACGCTGACCGGTCGAAAGGAGGCACCGAGCCGTCCGTGACCTGGCCGCTCGTTTGAAACAGACTATCGACTGTCCCCAAAGGCGAGTTCCCGAGCCTGTTCACACAGTTCTTCGGGCGTCTCAACGATGTACGCCGCCGGCGAGAGGTCCGGGTCGTGATGAGCCGGAATGCGGTAGGCAATCGTGGTCGCTCCCGACCCCGCCGCCGCCGCGACGCCGTGTTCTGAGTCTTCGATTGCGACGCACTCTTGCGGGTCCACGCCGAGGACATCGGCGGCGTGTTCGTACACGTCCGGTTTCGGTTTGCCGGGGCCATCGATTTCCTCGACGCTGAGGGTGGTCTCGAGGTACTGCCCGAGGTCGAACCGGTCGACAACCATCTCGATCCAACTCGGCGGTGAGGAGGAGACGATAGCGACTGGAATGTCGGCCTCAGTAAGTTCCGCAAGGAGGTCGGTGACACCCTCGAGGAGGCTCACCCGTTCGGTGTAGAGTTCCTCGGCATTTGCTTCGAAAAGCTCCATAAATTCCTCGCGAGTCAGAGCCGTCTCGTAGTGTTCGTCGAGATAGTCGTACTCCTCGCGGAAGTTTACCCCGGAGACTTCACTCACGTCAGCGTTCCCGCTTGGGACTGCTGTCGGCAGAATCTCGTCGCGTTCGAACTCGACCCAGAAATCTTCGGAGTTGACGAGTACGCCATCCATGTCGAACAGCACAGCCGAGGTCATATGGCTTCTGAGGGGCGGTGCCGGCAAAACCCTTCGGTTCCACAGAGCATTTTTTCGTTGGTCAAACCGTCCCGTACCCCTGCAAGCGGAGCACAATTGAGCCAACTGCCAGCGCGAGGCCAACGCCCGTGACGGCCCAGTCAGTAGGGGAAAACGGTTGTCGGTTGTAAAACGACCGCGTACCGCGGGTGTCAAAGCCGCGGGCCTCGAGGGCCATCGCCTGTGTCTGGACGTTTCGGATTGCGGTCATGAACACGGGGATCATCAGTGGGATGTAGCTGCGAAGGAGCGAGACTGGGTTTCGTCCCCCAACTTCGTGGCCGCGAGCGGCTTGGGCTTGCCGGACGGTGTTCGCCGAGCCGAGGAACGTCGGAAACAGTCGAAGTGCAGTGGCGAGGGCAAAGCAGAACGCAAACGGGATTCCAAGTGAGCGCATTCCGGCGACGAGTTCTTCGTTCGAGGTGGTCGTCACGAACAGCAGTCCGCCGATGATGAACACCGCGATGCGCTCAGACCGCCCGAGGGCGAACAACACTTCTCGCTCGGTGAGCGTCCCAAAGGGCGTCGAAAGGAGCGTTGCCCCGCCGCCATGGGTGAACGCCGGCCAGACGGCAAAGCCGACGAGAAAGAGGGCGACAACGATGAACGACAGTCGCTTGAAATTGGGCCAGCCGCCGACGGCGACGAGTGCGAGAAACGTCGCCGCAAGCGGGAGAAAGACCCACAGCGGGTCACCAAACACGTAGGCCATCACGAAGATACCACAGAGGAGCCCCAGCTTCGAGCGGGCGTTCAACCGGTGGAGAAACGTATCCCGGTCGACGTACAGCGATGGGGACCCACTCACGGTCGGTCACCACCACGGTGGCTCCCAGTCGGCTGACTGTCGGCCGTCGCCGACGGCTGTGGTAGCTCACTCGAGTCGCCGCTAAGCCCGGCAACGACCTCCCCGACTGAAAGCGCCGGCAGCGCGTCCGGTTGGTCGGTCGCTCGTGCCAGCGCGTTCGAGAGAGCAACCGGCTGTGGCGGATGGAGGTTCCAGCGCTCGAGTCGGTCGGCGTCGGCGAACAGCCGTCGTGTCGGCCCATCAAAGCGGACTGTTCCCGCAGCCATGACGACCGTTCGAGGGGCATACCGGGCGACGGTGTGCATGCTGTGGGTGACCAAGACGGCCGTCACACCCGTCTCGCGGTTGAGTCGGGCGACGAGATTCATAAACGTCTCTCGCTGGCTCGCATCGAGGCCGGTCGTTGGTTCATCAAAGACGATGGCGTCGGGGTCCGTCGCGAGAATCGAGGCGAGCGCAACCCGCTGGCGCTGGCCCTTCGAGAGCGTAAAGGGATCAGTGTCCTCGAGTCCATCGAGGTCGACGGTCTCGAGTGCGTCGACGACAGCGGCCTCTAAGGCCTCGCCTTCTACGCCGAAGTTTTCGGGGCCGAAGGCGACCTCTTCGCGGACGGTGTCGGCAAAGATCTGGTGGTCTGGGTTCTGGAAGACATAGCCGACCGAGCGACCGATTTCGCTCATTGAGCGGTCGGCGAGCGGTTTGCCACGCCAGTTGGCCTCCCCGGAATCGGGCTCGAGTAAGCCGTTTAGGTGTTTTGCGAGCGTCGTTTTGCCGCTGCCGTTGTGGCCGACGATGGCGAGGACCTCCCCCGAATCGACGGTGAGTGAGACACCATCGACGGCACGGACGGTCTCGCGGTCGGTTTCATAGACGTGGACGAGGTCGGTGAGTTCGAACAGGGGTTCGCCGGTCGTCCGACCGGTTCCAGCAGGTGCGCCGGGAAGGGAATCCGTGTCGGCGCGGGCGGGTGGCTCCCACGTGAGTCCAGCGTCGAGAGCGGCGTCGACGGCTTCGTCGGGATACAGGGGAAGACGGTCGCGGTCCCAGCCAAGTTGGTCAAAAATGTCGACCACTGGCGGGACGGCAACCCGCGCGTTGGTGAGCGCTTCGACGTCCGTAAACACCTCTCGAGCGGGACCCTGGCGGTAGACGCGGCCGCCACGCAGGAGGACGGCGTGGTCTGCTAGGAGTGCCTCCTCGATTTCGTGAGTGACCATCACGATCGTTTCGGGTCCGGCCCATCCCTCTGGAGCTTCATAAGAATCGACAGCGCGAGCAGTCTCGGCATCCGCAAGCGACCGAACCACCGACAACGTCTCGTGACTCCCGATGGGATCGAGGTCGCTCGTTGGCTCATCGAGTAAAAGCAATCGGGGATGATTTGCGATGACACCGGCGAAGACGAGGCGTTGTTTTTGCCCGCCCGAAAGCGCCTCGGGTGGACGGCGCAGGTCGAGGTCCTCGAGGCCGACCACCGACAGAGCGTGGTCGATTCGGGGACCGATATCCGTCGGCGGGACGCCGAGATTTTCGGGGCCAAAGGCCGTCTCGCTGCCGACAGTCGTCCCGAACAGTTGGGCCTCGTAGTCCTGTAACACCATGCCGACGTCCTGGGCCATTTCCGGAACGCGTGCAGTCGTTGCGTCCCGGCCGAGTACCTCGACTGAGCCCGAAAACGAGCCGGTAATGAAGTTCGGAATAATCGCGTTGAACGTCCGCAACAGCGTCGACTTCCCGCCGCCGCTGGCCCCCATCACGGCGGTGAACGTCCCAGCCTCGATATCGAGGTCGAGTCCACGAAGAACCGCCCCACCGCGCTCGTCAGGGTCGTATGTCACCTCAGCCGAAAACGACTCGGCGGGTGGCAGGTCGAAGTCACGATCGTACGCAAAGACCACCTCCCGGAGCGTCGCCTGTGTACTCGAGTCAGTATCCATGGATATACCAGGTCTGTCTATCGTCTAAAGCGGCGCGGGTGGGAGTCACTCGAGCATCCTCGAGAGGCGGTCACCCGAAATGGCAGTCAGACCGACGACGACGGCGAAGGCAATCGCCCCGAGGACAATCTGGACGGTCGCGCCGCCTTGGCCGGCAACAGCGCCCTGGTCGGCGGCGAAGGGAACGTCCTGAATGCCAAGGGAGAACGCGATGCCGACAGCGACCCACGCAACCGACACAACAGCTAGTCCGACGGCGGCCAGTTGTGCTCGGCTTGGACGGACCGCCGACAGGTCATCGTCGTGAAGCAGATCAGGATAGAGCAGTCCCATCGATTTGATTCGCGGGTAGGTCAAGTAGAGCAGTGGCGGGCCAAGCACCAAGACGGCAATCGTGTTGTTGACGAAAATAACGGTCCCAAGTACAGAGAACGGAAAGAGGCCGAGCACTTCGAGTCCCCAGGCGATGATCGCCGCACACGCTGCGGAGGCAGCGACACCGATAGCGACGAACTCGGCGAGTTGTCGGACTGGGCGCTCACGGAAGTCGGGTTCGACGCCACTCGAGAGCGGGCCGAGATTCCCCCAGAGTTTGTACCCAAGGAGCCCAAAGAAGAAGTTGCCAACAAAGCCGAAAATGCTTCCGGGACCAAAGGTGCCGGCGAAAATATCGTTGATCAAATTACCGATTGCAGAGCCCCAGGCGGCTGCCGGCCCGAACATAATGCCGAAGATAACGGGGATGACGTTACCGGGTCGAACGGCGGTAATGCCTGGAACAATCACGAGGCCAGCAAACGGAATCAGGAGGGCGGCGTACACCGCAGCCACCACCGCAACGAGCATGATCATGCGCGTATCTCGCCACATCGTGAGAATTTCTTTCATTGATGACTATTCCCACAGAGGAAGTACCTAAAGATTTTTCGGGTTGTAGCAGCCAGCTGTGGCAAGTGTTGGCGTTTTGATGTTGAAAAGAGCCACGTTTACCACTAGTTTTTGGACACGTGATGTTTTGGTATTGGCGTTCAGATCGAAAAAAAAGCACGTGGCTACAGAAACGGCGGCTCGGGAACGGACTCGTCTTCGGCCTCCTGCCAGCGGTGGGTTGGCTCCCAGCCGAACGCGTCGGTGGCTTTCGCCGTTGTATACGCTGACTCCTCACCCTCGAGGTCACACCGGTCGGGGAGGGTCCCGAAGACGGCCTCGACCGTCTGAGCCGTCTCTCGTCCGAGATAGTTGTTTTCGGCGACGGCGAGGTAGGCCTCGTGTCCGGCAGTCGGTCGGTCTGCCTCGAGTGCGTGTTCGATGAGTGAAACGAGGTCGCGGATGTCGATGTACGACCAGAAGTTGCCTGAGCGCTCAGCCGTCGCCGGGTCAAAGGAATCACGCACGGCAGTCACCTCGTACCGGCCGGGATAGTTCACCCACGATGGGCGCAACGAGACGACCGACAGCCCATATCGGCGGACGACCATCTTCGCAATCTCCTCACAGACGAGTTTCGATGTTCCGTAGGGATCTTCGGGGCGACAGGGATGCGATTCATCGAGAGGGAAGTACTCCGGCAGCCACACCTCCTCGGCGAAGGGCGTTCCGTAAATGCTCTCACTCGAGGTCCAGACGATATCCGCACCGACGGTCCCAGCGGCGACGAACGTGTTGTACGTACAGGAGACGTTCGTCTGGAAGGTCTGGGTACCGGTCTTGATCCCCATCAACGGAACGGAGGCACAGTGAACGACAGCCGCCGGCTTCTCACTCTGGAGTAGCTCCCACGCTTGGCCCTGGTCGGTGAGATCAGCAGCATAAAACCGGGCGTTCTCGAGCGTTCCCGGCGGTCGCTCGAGGTCGACACCGACGACATCGTAGCCGGCACGCACGAGGTGGGCAACGGTCCAGCTACCGATGCCGCCAGTGGCACCGGTGACGAGTACAGTCACGTCGAGAGAGATGGATGCCGAAGGCAAGAACCTACCGGCGGCCGGCCGTGGTGTTCGGTAGCTAGGTGCCTCGAGTGGGTTCCCTACCCGCGAATTTAAATACTAATCCGCGGCCAACGCCGGCATGATCAACGATTCGATCCGTGTACTGGCTGGGGACTGCACCGTTATTGTCGACGATGTCGACCGCGAGGAATATCGCGGGCGCGTCGTCGTTGTTGTCAAACCCGATAATACCGTTTTAGTTCATGACATCGACGGCTACCAGCCGGTTGCGTGGCTCACCCGTGCCGACAGTGTCTCGAGTGAGGGTGTTGATGGCTTTTCGGTCGTCGCTCGAAAGGGGACGGCTACGCTTCGTATCGCTGCCCACCAGCGGGATGGCTTCGGCCAGTATCCCGCGACGGAGGCGGGTCAGCCGGTTGGAGAGTGTCCCGACTGTGGTGGGGCACTTGTCCGCTCTTCGGGTGTCAGCTGTGTCAGTTGTGAGGCTCGGTATGGTGTGCCAGCGGATGCGACGGTCAGGGATGATACCTGTGAGTGTGGGCTCCCGCGGATGCGTATCGAGCGCGGGCTTGCGTTCAACATTTGTCTCGACCGGTCATG
>LFCJ01001714.1_pt1 | contig 15528 bp, 18 predicted proteins | sample 643141 | NCBI WGS metagenome assembly LFCJ01 (sample SAMN03766243, study PRJNA286221) | soda lake metagenome | biome: soda lake; feature: Kulunda steppe; material: water; isolation source: sample B1-Br-g2 brine of Lake Bitter-1 | place: Russia: Kulunda steppe | collected 2010-07 | reverse complement strand
GGGGGGGGGGGTGCCCTGGCTGTGGAGGGGGAAACAGGAGCTCGGCCAAGCGAGCATGTCCATTATCAATGTTTTGGTGTGCATGATGTGGCCTTCATTTTTCGGTCTTGCTGTTGGTCCGCCCCCCTTCGCGCTCTTGTCCAATACTGTGGCCCCTGTGCCACAGCCCTGCATCACCCTCAGGCGTGCTCGCTGCGACGCCAGCCGGCTTGTTCGCACTCCCAAGGACTTGCCCTTGCACAGGACATGTAGACAGGAAGGCACGCTGATGTGCTGCCTGTGCTCACGCTCACTGCACGTGCACGCCCCAGCCTGCCAGTGCCTGTGGAAGTTAGGACAGCGCGTCATGGTGGTTGGTGCCTGCTCCCAATGCGCGCGCACAGGCCAGCCTGCCTGTGCCTGTGGTAGTCAGGACAGCGTGTCATGGTGGTGCATGCTCCCAATGCGCGCGCACAGGCCAGCCTGCCACTGCCCGTGGTGGGGCATGCGGGACCAGGAGGAGGGAGCAGCCCCCTGCTTGCCAACCGCCTGGACTTCCTGCAGAGCATGGGCGCCCAACTGAAGCTCGTCCACAAGGCCCTGGGATTTGGGTCCCAACATGGCACCAAGCACAGCGCCAAGGCGCAGCAGCTGCTGGATGGGGCGCCCTGCTCCCCGCCGGGCAGCTTCCTGCGCACCCATGGGGGGCCTGTTCAAGGGGGGGGCAAGGTCAAGAGCTTCAGTGTGGATGCCACGAGCGGCTGCGCCGCGGCAGCGGCGGCAGTGGCGCAGCACGTGGGCACAGGCAAGGCAGTGGGGACCCCGAGGGCTGCACACTTTGCCCACCCTTCCAAGGCAGATGTGGGGGCGGCCGCAGACGGAGCCAGCGGGCTAGGGTACAGCAGCCCAGTGCCCAGCAGCCCCCGGCACAAGGCACGCAGCGTAGGTGGCGGGGGCGGCCCTGTGCCTCTGCAGCAGCAGCGGCAGCAGCAGCAGCAGCTGGGTGGTGTGCGGGTCAGCGGTAACGGACACGGACACGACAGCAGCCGCGCAGCCGGGGTGGGTACTGCTGCACCAGGGCATGGAGGCGGCGGCCAGGAGGTGTCAACAAGGTGGTGGCCAAGCGGGGGCCCACCCGAGGCCGGCCACTGCACAGCGTTCGTGTCACCAAGGGTGAGCACACCTGGCAGCACAAGGAGCTGGTTGTGCACTTGCCAGTGCGCCGCCAGGCGATGCCTTAAGATCCCTGCGGGGACCTCTGGAGGGGGCTGCATGCATATGGTCCTGCCTTCAAACACCCGCGGGGAACCGCGGGTCCTGCGAGAAATTGAGGGGCCAGCAGGGAATCAAGGGGCCTACAGGGAATTGAGGGGCCTGCAGGGAAATGAGGGGCCTGCAGAGAATCAAGGGGCCAGCAGGGAATTGAGGGGCCTGCAGGGAATAAAGGGCCTGAAGGGAATCAAAGGGACTGCAGGGAATTGAGGGGCCTACAGGGAATCAAGGGGCCTGCCGGGAAGTGAGGGGCCAGCGGCACAGTCCTGTAGGGAACGGCTCCAGGTCCTGTGGGGAATAACTTGGGCTGTGTGAGGAGCTGTATGTATGGGGGGCCCTGGATAGGGCCAGCAGTAGGCGGCACCAGCCTCACCAAGCCGTTTCTGCCTGGTGCGCAGCAAAACAAATGTGCCGCAATTTGTGTCTATCGTACCAAGTAATAGCAGCAGCCACTAGCAGCCATAAGAATGTGCAATCACATTCTATTCGGCAACACCTGCAGCCCCCTCTATGTTCATTGCAACAAGCAGGGTCTTGGCTTAAGCGCACAGCACAAGCCAGCCAGCAGCACAGGAGCACCAGGCAGAGGGCCTCTTCCCACACCAATCTACAACTGCTGTAGCTCAGCTCCAGCATCCTCTTGCCCACAGTGACACACACACTGCCTGTCTGTCTGTGTGCAGGGTGGGGACTCCATACCCCTCACCAAGCAGCACGCTTAAGCCGTGCACCAGAGCCAGGCTGCTGCTGCCACGCAGGAGGGGCTGCTCAAGATTGTTAGCCTGGCCCACCACCTCAGCATGCCCACCCAGCTCATCAACTGAGCGCCATTGACTGGGGGCACTTCTGCACGTGGGCGCCCAGTGAGCTTAACACTGCAAGCCCACTGTGCTTGCCAAGCAATACCATGGGCTGGGCCTTGCAGTCAAACTGCAGGCTCATGCCAGGGTCGGCACTGCCGACTGCCATGGCATGGCTTTGGTTCTAAGGGAGCTGGTGCACTGCCTAGAGCCTGTCACCGCCGGGTGCTACTCGCACGCAGATGTAAGTGCACACAAAGTTGCTCCTGCTTGGGGCCCTGCTTCCTTCATTAAAGAGTCCTAAGAGCCGCTTGGGCCTAGGAGGCTCATCTTGAAGGGCTTTCCAGCGTGAAGCGTGATCAGAACATCTGTGTCAGAATTGGGCCTATGCAGCCAGCACTTATGTACATAGGGCAAAGCGTTGGCTTCTATTTTTGTGTAAGCAAAGAAATAGGACAAAGCACAGCTTCAGAGCTTTGAGATGTCAAACATGAGCAATAGCTGGTCATAGGCAACAGCCAGGCTAGGTATGCTGCAGGAAGAGGAGGGAGGAAAAGACAGATGTGATACCTTCAAGTTGATTGGACTTCAGATTGTAGGCACTGCACGCCTGATATGCGCGTGGACAAATGCTGACAGGATGTTCTTTACTCGGGAATAGCAGGATTGTTGATGGGACATGTTCCCTGCATGGAAGCATTGCAAGATTGTATGGTCACTAAAAACAGCTTTTTTGAAGGGGCTGCAGGTTTATTTGAATTTGTGAAGCTTCATTGTCATTTTCATACCAACACCAATAAATTCATGACCGACCTTTTCACGCATGGTGCCTGGTGTGCTGTGGCCCTGGTTATAGCTACTGCAATGACCATGGTAATGACAGCGTTTTCACAGGCGTTTTCAAGGCTCAGGGATGCTGCATGAGTTTTTTTTGCCTGTTTTCTGAAATTGTTCAGTATCATAATGTGCTTCATCATCTCACACTCAGATGGAAGGAAACCCAAAGGCTTTAGTGCTTCACAGGTCTAGGGAGGTGCCAAGGCTTCAAAAGAAGCAGGTCTGGGGAACCCAGAGTTGGCGTTTTCACTTAAATCTCCCGGTCAATGCAGCCGGAGCCTTGCCTGATAATGCTGCCATTCACTCTACATGGTGGTTTTTCATTATGTGCGCTTTGCTGAAGTCTCAGCTCACGCAGTGATAAAGGAAATGCACATCTTTGTCACTAACAGATCTTCTTGAGGATTTTGAGTGGAACTTCCTTGAAAGAGTTTTGTGGCAGAGCATTGACAGTGCCATGCCATGCTGTTGCGGCAGCCCCTAAAACAAAGGGACTTTTACCGAGCCTCATTCTTTGTGGAGCTTGTAAAGTTTGTTGATTCGTCCAAGATTGTAAGAATACAAATCCCTATTAATTGGCAAGCACGGTATCCAAGACGGAGCTCTGTCTTTTTACAAATTGGTATAGGAGCGGGCGCCCAAGCATCCTTGAGCGCCAGATCAGACCAGACCAGACCAGACGTACTCGGGGGCTTGGGTTTGATTCCCGCCGACCAACCCGCTTTGCCAATCCCGACCTAGACGCATCCCTTAGGCAAGGATGCAAGACCAAGACCAATGCATCCCCTGGGTGAGGATGCATAAAGACCGACTCCCCGCTACTTCCGGGAAGTCCGTACCTAGATAGGGGGGAATGTAACGACACATAACCCTTTTGATTGGCAAGCGTGGTATCCAGGACGGAGCTGTGTCTTTTCACAGTTTAAACCCACAGACGTTCTGAGCACACTATCACTCCACCCCCACCTATCAAAGTAGACAAAGACGGGGTCCCAATATATGAAGTTGATGACGTGCTTGCTCACAAAACCCTCAAGAAGGGCAGACACAATTCTTGGCGATTCCTTATAAAGTGGAAAGGCTATGCCCATGAGCATAAGTCTTGGGAGCCATTTGACAATATTGCAAGCAAAAGCCTGACTCTGGGACCCTATGAGAAAGCCATCGGCGGTGCGCCTCCGTTACCAAAGACAAAGACCAGACAAAAAGCAGACAGGCAGACTTGACACCATCAGACAACACAATTTGCAGACACTGCCTAAGCACTGAGGCAGACCTCCCCAAAAACCTCCCCAGACAAACCGCCCCCAGAAGAATCCTCCTGGGACTGTACAGAAGCGCGGAGGAAGACCGCCGAAAGACCCCAGTTGACGCAGGCAATCCTACTGATCTTATTCTAACAAAAAAAGGTCAAGTGTAGCCGGGACGTCCACATCAGAACAGGAAGGAATGTAACGATACATAAACTTCCTGTTTGTTATAACTACCAGACCTGTCTACTGAACCTGTCCAAGACCCTTCAGACCTCCAGTATCTTTTATTGCGCGCAAGTGCCACAGGGCCATGCAGATATGTGTGTGCGCGTCACATGTGCGTCGGCGTCTGCTGCTGCGCCTGCCGCTGCCTCGGACCACGCACCTGCTGCGCGCGTCCTCCTCAGGTTCTGGGCCCACCCCGCTGAAAGCATCCGCCTGGGTGCTCTCTTTGGGGGGCGTGAGGGACACAACCCTGTTAGACCAAAAGTGCTTTCTCGCACCACCAACTTTTGGTCTCTTTTTCTCACAAAGAGCCAGCTTGTTTGGACTCCAAACTTTGGTGAGGGCCAAGTCAAAGAAAACCACTAGTTGGTGTGTGATCCCCCAGGGATTTACTAGTGGCATACTAAGTTTGAGGCTCGTGTCCACTGCAAGCACCAGGGCCCTTCACCATCCAAAGGGAGGATTGAAAGGGATTTTGTGTGGTTTGGGTAGATATTAGGATGAGCCTTCGCCCGCGTTGTTGATACATGCTCTGCATCAAAGGCTTGAGTTACTTTGCTTCTTATGCTAATGCTTAAGGATGTCTCAAGGGGTATTGCTGGAAAAGGAAACCATGACAACCGTTAGAATGCAACTTTATCAGAAACAAATGAATTGGAGCAATTTTCTGGAAATGATGTGATGTGATATTGTGATCTGGCATCTCTGAAATGTGCAGATGGCTGCAGGAATTTGGCATCATGCTGCTGTGGCATCAACATAGGCTTGTGCAACCTTAAACTGCTGAAAAGAATACACTAGAAAACTTACGTAGGCGGTGAAACCACTCCCTACATCAATCAAGGAAAAAGGAGACACAAGGAGGCACGTCGGCCCAAGAGCTAAGAGTCTCCTCCACCAGGGAAAAGCTGAGCGCTATTGTTCAATTTTTGGAGGGTAAGAAGGTCGAACTTGAAAATTTTCAAAAAGGTGCAATTGCGGGTGCACCTGTGCGGAAAGCAGTGGAAGCAATCCCTGCATCAGTACAGGATTAGGGGACACTTACAGGGGCCCCCCCTGGATCTTACCCCATCCTCCGTCACACCGTGTTTAAGCATCTATCCAGCTGCTTGACATGACAGACTTTGAACAGAGTAAATGAAGGGCCTCAGTTGAAGCCTCATTAGTGTTCATGTTGCTAGCCCTTTCACAAATTTTCATTTGCTTGCAGGATTCAATTTAAGTATCCTTAGCTATGATGCCCTCCTTGGGCAGATATGGCTATGCAGCCTTTTTGCTAGGACGTCCAATAAGAAGTGACTTAAAACCTTGAATATGTTATTATAGATCATTTTTTAAATTTTGTTTAGAGCAGATGGGCCTCAACTGAGTATAATAATCAAGTCTAATGGTGGTGCATGCTCTTTGAATCAGATGAGACTTAGATGGCCCTAAATAAAGAGGATCTTCTCAGACCGGATCCTGAATGGATAACTGTAAAACTAGCTGTAAAATTAGCTTTGACCTTCAAGTGGCACAGCTTCAAGTGTTTGCCAGCTCAGTAGAAGGCTGTCAGCAATGCCTCTGGCTCGGTCCATAATTATGAGTCTGCAGCCATGGCCATGACATTTGACTGTCTGCCTGCATCTCACAGCAGATGACATGGGAAGTGGCCTCCAATCAGTGGATTCATTGAATTTGTCAACAGTCTATTCGTCTCGTATTCATGTGGCTTTTCTCCGCACAACTCCTCAGGCTACTACTAGGCTAGTATTATTTTAAAGGAAAAGCTACGCACACAGGATACACCCGAGGCGTGAATTAAGGAAGGTGATTTCTCTCGCGAAAAAACCCCACCGTTACCCCCAGTCCGAGTCGAACTGGGGACCTTTGAGGACAAGTCCTCCCAGCCGCAGTTTAACGTCATGCTCAGGACAAATAGTATTATTTTAATATACTAGGCTAGTATCATTGATGCCTGTGACTTCCTACAGCTGCCACGATGAATTGCAGTCATTTAGGGTTCTTTGACAGAGTGCCTGAGTTAGTTGGTGTGGGTAATGATAATACTCAGATATCTTCCTGGTTTCTCTCTTTTTAATCCCATCACATCCCTGGATTTAGTTGGATTTAGCCTTTTCTGTGGCTGGACGAGAGCATCTCTAAATTTTCCCACGTTATGTTTGTTTCCCCATGTTACAGGATCCTGGTGAGTCAAACAAAAGGCGTGCGGCAATTGAGAGGCATGAATGGGCAGCAGCACCATCATGTAGCACCCTAGTGTTCCAGCAAGCTTGTAGCTAAGGCCCGCCACAGTCTGATGTCCTTTGATCCATGGACTTCCCACTCTGTACATCTTAAAACTTTTAACTTGAAGCCCACACTTGGTGCACCAGCCAAGAATCGAACTCGGAAATTGTCTGTGTTAGGGACATATTCTACCACCATGTGGCCATTTCGTGAATCTGAGATTGTTATTCACCAATGACATGACTCTCACTGAAGCAGCAAAAGCTCCGAGCTGAGTCAGCGTGGCAATCATGGATGAAGCCCATTTGAATGGCGCTCTCAGAGGCTACAAGTACAGCAAGCTACACACAATATTTTCCCAACGCCAAGACCCATCATGTGAGAGGGCAAGCATTTGTGCCAGCACTTGATAATGTTTAGGTGCGTGCCTGAGAAATTTCAGCTAAGCTGCTTTGTCGCTTTGCAAATCGGTGAGTGGGGAGCCGGGCGACGCCCAGTGCGTGGCGAAGCTGGTCACCTCCACACATCCGCCAGACACCCACCACTGGATAGGGTTGGCTCTCAGGTGCACGCACCAGCGTGTGGATACCCCTGACCCTCCTGAAGCCACCCTCCTCCAGCTGTGCCCGGCATTGGCTGCAACCTTTTCCCTCCCCTTAGGCTGAGCTTTCTGCTGGCTGCAACTGCTCACAAGGTCGTGCTATTTGTTCGCTCCATAGCCGGCCCCTTAACCCGGACTGGGCCAGTAAGTGTTACAAGGTAGAAGGGAGACAAGCTACTTTGGAGGTGCAAAGCAATGAAGTAATACGGGCAAAACAAGCCATAAAGAACCCAGTCAACTACCACAACCGACTGTACATGCAAATGCAGCATAAATCTGGTGCTGCACTAATCTGACGTGACAGCTTTCCATTTTTGCTGCTCTCTCTCTTTTCTTGCCAGGTTTTTTTTCTGTGCAGGCTGCCTTGCCTCATCAAAGTCAGGCTGTTTGATTTCCACTGGAAAGAGAGTGGCACCCTCAGTGGCAGAACGAACTTTGCTTTTTCATTTCAAACGTTATGGGTTACTTTTGGCTGTTACCTTACCTTTTGGCTGGCAATGACCAGACACAAATCGACCAGCCTACCTGCCAGGCAGGCTGTTAACCTGTTGAACCTACCTTGTAACCTTGCCCTTGACAGCTCGTTTGGCAGGTACAGCTAAACAACTATGCTAGCAACCTTCAAGGTACTGTATTCTAATGATAAGTTATCTCCCTCAGGGATAGGCTATCAACCTTCTACTTTTCTTTTTTTTGGACTGGCTCACCAGCGCTCTGGCGGCTGGTTGGTTGAAGTAGCTTGTCAGCGAGCCTTGCTCTTTTTGTTCTCTCCAGTTGTCATCCTTAGCTGTGATCTTGCTCTTGCGTGCTCGTGAACTACCTTCAAACGTCTATTCACCAAAAAATCTGGCTTCCAGACACTACCTCAGGTCCAGACACTACCTCAGGAAGGCTTCCTTCTGATTTGAGCGCTTTTAGTTTTGGTTTGGGGGTGCAGGCCTTTTGGGCTTCAGCTAAGCTGCCCTCGTTTGGCGGATACAGCTATGTAACCTAACCTAACCTTACCATTTCTTTGCAGTCCTGTCCCAAACTTGTAAAGTTGAACCTCAGTGGGGCCCAGGCACACATGATGATGCTGGGGGTGAATGTGACAGGTAAAGCGCGCTATCATAACTTTTATTTAGAAGCTAGTTTCCCAATGGGGCCATATTCTCACAGGGTCCCCTCCAACAAGCCTTTAAACACAGGCATCAAGGAGGCAACAAAAAGTACAAGAAAGGGCAGTGTCATGATTACACCATTCAGAGGACCGCCCCTATTTTTTCAGGAAAGGTCTTTTTAGGTGGTGTAGAGATGCTTTCACTGCCTCTATATTTTTGGGTCCATACAAGCACTGATGCTTTGATGTTGTTTGCGGCGTACCCTCCAAACAAAGAGGAGGTAGCTCTGCTAATGAGACATGTCCTAACAATTCAGGTAGAAAACAGGCAAGCAGCAATGACTGTGTCCAAGTTTGCTACGATCTGCCGGTAATCTTCTTTTCTTGGTCTGTTGCGGTGTTGATGCGCCCTACACTTGCTTGTAGCTTTTCAAACACCTGCACATCATACATCCCATAAGCTTTGCCCCTTCAGGAAATCTGTATGAGCATTAGCAGCTGTCACCATCAGCAAACAACTAATCAAGGGCATGGAGAGATTTGCATCAGCAGTGAGCTTTAATGGAGGGGGCAAGGAGCACAGCAGGGGAGTGCAAAAGAAAGCAAATGCAGAGGCGTGGACAAATCTGTTTATGTAAATTCACAATTTTGCCAGCGTCTTACTTGATTTATTAATCTAAATTGCAACGTGCACAAGCCATGCATTTCACCTTTTCAAGGATTTAAGACACCAGAGGATACAACTTTGCGTCATGGCCATGTAACTTGCTAGGCTGCATTTGACAAATAGCCAAGGAAACTCTGCATGTAATTTCAGCAAGACTAGCTAGCCCCAGCATAGTCGTAAGAGGAGACACAGTGCCCATAACTAGATGCCAGGGCCCATTCCTGCCCTCAGGCAACTTTCATAGTAATGCAAACACTTGAGCACATACGCGCGTGTGCACCTATTAGAACATTTGCACAGGCACTCCAGTGCTTGTATTCACTCATCCAAGCAGGTGTACTTAAATACGTACCTCTTCAGGGGTCATATGGTCAACAATGAGGTATCGAGACCGGCTGCGCTGCCCTTTCATCAGCTACGAAGTGAAACAAAAGCATTGTCCAGGACAATGAGCACACTGTCAATTAGGGGCATCCAGTCATTTGGGCCTCGTATATGTGATGCAGCAGCGATCAAGCCTTGAAATATTCTAATTCAACAGTCCAGGGGATGTCATTTCTCATTGAAACAGCGGCTCAATATTAAGGATGGGTAAACGGGGTGGTCCAGTCTGCCAAAGAGAGTCGGCAAGACTCGTTGTAGATGGGTAGGGCCTAGATGGGAGATTATCAATAGCAAACTGCTTTTCACAGGCGCGTCCTTTGGTACTGAGAAATTTCATAGACTTCAATACAATCTAAACCAAATTATCTTGACAGGTTCAGGCATTCCAAAGGCCGGGATGAGTCACAGGCTGTTCCGTCTTCTCCCACCCTGTTCCACCTCTCTCAACTCCACCCTTATCAAACTAGCTGCTCAATCCTTAGCATCCTTTTCATTTTGTTTGGCAAGAAGCTGCAGGCTGGACTCCAGATCGCCCAAAGATAAGTCCTCTGGTTGCAGCAGATGTAGATCAGCTTCCGCGCCAAAGCAAGCCTTGAGCAGTGCTTGGTGCACATCTGGCCCCAAACTGACCAGTTATGCTTGCAGACACAAGCTGTTGAAGCATGCATAGCAGCTGCACTGAGGCAAGGGTTTAAAAGCCATGCTTGGACGTCCATAGGCGCGAGAAGTTGGCGCACTGAATGATGGGGTCTGAAGTGCCTGCTGCTGCCAAGTGCTTTCCTTTCCTTTCTCCTCCTATTCTTTCACATGTTTGAAGACACATCAGCAGGGGTGCTAGCTCCCTGGAAGGTTTGGTAGCCCATCACCCTGTCAGTCATGTCCAAGCTCATCACATCATTATGCTCCTCGTTGTCCCACACCACCTCTCCCATTTTAAATTTATCAGAAATTGAGGGTTTCCTGGCACATTTTGCACAAATTTGGTGTTTGCCAGTCAAATAGGTGACACTCGTCGGTGACGAGGGTCCCCCTCATCCCCCAAAGAGACTCGGCGAGACCCCTGCCCAACCTTAAAGAGGTATTGAGACCGGCTGCGCTACACTTTCATCAGCTACAAAGTGAAACAAAAGCATTGTCCAGGACAATGAGCACACCGTTAATCAGGGGCATCTAGTCATTCGGGCCTCATATGTGTGATGCAGCAGCGATCAAGCCTTGAAACATTCCAATTTAACAGATCAGGGGATTACATTCCTCATTGAGACAGCGGCTCAATATGAAGCCTCTTATGCCCCAAGGAGTACTTAATGCTGGAGGCATTCACTCACTCACCTAAGAGGGATTAATTCCCAATCATGTGCTCCTCTGTGCCTCGTTTTGCAAAACCTCTGTGTCTCATTTTGCAAAACCTCTGAGCCTCATTTTGCAAAACGAGTGCTCAGGATTGCAATCTTAGAGAGCTGAGAGGACGGAATTTTATGATTCTGTGATCTGAGAGATGAAGGATGCTGACCTTCTGATTTCATCCAGAACAGTAGCGAGCGCACCTGCAGATTTGTCAGTCTTGCATTAAGCGCCTTGCCCATCATCTGAAGAATCTCCTGTGTAACATGGTAAGGCAGGTGTTGTATTGTGAGTGGGCTGAGTGTGATAGTCTCATCATGCATTTTGGTTGGGGAAGAGCATTCCACACAGGGCCTGGGGGCTCAAGGAACCCACCAGAAGAAAGTGGAGCTGCTTGACGACGCAATTCACACAAGAAGAAAGCAGAGCTGCAACAGACAGTTGGCTCATGTACAAAGACACACGCAGCACCCACATCGGCATTTAAATGATTGTCATCAGCATCATCAGCATCAGCATCAGCATGACTATCTGTGCTCTCATGAGCACCCTCATCAGCAATCATGCCACCACCACCACCATCATCACCACCAGCGGCAGCGGCCACGGCCGTGGCACCAGCACTCACAGGCTGCGTGGTGTCAGCGGCGATGTTGGACGTGATGTGGATGCGCACATGGTCGGCAGTGATCTTGACGAGGGCAGGCCGGTGCACGCGGTCCTCAATCTCCAGCCGCACCTCAGTGCCACCAGTGGCCTTGTGGTAGCGGATGCAGGGTGGCACCAGCACTTTGTTCTGCGTACACGATGCGTGTGTGTGCGCGCGTGTGCTTCTGCGTGAGCATGTGCAGTTATGCGAGCGTGTCCACCTGCGTGAGCATGTGCGGACATGCGCGCGTGTGCATGCGCGGGCATGAGCGCGCGTGTGTGAGCAGTCGCTGGCAACGAGCGGGGAGGGCACGCACACGTGGCAGCACGTGAAGCACTGCACCGCGGCTGCCTGCCTTCGGGTTGCTGCAAACACAGGAAAAAGCAGGGCATCCCATTTTGAGCCTGAACACCTCCTTTCTCCACACCAACCCATGCATGCTTTCACACCTACACAGCCATCAAAGCTTACTGCCAGCACCCTCTTGTTCTGATTGCTTATGCAAGGCCACAGGCAACCTCTGGGTTCATGACAGCATCCATACCATGCATGAGCATACAGCAGCTGCCCTCCCGACCACCATGGGTGGGGCAGTACTGCCTGGGCATCTGCTTACTGTAATATGCATGAGCCCGTTGACAACATCTGGTCAGCTGCACGCTTCCAAGTCCATGCTATGCCTAAGCAGCATGACCGCCTGAGCTACTTCTACAAGCATAATGCACACAGCAAGAACAAATGCCATCCAGGTACACATGAGGCAACATGAATGAGGGAACATGCGTGCTGGGCAAGAGTTACTGTGCGTGGATACTTCCTGGTACAAGACAAGCCTCACAACCTGCATCATATTATAAGTGGATGGACAAACTGCATGTCCATGCCATGCCGCACATTGCTTTGCGGGATTTGCATGATTGGACATAAGCATAGGGCCCAAAGCCTAGCATGAGCTTGGCATCGTGTTCTTGTGATCGGGCTGTGACTCACCCCGTGAATGACGGCTTGGTTCACGTACGTCACAACGGCATCGCCTAGCACATAAACCAGGGGGCTGTCCAAATCAGACCTGAGCACGTGCACGCGCGCATGCCATCACAAAGTTTGGCCCCTGCTGCTGACGAAGGCATGCTGCTGGCAGCCAGCAAAGCATGTGAGGTCAAGCCTTTAGCTTAGGGCAGTCACGCACCTCATCACCCCTGCCTTAGACAGTCAAGCATGTTCACTCCTTTTGGAGTCATGCATGTCGTTTACAAATAGCAAAACCTCTCCGGGTTTGTGTATTAGTCCGCAATGCAGACTACGCACACATTGCACGTCCTTACTTGCTCTCCCTCCCACACGTACACACAAGCGAGTATCCATCTTGGCTGCCTCTGATGGCATGCCACTGTCAGGTCCACGTGAGTGATACTAAGGTCATAGAGCGAGCGCCCTGGATTTCTCGGTAGGACAGCACAGATGTGCTTGCAACTGTGACTTGCAGCACAGCTGCGACTCAAGCACAATCCTGCAAGCTCGCAAGCCTTCTCCTGCCCTGGCCTCAAAGCGCAAGACACCAACCCAAAAATGTGGTTTCATCGTTTCACCAATGCACGCTCCTAGCCTTCAAGCCACAGTTAGAGCACATGGAGGGTCTGCAACGCTAAATCCTTCTACCCTTATTAACATCCACACGCCAGCTTGCTGTCTTGCGAATGCAGCTTTGATGATGTGCAGCAGCTATGGCAAGTCAAGCATACTGAGGGGCATGTGCCCATGTTCCCAAGCATTAAACACTCACTTGTAAGCAACTGGAAGCGTGCCCACATTTAGGCGGTGCTGCCTTTCAATGTTCCCATTGTGCCTGCATAGGGCATGCGGATACACACAAGATGAAACAGCACGGCAGAAGAAGAATTTGGGCTAAGAATTTTTTACGTAATGTCTGGAGGCTGGAAGAGCAAGAGCAAGGATACCATTACACATGTCACACAAGTGCATCTATCTGTGTGATTGCTGCGTGCTACAAGCAGCATGTGGAATGAAAGGTGCAGGATACTATGCGCCAAACCTACGAGTGTTGGGACACGTACTGCATGTATGCGCCTTGCGTGTCTGTTGCATGATTTTTTCAATGCAAACTGCTGACGCATGCAGTGCAAACCAGCCAGCTAAGCTGCATGCATTGATTAAGGTGAGCATGTATGTTACAATAAAGCAAAAAGCAACCCCGCACCGTTTTATCAATTTGGATCCGCCTGGTGTCGTATACAACATTACTGAGTGCTCTTGCGTATCCACAATCCTTGCTCCATCTGTTCTCCTTCTTGGGAGCTTATTAATGTCCGTATCTGAGTGTGAGGTGCAAGATTGGAACAGCGTTGGGCACAATTGTTCGTTCGCTTGCCAGTTTTGCTTCACAAGGCATGCAGATTCCCAACCTTTACACGCACCTATTGTGAAAGCATGCTTCCCAGTGTACTTGCAGTAGTATACATAGAGCTGTTCTGCTGCCCCTGGCTGCTGTGGAGCATCCTCTGAGGTAAAGGTGAGAGTGGTGCGCTTTGGCATCACGTACGATAAAAAATTGTTATTGGCCTCTGATTACATTGAATAATTTAAGTAACGTCATTCGCGTACAAAGATTGCCCCCTCCCCTCTCTGCGCTTGAAGAGGTGCTAGGTGGAGGTGAGTAAACTTGTGAGAGTTTGTGTGTGTGTGTGCGTGTGTGTGCGTGTAAATGTGTGTATGTGTGTGCGTGCGCGTGCATGTGTGTGTGTGTGTGTTTGCATGCGTGTAAGTGTGTGTATGTGTGCGTGCGCGTGCATGTGTGTGTGTTTGTGTTTGCGTGTGTTTGTGTGTGTATGTGTGTGTGCGTGCGCCCGTACGCGTGCATTTTTACGAGTGTGTGCGCGCAACCATGCATGCTTTGTTTATGTGCTCCCTCTCATGCGCTCAGGCATTCATGTACGCGTGCTTTTGTAAGGGTATGTGTTCCTGTGTGGGTGCAGACCCATACTTGAAAGTAATTAGTGCCTCAAGACAGCCCACAAACTCCTGCTCAGGTGTATGCAGATCACTGGTGCACGCAAGAATGCACAGCGCATGATTGACCAGTGCAAGTGTCTTCCAGCCAGTCCCTGTGCCAGGCTGCATGCAGCTTGTCGGCTTCTTTGCTCACAAACTACTGGCTTCTAATACCTCCCAAGTGATGCTGGGCGTGGATCGCAGGGGGTGCCCGGGGTGAAGTCAGCTTTGAGACTCCCCTACCATGAATGCTAACCTGCAACAGATTTTGGCGCAGTACAACTCCAAAGAAGGTCGAACACAGGAGCAGAAAACTCTTGAGGAGAAGCGGCGCAAGAAGGATGGGAAGCAGGCCACTGCAAAGGGCGCGGATGCGGGCAGCAAGCAGCTCAAATCGAAGCTGAAGGTGTGCCCGGGCAGCTGCTATGCGGTATTTACTTGCTGGTGTAGGGGCTTACACGCATGTTTTCATGCATTACACTCAAGCGTTCATGCTTACATAGGTATGTAACATTAGTACATCCAGGCGCTCGTGCGCACACATGTACACATGCATGCATGCACTTGCTCATTCGCGTATACGTGTGCAACCACACACACAGCATGTGCACCTGCTGTGCAGGGCCAGGCGAACGGCTTTGTGCCAGCCCCAAAGCCCAAGCCCTCCACCACCTCTGCTGTGCTGCTGGCCAACCAGAACAGCACAGCCCCTGCGGACCCTACCTCTGCGCCCTTGGCCAAGCGTCTGAAGGACGTGCTTGATGCGCTGCTGCAGAGCGTCGGCGAGCAGCTGACGCCAGAGGATGTGGTTGCGCGGGTGTGTGTGGATGTTTGCGGGTGGGAAAAGGGCGGGGGAGAGGATGGTCTCATTGTGCGCATCATGCCCTCTACTTGGGAGCACAAGTGGGAAGCTGGCACCAGTGAAGGTGGCAGCGCGCACGTGTGAATGTGTATATGTGCGACTGCTTGTGGAGGGGATGAAGGTGGGCGTGGGGGTTTAGGTGCGGTGTGTTGCAGAGCTTCAGCAAGTGGCTGAAATTAAAGGGGTGGCAGCGCCGGAAGTGTGAGGCCCCATTTGCAAGGCTGCTTCTCGTTTGGTGTGAGCCCCCTTTTGCATGGCTGCTTCTCGTTTGGTGTGAGGCCCCTTTTGCATGGCCGCTTCTCGTTTGGTGTGAGGCCC
>LFCJ01001713.1_pt1 | contig 15528 bp, 17 predicted proteins | sample 643141 | NCBI WGS metagenome assembly LFCJ01 (sample SAMN03766243, study PRJNA286221) | soda lake metagenome | biome: soda lake; feature: Kulunda steppe; material: water; isolation source: sample B1-Br-g2 brine of Lake Bitter-1 | place: Russia: Kulunda steppe | collected 2010-07 | reverse complement strand
GGCGAAATGCACAGCGAGCAGATATGGCCACAACATGCCTGCACGGCATGCGTTAACTTGCATTCAAATATGGGGGCGAAATGCACAGCGAGCAGATATGGCCACAATGCCTGCATGGCATACGTTTGCTTGCATTCAAATATGGGGGCGGAATGCACAGCAAGCAGATATGGCCACAACATGCCTGCACGGCATGTGTTAACTTGCATTCAAATATGGGGGCAAAATGCACAGCAAGCAGATATGGCCACAACATGCCTGCACGGCATGTGTTAACTTGCATTCAAATATGGGGGCGAAATGCAGAGCGAGCAGATATGGCCACAACATGCCTGCACGGCATGCGTTTGCTTGCATTCAAATATGGGGGCGAAATGCACAGCGAGCAGATATGGCCACAACATGCCTGCACGGCATGCGTTAACTTGCATTCAAACATGGGGGCAAAATGCACAGCGAGCAGATACGGCCACAACATGCCTGCACGGCATGCGTTAACTTGCATTCAAATATGGGGGCAAATGTGCAAGCAGTTGCAAGCACACCTGCCACGCAAACTGCTTGGTCTTTTCATCTGTCTCAAACTCAATGTGGAACATGCGCGAGAAGTTTTGGCCCAGGCAGTGGCTGGTGGCTCCTTGAATGCCCTTGCCTGTCTCTGGGATAAACGCCTGCATGCAGCCACAGGGTGGCATGGACATGTTCAAACAATGCAGCGCACTGTCTTTCCTTTAAAACAAGCATCAAGAATGACACAGGGCAACTTCTAAAAGAATGGCCCATGTCAAAGCCATCATCATCATCCTTCCCTTAATACTATGATAATTTTCTACCAAATTTGCGGCTTGCCTTCTACTTTTGGGCATGCTCTAGCGATCACCTCAATTGCCTGTCAACCACACAAGAAGCACTGCAGCACCCGTTCTGGCAGCAGCTGAACCTTTTACTGTCTGAAGCAAGATACTTGCTGCATGCCTTGTGTGCCTTCATGGCTAAAGTGAGACAAAAGCCCCCATACAAGGTGCACGCTGACACACAGCTGCAGGGGCACAGCACCAACTCACAGTCTACACCAGCCCACTTTCCCGTCACTGGCACCGTTTCCACTCCTCGCCACCATGCAAACACGAACCGGCCACAGCAGCTTAATATCAACCAGGTCATGTTTCTTGTTCTTAAGGGGCTTTCTTATTCTTAATGGGCTGACACATTGGCCTGAAAATGCTGCTGTTATGCATCACCAGTGAGCTCTGGCGAGAGTTATCCGGAGGCATTGCCGGTTTGAGTCCCTGGTGCCAGCCAAGAAGGTTCCTCCTTGTAGGCATCAGAGCGATCCCCACAGGGTAATGCAGATGTCTGAAGAAGGTGCCTGCCAGCAGGCTGCCCCCCAGCACACACCTCGACAGTGGTCGTGAAAAATGCGCCGGCAAACTGCTCCTTCTTTGACTTCCGGCCCCTCACGACTGGAACTGCCAACAGCTCCTCATACACGCGCCTGCAGCATAGAAGCCCCCAACATTAGTACGTGCATCCACGCGCACGTTTGCAAACCACCAAGCGCTTGCACAGCTTTCCTGGCCGAGGCGCATAATCTATGCATGCATGAGTCCTAGTGTATGTCCAGTAAATACGCCAACCATTAACGTTCCCTTACAGGTCCCTTGGAAAAATATGGCATTTGGCTGGCTCAACGCGTCTCTGAAGTACATTTAAAGTTCCATATGGAATGTTTGAAGTTTGCTTCAAGGCATGCACCCAACTGCTGCCCTGATCCAACCGATGCTCTGACTTCCTGATGACAGAATCATACTTATTCAGGTGTCTCTGATGATGCTGGGTCTTGCTGGGGCTGACACAAAAGACTGAAGGTGGCATGATACTGCCTAGGCTGAAGGTGGCATGATACTGCTACGCAACAGGAGATGCAGCTGAGGCTTGTGCAAGGGTACTGCACATACAACCACACGCCTTTTGACGAGGGTTCCCGGCCACTACAAGCGGCTCGATGCAGGATGCCTGAGGGAAAGTGCTACCAGACATGTGCTTTAAGATGATACAGGGTTGGATCATACGTATTGCATTTTACGCATTCAAAAAATGCTGAACTTTGCAAATTGAAAACGCCAATTCCAATGCGGGTTCCAATGCACGTTCCCCCCTGGCCTTTCCTTTGCTCCTGTTCATTTCCTTTTTTGTATTTAGCATAAGCAAATAAGGATAAACAAGGAAATTTAAAGCAGTCTGCTTCTTATCTACTCCTCATCGCTGCTGCTGCCCTCATCAGTTTTGCTACTGTCCTCAGCATCACTGCCCTGGCACTCCTTGTGGCCGCTGAAGACTTATCATGCTGGTTCCTGAGCAAGCCCCCTGCTCCAGGGCCTGGGTGCGCTCAGCCAAATCTGCTAACTGCTCCCCGGCACTCCGCAAACGTCCGCTGCTGTTTTGCAGGTACGAGGAGGTGCTTGCATTTGCTGTTATACTTCTGTCAAGCTGGCGCTGCGCTTCTGCTGCTGCTGCTCCTGCTGCCTTGTTCTGAGCATCAATGGCCCTTATTTCATACAGGACAGGCTGCAGGACTGCCTCATGTGCTGTGCACTTTGCTACCCCCCAAGTTAAAATAATGTGCAGGAAGTGCTCCCTGATGCGGGAAGCACCAGCTGCAAAGACATGTTTGTAGTACTTGCACTCCACCTTGTGCCTATACATCCTGTTTTTCAGCTAATAATTTTGATATGATCCCCAATCCTTCCTCTTTTCTGTAAGCATTCTTTGTATATATTTATACGTAAGAATGTATAGGAGTGGTTGTAGGAAGCTGGGGGGGGCAGTTAGGGGCCCTCACGCCCCCTCTACTCCCCAACCTCTTCCCTCAAAAATGACCCCAACATGCGGACGAATTGACGTGAAACATGCACATTGTTTGTATCATATGCGCATTGGTCTGGGCAAATGGACGCAATGACCCAACCCTGAGGTGATGTATGCAAGGAAAATACAAGACCTAGATTCACACAACATCTGCAGGTATGGAAACAATTAGGTGGAGCAATTAATTGAATGGAAGGTACTCAAGGCTTTTTAGAACACACCTGTACAGCTCCAAGATCTGCATCACTTCTGCTTCAGCCTCAGCTTGCGTGGCAAAAGCAGTGTGGCCCTCCTGCAGTGTCAGACAGCGTTCGCAAGCCAAGAAGCAATGAATAGGTGTGGCAAATGCCTAAGGCACTGGTTTGCTCCACCTGGGTACAGCATGTCTGCAGCTCTTACTGCACAGCCCCCTCTGTGCTGACACGACAATACACGGCAGCGGCAAGCTATGCAACAAAGGGGGTAAACTAAGAGGACATTAGAGCAATGAGGACTAGGAGGGGACGCCTGCTTGCCAATGCTGCCAGACTGAGGGCGGCATGGCTTGATAGGCAGGCCGCAGTCTTAAGAGCAACTTCTGTACAACTTACTTGCCACAAGAACTCGCGCGAGCGGATAAATGGAGTGGGGTACTTGAACTCCCAGCGGACCACATTTGTCCACTGATTCAAGCGCAGGGGCAGGTCTCTGTGGGATCGGATCCACTGTGCATAGTAGGGGTACATGACCTACAAACAGACCAAATAAGGCCAGAACGTGTTGGGCCATCATGTGCTTTTCAATCACAGAATGGATATTGAAATGGCAACACCACCACCACCACCACCACCAGCAACAACAGCAACAGCAGCAGCAGCAGCAGCAGCAGCAGCAGCAACAACAACAACAATGTGCATCAAAATGGCAGCATAACCCATTCTGCTGATAGAAGACATCATGAAATAGCTCCCAGGTATAAGAGGAGTGCCCAACTTGTTTGTTAATCTTGCTCAGCAAATTTAAGACTGAACAAGTGCCAGACTAACAAGTGAACAATTCATGGTATTAAAGATAAAGCAGAAGTGATTTTCCCGCCCCTTATGCCCTGAGCTGGGTGCGCAATTAAGCTGAATGTGTGCAATCAAGCTTTGCACAGGATGCAAGGTGTGAACATGCAAGTCGTGATAGTGTAGCATGTTCTTGGAGCCTCTTCAGCTACATCATACAGAGCTGGGAGGTAACGAGAATCATGACCTTGGTGTGGGTTGACATCACTAGCAGCACCCCCACTGGAAGGTTTTCACAGCGCCGCACTCTCGCAACCAAATAGTCCACAAACACACACTTGACTGCACAGTATGCAACCTGTAATAGTGTAGCATGTTCTTGGAGCCTCTTCAGCTACATCATACAAAGCTGGGAGGTAACGAGAACCATGACCTTGGTATGGGTTGACATCACTAGCAGCACCCCCACTGGAGGGTTTTCACAGCGCCGCACTCTCGCAACCAAATAGTTCACAAACACACACTTGACTGCACAGTATGCAACCTGTAATAGTGTAGCATGTTCTTGGAGCCTCTTCAGCCACATCATACAGAGCTGGGAGGTAACGAGAACCATGACCTTGGTGTGGGTTGACATCACTAGCAGCACCCCCACTAGAGGGTTTTCACAGCGCCGCACTCTCGCAACCAAATGAGTTTGCAAACACAAACTTGACCGCACAGCATGCAACCTGCTTTAGTGTAGCATGTTCTTGGAGCCTCTTCAGCTACATCATATAGAGCTGGGAGGTAACGAGAACCATGACCTTGGTGTGGGTTGACATCACTAGCAGCACCCCCACTGGAAGGTCTTAACAGTGCCGCACTCTCGCAACCGTACAGGTAAGCCAGCCACAAAAATGTGCCCAATGCAGCAGCCAAATATGATGCAGTTCGGTTGGCCTGCAGTATCAATTCAATGACAACCCTGTAGCATGAATATCAATTTAACGACAACCCCGTAGCATGAGCCCTGAGGCTCACAAAAATGGAAGCACGCAGCGAGCCATCAATATTTGCATGCATTTAAGTGCCATGAATGCATGCACATAGCATGCACATGAATGCGTGCTTGTAGTCACAGGCACCTGCCTGCCTTGTCACAGAGAGCGCGTGTCTAGAGGGGCAGGCATGTGCGTACCGTCTCAGAGGTTGGACGGATGGCTATTGGCTTGTCCATCTCGCTGTTGCCGTACTTGGTGACCCAGGCAACCTCGGGCGCAAATCCCTCCACGTGGTCCTTCTCAGTGTTTAGCACGTCCTCGGTGATGAACAGCGGAAAGTAGGAATTCTGCGCAGGCACATCCGGGGGTTGGCGGGCAAAACTGGCGCACACAGTCTGACAATGTCATCCAAGGTGTTCAGCACGTCCATCCTTAGTGATTCTTTTGCAACGAGAGGCAGCCCTTGTGTGCAGCCTAACTTTTGCGACCTAACTTTTGCAGCCTTATTTTTGCAACCTAACTTTTGCAACGAGAGGCAGCCCTTGTGTGCAGCCTAACCAAGTAGATTGCAAGTAAATAGTTGGCACAGGCGCTGCACAGTGGAGGTTGGCAAACAGTCGTCAGGAGGCGACTAGCAGGTGTGCAGGTCATTGTGGCTTTGTCAGATGCCCTGCTGGGATGAGACTGACGACCAGCGGCTCACACACAAATGGTGTCACTTGGTCAGGCACCCCACTGAACGCACTGGCTTGGCTTCGAAGGACACTGACAGCCCTTGTGTCCAAAGTGGCCAATGCATCCCCTCATGCTGTTTACCATTTGACAGACTTGCGCCTGATCAACGGACTGCATTGCCATACTGTGTGCCATTAAGATGCCTTGGCCAGGTCTCCCTGATCATCTAAGGTGAGCGTTCAAAAGCATTCTCCAAGAGTCTTGGCTATTTCATATTGGCTGTGAAATCTTGGCAGTTTCAAATTGGCTATGAAACCAAGGCATGATCCTGTGCACTTTCAACATTCACCCTATGGCTATGTAACCAAGGCATGATGCTGTGCTCTGTCAACGTTCACCCAATGGCTTTGTAACCAAGGCATGATCCTGTGCACTGCCAACATTCACCCAACGGCTATGTGACCAAGGCATGATCCTGTGCACTGTCACATTCACCCTACGGCTTTGTAACCGAGGCATGATCCTGTGCATTGTCAACATTCACCATAAGGCCCCAAAAATAAAAGTAAAAATCAATCAGGAGTCCAGTGAGCCTCCTTCCTCCTGAGACTGCGCGTGCTCTTGGTGAACCTTACCTGCACACCCATCTCCTTGATCCTGTCGTCAAAAAAGCGCTGGACGAACTGCATGTGTTCCAGAAATTTAAGGTGCGCACATGAGTTTCAAGTGTGCACACAGACCTTTTAACTTGTTTGCCACCTATCTATCGAATGAAAGACTAAGGAGGATGACACAAGTGAACTAGTTAATGTGAACCAGACATGTTTCCTCAGGGTCCACAGCATGCATGCCTGACACCTGATTGCTCTCACAGCGGGAAAAAGGAATTGGGCTCATGAGTAAATTTGAGTTGACAATAGAAGTCGAGCAGAGGCCTCCAAAAAGTGCTGGTACCTAGGATGAGCACATGCCATGCTCAACTACCCAAGGCCAACATTCCAGCTACACAAACCGAATTAAATTTTCTCATGAATTGCCAAACGCACAGCGGTAATTTGATGAGCATACTTGTGAGCCCTCTCTTTGCACCCCACCTCCCACATAGCAAAGGCGGATGGACGCAGGATATAACATCCAGAGACATCGTAGTACGAGATGAGCTCCGCATTCACAACCAGCTCTGCATACCTGCCAGCCAAAGTCAGGGGCAGAATACTGGAGTGCTGGCCATCACTGGGAACAGCAGTATTTGCGGTGTGCTGGAACAGTGCGCAACCATGTGGCGTGCGGCCGGCCTGGGCATGGCTGGAAGAAGCATCACTTGCAAAAAGCTTTGAGGCTGGGCAGCGCTTCAAAAGCATCAAGCGCTGATCTTTCAGGATGGCACTTGCCCCAAGAGAGCATTACCGCACTCAGGTACAACAAGCAAGGACCCTCTGCTATGGGCTATGTTCAGCATATGGGGCCTGACAGCGACGCTGGGGATCAACAGGTAGGCCTGGCGACCCACTCTCCGACCAACCGTCCGGCACTTGCCTTGAAGGCTCATCCAACACCAAATTAACAGCATCTCAAGCACCCGGTGCAGCAACTCAAGGGTGACAAGCTGGTGCATGCATCTGCCTGCACAGCAAAAAAACATCAACAGCGCCCACCACTCAAGACATGCTTGCCTTGCTTACCAGTCTGTAAAACGGTCTTTCTTGGTTGCTTGCATGCCCAGCTTGGTCTCCTTCTTCTTCTCACCAGCAGCTGCAGCAGGCCCGGCATCCGAGGCAAGGGTGAATGGCAGCCATGGCAACAGCAGACAAGGAGGTGGCATTGCTCTAATTGATGGCTGATTGGCACAGAGTCCGTATAGCAGCTTAGTTCACAATCCCACCGTCTGCGACGTTAGTAGAGTAGCTGCCTGGCATGCATCGCATCTTGGCGCTTTCCTAATCATACCAAGGACATCCCGTTGCTCTTGGGTGCCTTATACAATGCGAGCGGGCAAAGCAACACCAGCTTCTTACAGCTCAGTGTAAATTAAATGATATTGTCAATGCTGTTTCACAGGCAGGTTATAATTCCCTCACCTCCGCCCTCCCCTTGAGGCTTCTCCTTCTTCTCCTTTTTCTCCTTGGGTGGCTTCTCTTTCTTTTCCTTGGGCTGCTTTGGGGCCTTCTCGTCCGCACCCAGATCAGCCCTCTCCATGGCCTTTTCAACAGGTTCAGCCTAGCAAGTGGGACACATGGAAGGTGGGCACTCGCTTCAGCCTGGGCTCGTATGCTCATGTGCTCATGGCCGCAAATCAGACCGGCTGGAGGTCCACTTACCATGTTACAAGGTTGGCCTACTAGTTGGCTACCGTTCCAGATGCTGAAGGCCTTGAAGTAGGAAAAGCCGGGCGCTGGTTGTGGGCATGCGTAACAGTTTGCAAAAAAGGGCACATGAGCTGTTGCGGGCGGCCTTGATGGCATGCCAGCAAGCAGGGAAACTGCATGCTTACCTGAAAAATTCTGCTGCTGCTGCTGCTGTTGCTGCTGCAGAGCCCTCAGCAGATGGATGGGGGCTTGAGACGACCTGATAAGCTGCGACCTGGCTGCGCAAGTTGCAAACCACCAGGCGCTCCTAAGCATACACAACAAAATCTATAAATAGTAGCTCCGCCTCGTAATCGCTGAGCTACTCACCCTGTCACACCAGGTCACACCCCAATTCCAGGAGATGGACTGTTGATCGTGCGTTGGAAAAACATTTATTTTTATGATGCTCTCCCATCGTGCTGGACAGACTGCTGCAGCTGGGTCATGCACAAACTCTGTCTGCAGCAGTGGGCTGCCTAGAGTGCAGCAGCAGACCAGAAGGACAAGGAGAAAGCATTTTGCACCATTGTCCAGCAGAGCCAGCCTTGCTTGCAAAGCAGGCTTGCAAATTCGAGAGGTATAAAGATGTGTGTCTGTTCAACTTTCATGTGGCACATCATCCAAACTCACAACCCTCTCCTTTGATGCCATGCATCTGCAGGTGCTGGAACTTTTGGTGGAGCGCAAAGACTTATCAGAGCAGCAATCAGAAGCCATGTTGAATGTGTGTGACCACATGAGCACATCGTGGATGTTTGCGTCCTGCTTTGATTTGGCCTGCTTGCGAGTGATTTAGACATGACCAATCTGACGTATACTCCCTTTTTTCATGCCATGATGTCTATCTGTGCTTAGACTCTCCTGGACGACTTTTCGCCCGAACAAGCAGCAGCGCTGCTCGTGCTCCTCAGGGCCAAGGTAGATCTGTGTACATTAAAGGCACACTTGCTCGCAAATAGATTGACTTTGTCTTTTGCATTGAGTTATAGAACAAAATCAATGACCAGATGCATTGGACAGAAAACTAGCACGTCACTGGAAGCAACCAAACAGACCTGCTTGTTCAAAGTACAGGCCTTGATGCTCATTGCTTGCCTTTGGTTTTGATCATGCAATACCTGCTGTGAGACTGAAATCATTACTGCTGGTTGGTGTGCAGGGCGAAACACCGGGTGAGATTGCTGGGATGGCCCGAGCAATGCTGAGCAAAGCTTTGACAGTGGACTCCCCTGTCCCTGGTGAGGCGCTGCACACTTTTTATGCATGTGTATTTGTGTGCAATTCATGTGCAAGTATTCGTGTGTATTTTTTGCAAGGAATGGTGTGCATTTTCTGTCGTGTATGTGTGCCGCACGTGTACACATGTTGGGAGAGGGTCCCCCTGCCTGTGCTCAACATGCTGTGCTGCGTGCATGTCCTTTTTTTGCTTGCACATTGCTTTAACCACCTGACCATATGACCGTTTAATCAGTAGAAATGATTATTGGTTCTCGGGTGCCTACTGCTTTGTTTACAACCTGTTGCTTGGGCAGACGCATGTGTGCTACATTGATCAAACCACTTCACTCTATCTCCTCCCTCCTCTTCACTTACTTTTTGACTGTCTGTGCTACAGTTGTTGATATCGTGGGCACTGGTGGGGATGGCATCGGCTCTGTGAATATCAGCACAGGGGCCAGCATTGTCGCAGCCGCCGCTGGCGCGCATGTCGCAAAGACAGGCAACCGCTCTGTTTCGTCCATGTGCGGCAGCGCGGACGTGCTGGAGGTGGGTCAGGTGCAGGGCGCAGTGTAGGGGCCAGTGCCGCTCACAGCGCGCCTGTATTGTTTATGTGAAATAATGTGAAACAGTGCAGATGGTCTGGAAGTGGGTGAGGTGCTGGGCGCAGTGTAGGGGCCAGTGCCGCTCGCAGTGCGCCTGTATTATTTATGTGAAACAGCGCAGCTGGTCTGGAAGCGGGTACAGGTACTGGGTTGATAAGTGGTGCCGCTGGCTGGCAGCCTCATGTGGCTGGCAAAAGGCAGATTAGGTAGTGCTGCGGGGCCGTGGAGACAGTATTTTGCAGACCATGTCTTGTGCAGGTGGGCTGCGCGTATCACAGTGTCAGGTCTTGCGATATCTACAATCACTGTCTGGTGGGTGCCCTGAGAGGAGCCAAGATCATCTTTCCGGGCACCCCTTTGGAGATGAGTTAAGATTGACTGCCAGCCTGGTCATTCAAGTGAATGATGTGTGGCTGGTCATTGCCAGCGGCTGTTCATCGCCAGCCATTAACATGTTTCCAGGCACCCCTGTGGAGACCCAGTCACAGAGTCAGACCAAGCAGTGCAAAGGCTGCTGTTTTAAAGGGAAAGTTTGGGTCCATCCCCAATCCATGCAGTCCGTCCGATCAAGTGCCTCAATTCTGACTGCTCTGCGTGCGCAGGCGCTAGATGTGTGCATAGACTTAGGGCCCAAGGGGGTGGAGGCATGCTTGAGGGAGGCAGGCGTGGGCTTCATGTACGCGCCCAGGTACCACCCAGCAATGAAGGCTGTGCGCTCAGTCCGAGGCGCGCTAAAGGTGAGGTTGAGCCAAAAAGGTTCAGGACCAGAGGGGGTTCACACAGTCATGGGCAAGATCTGGGTCTTGATCTCTGAAGAAAGGCAGGGGGTGGGGGAGGTAGCCAGAAGCACGTGGTTGCAGGGTTGGTGGCAGGGTGGTGGCAGGTGGTGGCAGGTTCTGTAGGGGCGCGCTGGAGGGCGCAGGAGGAACTCACTGTCATGGCCTGGGTCAGGGGCAGCTTGCAGGAGAGGGAGTGACGACTTGCAAATCAAAGAGTAGCATGGCGTAGCACCACCATGCTTGCTGATTCAGATGCAGGGTGGGCTCAGAAGAGTTGGGACGGCTGATCCACGCCCGCCTGCAAGGGCCGCCTTGCTGTGGCAGCAGCAGGGTCCAGGAAACGCAGGCCTTTCAGGGAGGGACGCGTTAAGATGCGTGCTGCTAGTGCCAGTAGAATGAGCGAGAATGAGACAGGTGGCACTTGCCCGCTTGCACGACACTCCTGGCAGTGTAAGAATGCAAGAGCCTCCACACAAAGCCTGTGCCCCCTTCCCCACATCACCAGTCTGGAGTGCCTGTGGGATGGCCTCCCTCGCCTGCGAACCTGCTGAATCTGCGGGCATGTGCATCGAATGCGCTGCCCGCATTTGGCAGCACGGTCACAACTCCTTGCAGGCTGCAACTCTAAGCAGCATCTGTGATGGCCTCCTTGCAGCCTGCAACTCTATGCACAATCTGCAATGAGCGAGCCCCGTGCCTGCATTGCCCCCCCCCCTTTTGAATTAACTGCATGTGGCGCCCCTGCATCTGAAACTCCCTTGTCCTCGCAACTAAGAGTCAAAACTGTCCCACCAGGACAACCGCGCCGGTGTGGCTCTGCAGATCCGGACGGCCTTCAAACTCGTTGGATAACTTTTTCCAACCAGGAAATCTGCGCCCGCATGGCTCTGCAGATCCGGACGGCTTTCAACTTGTTAGGACCCCTGCTCAACCCTGCGGGCGCCCAATTTGGATTGGTGGGAGTGTACTCCACAGACATCTCGGAGCTCATGGCCGGGGCCTTGATGGTGCGTTTAGGATGGCTTTCTGTACGAGCCTCCCACGCCTTGTGTGACCCTTCTTTTGCCTTGAAGCCATCTAGAGCTGCCAGCAAGGCGACAGGCTTGATGGTGCATGAGTGGCAGGCTTCCTGTACGCATCCATCTTGTTTTGTGACAGCGGCCATCCAGAGATCCTGTAAACAGTTTCAGCAACTTTCCTCAAGTGCCAAGGATGATATAGCAGCTGGGTCAGACAACATGGCGGGGTCGCTGCTGGAATGTGTTGACACCCACTGAGAGCAAGAAAAGCCCTCTCGCCATGCGGGCCTTCAGGCGCTCACTTGTCTACTTTGCCGGCTCACCTAGCCATTATGAACTTGTAGCCATCCCGCTCCAGTGCTCTATGAACTTGTAGCCTAAGCACTATGAACTTGAAGCCATCCCGCTCCATTGCATTGGTTGCGCATCATTTGAGCCGCCCTTTGTCATGGCAAAAAAAGCAAGCTGTCTGCATGCATTCCCGTCTGCCAAAACCTTGTGTAAAAGTCATGCTTCTCGAGGCCAGGCGCAAAAGAAAATTGCTCCATGCCTGGCTTTGGTGAGCGCGGGTTGGGCACTGCAGCGGGCTGAGCATCCCTGACGCTGGCTGCCCCCTCCTGCACCGCTGCCTCTCTGCGCTGACCACGCAACGGCGCGACACCATAGAGCAAGCCACGCCCTGCGAACGGCGCCATGCAACAGAGCAAGCCGTATACAGCCCGACCACCCTTGCATGCCTTTGCAGAAGCTGGGCTTGAAGAAGGCGCTGGTGGTGCACAGCAGCGGGCTGGACGAGCTGACACCCATGGCGCCGGCCGACATCGTGGAGGTGGCGGCAGACAGCAGTGCGCTCAAGCGCTACAGCTTGGACCCCAAGGACCTCGGCATCCCCCGTTGCGAAGTGCGTGCCATCCGCTATCTTTGATCGTTGGGGGGTGGGGTGCTGTATTTAGGGGGGCGGACCGCTGGGGCAATGGGGCGTGTGCTAGCCGCGCTGGATCAGGGGGTTCGTGGCTGGGTCAAGGCGTGTGTGCTTTTGGTCAGTACGTTCGCAGCTTGGCCAGGCTGGATGCGTCTGTGAGTGGATCTGGAGTGCATCTGTGAGTGGATATGTGAGTGCATCTGTGAGTGCATCTATGAGTGGATCTGGAGTGCATCTGTGTGTGCGTCCATGGATGCATCTGTGAGTGGATCTGGAGTGCATCTGTGAGTGTGTCTGTGTGTGCGTCTGTGAGTGCGTCTGTGGGTGCATCTGCGAGCGCTTCAGTCTGATTAAGATAAGTTTCCATTGCTGGGATGGATGTGCCCGAGTGCACACTGCCAAGGATGAGTGACGGCCTATTCACATCAGCAGACACACGAGAAGACGGTCCTTACTGAGCCACTCCACTCGGTACATCTGTCACAGGTCAAGGACCTTGCCGGAGGAGATGCCGCCCTGAATGCAAAGATCTTGATGGATGTCTTTGGAGGCGCACAAGGTGGGTTGCAGCACGCAGCAGCTCATGAGAAAGAGCCTTGCGATGATGACCCAGATTTTGACGGGGACACAGGACAAGTAGCGGTTGGCTTGACAAGCCTGCCAGCATGCGCACGATAGATGGTCATTCTGCCAGCATGCATGCAACAAATGATCAGCTTGACAGCATGCGTGCAACCTCTTGAAATGGCCAGGGTGCACTCTGCGTTCAATTCAGACATGCATGACAATGCACATGACCCAAACATGCCTTTGATCACCTCCAAGGGGAATACACATAAATTCTTATGCATGCGCATGTTCAGGCACGCGCACACGTACACACTTCTGATACCATGTACGCACAAAAAGATGCAAACACACGGCGCAGCACAGCACGGTGGGCCACATGCGCTTGGATGCCTGTAGGCCCAGTGGCTGACGCCCTAAATTTGAACGCGGGCGTCGCGCTGGCAGCAGCCCAGATTGCACCTGATCCAGCGGCTGGTGTGGCCATGGCGCAAGAGGCCCAGAGGGCGGGCAAGGCCGGTGCTGTGCTTCAAAGATGGGTGGCAACAAGCCAGCGGGAAGCCGCAGCGGAGGCAACAGAGCATAGTTGAAGAGGTGCAGCTACCTTGCTAGTGATGATCATCATCAGAGTGTCTCTGGCTGGGTTTGTGCTTGAGCTACGTGTGTGCCTGGAACAGCTGACTAGATCTGATTGTGATGCCTCAGCTGCCTGAACTGGCTCCGTGCGTTCGTCCATTTTAACCTCCTCTGCAAGCGCTGTGCATGTTTGAAACCTTCCCAATGGAAAGGGTAAGGGTGCCACCGCATCTACTAGGCGAGGAGAGCTGCGCGAAGAGAAAAAGAGAAAAAACCGTTCAATGGATATTTCAAATTATTATTTTGAATAAAGCGGGTGAACCCGATCCTTTTCAGGTGAGTAATATCAAACCGAGCGGATTGCTTACGCCTGGTGTCAGTCGTCAATTTTCTTAAGAACATGGATTCAAATGGATTCAGATTAAGTCACGGCTGCTTAATGGAGTCAAATCAAGTCATGGTCGATTGACTATGACTTGATTTGACTTGCGGAAGATTCAATTCAAACGGCATGTTCCAGCCTATTACCATAACTTGTCCGTTTGCTGCTGCATATTCCCTTGTAAGAGCATTACCCTGCGAGCATGTGAGAGTGGTGCAGTGTGAGGTTTCAGTCAATGCAGGGCAAAGTTTGCTCTCTACATGTGTAAGCACATGGTTGACATCCATGCAGGGAGGGCGACACACCTGTCTGACTTTGAGGATCCTTGAGAATACAAAAAGAAGAGACCAGCTCATACAAAGGGCTGACCACTGGCAACTTACCTGGTTCCCCTAAGGGTTCTCTCTTGAAAGAGTAGGACGGCTGTCCAGCTGGATGGGAGCTCTCCTGCCCAATGCTTTCTTCCTCAAGCATAAATGTGTCCGACGCGGTTCTGCGATGGGACATGTGCTGCTGCCACCCATCCATATGGCTTGTGTCCCTCCGCATGAGCTCATTGCATCTTGCGCATGACAAAATCATCCAGGATGACCAGAGCACACAGGAAACAAAGGTAAGTCCCCACAACGCTTCACTGCAATTGATCCAAGGGATGAAAAAGCCTGCAAAGTCGCAACCATTTTTTTCTGATACGGTGCATCAGACTATGCACGCGTTGGAGCACACATTGACATGTTCCATCAGTCCTTTCAAATTAATCGACCTTAATGATAAATTGCAAGTACCAGGGTGGGCCTTTCACTGAGAAAAAAAGTCCCATCTATCCAGCTGCTATGGGCAGCACTGCATATGTGCTTTGTCTAGCTAAATCATATCATGGGGTAGCTACAGGCAGCATTGACTAATTGTTATTCTACAAAACGCGGTTAACCCTAATCTTGCAATCTTGTTATCTACGAAAATTGTTGCACCTACAGCATTATGACCTGTTATAATCGTTATGGTGCACAGTGGCAGAAAAGGTAGCAGAATGGTATGTGCCAGCCCCTGTTACTTGTTTCCTTGATGAATCTCAGATTTCAAATTCATGTGTTCATTCGGCTGTCAGGCTGACAGCTGCCAACTGTGTACGCCCACTCCATCTATTCAGGCACTTTTTTGACCAAGTGTGGGCTGGATTGCAAAGAGATAAAAAGTTATCTCGACTGGTCGGAGCCCCTTGATTGGCCAAAAGCGCGCGTGTGTCGGCAATCAAGGGGAAGTTTCCAAACTTTTAACTGATTTCGTTTCTTGGATGGCAGGCATTGAGGATCAGATCATTAGTAATGTGCGCATGCTTCCAACTTGCTTTGGTATCGGCAAAAGCCAGGTCCCTGATCTTGGTAGGATTGTGATTATTTAGACACGGGCTGCTGCTGTGTTTCAGGCAGCATCTATGTTGATATTCTGACTGTGGTGGGGGAGCAGGATTCATTTGTTGACAACGGCATAGTTGATGTCATTTGAGGATACGGTTCCCAGAGTGCAGCACAGATGGGGGTGGGTGTTGATGAGTTTGGGGTATGGGCTGGTGCCCCAAGAAAGAAATATTAGTTCCCTT
>LFCJ01001712.1_pt1 | contig 15528 bp, 13 predicted proteins | sample 643141 | NCBI WGS metagenome assembly LFCJ01 (sample SAMN03766243, study PRJNA286221) | soda lake metagenome | biome: soda lake; feature: Kulunda steppe; material: water; isolation source: sample B1-Br-g2 brine of Lake Bitter-1 | place: Russia: Kulunda steppe | collected 2010-07 | reverse complement strand
GTCCCTCCCATGGAACAGGAACAAGGAAGAACGCAAAGCCGATGAGGAACGCGATAGCGAACTTTGTAACTGGACCCGACCTAATTTTGGTCAGATCCACTTCTTCGATGGTTTTTGCTTCAAGTTTCTGTTCTACTCGTTCGGTTTCTTGTTCTTCTTGCAACCATGGCTTTTCGTCGAACATGAATGCCTATCGATTGCTACCAATGCACAAGTCACACATGGTACCGTATGGCGAAGTTTTTAAGTCATCCGTGCAGTTCTCCTATGGGAAACGGTTGATACCATCGCTTATCTTACCGCGAGGAAGATAAGTAAGAAACTCTGCAGTATGATAAACGTCTCCGCCATATCCGAACGGCACATCGTGGTCCACTGCCGCTTCTGCTGTCGGGTGTTTTCCGTTGTCCTCGATCATAAAGTAATCTTCTTGGTACTTCAGCACTGGTGGCGTGTAAGTTGTCCCTCAATCGTGTATCGCTGCGTAGATTCGTAACTATATGAGCCGGAGTGGCTCACCGAAATACCGATAGAAAAACATCCCCTCCATTCTGTACAGCAGTTCTTTCAGCAATTTGGTGATAATTGAGTGATGAAATCCCGATTACTCAGTCGGCGGGTGATTCATTTTCTCGAACGGAATTCTCAACCTCGAATGTACGGAAGGAACAATAACTCAAATCACGCGTCCACAGATCACTGTCTTCGACTAGACGTTGAGATAGAAACCTACTAGAGCGATTGATGAAGCTCCTCAAGACACTCGGCTTGTAAATTTTGTCTAGGGAGTCTGATTTGGTTGTTTTCTAATTCAATCAAATCAGATGTTTAGGGTACTGTGTCGTTTATATTTCGATTTGTCCGACGGATTTCGGTGATCTTCTACTACTTAGGTCTGCTTTGCAGACGACTTTTCCGAGCTCCGCTTCGACATGAGTTAGCAGTTCGTCGATACCATCGACGATATGTTCACGGAGGAATACGGGTCGTTGTGTGCGGCCATGTTTAATTCCACCTCAGGCATAAATAAACGGTAACGACTGTCGTTGAACTGGTGATACCGACCCTGTGATGACCTCACTGTCCTTTAATTTCTGTTTGGACTCGGTTAAAGAACTCTCCCCTGCGAAGGTGTCGTCTGCTGATAGGCCATTTTCAGGGTTGTTCTGACCTCGTTTTGGGCGGGTTCAAGTAGCTGTTCAGATTTATATTATTAACGTTTCACATTACCCGAAAGAGCCTGGTGAGGGTGTTAGAACCGGTAAGCGACTTATACCAAGTGAAGCAACCCCCACGCCCATCGTCGCCAATAGTGTTCACCGTTTCACACGCCCAAATACTTTGAAAAAACTCACAGAAGCGACTACCTGACCAGCTTTCGGAAGGTTATTAAGCACAACATCTACAGATTATGTATGATAGTTATGCATTCGGAAGTTCCGATTGACCCAAAAAAGCGAGACCGTGCTACCAAACTGATAACAGAACTTGCAACCAAATCTCGAGCTGAACCGGGTGTTATCAACTACCGGGTGACGACCGACATCGAAGACCCAAACACGCTGAGGATTTTTGAACAATACGTTGATAAGGAGGCCGCCGAAGCCCATGAATCTAGCAACCATCTGGAGAAGTTTCTTAATGAATTCGAAGACTGCCTATCTGCGGAGTCGGAGTTACGTATTTTTCATGTCGACTCGGTAGAAACTGCCGTCGGTCCGTAGCGCTTGCAACGTACGATAATGATCAATAGAGACGTTGTTAAGCAGCGCGGCCTGAGCGGTGATATTGCCGAAACTCACACAAATGCTTGCCACGCTCAGCCGATTACCGACCGGTATCTTGGTTCATTTCTTCGACATCGAGATGACAACTGATTTGATGTGATGTCGTATTTATATTGTCGAGGCTTGGACTGCAATCTTCACACTTTTCACCGATTTTCTTCGGACAACGGGTGTGGAAGGCACATCCATCTGGGGGATTTCGGGGACTTGGTAAATCAGCATCAGAGAGCGTACGATTGATATCTTTTGTTGGGTCTGGGGAGGGAACACTCGATAATAGCATCCGTGTGTACGGGTGATGTGGTGGATTGAACACAGCATCACGCGAACCGAGTTCCACGATTTTCCCTAAGTACATCACGGCAACGCGGTCGCTGATGTGATTGACAACGCTAAGATCGTGGCTAATTAATAAGTAAGAAGTGTCATATTGATTTCGTAACCGGTCTAGCAAATCAAGAATATTAGCCTGAACACTCACATCAAGTGCTGAAACAGGCTCATCTAATACTACAAAAGAAGGATTATTGACGAATGCTCGAGCAATAGCGACGCGTTGTTTTTCACCACCGGAGAGCGCACTCGGGAATCGACCTGCGTATTCAGATCCGAGGCCCACTTCAGCCAACATTTCCATCACCTTGTCACGGCGTTCATTTTTCCGTAAGTCGGTAAATCGTTTTAGCGGCCGTTCGACGAGAGTGAAAATCGTTTTTTGTGGATTAAGACTCGACTCTGGATTCTGAAAGACGATACCACATTCAGATCGGAACTGTTCACGCTCGTTATCGATTAATCCGGCAAGTGATTTGCCTCGATACCGGATACTTCCGTCAGTTGGCTCTAACAATCCGATAATTGTTCGTCCGAGAGTACTCTTTCCACAGCCACTTTCACCGACAAGTGCAAGCGTTTCTGACTGGTGAACAGTGAAGCTTACTCCGTCAACTGCTTTGACAGGTGGATCAGACTTCAGAAATGAATCTAAAAAAGATGGTTCGTCATAATATTTTTTAACTCGTACTACATCAACAAGTGCTTTGCCGTTTGTCGTCGACTCACGAACTTCGGTACCAGGTTGAATAGGATCAGCACATGCAGACTCCAATCTAATACATCGAGCGTGACGGGCACCCTCTGAGGACTCTTGGCCCGAGACGGACTCCAGCTCAATTTGCTGCTCTCTACAAGCATCTGTCGCAAATCGACACCGGTCAGCAAAAATACAGCCATTCGGCGGGTCAATTAGACTTGGCACAGATCCGGGAACTGCCGATATATTTCTACGCTCGCTTACCTTCGGGATTGCAGCTAGCAATCCTTGTGTGTATGGATGGGCTGGTTGGGTGAATAATTCCGTAGTTGGACCTTTCTCCATTACTTCACCAGCGTAGAATATCGCCGCTCGATCTGTAACCTCGGCGATGACGCCGAGATCATGAGTTATAAGAATTACGCTTACTTGGTACTTTTTCTTAAGATCTTCAATTAGTTGTAGAACTTTCGCTTCAGTCGTCACATCAAGCCCCGTCGTGGGTTCATCGAGGACCAACAAGTCAGGGTTACACGCCAATCCCATAGCGATCAACACTCGCTGCTGCATCCCACCGGATAGTTCGTGGGGATATTGTTCCGCGTTGAATTCAGGATCAGGTATGCCAACATTTAATAACGATTGATGGACTTGCTCCTGTACTGCGTCGGAATTGCAGTCTTGGTGGAGCCGGATTGTCTCTGCTATTTGTTCTCCAATTGTCAAGCTGGGATTAAGGGATCGTTCGGGATTTTGGGGAACGTGAGCTATTTCACTGCCTCTGATCGATGCTAACTCTGCACTTGAGAGTTGTAGCAAACTCTCCGATTTAAATTGGATATCTCCATCAGAAATCGAGCCGTTATCACTTAGATACTGTAAAATTGAAAGCGCAAACGTGCTCTTTCCGCTCCCACTCTCGCCTGCAATTCCGAGTGTCTCACCTTTTTTGACATTAACTGATATGTCTCGAAGTGCTTCTACTGGACCTTCCTCAGTTGTATATTCGACACACAAGGAATCAACTTCCAGTATGTTTTCAGTTTGAGGTTGTGATATGGTTTGATTTGATGAACTTCGACTCTCGATGGTTGGTTTTGTATTTGACATGATTAGTGATCACCGTCATGGTTGGTATTAAGTGCATCTCGTAGTCCGTCGCCAGTTAAATGAAATCCGAGAATAGTGATAGCGAGCGCGATGCTCGGCCACAAAAGGAACCATATCGTCTGATGAATATGTTCTCGAGAACTTCCAATCATGTATCCCCAGTCTGCAAGTGGTGGTTGCGTTCCCATACCAAGAAAAGACAAAGATGTACCAATGATAATTGCGTATCCTGCTCGGACTGATGCTTCAACTAGTGTCGCCGGGAGCACATTTGGAAGGATTTCTCGAAACATGATATATGTGGACGACTCTCCTCGGGCTTTAGCAGCGAGCACATAATCTTTTTCCCTGACATGAAGCGTGCTGCTTCTGGTGACTCGGGCTATCCGCGGGGCGTATATAAATCCAATAGCAAGAATTAGATTAGTTAAGTTTGAAGAAAGCGCAGCAACAATAAGTAATGCAAAAAGAATTGTTGGTATACTGATGAATATATCTATGCCACGCATCAGTAATTCGTCGATGTTACCTCCAGCAAACCCTGCTGTTAGTCCAATTGGAATACCTATTGCCACTGCTAAGAGCGCACTACCGATACCGAGTGTAATAGTTGCTCGGCCGCCAATTATCACTCTACTAAATAGGTCCCGGCCGTAGTGGTCGGTCCCCAACAGATACTGCGAACTCGGTCCTGCATATGCATCTGCAGCGTGTGTGGTAGTCGGATCGTATGGTGCAAGAATTGGCGCTAGCACTGCCATCAATATCATCGGAGTCAACAGTGCCAGTCCGACCAACAGGTTGGGGGTATCCCGTATAGTCTCTACCGTGTCCGAGAAGCGATCAATTGTTACTGGGTTGAGAAATTCTGTGTTTTTTGATGCCATTTTATCTACCTCCATAGGATATTTGTGGATTCAACGATGTGTACAACATATCGGCGATGAAATTCGCGGTGATATATATAAACGAGATGGCTAGCACGGACGCCTGAATAACTGGTAGATCTCGCTCTTCAATCGCTCGAACAGCTAAGCGACCGATTCCGGGGTAAGTAAATATCTCCTCAACGACTACAATACTCCCCATCAGCCACCCAATATTTAGAGCTAGCACTGTTATCGTGGGCAATAATCCGTTCCGGAGTGCATGTTTAAATAATACTGTTCGCTCACTCAATCCTTTCAGGCGAGCCGTTCGGATATACTCGGAACGAAGCGAATCGATCATCGCGGATCGAGTTTGTCGCATTACGTGCGCCGTCAATAAAAGGGAGAGTGAAATTACAGGCAGAGCTAGATGGTGCAGCCAGGCGAAAACCCCCTCTCGGATTGGGGAATACCCACCAGTCGGAAACAGAGACAGTATTGGACCAGCGAACAAGAAAAGCAGTACAGTTCCACTGACCATTGCAGGGAAGCTAGCACCTACGTAAGTGGCCCCATTTATTATTGAAGAGGATCGGGTGTTTAGGTAATGAGCAGCAAGCACACCAAGTGGAATGCCCACAAACATAGTAACCAGTGTGGTAAGCCCAGCCAAGACAAGTGAGCGCACGAGTCGCGGGACAACCTCATTGTAGACGGGACCTTGGTGCATATAACTGTGGCCACCAGCGTTGAATAGTAGTTCCTGTAACCAGATGAAATACTGGATGTAGAGCGGTTCGTTCAGTCCGAGTTGCCGCTCGAGAGCGGCTGTCGTTTCTTCGGTTGCATATGGTCCAAGAATCACGTTTGCAGTATTTCCAGGCAGGACCTGTGTGAGTAGAAAAACGATTATTGATACTATCAGTAAGGAGAGTGTCATGAACCCAACTCTCTTTGCCAGGTAGACTCTAAAACCACTCATACAATGCCTCGGTTAAATTGTTGGAATTTGAATGGCGGGAAATCAATTGTATTGATAATACTATTTTAATGAAAGTCATTTGTTTCATTCTAAAGTGATCGGATTATCTCCGCGAGCCGTGAAGATTTTTTGTAGTTCTGGATCCAATTCGAAGCTCGTGACTCTGCTCCGGTAGGACGCTAATGCATCGGCAAAGAAGGGAACGGCGTATCCTGCATTTTGATGCGCCACTCGCTGTGCTGCAGCATAATGTTCAGCCATCTCTTGCTCATCAGTTGTTGCCAATGCCGCTTCAAGCTCTGTCGTAAACTCATCATATGTTTCATCTGACCAGTTCAGTGGACTCCACGTACCCTCTTGGTGTAACATAATGAATAATGCCTGTCGCTCAATCGCCCACAACGGGTGTGTGCTGATGTAGAAGTCTTCCTGTGCGTCCACTTCCGCGACATGTGTATCCCATGTCACTTCCTGAAGGTCAAATTCAATACCAATCTCTCCCAACTGCTCTTGGACGAGCACCGCAGTATCACCGATTTGTTCGGCAAACCCTGGTGCAAAGAAAAGATCATGGTCTAATTCTATTCCATCTCCGTATCCTGCATCTTCAAGCAATGATATTGCTTGTTCAGGCTTAGCTGTAGTTCCGTAGTCCGGTTCGAATCCGTCGGCATAGTATGTATTTGCCGGTCCAATTGGTGACTGGGTCTCAGCAACAACACCCATACCCAAATTTGCAACAGCCATTATTTCCTCGCTATCAATAGCGTACTTTACTGCTTGCCTGACTCTGTTATCGTCCCACGGCTCGACATTGTGGTTCATCACAACCGGGTACGTTCGACCACCCGCTCGTTGTATAACTTCGATATCATCATCATCTTCGACTGCTTCATACTCTCGTGGGTTTTTTCGACGGATGGCATCCACTTCGTTTTGTGTAATCGCGTTAATGCGTGCCGAGGAATCTGGAATAATGACCTGTGTTACACTATCAATAAGCGGGAGTGGGTTTCCGTCTTGATCCTCGAAGTAGAAATCATCTGCTGCAGTCAATCGAATTTCTTCGCCCCGATTGAATTCGTCAAGTTCGAACGGTCCACTCCCGAAATGAGATGATGACCCCATTTCGTCCCAATGTTCTTCTATCGCGTTAGCTTCGACAATTTGGACCCACCCGAACGACAAAGTCAAGGGAAGTTGCGAAAACGGTTCTGTTGTATTAATTTGTATTGCGTGATCATTTATAATTTCCGTTGACTCAATCGGTCCAATACTGCCGATGCCTGGACTACCAGTATCAGGGTCTTGTATAGTATCGATACTTGCTTTGACGTCCTCAGCAAGGACTTCGTTTCCATTGTGATTAAACGAGACACCTTCTCGAAGTTCGAACGTCCACTCGTCGGCATCCTCGTTGCTCGACCAGTCGATCGCCAAATCAGGTCTGATGTTGAAATCGGAATCCGTCCACGTCAACGCTGAGTGTGTAAGTCTGGACGCTACGAAACCTTCGAAGGTGTCTATTAAAAATGGATTCATCGTTGCCGGACCTTCACCTTCGGCAATTCGGAGATTTCCATCTATTTCTCCCGCATCTGTCTCTGGATTTGTTGAATCCTCGCCTGTCCCCGCGCAGCCAGCAATCATCGCTGCTGAGCCAATTCCTAGCCATCTCAAATAGTCACGACGGCGCACTTTTTCGGGCATGAGTCTACCATATGTTTTGATAGCCCACATAAAAGCGTTTGTTTGTATATGTTGTGCCCAAATAATAAAATACACATTCAAAGAGCTTTTTAACCTTATTGGAGTCTGGTATTACAAGCTAAACTCATAAGTTTCGATTATATTCTTTACTTCCATGAAAAATATACACTATTCCAAAAATGACAATCAATCATAGTGCCATATAATATTTTACAAAGTAAGTTGAATGAGATATACATGATGAGTGGTCATGAGAAAGAGACCACCCATCACATGAGTGAGGACGATCTCGACCGCTTGCCCATACAGACACATAAGAGAAGATGAGCAAGCGGTTCACTTCGGTCAAATGATTTATACGAATCAACGCCTGTGGAGACTGCGCTCACTAGGGGAACACCGCGGTTCCTGCGAATCGCGTTTGTCGAAGGAATCTCAACAGGCTATCAGACACAGTCTGACACCGTCGTCGAATCAGGAAGCCCTATTTTGCTCACGGGCGCGAAGCGCCGGTTCACATGGTCCGTGAGATCGGAGGTCTCACGCTACCCTCAAGGAGCGAACGGTGTCACCCGTGAGAGAGTAGGGTGGGGTAGTTCACGGTTGAACGGTCAGTTTGATTATGTTCGCCAAAAGCTAATCAAAAATGGTTTTACAGAAATTAAAGGAAAAATACCACGACTTCAGTCGTGGGAGTAGTCACTACAACACACAACAACCGCATCAGTCGCTCAACGGACAGATGCCAGCGGAGGTGCTAAACTAGACAGTGTCATATGTCTGTGTGTTCTATAGTCCGTAGTAGTAAATTTATCCAATTTAATACCACATTCAGTCAAATATCAGGCCAATAGATTATTAAACAGGCACCCACACCTATTTATCAGGAACAGAGTTTATCACAAACTAATGGAGTAAGATAACACAATGTATGATTTGAAACAGACCGGACGGCCATCAAGGCGAACACACCGAGGCCAAGTAACAAGTCCACACCACTTGGCGAGCACCACCGCCCTCAGTATCCTTCGTGATGGAGGTTCGGCGGTTGACGCGGCTATCGCAGCTGATGCTGTTTTATGTGTGGTGTATCCACACATGGCCGGAATAGGCGGTGATGGGTTTTGGCTCATCGGCGGCGATGAAGTACGCGGCATCAACGCTAGCGGCCCAGCAGCTGCCGGTGCCACGCGGGAATATTATACTGAACGCGGCTATGAGTCGATTCCAAAACGGGGTGAGGGGTCGGCGCTGACCGTTCCTGGCGTGGTCGACGGCTGGCGACTTGCCCACAAGGAATATGGCAACCTCCCATGGGCACGTCTGTTCGACGATGCGATCACTACTGCTCAAAAGGGGGTCGCAATTACTGCGAACGTGGCCCAGTGGATCGCCCGTGACGCCACTCTCCTCGCTGAAGACGAGACTACCGCAGCGATCTTTTTGACAAGCGGCAACCCACCAGAACCTGGGACCCAGCTACAGCAGCCAGCACTCGCTGATTCAATCAAAGAGATTGCGACGAGCGGTGCCCGTGAAGGATTTTATGAGGGACCGCTTGCCCAGCGCTTTTGCGATGGGTTGGGTGCGGAATCTCCTCTAAAGCCATCCGATATTAATGATTACGAAGCCGAGTGGGTTGACCCCCTTAGTATTGATTATCGTGAGTATACGGTCTATTCGCTCCCACCAAACACACAGGGGGTTGCAGCGCTCCAGCTGCTCGGCCTTCTTGATGGTTTCGATGTTAAATCTTGGGGCGACGGCACAGCCACATACTATCATCACATGGCCGAAGCAACCAAGATAGCCTTTGCAGACCGTGATGCATGGGTGACTGATCCGACTGCAGTCGACTTCCCGGCTGACAGGCTACTGTCATCATCTTATCTCGATAGTCGACGGTCCTTGATTGATCCACAGTCAGTGGTACCAGTCGACATTGAACCTGGAATTACACCTGACAATGGCGCCCCCTCACCTCATAAGTCGGGTGGTGACACCTGCTATCTTTCTGTAGTTGATGAAGAGGGGCTTGTAGTCTCACTGATACAATCAATATTCTATGATTTTGGAAGCGGCTACGTTGCTGGTGAGACAGGGATTATTCCCCAGAACCGTGGATCGGAATTCTCCCTCAATAGGAGCCAAATTAACCGACTTGAACCAGGCAAGCGGACGTTCCACACGCTGACACCCGCGCTGTTAACACAGGATGGTGAACCACGTCTTGTCTACGGAACGATGGGGGGGAAGGGCCAACCCCAAACCCAGGCAGCAATCATTTCCCGTATCGTGGACTTCGATTATGATGTCCAGACCGCTATAGAGGCCCCTCGGTGGGTTTACGGCCGTACGTGGGGTGAAGAGTCCAGTTCACTCTCGCTCGAAGGTCGGATTCCCGATCTGGTTGCTGAGGCACTCGAACGGCGAGGCCATCGGGTAGCGATGGTTCGTGATGTTGATGAAAAAATGGGACATGCAGCGGCAATCCGGATTTACAACGACGGGACGCTCGAAGGTGGTGCAGACCCTCGTGGAGATGGGGCAGCAATCGGCTACTGACGAATATACATATAACGGGAAATCCTGGACCCGGCAGTCTGATGAGTGCATGACACCTTCCCGGCGTAAAAGCCGGGATTTCTTCCGTGGGAGTCTCAGCAGGTCTAAGACTCGCCGGAAGCAACATTCCCGCTACGGTGGATGGTACTCGGGTTTGTGCGCTATTCTTTGGGACTTTCTCGAGGGAGTGGTTTCCCCAACCATTCGTGATAGTCCAACTCGAACTGCACAGTCGGTACCATCCGCCTGACTGTCTTGTTTGTATGCCGCCCAAGGAACGTTTCTGAGGCTGTGGGGTCGGCGTGGCCGTTGAAGCTACACTCGCAGGTTAGCGTATCCTGGTGGCGAGTCGTCCAATCGCTTGACCCGGACTTTGGACACTCTTGACTCGTCCACGCTCCCAACCGAACCTCAATCGAGTTCCCGTACTCCTGAGCCGTTCACACTAATCGATCGGTAAAATGCTTGAACTCCCAGAATTTATTTGTCTTGGCGTTCGTCTCGACCGACCAGTGGGTTTCTAACACGTCAGTTAAGCTATCGATATACACCGTATCCACCCCATCGATGTACAGTCGTTCTGATAAGTCACGACACAGTGCCTCTTGTGCTGGTTCCGGCGACGGGTTCGCTTGCGGTACAACCGCTGGATACGTTTGCTACTGTATTGACTCTCTTCGAGTTTCGACTACAATCGGGCGATTTCTTGTGCCGTGTCACAGGAACGCTCGAACAGTTTGTGGCCTTCGTACAGGTATTGCTTGCCGGTCGTAATGGAACAGGCGACCAGATGGTTAGCACCGATATCCAGAGCGGCCTTTTCTGAGGTCAGTGGAGTTGCCTGTGTATCGTCAGAAACAGTAACAGGTTGCGAAGCTCTGAACGTGCTATAGGTCTCGTCGTACCACAACCGTAACAGGCCTTGATCCTCGTAGTCGAGGTAGTTCGAGTCGTAATGATTTATAGCCGAAGACGGCTTTGCGGGCTATTGTGCCTCTCTCGGAGATCTTCTCCGACGACAATTTTAAGTCGAGAGCACTCTCCCCATTCGCCGCTGTATGCATCTTTTTGGATGGCTCCTTTGAGGACACGCCAATCGTCTTCATTGCCACGGAAACCCGGTGGTTCTGTAACCGACGTGTTCGACACGTTGTATGCTTTAGCGTAATACTCTTGTCCTGAATCATTGTTTTCATTTTAAAATATTTAATGGTATATCTTACCTGACCAGTTGAAAACCAAAGTAGCTAATTTTCAGCAACCAATTTAGTATGACAGAACGCAAAAAGAGCCTTCTCTGGAAGGTATACAAATACATTCCCGAACACCAGACGAGGAGAAAATTATTAGTTCGAGGTTTTTATATCTCATATTCTGTCTCAATATTTGAGATATCTCGAGCGGCTAAATTTGTCGCAACCTCAAGACAGTCTTCGGCGTAGACACCGAGTTGTCGGAATGTCGAATGCGTACGTTGTAACGCCAACAGCGGTTCAGGCCGCTCAACCTGGAGAAACCTTTGGGTGTCGTCAAGTTGTTCTGTGAGCGTCGCTATTGATTCGCGTGCAACCTCGGTAGATTCGATGGTCGGATTAGCGACAGCGGTCTGTGCGTCTTCAAGCGCTGTATCAACCGTTCCCGAGAGTTTTTCGAAGGCGTCTACTGAAATATCTCCCGGAAATGTTTCTTCACCGACCATTTCGGCGATTGAGCAGGTACAGTCGACCATCAGTATCACATCCTGTGCAATCGATCGGTAGCCGATAAGCGGAAAGCCAGTATCAATACCCATCGTTTGGTTGAGTCGTGGATTACGGTACGTAGCAAACAACAACCGCAAGAACAAATAAAATAGCTTCTGAGCCTGTGATTTACAGTCTATCGCGCGAGTCGCGCCGTCGATATCACTCTCAAAAAAAGCGGTAATCGCATCCTCCCGAATCATAGACTCTGTTCGCCAGAGCCGTTCAAGTAACGCTGGAAGTTCGAAGTCTCCCGGCGCAACCGAACATCGAATGTCTACATGAGATTTAGAACGTTCGACGATGCCCAGCCCCATGAGCTGACGTTCGATCTCATTGACTGATTCAACCAAGTCTATCGGCAGTTGGACACCGCTCTCGACAGTTATCAGTTGCCGTCCGAGGACATATTGTGCGAGTATTGCACGCGAAAGCGCCTGAGGGTCGAGTTGATCAGCATGGATAGTCGCGACCGTATCGGCCGTCGAGGGTTGATCGGGGACCAGCAATAGCGAGCCACCGGTTTCATCACGCTGAAGAATCAGTTCGTCACCTTTTCCCACACCTTGTTCTCGTGTCCAGTCTACTGGTAGCGAGATTGCCAACGAAGACGAGCCAAGCTGCTGGATTTTCCGGCGCGTTCGAATGTCTTCAGCGGCCATCTGCTACCCACTTTTTTATTTTTTGATTCTTAACCATTTTCTCCAGTTAGTAATTGGTAGGTCATTTACTTATCTATTTTGCTGTTGATAAGTTTAGCAAATAGAGTGATAACTAGACTTTTGGCCGATATTTTTCCAGTGTTTATGTCAATCGGAGTGTTCGATACTGTCGGGCGGGCGTAATAAAAAACCACACACGCCAGCGGCTAGTGCTAATATCCCTCCGATAACAAAAGTCGAATTCCAGCCGATGACGACGACTAGCCAGCCGACCACACCGCCGCCGAAGAGACCACCCCACATCTTTCCAGAGTACACCAACGAGTAGTTCGCCGATGAGTGTCGGCTACCATAGTAGTCACCGACCAGACTGGGGAACAGAGAGAACTGTGAACTCCAAAAAAACACAGCAATAGCGACCGAAACAATATAGCCAACACCGCTACCGAAAGTTCCAAAGACGACAACACTGAGAGTACCGACCCCACACAATACGAAAGAGACGGCCGTGAGTAGTTCGCGGTCAACTCGATCAGAAAGCCCGCCAATAATGAGTCGACCGCCCGCAGACCCGACCGGGAGAAGTGTCGCCGCGATTGTAGCTATTCCGGCAGTTAACCCGACAACCTCAGCGTACAAGATTGTGCGGGCGGTGATCATGAGACCGGCTGCGCTCACCGCAAAAAACATGAAGTACATGACCCAGAACTGCCAAGTGCAGATTATTTCCTTCCACGTATAATTTCGGCGACTGCCACTGCCGTCAGCGCTTGTTTCGTCTTCGGTTTTTGAGTCTTTACTCATGTGATCATCGCTGACAGTCCAGTCGTGGGGCGGATCTTGTAAAATAATTGTTCCAACGAAAATGCCAATCCCAATGAGCAGTCCGATACTCCAAAGGCCGGTTGTCAGAGCGTCGCCGCCGATCATATACCTAATGAGGGGAACAAACGCCGCACTGCCAGCTGCAAACGCCATCGTCCCTATTCCAGTGGTCAGCCCGCGCTTGTCTGGGAACCATTTGACTGCAGTGTTGACCGCAACAGTGTAAACCATTCCAACGCCGGCTGCTCCCAATCCATAGGCTATGTACACTTGCCAAAGCTCCGTTGCAAACGCCAACCCAATGTAGCCACCTCCCGCAAGCACACCTGCAGCGAGCGTGACGGCGCTCGGTCCGTGCCGGTCGCGCCACCAGCCAGCAGGAAATTGTATAAGCGCCATAATGACTACATAAACGCTAAATACGAAACCCAGCGCCGACAGCGAGGAATCGAGCTCGGCCACGAGCGGCCCTTCTAGCGACGACCAGACGTACTGGTATGGGCTTACAAGAGCCATCATGACGGCGGCCGCAACAATTTGCCACCACCGCGAGTGACCCAGTATATCATTTGCAGTCTTATTTATGTTGTCTGAATCCAAATTTTTCATTGCTTTTGAACGAAAGGCTACTGATTATGTTTCGTACAGTCGTATACTGGCTTTGTCAACATTTTATTTTTATTCTGTCGTCATGATCCTCACCACAGCCTACATTTAGCCGTTTTCTGAGTAGAATTGCGAGTCGAATGAACGCCACTCAACACACCGAAAAGGCCCAAAACTACTCGCATACCGAGACAGGGAGCCGATCGAAAGCTAACACTGCAGGTGTCGGGGAAGGTTCTATACAATCTTCGTGGACTGAAATCGACTCGAAAGCATCGAAGAAAGTCTGTAAGATAATCCGTGCCTCCATTCTAGCGAGCATAAATCCGATACAGGAGTGTGAACCGTGACCAAAAGCCAGATGATTCGGATCTCGATTCAAAACAAATGTATCTGGATCGTCGTAGCGATCAGGGTCGCGGTTTGCCGACCCAATCCACAAAATGACAGTTTCGCCACTAGGAATCGATGTCCCGCAGACGTCAACCGACTTGATCGTCTTTCTGGCCTGACTCTGGATCGGACTCCGGTACCGAAGGACCTCTTCGAGTGCCACCTCAAGTTCAACTTCATCGGTGCGGTTGAGAATGTTGTGTTCGGAGTGAGCGACTAGGGCGTTCGATAGAAAGTCAGTTACCGTCCCCTGTCCGGCGAATAGTATATCGAAGCAGTTCGAGCCGATAATTTCAGTCTCGAGATCGGTCTTAGCGAACATCGAGATGAGATCATCTTGCGGTTGCTCGCGTCGGTTAGTGATGAGCCCCTCAAAATACTCTATGAGCCCCGCTAATTCCGATGGCGATCCGGTCGAGGTAGCACTGTATTCGGTGTGACCAATCTCTGCGAAGGTCTCGATCCAATTGAGTATCTGCTCATAATCACGCTCCGGAATTCCAAGCAATGCCATTGGGATTTTTAATGTCACTGGAACAGCGATCTCCTCGACAAAATTGAAGCTTCTTTCGTCCGTCCGCGCAGCATCAAGGTGTTTTATTGTGGTCACCTCAATTGTCTCCTCAAGATTTGACAGCGCACGCGGTGAAAAATATTCGAACATTCCCTTTTTTGCACTATCGTGTGTCTGCTCTTCCGACCAGACCATTGCGTTCTGGATGTATGCAAGTGGATCATCTTCGACCTGCCCGCTTGAGAGTGTGGGTCGAGCGAAGTGGTTCGTATCGTGGAATATTGTTTTGACCGCGTCGTAACTGAACACACCGTAGACATTGCGGTCGGCGTCGTAGATAATTTCGCCTCTTGATCGTTTTGTTCGATACCAGTCAAACGGGTTGTACATACCAGTTGGAGATTGCAATCCATGGGGAACGTCGCTGGGAATGCGTTCCTCATAGCTATCGGGATCAACACTCATACTATGTCCTCCACTAACTGTATACCAGGGTTCATTTCTACGTTGCTCTTGATGCTCGCCAATAAATAAAACCTTCCAACATATAATCAATATAGCTTTGCATATATAAATATAATAACCCATTTTACCGCCTGATTGTCCAGAGTATAGTTGTAAATACTTGTTTAAGGTATTTACCTGATGTATATATTAGAGTGGATCTGAGTTTTATAGACATAACAAAATTATTCCTACACAGACACAGTCTAGGTCAGCGCCTCCTCAG
>LFCJ01001711.1_pt1 | contig 15531 bp, 21 predicted proteins | sample 643141 | NCBI WGS metagenome assembly LFCJ01 (sample SAMN03766243, study PRJNA286221) | soda lake metagenome | biome: soda lake; feature: Kulunda steppe; material: water; isolation source: sample B1-Br-g2 brine of Lake Bitter-1 | place: Russia: Kulunda steppe | collected 2010-07 | reverse complement strand
CGCTGCCGCTTGCAGGTAGGTCTGCTGGTAATGCGCCCTTATTCTGCTTGACCTCGTTGCCAGCGGGTGCGCAGGGGGAGCTGCTGCTGCTGCTGCCGCTCCTACCGCTGCTACTTCTGTACGGGCAGCACTTGCACGTGCTGCTGCTGTGTGGGTGGCAGGAGGCGCTGCTGCTGCACCTGCTGCTGCAACTGACGCTGTTTGGGCAGCACGTGTACGTGCTGCTGCTAGGTGGGCAACAGGAGCTGCTGCTGTTGCTGACGCTGAGTGCGTAGCAACTCCTGCTACTCCTGCTGCTGCTGTTTGAGCAGCACGTGCGCGCGCTGCTGCTGGGTGGGCAGCAGGAGCTGCTGCTGCTGCTGCTGCCGCTGCTGGTTGGGCAGCACATGGACGTGCTGCTGCTGGGTGGGCAGCAGGAGCTGCTGCTGCTGCTGCTGCTGCTGCTGCTGCTGCTGGTTGGGCAGCACATGGACGTGCTGCTGCTGGGTGGGCGCTGCTGGGTGGGATGACCAGCAATAATCGCACCGTGAGCTCAGTTGCATGTCAGCTTGGAAGATCTTTCTCGCAGTGGAGCTATTGCTTCGGGTTCAAGCATTGTATAGCCGCACTGCCGCCCGCCGGGCGGAACCAGTTGAACTTGCCTACCTGATGAGAGTAGAGAGGGTGTGCGGAGGTGGTTTGCGGAGAGAGAGCTTTCACTTATCATGAGACATGGAGCATCTCTATGCTTCATAAGGAGTAGCTTGCTGGAGTGAACTTCACTCTGGATTGAATGCTTAGCAGTTGGCGGGCTCGCATGAACAAGTCGAGCTGATGTCTAATGTGCAGGTTTGTGCCTTCTCTGATGGTGAGAAATGCATAAGAGATTAGAGAGATGGGCTATTTGCTAGATGAGAAGATTGAGCCTCAATCTTATCTGAGGGTAACGTAGCTGTGTCTATCTGATGGATCCTCTAGGCTAGATGTAGAGCTATGGCTAAGCGTCTGTGAAATTCTACACAGAAGGTGCTCCAAGGCAAAAGTTTGAAGAATCTTTACGCATCATGGTTGTTGCAGTACTTTTCCAAATCCTGCAAGCTTGACTGAAGGCCTGGGTCTCAATGGGAGCCTTCAGCCTCCTGACCAGCAACCTCAGGCTGGCCTGTACTCCAACGTGTGTTTTGACTACTGCAGGTGTCTGAGGGGCTGCGTGGCCTGCCTCGGCGTACACTGTTTGACCCAATCATTTGGGTGTCATTACATGGGAAGATTGCTTTTATGGTGTTGAGGATCATGTTGTGGTCAAGGTCTATAGGTTTGAAAAATCAAAGCCGCCCCTGCCCTGAAACATTGTGGCCTCAAAGGGTACATGCTGCCACACTGGGTACTCAAAAGCAGGCGCATCTCTTTTTCTGTTATCTAGTGCATCAGCCTGTTCATGGTAAGAAAGAAAGAGGCTCGAATTGTTGGTCCCCCTGTGTATTTGGAGACCTGCATCCTTCTGCTTCCCATGCTTGTATCCTTGCAGCGGCGCGGCATCCACGCAAATCAATGAGTGTCATGGTATACACTTAGCCTAGGCAATGTATGGCTTAGGCTTGCCCTGCCATGCTGCCCTATGCCATAGGCCTCAGCGGGGCTAAACAGCCTCAGACACTCCATGTGGCTCACAGTGCCATGAATGCAAGACTGGACTTCATCACAATCCACTGACAATACCAGCGCCAGCCCCAGGTCTGTAACCTGTAAGGAGGAGCGCGCATTCAGAGCACTGGCTTGATAGTGCATAATTGTTGATCTGTGTAATTAGACCAGCTAAAACAAATGGTTACAAGGACAGAACCGACCATAACTTTAAAAAGGGCCAAGGATTGAGCTTTTGCTGTGCAAACACCATCACATTGGGATCCTTAGAAGTGACGCAGAGGTTCAGTGTTAAGGCCACCTTTCAAAACTGCAAGCTATCATGTAAGTTATCATTATGGGCATCGCTGAGCACCTCAGCATGGGCACGTTGATGGCGACCTTTATGCTCCTCCCACATTGGAAGGGCCTTAGCGCAAATGCCTTCATGCAGGTTCTAAGTGAACATTCAGAGCACTGTCTGCTAGAGGTAGACTCACCTCTAGTTGCCCTGATGCCATTTTGGTCACCCCCTTACCTACTAAAAAATCCAAATTGCCAACCACTCCTCATTTGCACCAGGCGTCACAAGCAAGACAACCCAGCAGAGACTTACTAAGTTGTACGCAGAGTCCACGAGCTAAATATCAACATGAGGGAGATACACCTTGTTAAGTACTGTGAAGACACACGGCCTGGACACCATTGAATTGGCCTCTAAAAAACAACACGAGGTTCTTTGTAAGCGCTTGAAGGCCAAGAAAGTCATCCTTCACACGATTCTTCTTGGTGTGGGAGGCTCTATTTATACCTCACACACTTTGAATCATTTTAAAGAGCTCGGCCTTGATGTACAAAAAGCCATAAGACTGCCCTTAAGCTTCATGCTCATTCTGTGCTCTATGCACACAAACTGACAGCTACTAGACGCGCTCTTGAAAAATCCAGTTGCTCTCAAGGTCTTGGTCTGGAACAGGGGGCGGCATGTCACCCTCCAGATCCTCACTACTTCTTTATTCTCCCTGCAGCTGGTGGAGGAGACTCACGGCTCTTCGGGCCAATGTGTCTCCTTTTCCTTAATCGATGTAGGGAGTGGTTTCACTGCCTACGTAGTTTTTCTTTTCTTTTCTTTTCTTTTCTTTTCTGTACATTCTTAGGCACTATTCCCCAGGCATAAGAAACCTAGCGCCGGCAAGAACGTTCGATTGGAAACAATGCAAGCACTCCAAATCCTCCTGGAATCTTGAAGTATTTGTTACTTGGAAAGATGAAGCACAGTGCATGCTGTTTGATAGCAACCCAAGGTGGTATGCAGCCTTGACTAATGCTGTAATTGAGGATTCCCACTCCCAACATCCTCACCTGATGGCAATCATTTCTCCCATATATACTGGATTGCGGAAGAGAAAATTGGACTGCCCACATTATCACCAGAACCAGCCTTGCACCACTACACAACATACAAAGTATAAACTAAAAGCTCACATGAGCAAGCATCTGTGCATTTGAAATGCTTTCTGGCTGTACGAATGATTTAATTCAAAACATGGTCACCGTCACGGTAACGAAAGGACATAACATTGCATTCAGGCTTGTCATCAAAACCTTGATCATAGGCGGATTTGTAGGACTCCTACAAATTGTTTTGGAAACATCACATCATTTAAACAGATATTGGAAGTGAAGCCCGGGTGGCTCAACAAAGCCTTGTCTTGCTGGCACATATAAGCCAACAGAACTGAACCCAACTGGCTTTTTCCAAATCTTTCAGCAGATGAACTTCAATCCTGCTCTAGACCAGGTGCTTTTTGTATACAGCCAGCTGGAATGAAGAATGGCATGGTGACATTCAGGCTATACACCCTTCAAATGGGGCGTTCTGGGATGTACTACAGTAGACCTCGTTGAAGTCAAAGATCGTGATAACACCCGACCAGAGCAACAGCTAGCAAGGGCAATTGAACAGCATCATGCTGTTGACATGATGTCAGATCATCTGACAATGATTGAAACATGCCAAGCAGGGGCCCTTGCGCAGCAAAACCACAAAGTGAGCCTGCATACCATCCTGATTGGAGTGATGGGGACCATTTATATATGTAATACTGAGCTACCCTTTAGTAAGCTTGGGCTAGACACTTAACCTTCACATCCATTCATTTTAACATGCAACAGAGGTTAGAAACACAAGTAGGGAGATAAGACAGATCTGAATATTACAACAGATCTATAACAGGCTATCTATGCATTGCAACCAAAAAGATCCGGCTTTCAGACACTACCAGTGTAGTACCTTTCTTCTGCTATGAGCGCTATTCTAGTTTTGGTTTGGGTTGCAGGCCTTCTAGGCTTCAGCTAAGCTGCCCTCATTTGGCGGATACAGCTATGTGACCTAATCTAACCTATGCCTTGCATTTGCTAGTTTTAAGCTATGCAACCTAACCTAGTTTCAGTGAAAACGGGGGGTCCTGGGCTCCAAGGGCATCCAGGGGCTGGCTTCAGCAGGCCCTGCTTAAAGTTCACCTTATTTTTAGAAAGGGGTACTTGACCCAGGCAAGCAAATATTTGCTTCTGGAATAATCAATCCATTCTAAATTTGATAATGGAATTACGAATAAACCAGGCTTTCCTTGATCACCTGATCACCTCCAACTCCCCAACCAACAGGTTCAGGCTGGACTGAAATTAGGCCAAATCAGAGATCGTTCCCTGGCCAGCTCATTCGAAGACCTTTCTGCATAGGATTCCTCACAGGAATAATCCACAATAATCATAAATCAATTTCAGGCTGATTTCAGTGATCAAAAACCATGCTGTTCATGGAAGCCCAGCACTCAACCCTGTATCATAGGTGGTATGCATGGCCATCTGGCTGCCATATGGCTGACGGACTACCACTTGAACGTGTACTTGGTTCTGTCACTGACATGGCATACAATTACATTTCCCTGAACCACAATCTAAGTCAAATTGGCAAGTTGACGATACTTGGGACTCACAGAGGCATGTGCGTATAAAGACAGATGGAAGAATCAGAAGAAAAGATGAACAAGCAAGTCAAGATTTATATCAATGATTGACACAGCCAACATGGGTGAGAGGCTCCCATCAATAGCATCATCAAAAACATTTTATGTCAGCCACACCATTGCCAAATCAATCTATAGAGAGGAGCGTGCGAGCCTGGGAGCAATGCATTTATCCCACCTCAATGGAGGTGGATAAAACAAGGAAATCAAAGCGTATCTCATGTGTTCACCTGATAATTATCATGCCCTCGAATTCGAGGAAACAGCTGAGCGTATCTCATGTGTCCACCTCATGACAATCATGTCCTTGAATTCAAGAAAACAGCTGAAGGTAAATGCACCTGAATGCCAGCTTCTAGTGAGCAGGCTCCTGTATGCATTTATTTCAGATGGCCACAAATCCAGCAGACCAAATGATGAACCTCTCCTAAGCATATGACCTGACTGGTTGCCACATATTTCAGAGGCAACCACAATTCATAATTATCAATTATCTGAGGCTTAGGAAAATCGGATCACGAACTGACTTACTTGCAGACATTGGAGACAGGCTATCTTCCTTTTGCTGCTCGCAAAAGGGTTCAATAAGTGAAGATGGATCATGCGAATGAAATCATAAGGTGATGTGACTTTTTTGTCTAGGCTAAGTGGCTTAATGTGCGAGGACTCCTCAGTAATGACCTTTATTACCAATAGACTACTTATCAGCAGAATTGCTCCTGCAAGAATGAAAGGCACAAAAAATATGAGATGAAAGGAACGATAGATCTTGATCAGGCAGTGCTCTCGTGGCTTTGGCTTGCATCCCTGTTTGCGTGCATGCCCCATACGGGCCTTCTACCTGCCTGTCTGCCTACCTACCTGCCTGCCTGTCTGTCTGTCTGTCTGCCTGTCTGTCTGGATGGATGGCTGTGTTTGTCTGCCTGGCTATCCGCTTGTTTTTTCCAAACTCAGCATGATAGCTTAGTAGTAGCATTGCTTTCATAACACACAAGAGGAGACGTACCTGAGTTGGAAAGGATAACTCCCCTACAGACTTGGTGCTTCTTGCGCTTGGCGTGCTGCATCCAGGAAAGGGCTTGGATAGGCAGTAGGCCAGGGGACAGCACCAGCAATAGGAGGCAGCATAGATGTCCGCTGAGGTGGTTGGATGAATAGAGCCTCCGCCGTGCGGCTTTCCTGAGGCAGCAAAGGCATCAAATGTGTTCTACTTGAGACATGAAACGCAGCAGTATCAGCTGCTCATCAAAGCTACACTGACCTTGCTGCAAGCCAGCACATGCCAAGGGCATTGATGCAGAGCAAAAGTGCAAATATGATGCAGATTCTGGTGCATGCAGGGATGCATGCAAAACCTTGAAGCCCAGGTAAAAGGCTTCCTCAAGTGGCACACAAGTGTAGAACTCAGGTTTAAAAAGCCGGGTGCACACCACATCAAAACATCCAATCAATGGAAGCTCACACACGTGCACGCACACACATGCATGCACCACCCACACATACCCCCTTCCTGTAGTACAGATGTGCGCGAATGAGTAAGAAGGCAGAGATGACTAAGCCAAAGATTTGGCATGGCTTTCAAATGCTAGAGCAGAGGCAGGCTGGTGCAGGAAACAAATGAACCTTAGCACCGAGTACCTATACATATAAAGAAGGCAGGAGGAAGTGCCCTGCGGAACCATACTCTACAAAATGCCACCAGCTACTTTTTCAACCATGTGACTGTGTCCACATGGTTGTCCCGGGCTTGCTAATCCTAAACCTTGAACCAATTCTGGGCTTTGAAACCTAGACACTAACCTGGGTGTGTCTGTTTGGTTGCCCTGGGCTTGTCCTGAGTGCATGGTGGCTTCCTGGGGAGGGCGGCGCCTGCAGTCTTCTGGAGACAATCCCATCCCCATGTGCCAGGGGATTTGAGTACAGTGACGCCCAGCCTAGGGGCATATCTATGTAACCTGGCGGAGCGGCATGAGGAGAGATCACCATCGATGAGACGGGGGCTGGCGCAAGAGGGTTTCGCAAGAGTGGCTTGCTTGGGGGGGTCTGCGGGGGAAGGGGCTTCTGTGGGAGCTGCGGGTGCATAACGTTGTCAGGGACCACGGTGTTGGACTGAAGGCGCCATAAACTGCGAGGCTTGGGAAGGGTGCGTGGAGAGGCGCCCCCCTGGGGTTGAGGTCTAGGGGATTGGTATGGGACGTACTCTAACTGCTTGGCCTTGCGTCTCCGCCACAGAAGAATGCAAACAACAGTGATGATGAGCATGAGGCCAATGGAGCCTCCTATGACACTGCCTATGATGATGGTGATGTCTTGAGAGCTGCTGGCGCCTTCATCTGCTCTTGCTGCCCCTGCATACACAGAAACAGCATGCAGGAGGCAGCGTTCTATGGCTTGCACAGTGCATCTGCGCAGAGGTGCATGCGTATGAGGCGTGCGAGGCGGCTCTCTCCAGTATCTACTCCCAGCATCAAGCAAAAAACCCGTCATCAAGCGTAGAGAAAACGAATGCCATGGATATGAATTGGCTGATGTGCTCAGGGTCCAGCCCTACAAGCCTGCTCAAGGTCTGATCGAACAGAGCTTGGGTCCTGTGCAAGCCCTTGAAAATGCCATGCCTGCATAAACAGAGCCGACCAGGTTCGGATCCATGCATGCATGCGTGCAGAGCATGTTGACACACACATACTGCACTCCTATGCATGCATGGAGCATACAGAGCATGTAAATGCACACATACTGCCCTCCTATGCATGCATCCTGTGTGCATGAGGCTTGCCTGTGTCTGGAGCAGGCTCCAAGTCCACACCCCCAGCATCGTCTACAACGCTGCGCTCGCCATCCGACTGGTCACCCTCGCCTCCCCGGCCTCTGTCCGCGACAGGAGGCGCGGCCACTGAAATGGGTGGGTCCGGTGAGTTTGGTGCAAAAACACCTGCACGTTTGCCAGACAAGTGCTGTTGTTGTACCAAGGTGCGCAGCTAAGTCCAAGCGGCCATGGGCTTGGACAGGGGACTGAAGAGGAGAGCTTCTGGTAGCTCTGATCACCACTGCAAAGCTGGAAGGTGCACAGGCATGAGAATCCTTCCAGAGACTATGGAAGCCTGGCTCAATGCCTGATTCAACACTGAGTCTGTGGGGGCAAGCATGCTTTTTGGGCAGTGCCATGTTTTGCCTTATGCCATGCTTTGCCTTGTGCCACACCTTTTGGGCAGTGCCATAATCAGCCCTGTGCACATAGATCAGATGGACGCCTATGTGTGCCAACTTGAGTATACGCCACAAGCACATGCTTGTCCTACCCAGAGGGATTTCTAAGACAAGACCAAACAGAAACAAGCACCACCCATTTCCTTAACTATTGGTTTAGTGTCGGCATGCACAGGGAAAACCAATCATACTCACGTCGAATGAACTCTTCGTTTTCCTCCTCCACCTGCTTATCAATCGTCATGACCTCTACTTGGGTGTCTGCGGACGCTTCCACAAACGTCTTTGTATCATTTGTGGCCAGCACATCATAGACACAGGCGTCCAGAAAGTCCGTGGTGAGGCCCCTCCTTGTGCAGAGCTTGACAGCCTGTGCAGGTCAGTGCAGGAGTGGGGTGGGCACCTTGCAACAACGTGCTGCCAAGCAGGCAGGCTCTGCACATGCACATGGGCTCCTTGGAAGCGATGGACGTGCAGAAGCCATGCTGGCTGAGCCAGCTCTAGGGGTGGAGCCACCACAAACAGGCCCAGCCTGGGCTCTGGGTGGCTTCAACCAGCTGCCCTGGCTGATGGGCATAGTGTCACTCTACTTCTTAAATGCTGGATCCCTGCAAGTACAAACACAGCCTTCTCGCACTCACCTCAGCCTCACGCTCACCCTCCTTGCCCAGAAGGCGCCTCCCCCCCCTTCCAACTCTAAAGTTGACCCTCCTGCTGCTGCATTCCCCAAAACAGGCGCCAGTTCCTGGGTGCCAAAACACATGGTGGGCATATTCTCAGTCATTCGTCATAAGGAACAGCCCCATACTTGAAAACAGCAACTGACCTGCCAGGCATAGCTGGACTCCCTTGCTGTCTGCCAGCCAAAGTTTGTGCAGACGCAAGCACACAGCATTGCCTTGATCGGGAATGTTCTTTTGTGTTTCATGCTGCCACTGATCTTTGTCAAAACAATCACATCCATTTGAACAGGAAGCTCCCTGCCCTGCATTGAAATGTGTGTGTCAGTTCAAGGCTCCACATGTTCAACAGCCACTTGCTTAGTGCTTGCCCCCTCCCCCCTTAAAAGAATGGACGTCTGCACTAATGCTGAGCTGGCACCAGCACTTTGGCCCATGCTTTCTTCCATGGCGTGCCCCTGTGCGCCTGATAATAAACACGCTCATTTGTATTCTCCTTGGTACGTACCGCTTGTCCATGGCGTGGTGATCCTCAGGTTGATAAACCGCCTATGACCCCAGAACCTCCTCCTCATGGAAACTGCAAAGTACAGCAACCAGGCATGCACTCTCTACTAAATCTGGCTTGTGCTTGAATCCAGCAAGATAGGACCCCACAAGGATGCTTGCTTGCTGGTTACCCATTGCTGCTGAATAGGTTAGCACAGAAGCTGACGGCTTGTGACCTGCCTTCTAAGGGGAGAACCCTATCTTGTCTGTGCACTGGACATGCCCTGATGCTAGGACCTGCATGGAGATGCTCAAGACCATGGCAGAGGCCACAGCCCTCATCCATGCGGGATTAATACATGTCGCATGTCATGCAAAGAGCTCACACCAGGATCACAAGGCTTGCATCTGATGGTCTTCTGTTATGGCTTTCCCTTGCCCTAAACACCAGGCGTGGGCTTGATTGTGGACCACAAAAAATGGCAGTTCCAAATTTTCACACCTAGCAGATGTGTTCCCTGCCTGCCAGGCAAACATAGTCCGTCCTTGGTGCCTTTTCTGAGCCAACCAATAAGGTGCATGACTAATCGATGCTTGCCTACCCTCAGTGGCCAGCAAATCATCTGTCCATCTAGCAGAAAAGCCACTCCAGATGTTAAGTGTTGTGGGGCGGCCACACTCTGGGTTCTTGTACGCTATGGTAACGCTTGACGTCAGTGAGGCCACCAACTGCACAGGAGACAGGCAGAGTAAGGTGTTTGCCAGCCAATTGCTTGACATGTGACCCTGCAGAGACGCTGGAATGCTGCCTGAACTTTTCCCCTCACCTGCCGGGACCAGCCCCAGTACACTGGGTATGTCTGTGCTGTAATATTGAAGTGCTCGTTGTCCAGCAGCACCATCGTGCCCACGGTGTTGCACACAAAGCACCGGCCAGAGAAGGTGCGGACGTGGGGATCATTGAAGACAACACAGTTGGACCGGCGGCCTTGGTTTGGAGCCCTGACTCTCTCAGCTAGACACAGAGGAGGGGGGGGTGGAGCGATGGGCGTTTGTGGGGGCATGGGTGCTGGAGGGGGTGGCGGCATGGTTGCATTAAGGAGGAGGTCGATGCGTCCACAGCTGCATGGTGGAGAGACGGCACAGGGATGGGAGCCACCTTACTGTGCACAGGAATAAGTGCCAACTTTTTGGTGCTGTCCACCATTCTAACTTATTGCTGCCCATCAATGTCAAATGAGTGCTGCCCGTCTATTGCAGGTCAGCTCTGCCAATCAGTAACTCCTTCATATTTTCTGTGCCCCTCCCTTGCTGTCACTGCTCTTTAATCACAGCATAAAGCTAGCTGAACTGTGACCTCTGTTACAAGATCAGCCTTGATCAAAGCAACACCAGGGACTGCAAGTTCATTGAGCTCCATAAACCTGATTTTGTGGGGGAATTTCCCTGTCTGCCAATGACATGCGTGCCCAGAGGCCTAGTCTTTGCTACCATTGATGGGGAAGGATGCACTCGTTTATGAAGCCATTGCCTAGCAAAGAATCAGAGATGCGTGATGGATTGAAAGTGGTGCCCACATGCCACGCAGTGCAGGCAAGGATGGTCTCTCCCACACCCACCTGTCTCCGTATCCCTCAATTATGATGAAGTGCTCCTCATCCGGCGGGATAGTCCATTGCAGGAGGCTCAGTTCGCCATCGCCACCATCATCATCAACACTGATCTGGAAGTGGCACAAAAAGAATGATGCAGGCTTTATGAGGGTGCTGACGAGGAGAGAGTTTTAACCTCGTAGGCCGTAGGTAAGAAGAAGGTGCAGGACCGGGAGCAAGGCAGCATGTGCATCCCAACACAGCATCCCAACACAGCAATTGCCTTAGCCATACAAATTGTCTGATGCCAGCGCAAAGCTTCAAGGTACATCTTAACATGCTGGCCTGGGAGGGCGCATTTGCAGGATGAGCTCATCGTGCATGAGTTCACCCCCTCCGAGCAAAGTTACGGTCGACAGCCCTGCCAGAGGGTCTGGCAACGCTGTGTGTATGCCGGATGTTGCATGCAATACAAAAGGGGACATGACTTTGTCACGTGAATGCCGGGCAAGGTCAGTATCAGCATCAGCAACATCAACGTTGGCATCAGCATCAACAGCACTGCCACTAACACCAACAGCCCGTCTTCCTTCTCGCCAAGTCTTCAGAACAGGAGCACAGCTCCATTGGCACAGGAGTGTGCATGCCTGTGCGTGCGTGTGTGTGTGTGTGTGCACATTTGTGTGCATGCAGGTGTGCGGTGTGTGTGTGTACGCGCCCGCAGGAGCTTGCTTACCCACTGCCCTGAGCGCCGCATTGTTGTGCACAGCGTGGTGGCCATGAGGAAGGTGTCAAAGAGCTCTCCTGCAGCCAGCGTGGCCACAGTCTCCGCAGTGACCACAGTCTCTGCAGTGACCACACGCACCACCGGCTGTGGCAACAGCCGGACAATGTAGTCCTTGCCTCGCAGCGTCCACAGGTCTGCGCTGCCCCCCACGCCGTCATTGGAGTTCAAAGACTGGCACGTATCAATGCTCTCCAGCCGCATTGGAGCAGCCGCTGTGATGTTCACCTCGTCAGGGTTTTCGCAGGTCCCAGCTGCGCAGGGGAGCAAGAGAGGAGTGCTCATGTACAGAGGAGATGCCACATTGCACATACACGACTCATGCTGTCATGACCAAATGTGAATAGGACAGCAGCGACCATCATCACCATTTGATTCAAGCAATGACGTCCAATCTGGCTTAGGCCTGGTCCACCCTGGGCCCCATTTGTAGCCCAGCGTCCGTCCCACTATTTATGCCTCGCATGCATGTGCGCTTTCTTTGCCACACATTCCGTATGTTAGGCCCAGGCCCTAGGTGGCCCCTTTTCCTTAATTGATGCAGGATGTCATTCAACTGCCCACGTAGCTTTGTTTCATGTGTTGACACCTGAGCTAACATCAGGCACAGCAAACCCTTGGCTGCAGCCCAAACCACACCTGTCCCAGAAGCAAAAGGGGCAGGAGGGCTGGGTGGCGGCTCCACCTTGATGTGCACATCAGTCCACCCGCAGCCTTCCTCAAACCCAGCGACAAGCAAGTAGTAGGGCGTGCCTGCCTCGGCTGCATTTAGGCAAGGAGGGTGTTGTAAAGATCAAGAGTTCAAGCAGGCCCGCCTCAGCGCACAGGGGGCGGACATATTTGGGCGCCTGATCTAAGGTGTACCTGGAAGTGGCCCCACAGGCATGTCAGAAGCACCGGCATGCCAGCAGTCGCCACCGCTATGATGCAGCGTGTTGAGGTAAAAGGGCAGAGAAACCAAGGAGTTGTTGGGATGTTCTGTACTGATGGGGACGACTGCCAACAGGGCATGAGCAGATTCGGGGGTCACTACATTGCAGTATCAACTTGACCAGTGTCTGCAAATGTCCACCCACAGACGCACAATCTCCGGCTCATGCATCCGGTCACTCCAGCAGCTGTGGTGGCAAGATGAACAAAGCAGCTTCCAACTTGAGGACAGCCCCACTAAAGAATACGACAGAGCTGAGGGCGCCCAGGTTCAAGTGTGCAACAGTAATGTTAGAAAGCTGGAGGTGCCCTAGCCTCACCATGAAATGTGACAGAGCTGTAGGTGCCCAGGCCTTCTGCATCATCATTGTAGGTCACCTGCCAGTTTGGAAGCCCAGAACAACACAAACTCCTCACTATTGCCATAACAATCTTGGCAGTGGCTCAAATGAGTAGAGCATGGATGGGCTCCAGGCAGCAATAATAAGAGCTTATGAGGCATGCACAAAGGATCCATCTCAAAATCATGCTTTAAAGTGCTATTTGGATAGCTGTAACGCAGTCTGCACAATAGAGACAGGGCCCATCAGAGGGGAATGCACATTGCCTGTAGAAATCTATGGGTTTGGGTTCTGAGCTCGCTTGCTGCTTGGAAAGATGCCTGTATCTCAGGGCACAGATTACACAGCCTGCACAGCAAGCACATGAGCCCCCCCTCCCTGCCAAAACTTGTACGCAGCCAGATCATGCTGTAGCCTCCCAATTGCTTCAATCAGACTGCCTGCTGTATCAGGCATTTGCTGCGCGTGCCTCAGCCAGTGCACCCCAGTGCAGACGCACCACTGTGTCCAAGGTTTGGTTGCTGGTGCAATGAGTGGCAACCACGAGGAAAGTGTCATACTCAAAGCCGGCCTCACTCTCCGACGTTGTCACTGTGATGCTGCGTGCGTGCGCCCCTGCCTCCAACAGCACCACATAGTCCTTGCCCTGCAAGTTCTGTAGGAAGCCGCCGTTTGAGTCTTCTGAATCACAGGTGTTGATGCCCTGTAAGGTAGTGTTCTGCACACCCTCAAGGTCCAGGGCGTGGAAGTTTGTGCAAGTGCCTGCATGGCAGACGTACGGGAGCATGAAGAACCTCTAATATGGGTGGTGCATGTTGTCCTACATGGCATCTTTTATTGAAAGGCCCTACAAGGGCATAGCCGCCCCAAGATGCAATCCAGCCCCAAGATGCAATGCTGGAAGAGACTTATTTGGTCTAATATCATAGAATGTGAAGCTTGCTCAGGCTGCGGACTATTTGCCTGCACTGCCTCATAGGCACATATGACTTACATGCCTCCTCACACTTCATGGCCACAGCTTAGCAAACACAGGAGTCCTTACCAAGCCAGACATCTGGAGCGCTGGTAGGTGTGGGTGCAGGAGAGAGCGGGGGCTCTAGAGGAGGCGGTTGTGGGGTGGAGGGAGGGCCGAGCGGTGGGTTTGGGGGAAAGAGAGGAGGGGGCAGAGGCGCAAAGGGGGGGCTAGGTGGTGGGTTGGGGTAGGAGACAGGAAGGGGCAGAGGTGCAAAGGGGGGCCTAAGTGGTATGCTTGGAGGAGAGGGAAATAGAGGGGAAGGGTGTAGCAAAAGAGGAGGGTCTGGAGATAAATGTGCGGGAGAGGGAGGAGGCTTTCCAGATGGTGGTGGAGGGAAGAGAGACAGGTTGGGTAAAGGAGGCCTGGGTGATGATAAAGCACACTGGGGTATGCCTTGCAAGGAGCCCACAGTCCTGGCAGACCCTTGTCCTCCATCCGTGCTCTGCAGTCTGATGAACCTGCAGGAAAGATACAGGCCAAAGCACTTGATACCACAAGCAATGCCACGACCAAGCTGCTGCACAGAACAATCTCTACAACACAAACACCAGACCAGGCTATGATCCATATTTTTCAGTTGCAAATTGTACCCCGTTCAAACTAGGCAGGCTATTTGGGCTGAGTGACCTCTCACCAGCTGGTTCCATTCAGGAGTGAGGCGTCCAGGTCAGTGTGGGCAGACAGGATGAACTGCACCCTCTGCACAATCCCATCGTTTGTGCCTTGCCCGTTGGTGATGATGAGCGCATCATAGTGTGTGGGGAGCCCCCCCCAGCCAGTGACCACGAGGTCGCCCAGTCTGGCGGTGCGTTGGTCAATCTAGCAGGGCAGCGCAGCACAGCCTCTGGGTGATTCAACAAGATATGTGGTGAGTAGTACGTCGTGCACGGAGCTCTGCTGCCTGCAGCCAGCGCGTGGCTGAGGGCGCGGATAAGTGGTACGTGAGGCATGAAGGGCGCACCCAGTGCACCCAGTCTACTTGGTTTCCCACTTCCTGGGCTGCATTTCCTGGGATCGGTCTATGGCTGGCCAAATACTTGGTCTAGCCACAAAAGCAGCAAAGATCACATACAAACTCCACATGAAGAAGACACATACTTGGAGCGGTTCCCATCTGACTGGCATGCCATCTTCCTTTGATGCACGCTTGCAAGGACTTGGCCTCCTTCTCACTGATCAACCCAAGCATGCCCACCCCGCACAGCCCACACAGCAGCATGCCACAGAGCAGGGCGCTGCAGGGCGATCTCAACGCCAGCAATGCCTGTCCAGGGGCACGTCGACCAAGTGGCGAACCCGCCGCCAGGAAACATGGGTAAGCGCACCTGCTGGTAAGCAATGCGTGCATCCGGGCGTGTCGGTGACAGTGGCAGCGTGGCCTCTGGCATGATACCCGTGGTGATGTTGAGAATGTCGAGTCCTGGCGGAGCATGCGGCAAATCCTTGATCGCCACACCAATCAAGTCCTCTGTGCCAGAGTTGGATGCACTGTCCAAGCTCAGCGACACGCGAAGCTCATTGGGGCCACTTGGCGTTGAGAAGTGACTGCCATACTCAAGCACCAAGTTGATGACCTCGTTGGTTGTACCCTCCATCACATCCAGCTGCGTGCTGTGCGAGCAGGGGCTGTGAGATGGTGGCGGGGGCATGGGTTGATCACTGAGCAAAAGAGGCGGCTGAGGCGGCGGTGGCAAGGGGGGAGCTGGGAGAGGCACTGGGAGCTCGGGAAGTGGGAGTGGTGGAGGTGGGTTTAAAGGTTCATGAGGCGGGATTTGCGGCGGACCTAAGGGGGGTGAGGGCGGTGGCAAAGAAGGTGGTACTTGGGGTGGGCTTTGGGGGTTTAAAGAAGGGGGTGAAGG
>LFCJ01001710.1_pt1 | contig 15534 bp, 17 predicted proteins | sample 643141 | NCBI WGS metagenome assembly LFCJ01 (sample SAMN03766243, study PRJNA286221) | soda lake metagenome | biome: soda lake; feature: Kulunda steppe; material: water; isolation source: sample B1-Br-g2 brine of Lake Bitter-1 | place: Russia: Kulunda steppe | collected 2010-07 | reverse complement strand
TAGCGAATACCATGTCCCTGCTAATGGAGTCACCATGAGCGATCACGCCTACGTTCCGCCCCGGGTCTGGCAATGGGAGGAGCCCAGCGGCGGCACCTTCGCCAGCATCAATCGGCCCGTGGCCGGCCCCACCCACGACAAGGCGCTGCCGGTGGGCAGGCACCCGCTGCAGCTCTACTCCCTGGCCACGCCCAACGGGGTCAAGGTCACGGTGATGCTGGAGGAGCTGCTGGCGCTGGGGCATGCCGGCGCCGAGTATGACGCCTGGCTGATCCGCATCGGCGACGGCGACCAGTTCGGCAGCGGCTTCGTCGAGGTGAACCCCAACTCCAAGATCCCGGCGCTGATGGACCACTCCGTCAGCCCGCCCCAGCGGGTCTTCGAGTCCGGCGCCATCCTGCTCTATCTGGCCGAGAAGTTCGGCGAGTTTCTGCCCGGCGGTCACGCCGAGCGCACCGAGACCCTCAGCTGGCTCTTCTGGCAGATGGGCAGCGCCCCCTATCTGGGCGGCGGCTTCGGCCATTTCTACGCCTATGCGCCGGAGAAGCTCGAGTACCCCATCAACCGCTTCGCCATGGAGGCCAAGCGTCAGCTCGACGTGCTGGACCGTCGCCTGGCCGAGTCGCGCTTTCTGGGCGGAGAGGCCTACACCATCGCCGATATCGCCAACTGGCCCTGGTACGGTCAGCTGGCACTGGGGCGGCTCTACGAGGCGGGGGAGTTTCTGCAGGTGCAGGAGTATCAGCACCTGCAGCGCTGGGCAAGGGAGATCGATGAGCGGCCGGCGGTGACGCGCGGGCGCATGGTCAACCGCACCTTCGGCGAGCCCGAGACGCAGCTGCACGAACGCCACGCCGCCGGCGACTTCGATACCCGCACCCAGGACCGGCTCGATGCCGATCGCTGAGGGGTCGGCACTCCCGGGGCGTGCCGCGCTCTGCCCCGGCTGCGGAACTGTCCCGCCGGGTGGCAGTCTCGAGAAGGCCTGCCTTTCAAGAATTGCTACTCAGGAGAGTGCTGCATGAGCGCCAGTGATGCTTCCTCGCCGTCCGACACGACCCCTCGTCGCCACCATCGTCCCAAGGGATTCTCAGACTGGTTCGCCTACCGGCTGGTGCGTTTCATGCGTTTCTTCGCCGATCTGTTCTTTGCCGGACGCTACGGTCACCGCGCCGTGGTGCTGGAGACCGTGGCGGCCGTGCCGGGCATGGTCGGCGGCACCCTGCAGCACCTGCACGCGCTGCGGCGCATGAAGGACGACGATGGCTGGATTCGCACCCTGCTCGACGAGGCCGAGAACGAGCGCATGCACCTCATGACCTTCGTTGAGGTGGCGCGGCCCTCCTGGCTGGAGCGCGCGCTGATCGTGCTGGCCCAGGGAGCCTTCTACAACCTGTTCTTCCTGCTCTACCTCTGCTCGAGCAAGACGGCCCATCGGGTGGTGGGCTATCTCGAGGAGGAGGCGGTGGTCAGCTACACCGAGTATCTCGAGGGCATCGACAGCGGCAAGTACGAGAACATCCCGGCACCGCAGATCGCCATCGACTACTGGAAGCTGCCGGCGGATGCCCGCCTGCGCGAGGTGGTCGAGGCGGTTCGGGCCGACGAGGCCGAGCATCGCGACGTCAATCACGATTTCGCCGACCAGATTGCCGGTGGGCGCTGAGCGCCGTTCGCTCAGTTGATGGCGGTGATGACCACCGGTGCCACGCCACGGTTGAGCATGCCCAGCTCGCGGGCGGCGCGTTTGGAGAGATCGATGACGCGCCCCTGCACGAAGGGGCCACGATCATTGATCACCACGGTGACTTCGCGCCCGGTGTCGGGGCGTTTCACTACCACCTCGGTGCCGAAGGGCAGATCGGGGTGTGCGGCGGTCAGCTGGTTCTGGTCGAAGGGCTCACCGCTGGCGGTGGTCTGGCCATGAAATCTGTCGTGATAGAAGGAGGCGATGCCTTCCTGGGTCTCGATTTCTTGGGCCAGGGCTGCCTGGGTACCGAGGGTCAACGCGCCTGACAGGCAGCAGGCAAGGAACAGCTTCGATCGGGTTCCCATAGGGTTACCTCAGGATTCTCGGGGTGCGAGTCGCAGCATGCTGCGATGCAATAAGGTCCCGCAAGGCTTGCATGGTAACCGCCTCTGGGGTAGGCGGCAACCCTTGCTGGAAGATCGGCGACGATCGATGCAAGTGGGCGATAATCATCTAATGAAGCGCCGCCACTCACCCCGATACCGTCAGGCGGGCGCCGGCGATGATGCCGGCGGCGCCATACCGCCAGGGACGATTGTGCAGGCCGTGGCCCACCGGCAGTCCGTGGTAGAGCGGCAGCCCCAGGGGGGCAAGCGTCTCGGCGACGATCGCTTCCAGCGGCGTATCGTCAAAGGGGCGGCACGCCTCGAAGGTGCCCAGGCAGACGGCGGCGGCCTCATCCAGGGCACCCGCCTGAACCAGCTGCCAGAGGGCTCGCTCCAGCCGGTAGTAGGGTTCGCCCACATCCTCGAGGATCACCAGCGCTCCGCGCGGCGCGCGAAAGGCCAGCGGCGTGCCCGCCAGGCTGGCCAGGGTGGTCAGGTTGCCGCCGACCAGCGGGCCTTCCAGCCGGGCCGGAGCCTCACCCCAGGCGGCCAGCGGGTAGTCGAGGTGCGTGTCCCCGCGGATCAGGGCGAGGGTCTCTTCCAGCTGATCGCGCACGAGGAGGTGTGCTTCTCCCGTGGTATCGAGCAGCTGGCCGGCGGCCTTGACCACCGGCCCGTGGATCGCCGGCAGGCCCTGCAAGTGGCACTGCTGAAGCAGCGCGGTGAGGTCGGAGTAGCCGACCAGCGGCTTGGGTCGACGCGCCAGCAGCGCCCAGTCGATGCCAGCCGCCAGCTGGGCGCAGCCGAAGCCGCCGCGAACCGCCCACACCGCCTGGGTGTCGGGGTCGGCGTAGGCGGCGTGGAGCTGCTCCAGCCGCCACCGGCGATCGCCCGCCAGATAGCGAGCGCGCTGCTGCAGCGGGGCCGGCCGCTGCACCGTCACGCCGAGGGACTCGAGGCCGCGGACTCCCTGGTCGACGGCCTCTTCCGGGGTAAAGGAGGAGGGAGCAATCAGGCTGATGGCAAGCGGCATGGCGTCACGACCCGGTGGCGAGCAAAGGACCAAGGATGGCATGCCGCGCCGCCGGGCGCATCTCGTCCCCCGGAACGAAGACGCCCCGTCCGGTAGGCCGGACGGGGCGTGGGGATGGCACGCGGCTGCGACGGCGCGTGTCAGTGCCGGGGCATTTCCTCTTCCTCGAACAGCTCCGCCTTGGCGTTGCGCATGACGTCTTCGCAGGCGGCCTGCTGGGCCAGCTGGGTGAGCAGGCTCTGGGTCAAGGCGAAGCCCTTGCCCAGGCAGGTGTTGACCTCTTCCTCGCTCACCGCGGGTGTGACGTCGCAGTCGATCTTCAGTGTCCTGCCGCCGCCGTCGAGACGGTCAGCGAACTCGCGCAGCTGCCAGGCGAGGCGTTCCTTCCAGCTGGCCGATTCTTCCACGCCTTCGTTTACGCTAAACGTGCACCGCCATTCAGGTTTGTAGACCTTCATGTGAACCTCCGTGCTGGCTTGGAATGAATGATCGATCGTGTATTCTGCTCCGTACTGAGGGTGTTGCGCCTTCAGCATACCGGTTTCGTGCCGCCGCTGCAGTCCGTGAGTGCCGGCAAGTCGTCCACACTGCCAGGAGAGCGCCGATGGCTAGCATCTTCACCCGTATCATGCAGGGAGAGATCCCGGGCCACTTCGTCCACGAGGACGACCACTGCGTGGTCATCATGACCATCCAGCCGATGAAGCCCGGCCACGTGCTGGTGATTCCCCGCGAGGAGGTGGACCACTGGGATGATCTGCCCGAGGCTCTCTATGTCCACCTGATGGGAGTCTCCCGGCGCATCGCCAAGGCGATCAAGCGCGCCTTTCCCTGTGAGCGGGTCGGCATGCTGGTGGTGGGCCTCGAAGTGCCCCATGTGCATATCCACCTCACCCCGCTCGACGAGATGAGCGATATCCAGGTCGTCGACCTGCCCATGGCCGACCAGGACGAGCTGGCGGCGGCCGCCGAGAAGCTGCGTGCGGTCCTGGGCTAGCCGTTCCCGGCCGAACGGGTCGGGAGGCTGCCGGGCAGAGAGCGGGGTGACGGGCCGGATGTGCCGTCTGTTGCGCGCTGGCCTGGCCGCGGGGGCACTGGCCCTGCTCGGCGGCTGCGCGGCCCTGGCGCCATCGCCGCCCGCCGACCAGAGCAACCTCTGCGAGATCTTCCGCGAGCAGCCGCGCTGGTATGACCATGCCAAGGCGTCCGAAGAGCGCTGGGGCACCCCCATCGCCACCCAGATGGCCATCATCCAGCAGGAGTCCTCCTTTCAGAGCCACGTGCGCCCGCCCCGCAAGCGCTATCTGGGCTTCATTCCCGGCCCCAGGCCCTCCTCGGCCCGGGGTTACGCCCAGGCCCTGGATCCGGTGTGGGGGGAGTATCGTGAGGAGGAGGGCGGCGCCCTGGCCCGGCGCAGTCACATGAAGCACGCCACCGATTTCATCGGCTGGTACAACGCGCGCAGTCGGCGCCAGGCCGGCATCTCGCTGAACAATCCGGAGCACCTCTACCTGGCCTACCACGAGGGGGCCGGCGGCTATCAGCGCGGCAGCTATCGTGGCAAGCCCGCCGTGCAGCGGGCGGCCCGCCAGGTGGCGGCCCGCGCCAGTCGCTATCAGGCTCAGCTGGCGAGCTGCGAGGAGGAGTTCCGGTGCCGGCGCTTCTATCAGTTCGGGCCCTTCTGCCGCTGAGCCCGCACGGCGTCACTCGAGTGACTTCCACCCCTCGTGGGCGCAGCTGCCGCAGCGATAGAAGGCCTCGAAGCCGCCATCGTCGCTCGCGCGGATCGACCCCTTCTGGAAGAGGAAGCTGCGCAGTGAGCAGACCGGGCAGCGCTCCACTTCGTCCCGCGGCGCCCTGGGCGGCTTGACGCCGGGCGGCGGCAGCGGGGCAGTGTCGCCGCCGAGAAGGCGCTCGAGTTCGCCGCTCAGCGTGCCCGCCAGGGCGCCGGCGCGTTCGCGGTGCTCGGGGGCAGCCAGGTCGGCCAGCTCGTCAATCCTGGCCTTGATCTCGGCCATCCGTGCGGTGGTGTCGGCCATCGAGGGTCTCCTGCGTGTCGGTAGGGCTGCCATGAGCATAACGTCCCGGCGTGGCCCGGGCACGGAGATCCGTCAGGGCATGGCCGCATCGGCCTGTATGGCCCGCCAGCTCGTCAGCCGGTCGCGGAGCTCGTCCGCTACCGGCTCGGCCTGGGCGAGGATCTCGTGGACGCGGTTGAAGTGCAGCAGGCGCACGCCAGTGGCGTCCGGCTTAAGATAGAGGTGGGGCGGTTGGCGCTCCAGGGCCTGGCGGATCAGCGACTGCTGCATGATGCTGAAGGTCCTGAACAGCAGGTCGGTGAGGCCGGGCTCGGGCTCGCTCGCCGGGTCGCGGCTGCCGGAGACGTCCACGGCAATCACCAGGTCCATATCGTCGAGCAGCAGGTCGTAGGGCAGCGGGTTGGAGGTGCCGCCGTCGATGAGCAGCTGGTCGCCGCGATGCACCGGCTTGAACAGTCCCGGCACCGCCATGCTCGCCTCGATGGCGACGAACAGCGGCCCCTCCTCGATGACCACGCTGTCGCCGCTCCAGTAGTCGGTGGCCACCACCGCGAGCGGAATGCGCAGCTCGTCGAAGCGTCGCGCCTCGGTGTGGCCGGCCAGAAAGCGCAGGAAGCCGCCGGAGTCGAAGAGGCCGCCGTCGCTCAGGCCCAGCTGCAGCAGATCCACCAGATCCAGCTCCGAGCCCGCCAGCCCGGAAAGGGCGTCCAGGGGAGAGCCCGCCACGTCGTCGAAGATGTCGAGGATCTCCTTGGCGGAAAGCCCCGCCGCATAGAGCCCGCCGATCACCGCGCCGATGCTGGTGCCGGCGATGCGGTCGGGAACGATCCCCTGCTCGTCGAGGACCTGCAGCACGGCGATATGGGCCAGGCCGTTGGCGCCGCCCGAGCCCAGCGCCAGGCCCAGGGTGGGACGCTCCGAGGCGCCGGCCTGGACGCAGAGCAGCCCCAGGGCCAGGGCGACGGCCAGCAGATGGCGAAGCGGACCGTGATCGGTCGGTGCGTGCATGGCGGGCTCCTGGCGATGGCGGCGGGGTGCCCCGAGGGGCCTGGCGCCACTATGCCACGGCCGCCGCCGCCTCGCTTGGCCGTGCTGGCCGTCAGTCGCCCGGACCGCACTCCATGCAGCGTTCGGTGAGCGCCGGCCCCAGCTTGAGGTTGGCGTTGAGGTCGCGCAGGGCGCCGCGCAGCCCCTCCTCGACCACCGGGTGATACCAGGGCATGGCCAGCATCTGGCCGACGCTGAGCTTCTGCTCCAGGGCCCAGGCCAGCAGGTGCGCCATATGTTCCACCCGGGGCCCGAAGAGCTCGGCGCCCAGGAACTGCCCGGAACCGTGCTCGGCGTAGAGGCGCATCAGGCCGCGATTCTCGCGCATCACTACCGCGCGCCCCTGATCCACGAAGGAGCCCTCGCCCGCGGCCAGGCAGTCGCAGCCGCCCAGGCGCTTCTCCAGGGCCGCATGGCTCTCGCCCACGGTGGCCATCTGCGGCTCGGTGAAGACGATGGCAAGCGGCACGTTGCGCCGGCCGGCGCGCAGCTCGGGGAAGCGCCCGGCATTGTCGCCGGCGATACGCCCCTCGCTGTTGGCCTCGTGGAGCAGCGGCAGCGCCTGGTTGGCGTCGCCGGCGATGAAGATATGGCCGGGGCTCTCGTCGGCGTTGCAGCACTGCAGGGTGAAGCGGTTGAAGCGCGGCACGCCGCGCTCGTCCAGGGCCAGGCCGGCCTTCTCCAGATCCAGCCGGTCGACGTTGGGGCGCCGCCCGGTGGCAGCCAGCAGGTAGTCGAAGCGTTCGGTGAGAGTCTCGCCGCTGTCGCGCTCGGCGAAGGTGATCGCCACGGCGTCGCCGTCGCGCTCGACCGCCTCCACCCTGGCGTCGGGGTCGACGTAGAATTCCTCGTTGAAGGTGGCCTCGGCGCTGGCACGCACCTTCTCGTCCCGGAAGGGCCCCAGGGCGCCGCCTACGCCGAACACCCGCAGCCGCACGCCGAGGCGGTGCAGCGCCTGGCCCAGCTCCAGGCCGATCACTCCGGGGCCGAATACCGCCACGGATTCGGGCAGGATGTCCCACTCGAAGACATCGTCGTTGATGATCAGCCGGTCGCCGGCGGCGTCGAACATCCCGGGCCAGGTAGGGCGCGAGCCGGTGGCGATGACGATGTTGCGGGCGGTCACCCGGGTGTGGTCGCCGACGGCCAGGGTGTGGGGATCCAGGAAGCGGGCATGGCCCTCCAGGCGGTCCTGGTCGGGGATGCGCCGCATCGACTTGAAGACCCGGCCTACGAAGCCGTCGCGCTCCTGCCTGACCCTGGCCATGACGGCGGCGCCGTCCACCTCGACCCCGCTCACCCGGACGCCGAAGCCTCCGGCGTCCCGGGCGCGATGTGCAGCGTCGGCGGCGGCGATCAGCAGCTTCGACGGCATGCAGCCCACCCGAGCGCAGGTGGTGCCGAACTCACCCCCTTCGATCAGTACCACGCTGTCGCTGTGCCGGCGGGCGGCATGCCAGGCGCTCAGGCCGGCGCTGCCGGCGCCGACGATGGCGATATCGACCTCTCGCTGCTGCATGGGGCTCTCCTTCCATCCAGAATGATGGATTCACTATGGCACAGGGAGAGTGCGGGTCGGCGCGGCGCCGAGGCGGCGTCTTGACGCAGGCGCCTCACTCGGCTGCCATGACCCGGTTGCGCCCGGCCTCCTTGGCGCGATAGAGGGCGCTATCGGCACGCTTCAGGGCGTCTTCGGCGGACTCGACGTCGCCGATCAGCGCCACGCCAACGCTGGTGGTGACCGGCACATGCCGGTGGTCGTGATCGGGGAAATGGTGTTGCGCCACGGCCCGGCGGATGCGCTCGGCCACCTCGCAAGCCCGGTGGGCGTCGGTGTTGACCAGCAGGATGACGAACTCCTCGCCGCCATAGCGGGCCACGCAGTCTTCCGCTCGGGTCTGGCTGACCAGCACCCGGGCAAACTCCGCGAGCACCAGGTCGCCCACCGAGTGGCCGTGGGTGTCGTTGATCTGCTTGAAGTGGTCGATATCCATCATCAGCACCGCGCAGGCAGGGAGGCTGCCGCCTGACTGAGCCTCCTGGCGCCAGGTCTGAAGCTTGTCCAGGTGCAGTTTCAGCGCCCCGCGGTTGAACAGGCCGGTGAGGGGGTCGTGGGTCGCCTGGCGGTAGACCCGCATCAGCAGGCTCAGCTGGAAGTGGTTGGCGGCCAGGGAGACCGCCAGCAGGCTGGTCAGCAGCCACAGCCCCTCGAACCCTGCCGGAGTCAGCCAGCTGCCATCGATCGTCTGGGCGAAGACCAGCAGCCAGAGCATGGCGAGCCCTGCGGTCAGGGACTCCAGAATAGTGAAGGGGAAGACGCTGAGGGCGGCGACCAGCAGGAAGGGGATGAAGGCGTAGCCGGCCAGGCGCTCGGTCTCGCCGGCCGGCAGCAGTAGCAGCACCAGGGCATAGAAGAGCGCCGGCAGCGCCAGCAGCAGGCCCGCACTCAGGCGGATGCGGCCGATCCTCTCCCGGCTGACCTTGGCCAGTGCCAGCACGCCGATGAGTCCGATCATCAGTGCAGCCCGGCCCGCGAGGGTGGTGCGCAGCAGCTCCGCGGGCAGCATCACGGCATCCACCAGGGCCCAGAGCGGCGTCAGCAGAACGAAGATGACGCCCACGGCCAGCACCCGGTTGCGCAGGTAGTGGGCATGGGAGTAGGCGAAGTCCAGCGAGTGGTGGCGGCTGCTGAAGGTGTCGCGGATCGAGGTCAGGCTGGCCTGCAGCTCGCCGCCGGTTCGCGGAGTGCCGAAGGGCGTCGCAGGCGCATGGCGGCGCTGCTCTGGCGTCGGGGCTGTCCCTTCGTCTGTCGGGCTGGGCATGGTCGCGGCAACCTGTCTTGGCCCCCGGTGTGGTCGGGGGAGAGTGGAGAGATAGCGCCGGCCATCATAGCAGAGTGACCGGTCCGGCTCCCCGACGAGCGGTTTCGACAGCGTGCCGGGCGCCTTTCTGCTATTCTGCAGGCCTTCTTTTTTTCCGCTTCCCGGCCCGTGTCGCCCGGCCCTCGCTGCCGCTTGCCCTCGGCCTGCTCGCCGTTCTGGGCCGCTCTTATCTTCGTCTGCAGGATGTTCCCTTGTCTGAATCCGTTTCCGATGCCGCCTTCGCCGCGCTGCCGCTGGCGCCGGAGCTGCTCGACAACCTCGCCTCTCTTGGCTTTGCCGCCATGACGCCGATCCAGGCCGAGAGCCTGCCCGCTATCCTTGCCGGCCGCGACGTGATCGCCCGCGCCAAGACCGGCTCCGGCAAGACCGCGGCCTTCGGCCTGGGGGTGCTGTCGCGGCTCGACCTGGCGAGCTTCCGGGTGCAGGGGCTGGTGCTCTGCCCGACCCGGGAGCTCGCCGACCAGGTGGCCGTCGAGCTGCGCCGGCTGGCGCGCACCCTGCCCAACGTCAAGGTGCTGACCCTGTGCGGCGGCGCCCCCTTCGGCCCCCAGCTCGCTTCCCTGGCCCACGGCGCGCACCTGGTGGTGGGCACCCCGGGCCGCATCGAGGAGCACCTGCGCAAGGGCTCGCTGGTCCTCGACGGGCTGGCGACCCTGGTCCTGGACGAGGCTGACCGCATGCTCGACATGGGCTTCCAGGCGAGCCTCGAGGCGATCGTTGCCGAGACCCCGGCCCGCCGCCAGACGCTGCTGTTCAGCGCCACCTTCTCCGATGCCGTGCGCCCCGTGGCCGAGGCGCTGATGCGCGACCCGGCCACCGTGGAGGTGGCCGAGAGCCACGACGCGAGCAGCATCCACGAGCGGGTCTACCGCGTCGCCGACGGCGACCAGGCGCGCCTGGAGGCGCTGTGCCGGCTGCTGCTGCACTTTCGCCCGGAGAGTAGCGTGGTGTTCTGCAACACCAAGCGCGAGACCGACGAGGTGGCCCAGGCGCTCGAGGCCGCGGGCTTCAGCGCCCTGGCGCTGCACGGCGATCTGGAGCAGGCCGACCGCGACCGGCTGCTGGTGCTGTTCGCCAACCGCAGCGCCTCCATCCTGGTGGCCACCGACGTGGCGGCCCGCGGGCTCGATATCGCCGAGCTGGACGCGGTGTTCAACTATCAGATCGCCCGGGACCTGGAGGCTCACGTGCACCGCGTCGGGCGCACCGGCCGGGCCGGCAGCGCCGGCATCGCCTGCACTCTGGTTGGCGAGGGCGAAGCCTACCGCCTGGCACGCCTGACCGATTTTCTCGGCGCGCCCCTGGAGGAGGCCACGCTGCCGCCCCGCTCGGTGCTCGACCGCGCGCCCCTGCTGCCGCCCATGGCGACCCTGCAGATCGGCGGCGGCAAGAAGCAGAAGGTGCGTCCCGGGGATATCCTCGGCGCCCTGACCGGCGAGGCGGGCCTGGCCGGCGACCAGGTGGGCAGGATCAAGGTGCTGGCCAACAGCGCCTACGTGGCCGTGCAGCGTGAGGTGGCCGCCCAGGCCCTGGAGCGGCTGGCCAGCGGCAGAATCAAGGGGCGCAGTTTTCGCGCCCGGCGCGTCAGCCAGTGAGGCGCATCGGCGACCCCCAGAGGACCAGATGAAGATACCCAAGCGATTGCAACCGCTGGTGGACGACGGCCTGATCGAGGCGGTCGAAAGCCAGCTGATGAGCGGTAAAGAGGCCCAGGTCTACGTGGTGATCTCCCACGGGGAGCGGCGCTGCGCCAAGGTCTTCAAGGAGGCCAAGCAGCGCAGCTTCAAGCAGGCCGTGCAGTACCAGGAGGGGCGCCGCGAGCGCAACAGCCGCCGCTCCCGGGCGATGGCCAAGAAGACCCGCTACGGCCAGAAGGAGCAGGAGCAGGCCTGGCTCAACGCCGAGGTCGATGCCCTCTACCGGCTGGCCGCGGCGGAGGTTCGGGTGCCCAAGCCCTACGGCTTCATCGATGGCGTGCTGCTGATGGAGATGATCAGTGACGCCGAGGGTCTTACCGCCCCGCGCCTGGACGACGTCACCCTGAGTCCCGAGCAGGCCCGCGAGGCCTACGCCAAGATCATCCGCGACGTGGTCAAGATGCTGTGTGCCGGCCTGATCCACGGCGACCTCTCCGAGTTCAACGTGCTGCTGGCCACCGACGGCCCGGTGATCATCGACCTGCCCCAGGCGGTAGATGCCGCCGGCAACAACAGCGCCGAGTGGATGTTCGAGCGCGACGTGGACAACATGCGTCGCTACTTCGGCCGCTTCGCCCCGGCGCTGCTGGCCACCGACTACGGCAAGGAGATCTGGGCGCTCTATGAAGCCGGCGAGCTGCACCCGGATAGCGAGCTCACCGGCTGCTTCGTCCATGACACCGCGCCCGTGGACGTCGACGACCTGATGACGGTGATCGATGACGTGCGCGACGAGGAGGCCTACCGCCAGGCGTCCCTCAACCGCGGCGACGAGCCCGGGGTGGAGGAGGCCGCGGAGGAGTGGCGGGAGTCACAGCAGGGGCGCTGAGACCGCCGCGGCCGCGCTCGGCAGGGCGAGGCCGCGACGGATCTGCCATCATGGCGCCAAGATCCACGGTACCGGGAGAACCACGATGCGACTGCAGCACGCGACCTGGCAGGAGGTGGAGGCCTATCTCCAGCGCTCGACGGGCATCATCATTCCCATCGGCTCCACCGAGCAGCACGGGCCCAATGGCCCCGTCGGCACCGATGCCCTCTGCCCCGAGGCCATCGCCTGGGCGCTGGGCGAGCGCCACGGGGTGCTGGTCGGCCCGACCCAGGCGATCGGCATGGCGCAGCACCACCTGGCCTTTCCCGGCAGCCTCACCCTGCGGCCCAGCACCCTGATCGCGGTGCTGCACGACACCATCGCGTCGCTGGCGCAGCATGGATTTACCCATGTTTTCTTTCTCAACGGCCACGGCGGCAACGTGGCCACCGTGAACGCGGCCTTCGCCGAGGTCTTCGCCGAGCGCAGCCTGCAGCGACAGCCGGTCGGCGAGCTCGACCTGCGGCTGTTCAACTGGTTCGCCGGGCGCCGCGGTCGCGAGCTGGCCGAGTCGCTCTACGGCGAGTCCGAGGGCAGCCACGCCACGGCCTCCGAGGTGTCGCTGGCCTGGTATGCTGCCCCCCGGACGGTGAGAGAGGTGGCCATGTCGCCGCGCCTCGCTCCCGACGGCAGCGCCCGGTGCGACGCCCACCGCTTCCGCCGGCGCTTTCCCGACGGCCGCATGGGCTCCGACCCCTCCCTGGCCAGCGTCGCGCACGGCGCGCGCTTTCTGGAGGCGGGGATCGAGGATGCCTGGGAGGCCTATCAGACGTTTATCGCCGACAGCCAAGGAGCCAGCGAATGAAACCGAACCACAAGGCCTGGATTCAGGGACACCTGGAAGAGATCGCCACTGCGGTACTCACCGCCTTTTTCACCGCCCTGATGTTTCGCGTGGGGCAGGGCATGCTCTTCTCGATCGTCAGCGGCCTGGTGCTCGCCTACCTGGTGCGCCTGGTGGCGGTGCCCAAGGCCGTGCAGGCCCTCAAGCGGCGCCTGCCCTGGTTCGACGAGTCGCGGGATGAGCGGGATCTGACCTGAGGTCAGGCGCCGCGCAGGCGGTTGACGGTCATCACGATCACGGCGCCGGCCAGGGCGGTGCCGACCACCGCCAGCGAGCCGGTCAGGCTCTCCATCAGCGCCGGGGCCACCAGCATGACGCCGCCCAGCGCCAGCATCACCATGCCGCCGATCAGCTTCAGGGTGCGGCCATGGGTCTCCTGCAGCCGGCCGATGCGCAGGGTGACGATGGCTAGGGTCAGGATGGCGACCTCGATCATCAGGTAGACCAGCAGGTAGACGGCCAGCAGCCCGGCGAAGGCCGCCCCCTCGACCCCGGCCTCGGCCAGCAGCGAGGTCCATATCACCGGGAAGCCGGCGGTGCAGGGCAGTTCGACCAGCGCCACGCCGCCGGCCAGCACCGCGGTGACCAGCAGCGTGACGGGGAGCGGCCGCTCGCGACGCACCGCCCGGCTGCCGCGATAGATGCGCGGCTTGAAGCGTTCGGGAATGCTGAAGGAGAAGCCGCGGTGCAGAGCGAAGTAGTCCTTGACGTTGACCGCGCCGAAGGCCAGGGCGAACAGCGCCACCGCCAGCTGGATACCGGCGAGGTGGCGGGCCACCGAAAGGGCGGCGAACAGCCCGGCGATGAACAGGCCGTAGAGGCCGGCGGTGACCAGCAGGAAGGTGCCGCCCACCGCGGCGATGCGCGCCCGTGACCCGGTGCCCAGGATCATCGCCAGCAGCACGCTGAGCACCCAGATCGAACAGGGGTTGAAGCCATCCACGAAGGCGATCAGCAGCGTGGCGAAGAGCATCGACTGGCCGGCCAGGTCGATGCGTCCCAGCGGTCCCAGATCGAGTCGCCAGCGGGTGTCCTCGACCTCGATGCCGACCGCTCCCGCCGCCGCGAGGCGCGCCTCGAGGGTCTCGGCGATGGCCGGGGAGAAGCCGACCCAGACGTCGTCGCCGAGGATGAAGGTGGGCACGGCGCGCGGGGTCTCGCCGCGCTCTTGCATCATGCCGGCGAAACGGGCGCGCCCGGCCGGGTCCTGCACCACCTCGACGCGCTCTACCACCAGCCACGGCTGCTCGCTCTCCAGGCGATCCAGCCAGGCGGCGGCCTCCCGGCAGAAGGGGCAATGCTCGCGCCAGAAGTACCACAGCACCTCCGCCTCGCCGGCGGCCTGGGCCGTGGCCGCCGTCGGCGGCATGGCGGTCGGCTCGGCCTGGGCCCGAGGCGCGACGACGAGCAGCAGGGCCATGGCCAGCCAGACCAGCGGCCCGATCAGCCTCCGGGAGCGGGGGGCGTGCATGGCCATACGGGTCTCCTCCGCTAGGTTGGCCATCGACATGGCGCTCAGCGACGCGAGGCGGTGGCGGTCGCCGGGCGGCGGTCGCGCCACAGGCAGGCGAGCATCCACAGGAACACGGGCACGTTCATCAGCAGCCCGTAGAGCAGCGGTACCAGGCCGATCTCGGGCTGCTGCAGCAGCACGAAGGCCACCATCATCGCCACGCCGGCGTTCTGCACGCCCACCTCCACGGTGATGGCGCGCACGCTGTCACGGGGCAGGCGCAGCCGTCGAGCGACCTGATTCCCCAGCGTCATGCTCGACAGGCAGAGCAGCAGCACGGCGAGGGTCTCGAGGCTGACCAGGGCCGGCAGTCGCTCGGCGTGAGTGACGAAGAGCGCCAGCACCACGGCGATCATCGCCACGCCGGTGAACCCCTTCACGCCGGGCAGCAGCGCCGCGAGCCAGGGGGCGGGGAGCGCCTGACGCAGCAGCATGCCGGCCAGCACCGGCAGCAGGGTGACCCGCAGCAGCTGGCCGACGGTGGGCCAGTAGGGCAGCGAGAACCCCAGGCGGGAAAGGCCCAGCAGCTCCAGGTTCCAGCCCATGATCAGCGGCAGGGTGAAGGGAGCGAGCAGGGCGGCGATGGCGGTCAGGGTGACCGACAGGGCCAGGTCGCCCTGCACCAGATAGCTGAACATGTTGGAGGTGGCACCGCCCGGCACCAGGGCCACCAGCAGCAGACCGGCCGCCGCCAGGGCGGGGAGGGACAGCGCCAGCACCAGGGACCAGGCCAGCAGGGGCAGGGCCAGCATCTGCAGGCCGGTGCCCAGCAGCACCCGGCGCGGGTGGCGCCAGATGCGCGCGAAGTCGGCGCCGGTGAGGCTGAGGCCCATGGCCAGCATCACGCTGGCCAGCACCCAGGGAAGTACGGCTTGCGACCACCACTCTGCTGACATCCTGTCTCCTTGCGGGAACCCTCGACACGCCACAGAGTATGCCCCATGCCGCGCGGCTCGACGATCCGCCGCGCGCCCTTCAAGGACGACCGGGAAAGGATTGCGGAATGAACAAGGCCTCCATCTGGGCAGGGGCGCTGCGCCCGCGGACGCTGCCGGCGGCGCTGGGGCCGGTGCTGCTGGGACAGGCGCTGGTGGCGCCGGGCCACCTTGCCTGGTCCACCGCCATCCTCTGCCTGCTCTGCGCGCTCTCGCTGCAGCTGGCGGTGAACCTGGCCAACGACCTCTTCGACGGCCTATCCGGCGTCGACCAGCCCGACCGCCTGGGTCCCACCCGCGCCCTGCAGGCGGGCTGGCTAAGCGTCGGCGAGCTGAGGGCGGGGCTCGCCGTGACCCTGGGGTTCGCCGTGGCCTCGGGACTCTGGCTGGTGCTGTTCGGCCACTGGCTGCTGTGGGGGCTGGGCGGCCTGGCGCTGCTCGGCGTGCTGGGCTACAGCGGCGGGCGACGCCCCTACGCCAATCGCGGGCTGGGGGAGGCGGCGGTATGGCTCTTCTTCGGTCCGGTGGCGGTGCTGGGGGGCCTGCTCGCCCAGCAGAGCCCGATCACGCGGGAGGCGGCAGCGGCCGGCATCCTGG
>LFCJ01001709.1_pt1 | contig 15538 bp, 16 predicted proteins | sample 643141 | NCBI WGS metagenome assembly LFCJ01 (sample SAMN03766243, study PRJNA286221) | soda lake metagenome | biome: soda lake; feature: Kulunda steppe; material: water; isolation source: sample B1-Br-g2 brine of Lake Bitter-1 | place: Russia: Kulunda steppe | collected 2010-07 | reverse complement strand
GTGTGTGTGTGTGTGTGTGTGTGTGTGTGTGTGTGTGTGTGTGTGTGTGTGTGTGTGTGTGTGTGTGTGACATGCACGCTCTTAAACGCGTGCATGTGACATGCAAGCTAGAGTGCATTTTATTACACGAACTCGCTGTTGCCATGGGTGACGCAAAAGCTGTACTCTTCCTTAGTGGGGTGTCTTTGGTGCGGCTTAGTTGCAGGGCTCACCTTCCTGGTCATGGCTATCACTTTACTACCAGGTTAAGCTCATGAAATGCCTTAAAATTGGTCAATCAAAGGCCCTCTCAACAAAACCCTCTCTAAGCAGCACCAGAAAGCGCATGCACGCATGGCAAGAGACTTTACATGGTGTATTTTATAAAATGAATGAGATATCGTCTTGTTTGAGTTGATCGCCGTCCTGTCTCGGTCCAGTTTGTCGGTTAAGCTATCTCGCTTTTTGGGGGCCCAGACATTCAGCTGCTCTCTCTTCATCAAATCATCCTTTACGCCTACCCCCCTTCATCATGGAGGAGTTCAGGCCCACCGGCGTGAAGGATGTTTCAGCGAACGAGTTCATTGCGACCTACGCTGCTCACCTGAAGTCGAACGATAAGGTAATGATGGGGGTGAAAGGGGTAGTTTGCGTTCTTAGGCCTGTCCATCCTGGGGCTCCTGGCTGTCTAGGTGCCTTAGCACCAAACGTCCTTCCCCTCAATCAGGCCTCATCCCATGCTGGCCATCCTCGTGTATATGGTTACCATGAGGCTATTTTGCCCAGTTATTTGTTGGCTGGGCTCCCATGAGGGCCTTCGGCTCCCATGCATGCTTGCCTTACCTTGCTGCCGGCTATCCTCGCGTGCTAGGCCCGGTCTCATTGCAGACAGCATGCGTCAGGCTCAAAAGCATGTACATCCCCAGTTTTTAAAGTGCTTGTGCAAACTTGGTGTCCAATTGAGTGTCTGGGCCCTGAATCCCAGGTGAGAGCCTTCTAGGGAGGCTTGCTCCTGTCCTGCTGCAATGTGCAGCCAGCTCAAACTTCCTTGCCCTTTACTTACTAAACCACAGCTCCAGCTGCCCACCTGGGTGGATGTGGTGAAGACTGGCGTTGCCAGGGAGCTGCCCCCCATGGACGAGGACTGGTACTTTGTGCGGGCAGGTGCGGTTTGAGGTGCTTGCATGCGGCCAAGCGGATAATAATTTGTGCTTAGACTTTATGCCTGGACAGAGTAGCTACGCAGCGTGGGGGGGATGCTGCTCGTGCGCAGTCGCTTTTTGGCTCGTCGCATACAGACCGCACCCCCCCTGATTTCCCTCTTCTCGCAGCTGCCATCTGCCGTCGCCTGTACAGTCGCCAAGACATTGGCGTTGGCCGATTCCAGACCCTGTTCGGCACCAAGATTCGCAGGGGACAGCGCAAGGAGAAGCAGAGCAAGGCAGCTGGTGCGTGTGGGCTGGCCAGGCAGGCCCGGCTCTCAGCAAGGGTGCGGTTGCCCTTCGTGGCTGTGTATACATGTTTCATGCTGGCTTGTGGGGTGTGAGGTGGGAGACCGCGGGCTGCAGCAGGTGCAGCTGAGGATGCAGGTGCAGCTGAAGCATCAGCAGCAGGCGCGCCACTGGTAACAGCTTCATTCAGCCACATATGCGTGAGCTGTCCAGCTATAGGCATCCAGCTACAGAGCCGAGGCAGCAAAGAGGCGAGGACGTTTGTCATCAGCAGCAAGCCCAGAGGTCATGGTACAGGGCAGCCATGCTCTGCAGGAGGAATCTGAGCTTAAGCAAGATGAGCTTGCACAAGGCGTGCAGCAGATTGCACATTAGCTGTTGCCATATCATCTACCAGCAGATCCCTTGCAGCGCAAAGCTTGCCGAGGTGGGCTAAGCACATGCTATGTTCATGTCCTAGTATGTCCTTTTTGCGTCATTGGTGCGCACCTTGAAATTGCCTGGGTTCCTATACAACTGCAATTCGACGCAGCATAGTTGCTGCGATGGAGCTCAACCTCCCACCATTCCACCATTGCATGCATCCATCTAGTTTGTGCGCGCTACAGCAAACATTCGTCTGTGTGTACATGCATGTGTTCATGTGACTTACACATCATGCCCGCATGCTGCAGCCGGCTTGATCCGCCACATCTGCAAGGCCCTGGAGGAAGTGGGCATCTTGGAGAAGTCCACCAGCGTCAAGGGTGGACGCAAGCTCACTGCCAGCGGGCAGCGTGACATGGACCTGATCGCTGGTGCGTTGAAGTGTCGGGAATGTCCAGCAGTGTGCCTTGCGCTGCTCTCCAAAATTGCTCAGTAAATTTAAAGATTGTAGCTTTTCCAGTAGCCTTCACCCACACAAAGTTTCTCTGTTTTTATCAACTCGAGAAATAGTGAAGGTTTATAGACATTGGACCAGGCACAGATTTGACATTACTGGAGGGACAGAATTGCATGATGCCTCCTTATGTTGAGTTCAAGTAGGGTTTCTGAAAGCTGTGAATATTTGCAGAAGATTTGCAGAGTTGTGTGCCAAACTGCCAAAACTTGAGGGGTGTTTGTGTACAATCTTCTGACTGTTTCCCTACCCTAGGCAAGCCATACTAAGAAGCAAGTTTAGGCAGGCCTCCTCACTGTTATTTGTCGGCATTTCCTTGCCTGATTTCCTTTTCTCGCGTGTAAAACACAGCTTGGAGCCAAGCTCCAATCCGAATGTTGCATGCGATTGCCAGAACAGTTGACGAGGAGAAGGACTGCCTGGCTTGCTGCGCTCCTCTGTCATGCTTGCTTGCCATGAGTTTCCTGAGTTAACTTGTTGTCCCTTGTTTTCGTGATTACAGGCCGCTGCCAGGTCACCATGCCCGTCTTTTAAGCTGTGTTTTCGAGATCGTACGTGTTGCCAACGGACAGCTCTGACGCAGGGGAGGAAAATGTTTTGAGACCTGTATGCTACTACCATCTAGCCTGGATGACATGCAGGTGGTATTCTGAACAAATATCCACTCTGTAATTCTAGCAACTACCTGGTGCCATCTTTTAACAAGGACTGAAGATGGAGGTTAAAGTAGCAGCTGGTCATTCCTGCATACGCTCTGATAGGCCAAATGACTAAGCCTGGGACAACACCAGCAGGGTCTAATTAGGTTAGGTTACATAGGTTTGTATCTGCCGAGCGAGGGCAGCTTACTAAGCTAGTAGTTGATGCCTATAAGGCCTGCAACCTGAACCAAAACTGAAAGGCGCTCATAATAGATAAGGGTTTATATTACCTACAAGTGTACAAGTCTAAATTTGACCTTCAGCCAGGTAGTTTGCCTGTTCAGGTCGCTGGTGAACACCAGCCGTACAGAAAACATCCATAAGCTCTGTGATAGAACGACAGGAATCATTCATAATGATTAGTTTGTTTCTGGAAAAAAAATTGATGACATCCTCAGAACAAGCTTGGGAGAAATAAAAAGCTTCAGTCTGATTGACAGTAATTTGTGTGCCAGTGGTAAATCGCGAAACAAGTCTGCAAATTGAGGCCTCAACGAACAAGTTGCATGCAAGGAAACAGGAAAAGAGCGTGTTTTTCGTCTTGAATTGCCTGCAAGCCACATTATCACAGGTACAAGAGGGTTACAAGAAAAAGGCCTTCAGTCAAGAAGTGCGACTGCAAGCCTGCTCATAAAAAACTATGAGTGCATGCAGGAAGAAATATAGCTTACTGTTTTCCCGGCCCAGAAAAGCAGACACGTTATTTAAGCCTGCGGAAGAAAAAAGGGAAGCATTAGTCCTTCGGAGAGAGACAATGTGTGGATGGGTGCAGTGGAAAAGGACGTGTTGCTCATCCTGTTATCACAGGTACCATCATGATGTTCCCAGCTTCTTGCCTCGACATGCAGCGCATGGGAATGTAACCTGAGACATGCCACGTTGCGCTGTGTTTGCGTGCCCAAATCCAGATGCAGATACCTAGGTACACGTTACAAGTTAAGGGGCCCCTTACCGGGTTAACCGCCAGCCAGGTCGCTAGGCTGATTGTTTTGTTGCTGGTCTTCGCTAGCCAAAAAATAGTCCATAATGAAATGAAATGACAGATGCAGATACCTAGGTACAGAAAAAGGCGGTCCATCAAGAGTCACCAACCTAAGAGGCAAGGCAGCCCAATTATGGTATTTTGCAGCCTTGTCCATCTGATCTTCATTGCCTAGCTGGTTTGCCTGGTTCCAGATACTCAACCTCTTTCTCACATCAACAACAAATTCTGACTGTGGGATCGTTTGAATTGTTCTCACGCGATGTTGGAAATCACCGCTCCTTTCCAGATCATGAAAAGCATCCAAGAACTCAGCACTCCAGCACTTCTTGTTGATAGTGCTCATCACAATATCAGCCTTCAGGACTTTGGCAAGAGTGCTACTATTACTGCATAGCAGAGCATTATAAAATCTTACAGTCGCTCGGAACCAATAGAATTGCAAGGGCTCTTGGCCACACTCATGTAACACAGACCAGTTGGGAGTGGTGCGCTTTACACCTAAGATACCTTAAGCAAGCACATGTGATATATATTACCTACCATAGCCAGTAGCTGTACATACCAAATAGGTATAGCTTAGCTGAAGCCAATCCGGCCCATATCGACAAAGCTGCACTAAGGCAGTGTAAAAGTGCATGCTGTTTATCTTGCACACAGTGTCAGTTGCATTTAGAGCAGATTTTGAGCTCTTGGGGAGTGTGCGATGAGGTTTAATAGAAAAGGCCTTTAGTCAAGAAGTGCGACAGCTAGCCTGCTCATAAAAAGGAACAAGTGCATGAAGGAAAAAATATATAGATTTTGTTGTTGAGCTCAAGAAAGCAGGCACAATTTGGAAATCTGTGAGAGGAAACAGAGAAACTTTCATGCCGAATCACCGTCCTAAGCAATTAAGCGTCTCAGCAACATTATATTTACTGTCCTGCGGAGAGAGATTCCTTATTGGATCAGATCTGGACCCAATAAGAATCCATACAGTGATGGTGTTACACCATTGATATAGCAAAGCTTTTTTAAGATGGGCCCCAATTTCCCATAAGGGCCAAAGCAAAGTGAGGAAGCTCAAAATAAAGGAAACGGCAAGAGCCAAAGAAAGGCAGGATAGGCAGGAAACACAAGTTACAAAGACTGCGATACGCCTGAGGTAAGGTAAGATAAGATAGCTGTATTTGCCGGACGAGGGTATACCCTACATATAAGCTACATAGCTTAGCTGAAGCCCTGGCCTGGGACAAAAACCTAGAGTAAAGCAGGTGTTTAAGAAGAAACAAGCTACAGACGCCGAAAGGAACACAGTTTTTGGGTGAAACACGAGAGCCTGTTTGAACTGTTGAAGCCAAGATGCACAAATCTTAAATTTATGAATCTTGAAGCAAATCTAAAGTCACCTTTCTTAAGAACTCAGTACGTTAAAGATAGCCTAATAAGGCTAGATATGCAAAAGGGCCTGCAAGGTCTCCTTAGATAAGACAGGACCAAAATCACTTCCCCTCCGGCCACCCCGCTTCTGCTGCTGCCGTTGCTGCTGTTCCTCCTGCTGCTGTTGGGCATGGAGCTGCCGATGCTTGAAAGGGTGAAGGCTTTCCCAGCTGATGGAGTTTTGGATCCTGTCTTCAGTTCAGCTATGGCTGTATTTGTTGGGACATGCCACAAGTCTGATCTGGATGCAACAGTCTCTCAGCAATACAGGGATTCTATATTGTAGCTTGTACCTTGGAAAAACCTTGAGGACAAGGGGGGGAAAGTGCATTAGTTTTTGTGATATTGCAGGACTGAATAATGCTGCATGTGCATCACAGCACGGAAAAATGCAGTCAATGAGTCTACCAGGATCAACCAAATGCAGCACAAAGGAGGGGAATGATAATCAATTTGGGCAAAAGCACAGGGTCTAGCACACTGAGGTTACCAGGAACGAGGTAGGCAAAGATGCTATACAATAAATCTCAAGTGCGAGGACAGCATAAGGAAAAAAGCAAAAGAAAGCCCAACAAAAGGGTCTGGAACTAAGTCTGGTTCATCATTCCTTGCTGCAGGCCCTGCTGCTAGAAGAGCTTTGAAGGAGCACTTCCCGGGCTAGCTTAACTTGAAGGCAATATGAGGCATTGAAAGCATTGTGGTTTCCGATGTCGAATCAGATTTAGCTTAGCAGGCATTACGCGGTTGTTTGCTGTTTAATACCATAATTGCAACGCACAACAGAATTAAAGACGCTTTTGAACAAAGCAGCATATTTGACACTTTTTTGTTTGCCTTGGAACCAATGCACCTCGCAGCCAAGATGGAATTGCCCTTGTTACAGGGAAAGCACTGCTGTTAGTATGTCTAGCATTTTACATTTAAGCAAGCGTCTACATGAATGAAACCTCTCTTACCTATGCAGACACCACATCCTCAGTTCTGTTAACCACCCCATTCAATATTGTATTGTCCAAGAGAACACAAGAAAAGAAAAGACTGCACCAGGAGGGATACCCCTGTTTGCGTGAATAAAGGGGCAGGATCACAGCTGGTACAAGCACCAGGCAAACCCCCACCCTCAAACAGGGAAGTTGAACGTTAGTGAGGGTCAAGCGGGTCTAGACCAGCCCTGAAATCAGCCATGTGCTTCTTTGGTATTTTGCTTCAGCCTTCTACTTGCATGTATGTCACCATGCTGGTTTTTGTTGCGTGATAAGCTGCCTTTAGCGTGATATGAAGAAGCTTCAGCTCATTAAGGTACATGCAACATGTTCCCATGTGGTGTGTCCCCTCCCTCTTTGTGCTTGTATGTTCGTGCTTGTATGTCAGGCGCCAGTGCTTGCATCCCCGTTCTCTTGAAACTTTACGCACAGCAATTCAGGCACTCATGCACAAATGGTCCTCTGGTGATGGGCAATTAAACTTGGATGAAGTGGTCCTATGGGTGATTGGCAAATAAACTTTAATGTTGGAATGTGATGTTGTGTGGCACAATGTTCTGTCTGCAAGACCAGACCTTGTGGTGTGAGGCTTAACCAAGGGCAGAACACAGTGCCTAGTGGCAGTTGTAGTTGGAGTTATCCTCATATTTTGGGCTCGGTGATGAGTCTTTGGTAGTTGGAATTACCGGTCATTGTATGGCCAATGAATTTTGGCCTGGTCTTTAGTCTGTAACAAATTGCCGCCGCCAAAGCAACAGGTTATGGGCCCCACGCGCTTCTACTGTGCTTACAAGTAAGCTTTAGCATATAGGGTAACCTACAGGTTTAAGTGCCAGCATGGTCGCTAGGTTGATTGATTTATGGCTGGTCATCAACAAAAAGCAGTTCATGATTTCATAGTAAAGTTTGTCATGCCGCTGAGAAAGGAAATGAAAGACACGTCTTTTATTACTGTGCAGTCTGTTATGACAGACTAATAAGGCAAGGCATGCAAAAGATCGGGACCCCCACAGAAATAAAGCCTCGGCCTGGCAAGGAAGAAATAGCTATTTCCTATATAGGAATGGAAGTTTCTCTCTGAGGGAAGCACACAAACAAATTTTGTTAAATAATATATTGGAAAAGAACATGCTACTCATTTTTACACAGCAGCACAAGCTTGTGCACGAGTGCAAAAATTTGGGCTAGAGTTGTCTAGCCCAGATTTTTCGGTTAGAGTTGTCTATCCGTTAAAGTTTCCACGAAGTACTGCTGTAGCAACCAAGCAAGCCGCCTGGGGCCCACCATAAGAAATTACAGGAAGGGAAGCTGAGGTTACATTGCTGTATCCGCCGGATATCGACTTAGCTGAATGTGTTGGTCCGGCGGCGGCAATTTGTTACAGACAAAAAGACCAGGCCATAATTAACTGGCCATAATTAACCAAAATTTGCGGATCTAAGCAAAATTTGCGGATCTAAGCATGAAACTGGCCAAATAGATAGCCCAAAATACTGAGCTATATCACACATTCAAATTTTCGTGATTAAAGATGCAAGTCATGTTGTCCGGGTGCGAAGTGGCAGTTGTGCGTCAAAAGAGCTGCAAAGCATGTACTCCAATCTCATATTCCAAGCATGAAAAGAGTGTTGAACCATGCCTGCATGAGGATGTGCAGCGATGGGAACGGCCCAGGAGAGCACAGCTCGCCAGAGGAAGTCCGCACGTGCATGTCAGCGGGAGTGAGGTCAGCCTTTCTCGCATAATCAGCCCAGTACGCCCCGTGGATAGCCCTCCACAAGGTGGACGTCCTCAGTCCTCCTGCTGCTGCGGATACACCCTAGTTTCCGTGCAGCAGACAGGCAGGCGCGCCAATCTACCTGTTTACAGAGTCGTGGGTGCACACACCTGTGGGCGGGGTGTACTTCACCCTGGGCAGCGATGCAAGCACCATGAGGGAACAACACATTTTGAGGTGTGGCAGGTTCGGCATGCAGCAGCAGCTCAGCAGCAGGGCAGTACTGCTCCATCCCTCCACCAGGCCATGCTGCTGCACTCTTGCAACACCCTCCACCAGCTGGCACGCTTCTTCAACTGCCAGAAGTTGCAGGTGCGCCCGTAGACTGGTAATGAGAAAGCCTTTACTGACTGGGCATGTGCATACTTGCCTCAAGGACGTTTGTACTGTATTAGTTGCAGATAGGCCACTGTACAAGCTGGAGAGGTTAGGCTGTTCGTCCCAGTGTGAAAGGCTTTCCATCTGGCCCTTATCCCATGCAATTTCGGCATGCAGCTGAAGGAGGTGCATTGTGCATAGGGCAAGGCATCTAGATTTTGAGCAAATGTGGCACAGCCCGGCTCAATTTGTGCGCACGCCCGTGCAGCTGGTGGACCACTGGGGCATTCCAGGAGGCAAATTGGAGGACCACCTGGTCAGGCCAGGCCTGCCTGTGCAGGGCACAGGCGCTGCCGCAGAGCCTCTGCCAGCATGGAAGAGGTGAGGCAGTGCCTACACTATTAAGGCTACACTCTTAATCACAGAAGGCCGCCTCTGATACTTGAGAGCCTCCCACGTTGCATTTGTTGCACATCTTTTGTATTGTGATGCGTGTACAGACACGAATGCCTCAATGATATCATATGGTCATGCTCACAATAAAATACACCCAAGTGCATTCACACGCCGGCCATGGATTCATGCTTTTTCCAAGTTCTTCAGCATTCATTCTGCTGTGTCCCAGGGCGCAGCGCTACAAGCAGGTCAAGAGCCACAATGCCAGCACCAAGGGCTTACAAGCTCATGGCATGGAGCAGCCTGTTGAGTTGCTGGACCTTCCAGGCTTCCACCCCTGACCCACATGGCTGGATGACAGCCAGATGACAGACACCTCAAGAGCAGGAGTCACTGGTGGCGAAGCATCCTCACATTTTGATTTGAAGCGGTACACCGGGCTACAGACGCGTGAGGCTGCTCCTGCAGAGTGAAGCTGCTTCAATTCCATGCACAACATGACTTCTTTTGCGGCGCGACAATACCACTCATAGGAACCAAGGTGAGCACTTGTCTATTGCTCAATGCTCCTGCTGCACTTATGGCTTGTAGCCTCGAATGAAAGCTTTGTTGTTAATGTAGCAGCTACCTTTCCCTTTCAGCAAGCTAAGTTTTGTGTGCACCCTGGCTGTCACGCATTCCTTTTGCCATTTGTTAAGAGTACGATAAAGAATGAGTTGTGGCCCAGGTGTCCGCAATTCGCTCTTTTCTTGGTGCCTTGCAGGAGGGCGCTGAGGTCAGGCTAACTTATAGTATGGCAGAACAAGATCACTAGTAGAAGCAAGTTGAGGTTTTCTTCCGTCACGGCCAACGGAATTGAACACTGTTATGTAAAGAAAAGGTGGACGTCTACAATTTGAGTAGGTAGGGAGCCTGGTAAGCAGCAAGCCTGACAACAATACTGTTTGGTAAAATTAGGTTGCAAATTTATTTGGCAGCAAAGCTATTTGGCAGTTAGCATCATGCATGCATTTACGCCGAGGTTGAATTGACTGTACGAATGGAATTGTCAATTTAAGTTTTCCCCATAAATTCCAGTGGACATGTTTCGTCGTCAAGGTCAGGCCTCAGCGGTCAGCGGTCACCGAACTGACTGCCGCCAGGCAAGGAGCGTCAACCCTCTGAGGCAGAGACATTTACCTCGAAAATCCTGCATTGTGGCCTTCAAGGATTCCAGGCGGATCGCCGAGAGCAACAGCACGGTCCTTGTACCCCAAATAACCAATTTTGAGCTCCTGGGGCTGGACAGGGCCAACAGCAGCGTAGAAGACATAAAAAGTGCTTATGAGGCGCGTGTCAACAGCCAGACTCAGGTGATTAGGCAGCAAACGAGGAGGACGGTGGGGGGCGGTCAAACCGTGGCATGCACAGGGTTGACTCTGCTTTTTGGACCTCTTGAAAGCCTATGTGTTCCCACATGCGCATACAGCTTAGCTTGCCCGTGCACGTGCACACGCATGCGGGCGCGCGCACACACACACACACATGCGCGCGCATTCACACACACATGCACCCACACACAAGCGCGCGCATTCTCACTCACGCGCGCACATGCACATACACATACACACACAAACACACGACACACACGACACAAGCGAACACACACTAACACAAACACAAACAGAGAGGCATGCAAACAAAAACACATTCGGAGCATCAAAAGCAGTCCCTACATTGCTGCTCCGCCGCTACCCAGGCCGCCTACTCAGCAGACACACTCTTCTCACGCGCCGTGCTGCTCAAGAGCGCTTTGGAGTGCCTGCTTGATCCGCAGCGCGCGGGAGCTGAGCAGAAGCTAGCCATGGGAGGTAGCCCAGGCCTGAAGGTAGGCCCCAGCTGGCACATGCACAGCCAATTTGTACTCCCGCAATCGCTGTCAGGGAGAACCTCAGGCTTCCCTGTCTGCCTGCCTGTCGACGAGAACATGTGGGACAGCTGCGGTTAGGGCCTGTTGGCCTGCGTGTGTTTGAACCCTGTTAAGGGAGGACAAAGCCTACTGTGACTCAACAGCCTTACCTTGAATAATTGCTCCACCTGCTCCTGGCCTGAGCCAAAAGCAGGGGGATGGCCCTCTGTTGAATCTGATGTCTGGCAACATGCCTGCGCGCACAATCCCACCTTCAATGCCTCCAATGCTCTGCACCGCCTGACCCGCCACCCTCCTTGAAGACCCACCTCCCACTCCTGTGTTGCCTGCCACAGCCTGCGCTCCTGGGCATACGACCCTGCATTCAAGCCCCCCCAGGTCTTTTTTAGAATTGATCTATATGCGCACAAACAAAATTCTGTCGTCTTAAAGGAGCAGTGCTGAGTTTCTCAAGTGCTGGTCATGCCTGGGTGATGTGCCTGGCCCTTCTCCACCTCCGATCAGCCAAGACCCGCCCTCAAAGTAGCGCATGGCCTTGGGTGTGTGTGCAGGATTCCCACCCCCTCCATGACCCAGCGCGTGCTGTTGCATAGTGCTGTTGATCCATCTGGCAAGCTCATAGTGCCGCAAGCGGCAGGCTGCAGCACCGCTTGCTAACACCCACCACCACCCCTTCGCCCGCCCGCTCAGCGCCCTGCCCCCACCCACCCACACATCGCTGCCTGCAGGTGTTCCAGTCAGACCTGCCTGGCGTGCTGGTGGTGCTGCAAGAGGTCGGCTGCCATGCAGAGGTGCTGTCCCTGGGCCCCCCTTGGCTGGAGGCAAACGGCAGCAGCCCTGACGCCCCTGACGTGGCAGCGTGTGTCGCCCTCGCGTACTGCGACCGAGCCAGCCTGGCGCTGGATGCCCTGGAGCAGGCGGAGGGCGCGGAGGGCGAGACGCAGGTGGGGGCAAGACGCACACGGCTTGGTGGGGGCAAGTGGGGGCAAGCATGGGCAGGTGGGGGCTTTGAGTGGATGCACGTGTAGGGCATGTGAACCAAGGGTGCAAGGCCATGGTTGCAGCAGTGTGCACATGGGTGCAGCGGCCGCATGCGTGCACGTGCGTGGCGGGTGTGGCCAGAACTGCTGTTGGGCAGGGTGGTCACATGCGCGTGCGTGCGTGGTGGGATGTGGCGATGACTCCTGTGTTGTATCAATGCTCCCTTGCGCCCTTGGGCAGAGGCTTTGCCTCTCCTCTTGAATAAACCAGACCCATTCACGCATGCATGTTGCAGACCGGATAGCTTAGTTGTTGGCTGACTCCGTTTGCTGTACATCCAGAATCCTTGCAAATCAGCATGGGTCGTTGGCCCCATCTCGGTATCATCGGCTTCACTGCCCATGCCCATGGTCTGCACCAGAACATGGAGGCGCGTGCATGCAGTAGACATGCACGCGTCAGCATCAATGTGTCCGGGGGATGTGAGCGCGTGTGTGCGTGCGTGCGTGTGTGTGTGTGTGTGTGTGTGTGCGCGTGCGCGCGCGCGTGCGCGCGCGCATGTGTGTGTGTGTGCGTGCGCGCGTGTATGTGTGTGTGTGTGTGCGCGCGTGTGTATGTGCGTGCGTGCGTGCATGCATGCATGGCGGCGCACAGTGCGCCCCCGTGAACAGTGGCTATACATGTGTGATGGCTTTTGCCCTCCAGCATGCCACCCACGACGGAGTGTGGCTGTTCTCTGTGCAGGTGCGTTCACACCAAAGTCAATCCTGCACCTGCACGCTGCCATGCTGCCTTGCTGGTCTCCTGAGGCAGCGGCCAACACCTCTGCAAGCACGCACACGTGCACCCACGCGCCCTGTTGCTCTTGGCACCCACGCGCCCTGTTGCTCTTGGCACCCACGCGCCTTGTTGCACGTGCACCCACGCGCCCTATTGCTCTTGGCACCCACGCGCCCTGTTGCTCGTGGCACCCCTCCTGCCCTCAGGCACCAAGCAGGTGCTGGGCGGGATGTTTTGGAGGACGGAAGGCCCCACGTTGGGGACCTACAGAACCTCACACTCCTCCTCCTACTACTGCTGGTCACAAGGTCTTCTGACCACCACGCGTGCTTGCGCTGTGCAGGCCCTTGAGATTGCTCCCTCAGGCACCCATGTGGTGGCTGTTGAGCAGGTCCAGGCGACGCAGGCAACCCCTTGGACCTGTGCAAACCGCGTGACTTGCACTGTTGATACATACCCATGTTCATTTTTGCCTGGCAGGTCCCTGAGGGAGCACCCTCCCCCCTACTGTCCGCGTGCCAGGACCTGGAGCAGGCAGCGCAGCTGTGCCGCATGCACGACGTCGCGCACCAGCTGCAGGAGCAAATTGCGGACGCGCTCAAGGTCCGTGACCCGCGTCTTTCCTTGCATGGACATATGCCCTTTCCTTGCATGGACATGCCCCTTTCCTTGCATGGACATGCCCTCTCCTTGCATGGACATGCCCCTTTCCTTGCACGGACATATGCCCTTTCCTTGCATGGACATATGCCCTATCCTTGCACGGGCATGCCCCTTTCCTTGCATGGACATGCCCTTTCCTTGCATGGACATGCCCTGCGTGCAGCTCCCGCGCGAATGCGCGTGTTGGTGCTCTGGGCGGTCGGCCATGCTGTTGTGGGGCCTTGCATGTGTGTGGAGGCTGCCCGGTGCAATGGATGAAGGCTGCCAGGTGCAATGGATAAAGGAGTGGCTGCTGGGTTGCCTCCGCAGGGCTATGCGCATGCGTACGCGAAGGAGCTGGTGGCTTTGCCGCTGGGGCCGGCGCACGCCAGCCACAGGAAGAGGGGCGTTGCCATCATCAGGTGTGTACGCTGTTGCAAGGCTGTTACACTTGGAAAACCAGATAAGTGGTTTGGGATGGGTGTATGTGTGCACGTGGGTGGTACGTGGGTGTGCATGTGTGTACGTGTGTGCGTGCGTGGGTGCCCACTTTTATGTGCAAATGCGTGGGTGGATGCATGCACATGCGTGTGTGTGCGCTACCATGATAAATTACGTGCAGGTGCAAACACACGCTGTGCTTCCATTGTTGGTGAACATTTTTTGGTTGGTCAATAAGTGTCAGGCGAAGGGAGAGGGAGAGGGAGAGGGAGAGGGGACTGTGTCCGTGCGTGTGCGGGCGTGTGCGTGTGTGCGTATGTGTGCACACTGCACCAAAATGTGCGCAGGTGTGCTGCTGTGCCTGCAAGGCGGTCTTGGTGCGATGCTTGGAGGCCCATCCCTCAAAACATGTACTGTCGTGGGATCTGACAGCGGTGGTGGCTTTGTTTGAGGCATGGCCTGTGGGGCGCGTGTCAAGATAAACGACGTGTGAGGCATACCGGGCATAGTGGGCAGAGGGGCGCAAAGAAGCGTACGTGCACACTGGCGCGGCACGAGCTGTGTGTGCACCTGGCCAAGCAAGCATGTACGGCTGTGCTTGCCTGGGCCGCCAGCCTGGCAGCATGAGCGCATGGCTTGGCAGCGGCAAAGGCTGCGACAGTGGCAAAGGCTATAACAGTAGCAAAGGCTGCGACAATGGCAAAGGCTGTGACAGTGGCAAAGGCTGTAACAGAAGCAAAGGCTGCGACAATGGCAAAGGCTGTAACAGTATCAAAGGCTGTGACAGTGGCAAAGGCTGCGACCGTGGCAAAGGCTGCAACTGTGCAGAGGGCGGAACGTGGGGTTCACGGTCATCCAACTGCAACTTGATGTTTCCCGTGCCCATATGTTGCCCTGGGGGATGGATGCCCATCCTGCCTGCAGGTCAGCGCTGCGCCGGCTCCTGGCAGCAGAGGAGGGCGCTAGTGGCCGCGCGGCTGCACAGCACACAGAAGTGAGTGAAGGGTGTCTTGTCTTTTGCTGAGGGCCCTTGTGAGCCTCGCTGTTTGGAGGCACCTGCAGGCCCTGACAAGCGCAGCTGGCCCTGAAAACGTGTGTGCCTCTCACCTGTGGGTAATGTAACGGCGCTGACTTGGATCTTCCTTGCGCCTGCTATCTTTGGCCTCTTGGAGGCTTGATGCGGGTCTGGCAAGGCTGCGCAAAAAAATGAACACACGCTCCTCCCTGCATGCCCTCCCCCCACTGCAAGTTTGCAGCCAGCTGGCTGGGTTGCGGTGCACCCTTGCTGTGCTTGCGGGCGTGCCGCGTGCCCTCACCACGTGGCGCGCGCCCTGCGCTGTGTGCTGCAAACCTGCACCCACGCTTGGCGGTCATTGCATGCACGCACGGACCCACACGGATACTCACAAGCACCAACATGTGCAAGCCCCATCTCATTTTCCACCGCCCAACACACACACACACACACACACAGACAGCCCGACATCTTGCCTCACACTCAGCCTTATGCACCCATGTGCCCAAGTCCGCTCCGCTACCACGCACCCGCAGGCGCTCACGTTGCTGCAGGCCACACGGCCGCACCTCACCGCTCGTGAGCAGCACCTGCTGCTGGGTGACCTGCTGGCCAGCAAGGCCCTGGAGCGCCACGTGCCTGCCGCCCCCAGCAGTAGCCCCGGCAGCAGCAGCGGCTACAGCAGTGGCGGCAACCGGGGCATGAGCAGCGGCACAGCGTGCAGCCGGGTAGCGGCCGGGCTGGCAGCAGAGCTGTACAGCGGGGCGGTGGCGCTGGTGGCAGAGGGCATTGCGCGCACGCAGCCAGTGCTGGTGGCGCAGGTGTGCTTGATGTGTGTGCGTGCGCGCGCGCGCGCGCGTGTGTGTGTGTGTGTGTGTGTGTGT
>LFCJ01001708.1_pt1 | contig 15540 bp, 16 predicted proteins | sample 643141 | NCBI WGS metagenome assembly LFCJ01 (sample SAMN03766243, study PRJNA286221) | soda lake metagenome | biome: soda lake; feature: Kulunda steppe; material: water; isolation source: sample B1-Br-g2 brine of Lake Bitter-1 | place: Russia: Kulunda steppe | collected 2010-07 | reverse complement strand
GTGAGCCATCGTTTCGGTCGATGGCTCACACGTAACTTCCTTTGTATATCCGTCGCCACGTCTATCCGGAATTCACTCTCGAACGCTCACCGATCCCGCGCATTGAGACTGTCATCTTGGCCTCCTGGGGACCGACATTTTGTATAGCGATATACGATATACATCATACTGTAGTGCGGGGTTCCGGTGCTAAGAGACTCTAGAACCCCGAATTCCCCCGAAGGCTCGAATACAACAAGTGGTCCTGATTACACTGGTAATCACGACCAGTTTGAAGTATCTCCGTGCCGTCAGTGAAGCACGAAACGTGGAACCGTACGATGAAGGCCTCGAACCCGGGGAAAAGCCGGCGAACACCACCATCCTCCAGTCCGTGTCGAGGACCCTGTCGATAAGACCTAATAGCTTCTAATACAAACCAATACTCAAGATGCCCATCTCGAAAGACGAGTTCCACTCTATCGACGAGGACGGGCCCTCGCTTCCCGATCTCGCGGCGGACACCACACAGGGTGCGGTGTATCGCTTCCTTCTTGAGCACGCCGACCAGGCGTTTCGCCAGCGGGAGATCGTCGACGCCGTCGACGTGCCCGAGGGGAGCGTCGGTCCCACGCTGAAGCGTCTCGAGGAACACGGCCTCGTCGAACACCGCGACCGCTTCTGGACGATCGCCGACGCCGAGCACGCGGTCGCGTCGGCAGGGCTTCACGGCGCTGCCACGGCCGACGACATCGACGGCGGGTTCTCCGACGACGACGTCGAGGCCTGGATGGAGACTGCCGTCGACTCCATCGAGTCGGAGACCGAGCAAAACGACGAGGAGTCGTGATCTCGGATGGCTGACCGCGGAACTGTCGTCTGGGCTCCTGATCCGTTCAAAACGGATGGTGGGAACCCCCGGCCGTGGCTGGTTGTTTCCGGCGAGGGGATGCCTTATCCCGATGAGGAGTCGATCGCCGTCGCGTTCACGACACAGTCTCACCACGCCGGCAGCTTCGCCGTACCGAGCGAAGCGTGGGTTCGCGGGGAACCGGGCCAGCAGAGCTACGTCCTCCCCTGGACTCTCGCCACACTGAAAGACGGCCTCCACGTCGTCGGCCGGCAGGGCTCGGTCACCGACGAGTTCACCGACCGGGTAACGACGGCCACGATCTCCTACTTGGACAATTCGGAGGATCCTGATTCCGCATGATCGACGACACCACGGGACAGGAACCGGCAGCACGGCCGTTGCGGAGTTCCTTCGACCGCTATCTCCAGGACAAGGGCAAGGGTCGCGGCGGCGAGGGCGGGAACTACCGCCGGAACGCCGCTCGCGAGCTCGAACGATTTGCGGAGTGGGCCGCCGGCGAGCGCGGCGACGAGGATTGGACCGGGATCACTCCCATGGACGCCGATCGTGACCCGACGTTCGCCGATCTCGAGGAACGGGTCTTCCGCGAGTACGCTCGGCACCTTTCTGGTGACCGCGGACTCAAGCAGAATACGGTCCAGACGTACTACGCGTACATCTCGGCGTGGTGTGGCTGGTGCGTCAACGAGGGGTATCTCGAAGCACACTACGCTCAGCGAGCGAGCGCGACCGCGCCGCTCCCCGACGACGACGGCCGAAAGCCGGGCGACCAGCAGGCCTGGACGCCCGAGCAGCGCCACGCGCTCACCCGGCACGTCGACGCACAGGCGTGTGAGGCCATCGAGGCATACACCACCCTCCCCGATGACGTGGACTCACTCGACAAGCAACGAGCCCGGTACGCGGCGCTGAAGACGGCCCGTGACCGGGCGCTCGTAGTCGTCCTCGCGTACACAGCTGTCCGCGTGGGAGAACTCCTCCGTGATCCCGACGACCCGCGCCGTCGTGGCGTGCGATGGGAGGACATCGACCTCGAGGATGGGAGCATGGACGTCTATCGGAAGAAACAGCAGTGGGACGTTGCGTCCCTCCCCGATCCTGTAATCTCCCCGTTGCGGAGCTACCGGAAACTGATGGACCCGCCGACGGAACGGTGGCCCGTCTTCCCGACACTCGATCAGCGGACGCTCGCAGAGTTCGTACAGGAGGAGTTAGCCGATCGAGGAGAGCCATCGGAGGCAATTGACAAGCGACGTGGGGAGCACGCTCGCGACCTCCTGCTGGCACTGGACGAGGACATCCGCCCGCCGTCGATCACTACGGACGGCGCCCGCTCGATGCTCCAGCGACTCACGGAAGCCGCGGAGATCGACATCGACCACCCGAAACACGACTATCTCGCCCCCCACGGTGGTCGTCGAGGGATGGGTGAGGTCCTTGTCCGGGCATTCGGATACACTGTGGCTGCCCGTTACCTCGACAACTCGGAGGAGATGGTTCGGGAGCGGTACTCGCATATCGAGGCTGGTGAGTTAGGTGATGTCGCTACTGAGGCACTTGATCAAATCGATAGAAATACTCACTCCTGAGGATGTTTCTTAGGTCGAGAAACTCAAGGCTAATTACAGCCCAATAATTGGTCTCGAATAAGAGGTGCTACTCCTTGCCTGGCGCCCATATTCTATGGAAATGTCTGTCACTGTGCTGAAGATTGTTCTGGTGGTTATACTGGGTGATTACTCTATTGCACCTTTCCTGATTGATGGCAATTGAGCAATTGGACTGCCGACTATAGGTATATTATCAAATTGGTTAACTGAAATTAAAACCTTCTATACTAACCATCAATTACCACATATAAGGATCTATATGTGAATAACTAGTAGCACAATTTTTAAGTAGGTTGCAATCGACCATAACATTTGGAGCCCCAAAACATGACCACGGATGACATTGACCTCAAGATCTCGGAGTTTGACAACAACAAGACCCGCCCGGCGGCTGCGAACTCGGGAACGAGCGGCCCCGGGTGTGGCGGCCCTGACAGTTCATCCGACGTTGCAGCCAACTCCAGTTGTGGTGGCCCTGGTTGCGGCGGCCCCTCCTGTAACTCCGACGGCAACTGAACAGGTTAAACCATTGGCGGAATAGGATTCGTCAGGGGAGTTCGCGTTGGAAAGGGATAGAACGATCAACAGCTACTCTGACTAGTATTCTTGGGATTTAATCCATTTGCGGGGAACAAGTCAATTTACGAGTAGCGCTTATGTGAGGCAGATTGTTGATGAGTTAGAGCAAGGTCCGGACAATTTAATTGAGGGCGTCTTGACCAGGTTTGTGGAAGATTTGTCGGTGAAATAGAAGGCTCTGAGATACCGTGTCAGCTTGTCTTTTGAGACGTCTTGGTGCTGCGAGAACCACGGCGTGGCTGGCGTGACGGTGGCTCTCACAGGTGTTCACGTGTGCGTCTTCATCGACGTATTCGCCCTCATTATGAATCACCGTTTCTCGCCATTTCGAGTGGAACGTACTCTCGAAATCCGTTGGTCTAGACGGTCAGCGACCCTTCCTCGTGGTCGCTGAGGAGGTAGATAGTGTCCGTACGCACCCACATCAGATATAATATATAAATAATTAGTAGAACAATTTTAAGTGTCTTGCAATTAACCATCACATATGGCGTACCAGAACCTGACGGCGGACGATATCGATCTCGAGATCTCGGAGTTCGGCCACAGTGGTTCCAACCTGCCGGCTGCGAATTCCAGTTGTGGCGGCCCCGGTTGCGGCGGCCCTTCCTGTAACTCTGACTTCGCCCCCAATTCAAATTCAGAATGTAACGCTCAAGCTAATTCCAGCTGCGGCGGCCCCGGTTGCGGCGGCCCCTCCTGTAACTCCGACAGCAACTGAACGATCCGATCCATGGACGCGATCGGTCACATCTCGGAGGCGTTCGCGGTGGAAAGAGATAGAACGACCGGCAGTAACTCCTACAAGTATTCTTGAAATCCAACCCATCTGCGATAGTAGAGTCGATTTACGAACAGACGAAACAGTACGTCTACCGGAGCAAGCTATGCCGTGAAGCGCGAATCCGATATCGGTTATTGAACAGAGAACTGGAACGATGGGACGAGTTTGAGGTCCCCCTGCGTGAGCGATGGAACTATTGGCGCAGGGGATTTCTCACCCGTTCGTCGGTGATTTACCCACTTGAGTCGTGGGATGACCGAATGTTCGTTACGGACGTCGAGCGAGAGCGGTCAAACCTGATAAACATCTGGCATGGGATCACCACTAGAAACAAGCTACTGTTTGCCCGACAGCTCCGGTCGCTCCCGAACGTCGATCACCCTACCGTGTTTGCCATCGTCGAAGAGGAGAATGTCGTGATGGAACGAGGGGGAGCTTCGGCAGCCGTCAGTATATTTGACATCTTACAACAGAGGGGTGCGGTCGTACTCAAGCCAATCTACGGCTATCGTGGCCAGGGAATCTATGTGATTCAGTGTCCAAATCCCGACACGTATCTCCTGAACGGGGAGGAAACGACGGAGAACGACGTGCGAGCGTTGATCGCCTCACTCTCCAGATACCTCGTCACCGAGTACGTCGACCAGGCAGCGTACCTCAACGCCATCTATCCGGAGGCCACGAACACGATCCGGTTGGTAACGATTCGGCCGTCGTCAACCGAGTCTCCACAGGTCATTGCGGCCGTCCAGCGGCTAGGAACGGACGAAACCTCGCCTACCGACAACTGGTCGAACAATGGCCTTGCAGCGCAGATCAACCGCAACACCGGCGAACTAATGGCGGCGGTTGGCCTCAGAGACGGCGAACGGGTGACGTTCGACGAACACCCGGATACGAACGCCCGGATTACCGGACGGAGGGTCCCACGCTGGGAATCGCTCTGCAAGCGGACTGCTGAGGCAGCGTCGGCGTTTCCAGAACTCCCGTATCTCGCCTGGGACATCGTCCCTCAGGACGAGGGGCCGCCAGCCGTCATCGAAGCGAATGCGTTCCCGGACGTGGACATACTGCAACTCCGCAAACCACTCTTGGAGAGTGAGACGGTTAATGCGTTTTTCGAAGATTACGGCGTCATCTGATTCATTACACAGGAAACGCGGCAGTGAAGAGAGCAACAAATATTTTCATCGACGTTTAAATTGGAGTAGAGTCCCCGATACTATGTTGGCTGCTGCCGTGGATTTCATTCCTCTCCCTACGCTGGATCTCGCGATCGCAATCCTGCTCGGTCTGTACACTCTTCTGGCGGTATTGCAGTCGACGAAGCCGCGACTGTTGTTCGCACGCATAGGCCACGTCGCTCGATTTATCCCGCAGTATAATTTTTTCGCGCCGGAAGCCGGAATCTCAGGGTTTAGATTCGCATATCGAGATAGATTAGCCGACGGAACCCACACCGAATGGATGTTTGTCGACGACATCGCGTTCCAGTTCAGGTCATATACGTTTCTCTGGAACCCCCGACGAACATCGCAAAAAGCACTAGACGTTGTCGTCTTCTGGCTGCTTTCGTACGTGAACTACCACTACAATATAGGAGATGGGATGCGGGATCTGACCGAAATCGACAGCAAGATATCCCACTTCTCGCACGATATGCTAATCGAATTTACGAAATCACAACCACACCACGCAGAGGCCGAATCAACGCAGTTCATTGTCACACAGACCGTCCGGTCCCGGGACGAAGATCGCAAGATGCTGCTTTCCAAGTGGTACGAGATACGGGACAATGACGGTAGAGATGATTGACGACGGGACGGTGCTGCACGTACTCCAAGCCGGAGTAGCCCTGTATTGCATCCAGACCGGCCTGCAGGCGCTCGTTGAGTTCGACCGATACACTGAGGGTGGCGTACTCAGTCCTGAGATTACCTCATTACAGTTCGAGAAGGAGTGGCAGATCCGATTGTTCGGTCTCGTCTTTGCTGGCCGGCGATTCGAGTACATACTCTATGTGCACGTCTTTGCCGGGATCGTACTCGCTATACAGGCCATCATAAACAATATGTCACCGTGGAGTCCGTTGCTCCTCCTCGTTACGACTGTCCTCTTCGGGATTCGTCACCACGCAGGGTTGAACGGAACGTACCACGTTAGTCTCGTGGTCCTTCTCGGGATACTCTGGGCGTCAATCACCACGTCGGCTCTTGCAGTCACACTGGCGATCGGCTTCGTCGGCGTTCAGACGGTGCTCTCGTATACTGTGGCCGGATGGCTGAAACTCGCTGTTGCAGACTGGCGGAACGGAGCGATACTGAACGAACTCGCGGATGGTGAAATATGGGTCGCAGACAACGCTGCGCGGGTGCTTTTCGGTTTCCCCGCGGTTACGAAACTGCTTAGCTGGGGCGTGATCACGTTCGAATGTTTATTTTTACTCGTGCTCGTCGCCCCGCGAGAAATCGTGATCGGGCTACTCGCTATCGGAACAGTGTTTCACGTGATCAACGCGTTTACGATGGGACTCAACACGTTCCTCGTTATCTACCCAGCGACCTACCCGGCCATCTACTATACGAACCGTCTACTCTATGCGACCTTCGACTTCCCACACCCGCTGTGACCGAAATGCCACTGCCTGCCCCTCGTCCTGCCTCCGAGTGAGAAAATCGGCGACGGTTCGCGAATACAAGACAGAATGATGATGTGGAACATGCCCCAGGGCGAGCATAGCGCCCCACGGAGTCAGCTATAGTTGCTCCGCCACTCGGAACAGTAACTCGTCTTGCCCAGAACCCGCCAGTAACTGTATACTCTCCGGGCTGGGGCGTGCCGACTCGACCGGCGTCGCGAGCGCAGGCGCGTCGACGACGTTCGCAATGAAGGTGTACCGGAGCAGTTGCGCGGCAGTCTCAGGGGAAACCGGCCGTTGGGGGACTGTACACCCGATAGTCGGTAGACAGATAACGTCCACGGACTCTATGACCGTATCGAAATGTTGCTGGAACTCCCTGAGTAGTTCGTTGGCTGCCGCGTATGCCCGCCCGTCCGTCGCGGCGTTCAGTCCCGTCGTGACGAGGAACGCGTCCTGCAACACCTGCGACCGGTAGCCCGTGGCGCGCGCCTCGGCGAGGCTATCGACGAGGGAGTCACGGATTACCGTACGTGGGATAGTCTCGAACCGGCCGGTGAGAAGTTGCAGGAGCTCTACCGCTACGATCGTCGCGTAGGCTGTCAAGAGTCGGTCTATGGTCGTGTGATCCGGCACTAGTTCGATCGTGCAAGTCGCCCAGTCGGTTGGTGCTGGCGTACACCGTAGCACTTCCGCAACGGACTGTTGGTTTTCTTCCAGGACCCCGATCTTGAACAGGGGCGTCGGTGGCGTCTCTGGATCGGGCAGAACGTATCCGACCTGATCCAGGAGACGCTCGATCGCGTCGGAGGTCGGTGCCTGGATACCGAGGGCGTCGAAGGACGGAGCGAGTGGGAGTACTCCGTCGGCCGGCAGGACGTTCGACGTCGTTTTGTAGCCCGCGATGCCGCAACACGCCGCCGGGATTCGGGTGCTACCGCCGGTATCCGTCGTAATCGCGCCGTCTACCGTTCCCGCAGCGACGGCGGCCGCACACCCGCTCGACGAACCACCGGGAATGCGATTCAGCGAACGAGGGTTTTGGACGGCACCCAATTCGCTTTCCGTACCGGTCACGCCGTATGCAAATGCGTCCATGTTGCCGGTTCCGGATAGCGTCAGGTCGGGCGCCGCTCGTATCGCGCCGACGACAGTCGCGTCGGTCTCCGATCGATGGCGGAACGACCGGCTCCCGGCCGTCATCGTTGTCCCGTTGACGGCGATACAATCTTTCACGAGCAAGTCGCTCGTTTCCGTGTCCGTAGTCGTCGTCCCGAAATCGTCGATTACGGTGCCGTCGTCGGAGAGTTCAACATCCGTTAGATGCCCTGTCTCCGCGTCCAGCTCCCCTGCGAAATTGAGCTGGGCCCGTACGTTGCGCATTGCCGTTCGAAGGTCCGTGACTGCGACATTGTTGAGTGCGAGGTGTTCAGCGATCGTCTCTGCCCTCTCTTTCAGGAACTCGGGGTTCATATTTGTTGGACTGTCGTGAGTGCGGTGCTACGGTCTGACCCCGCTACGTGTCCCCATACGGCCACTGGCCGCGAGCTTTCAGTTCAGCTTCGTAATGTTCGTCGAGCAAGTCGCGGATCTCCGTTCGTGACCTCCGGTTGAAAGGGATAGTATGGTTCGCCAATCGGACCAGCGCGTCCGCAACCTGAATCGCGATCGAACGTAGGTCACGGATGTCGATCTTGTCCGTCGTGTCGGCCGCCGTGTGTCCCCATCCGCGTCCCGTGCGATCGGACGCCGCGCCTACCATCACCCCTGGAACACCCTCTTTAACGACCGCCCATTGGTCCCCGTGCGGGATGATCGACGAGTCCGTCGAGAGCGGTGCATAGAGCGCGTTTGCTGTCTTCTCGAATGGGGATTTGAGCTCCGTAAACGAGTTAAGACCGACGTGCAGTGTCTCCGACCCGGTAGTGCCGTCGAGATTGACAAGACATGTTACCTCGGACAGGTCCTGCTCTGCAGCCCACGCCGTCGAACCGTACAGCCCGATCTCTTCGGCGCCGAAGCCGACGAAGCGAAGCTGCGTCTCTAACGACTCCTGAATCTGTGAGAGGAGCTGGGTGATCTCTACGAGGAGCGCACACCCTGCGGCGTTGTCGGCCGCCCCTTCGCCGTGGGGGTGCGAATCGAGGTGTGCTGTCACGACGACGGCGTCCTGTGTCTCTGGTCCGATGACTGCCTCGACGTTCCGCGAGGTCGCCGGTTCCGTTTCGCAGTCCGTCCGAAGTCGTACCTGTGGCCGGTCGCCGTAATATCGACGAAGGCGGATTCCGAGTTCGGCGGAAATCCCTACTGCCGGGATGGGAGCCGGGCGGTTCTCATAGCCGATGTCGCCGGCCGGCGGGAGCCGCCCCTCAACGCTGCTTCTGAAAAGAAACCCGTCCGCTCCGCAGTCCACGGCGGTGGCGTACTTTTCCATCCGGTGAACCCATCGGTTACACGACTGTGGGTTGTCGCTGCTGGCCATCACGATCGTTCCGTCAAGATCGAATGTGTGATACTCGTCAGGATGCGCGTTTCCGACAGACACCAGTTCCGCAGTCACGTCTCCGGACGGCGATCCCGATAAGGCCCGTACGTCCCGTTCCGGGGCCGAGGTTCGCGCGTCCCCGTCAGCAGCGGAAGGGAAAGTCAGAATGGATTCCTTTTCGGACCACTTCGGGACCGGGAACTGGGAGGTCGTGACCTTATTGGCGTGACGTGACAAGTAGTCTTCGAGTATCGATGCCGCGGTGGCTTCTCCCTCGTGGCCAGCGACGCGTTCGTCGATAGACGCGAATGCGACCAGCGTCTCCCAGAGCTGGCGGCTGCGATATGCCTCTCCGACGACCCGGTCCGGTAGTTCTAACATGAGTGTCGTTTCGGTGGTGGGTTTCGTTACTCCGCGTGGTGTGAGAGGATTTGTACGGTCCGACCCGTATCGATGACCTCCGTGGCCGTGCTGTACCGTTCGATATTGTCGCGGACGGTTTCGATCCAGTAGTGATCACCCCGGAATCCGGCAGTAACGAGGATCATGTCCGCGACAGCACTTAGCGTCGGATACTGCTCGTTGATAAACTCGGGTAGGAGGTGGAAATACGGATCGACGAGCACCAGGTCGTAGCTTCGGTCCGGCGTGAAATCGAACGCGTCGCCTTCCTCGAACTGAACCCGCTCGCGGCACTCTCGGAGGTTCTCTCGTGCGCTCGTGAGGTCGAGGTCCAGGCACGTCACCGCCGATGCACCCTGTTGCAGCGCTACTTTCGCGAATGCCCCCGACCCGCAGAAAAGATCGAGCACAGCGTCGATGGTGTACTCCTCGAACAGGCGTTCAATCGTTTCGATCGGCGCCGGTTGCGGTCCCGCGATGAGCGTCCCACCGCCGAGAACGAGTGAATCGAGACCGTATTCGTACATTTTCTCGACCAGTCGGCTGTCCTCCCTGACGATGTTTTCCCGGAGAGCAGTTTCCAAGGGAATTTCCCGATCAAACTGTTCGCAGTGATCGGCTGCCAGCACCGCGTTCACGTCGACGTAATACCGGAAATCGAGCGCGAATTTGTCCTGAATGTGTTTCGTCAGCCACCCGCCGTAGAGGTTGTTGTAGAACCCCTTGTAATCCCCCTGCTCGAAAGGGGTCGCTTGGCCCAGCAACTGCGCTCGATTGTTTGTTGTCACGTTCAACAGAAACAGTACGTCGACGTCCGTCGGGAACGTCGAACAGCGTTCGACCGCCTCGACGGATTTAATCTCGTATTCGAATTCGGGGTCGAGGATCATTCCGTCGACGAGTGATTGGAATTCCGCGGCAAGCTCGGCTTCGATGCGCTCCAGGGTAGACTCGCTAACGAAGTCTGTCATACTGACGCCTCTCCAAGTAACCCAATGTAGAGCGTCGTCTCTGGCTCGTTTTGCAGCCTAAGGTACGAATCGGCCTGGTCTTCGATGAACCCACCGTACGGACGACAGGCGAGTCCACGCGCCTCCGCCAACAGGCAAACGTTCTGCATCAGGTGACCCGCTTCAACGTTCGCATACCGATACCCCCGCTCGCCGTACTTTCGTGTCGTCCGTTCCATGCGGGCCGTGACGAACACCACTACCGAGACTGTATCCCGGATGTCTCTGTGGAAGAAGTCCAGATCAGCGACCGCACTGTCCGTCCGGAGTTGCGCGAGGCAATCGTCCTTCACGTCATAATGGTACACGCCCTCAGCTATATCGTCGCTGGCGAGAACGGTCACATACACTTCCAGCGGGTATCGCGCTCCTCCCGATGGATACGCCCGGTAGTGGTCATCGTCCGTTTCGCCGTACTGCGTGATGCCCGCCGCCTCGCCGATACAGGCCGACAGATCTTCGAGAGACACGGGACGTTGCTCCACGGCATCTAGCTTCGGGGACCTACGCTCCGAAATCGAAGCTTGGAGGGGTTCATTAAGGTCGATGTCGGAAGACAGCGGAATCGTGGTTCCGGTGTCGTACTGCTTGTAGTCGATTTCGCTCCAGTGTTTTGGCGTGCTGCTAGCGGTCGTGACCTCATCGAGATCGAAGTTTTTACTGCTCTCGTGAAAGATCCAGCGGAGCCGCCGGCCGTTAAGTGATTTTCGTGATGTCATAGGAATGGGTGTGGCGTATCGTTGAGTTCTGTTTCGTCGTTCGGTGCGTCTAGGAGTCCGACATCTACTGGGACCGTATACAGACGGTTTCCCCCAAGATACCGGTAATCACGTGTTAAATAGAGAGGGTGAAGCGAAGGAATGACTGCTTTCACGGCAGTGAACCCCTGGCTGGCGATGTCCTCTGTCGTCGCATCTGCAATGAAACATTGGAAGTCGTTATCTGAGAGCCACCGCAGAACCGCGTTCAGGGCATCGTCAGGTCGTTTCTCATTGCTCGGAATCGGCTGTGGCTTGCGGTCGGGGTTCAACCAGAAGCATAGGTCGTTCGCTGGGTCACGTCCAGTCCAGTAGTGTGCGCGATCAATGAGCGAACTGATGTCGTCCGGCTCCCGAACGGCATCGCTCTCGCTCGTTTCCCACTTGCTAATCTGTAGGAGCTCGCGCATCGCATCTCTGGCTGCCTCGAGCCGAGTTGCTGCCGATCCGAGACCTAGATCGATCATACGGTCCTTCCGTTCATCGTAGCCGACTGCGAGGCAGGTGTACAGCGGTTGATCGAGGGTGAGATCCAGAAGGGTCACGTTGAGGCCCTTCTGTTGGCAGACGCTATGATACGTCGCCAGTTGCTCGTCATCTACGCTCATTGGATCCAGTACTGGCGCGGGGAGTTCGTTCAAAAAGTGAATAATGAAACTCTCCCGTTCGATCACCTCGCTGACACCACCCAACAATGCTTTACGCGGTGAGGTGTGTGCGGCGAATCCGTTTGACGTTGGATTCCTGATTTGGGGGGACTCAGAGAACGGGAGATAAACGGTTTGGGCGGGGATCAGCATTCGGTCGCCGGACACCATCTCGGTGGCTGCAGTCCAATAGTACTTGGCCTCGCGTAATTGTTCACGGGTGAGACCTCTCGCTTCGAGCTGCCGGTCGCTGAATTTGTTGAAGCAGAGTGGATCAGCTGCGTCCATTGACAAATCCGCAGCTTCGCCGTGTGCGAAATCTTCCAGATCAGTAAGTGTGAAACAATACCGCTCGATTGCTTCGGCGAGCGCTTTGAGCTGGGCTTTACGTTTGACGAGTGCCGACCCAGTCGTATTTTGGGGATCGCTTTGACCCGTGTCGCTGAATACTGTGGTATCTTGAACACGTGTAACGTACTGATATATATTGGAATATTCGTGGTAGAACTCGTGGCCCGCAGTGTACTCCACAATCGGACCGACGTGTTCATCAACGAGATCTTCGGCCAGCTGTAGGGCTATTTCGTTGGGTAAAGCCCCGTCTGCTAACAGCTCATCTTTTGAGGGGTTCGCTAATTCATCCCGCATGAGTCACATCCTGGAAGCTTCAACACATCCGATCTGTGCAATTCACACGACTCTATGTCGTACTCGATGTACGAGCCCTTCGAGACAGCGGTCTTCCCTTCGAGAAGCGCGTAAAGCGTCTCACGAAGGAGAAGACTCTCTAGGTGCTGATATGCTAGGAGGGGCGCAGTAACTGATTCATGGGGCATCGTCCGGTCAGCCAATGCTCGCCGCACTTCGGTTGGGACGTCGGAACTCGCTAACCATCTGGTGTAGAAACAATGGTAGCACGGCGTGCTAGTCGGAAGCGTGAGCGGTCCGATTCGAAGCGTCGTCCCGCAGATTCTTCCTGGCAAGAACTGGTAGTCATTCGCCATCGCGTCGGCAAGAAGGTATTCCTGCCAGTCTGGCCGCTCGTTACTTGCGACTGAGATAAGTAGATTGAGATGGTCTCCGATATCTTCCCGCGTCGTGTAGTGTTCGACTGTAACGTACTGTTCCAGTTGCTCCAGCACCGAATTGGGGTAGCTGATGGGTCCAGACGTGATGATCCCGACGGTCTGCCTTTGAAGTTGTTCCCGGGATCGTGCCGGATCCGAAGCGAGCCAATCTAAGACATCGCTTTGAAACTGGTCTTCGTCGGGGAAAATGATCCGTTCTTCTTCCAAGTACGAGAGCAACTCTTTCGCTGCCGTTTCGCTCAATTCTGTTTCGGAGAGTATCTCGTCCATGGTTCCACTACCCCGGAGAATCGTCAGAACATTTTCTACCACCGGCACAGTCTCGCCGGTCACATCCTTCTCCACCGTTGGTGTAGTGACCACGGCTCGTGTATCAGTAATACGAGTAAAATCGGCGTATTCTGGGAACACATACTTCCGAATTCTATTTTGACTAATAATGATCACGCCAATTGGCTGGCATTACACTACAAACATACTCAGGGGTAATCAAATTTAATGCCGTGACAAAAACATTCTTCGGGAGACTGGTGGAATCGCGGGTATTAGCACATCTGTCCGGGCAGAAACGAACCTGGGTAATGCCAGTATTCCCACGCTTCGTAGCCAAGGTTGTTTTATAATATGTATGTAACATATTAACCGATTCGGTGATTAAATCGAGGTAATCGTCCAATCATATTTTCAAATCGTCGCTGTTCTCGCCTTTCGCGCTCTCGAGATCGTCCTGTTGAGTTGGTTATTTCGCACCGATACACACACCAAGTCTTATCACTGCACCAGTGACTGCGCAACCTGCTACTGACTCGTCCACTTCCAATATATACAACGGCATAGCCGCTGACAGTTGGTGCAGGCCAACCCAATTCGTAGACGCCAATCTGATCTTGTCCGGGGGTCTCTGGTGGGTTGTAACGAGTGAATGGGAAATTGAGGGGCATTTGAAGAACTTTTTTGATGTGGCTCTTCAGTCTGTGCTATCTGAAATGAACCCTATATCGATCTACGTCCCCATTCAACTGTGGTTCATTCCTACTCTTTCCAGAGTTTCTTATGTAATCAAGTTCTCGTAATCCCGTCGTGTCACCGAGAAAATCCGATGTAGCCGGATCAGCGATGACCCATCTACACCCTTGTTCGTTGGAATCTATTGAGGCAGTGTTTATCCCGCCGAGGAACCGTTTATCAGTGTAATAATCGACGATATCGTTGTGGAGTTCCTCGTGCGACCCGCGCATCAGCACCTCTGTGAACATATGACCGCGGTCCTGGAGAGTAACCGAAACTATTCGGCACTCGAACCCCGCTCGAATCAGTAACGAGCAGAACAGACAAGTCGTGTCCACACAATTACCCTCACTCCCGAGGCATTCCCGAGGCGGATGTCGGAAATTAGCGTATTCCGCGTAATCGACTTTCGTCCGGACTAACCGATGGAGGTCACACGCGATCTTTACACCACCCTCACCAGGCTCATCAACGTGACTCCGCGCTTTCCTTACGACCCTCCCGAACGGGTCGGGATTAAGATTTTCAGCAACATCTTCAATGACGTCTTCCGGCGGTTTGTTCTTTACCTCGGGCAAGGTATCTCACCACTTCGAGGGATTGACGCTGGGGTCTACCTGTCGCACCCCACGCTTCAGGTGTTTCTGAGTGATGTAGGTATCCTCTTTCAGCGCCTTCCGAGCTGCCTCGACCGTTACCTCCTCTAGGTCCGCACAGCTGTAATTCTGAGTCAGCCGAGCAATTTCCCTGAGATCAACGCTACTACTAGCGACTGGCCGATCCTCGAGATGAATCTGGAGGACCTCCTGTCGACACGCCTTATCTGGGAGACCGATGGTGAAATCTTGCCCGAATCGACCAGGCCGGTCGACTGCGTCGTCCATATCTCCCTGAAAGTTGGTCGTGCCGACGATAAGGACGTCTTCCTCTTTCAGAGACGGCATATCGCGTAGGAACTGGCTCACTAATTGTCGCAGCCCCGCGGAGAGATCATCACTTCCGCGCTGCTGGATGAGCGCGTCAACCTCGTCGATGATGATGAGACAGGGCTGGTGTTCCTTCGCCTGTTCGAATAGTCTCTTGACGTTCTTTTCGGATTCGCCAGCCAGACTGTCCCGGATTTCAGCCAGGGAGATATCCAGATATTTCCGATCGAGTTCACCAGCTAACGCCTTCGCCATGTGGCTCTTGCCCGTCCCCGGTGGACCGGCAAAGAGAATGCCATTCGGAACCGGAACACCGTACGTTCGGTGTTGTTCCTTGTTCTCGACAGGGTCAATCGCTAGTTCCCAGAGACGCGATTTCAGTTCGTCGCGTCCCCCCACATCCGAGAAATCGATTTCGGGCTCTTGCCAGTCGAATTCCTCGGTTGTATCCTCTTGATCGCTCTCTTGTCCTTCTCGTTCGTGCTCCACCTCCGGAGTGATACTTGAGGTGTCGACCACACGCTTCTGATCAGCAGCTTTCCGCCAGTTTGCAGCTTTGGACCGATATTTTTCTTCGAGCGGAGGGAAAGACTCCTTGTCAGCGAGTGCTCTGAAGCAGCGTTCCAACTCCTTGAAACACTTCGCCAACATCTCCTGATCCGGATCCGACTCGTTCGAGAGTCGGCTGGCCTCTGCTTTCAGCTCCTGAATCCGGTGCTTCAATTCTTGCTTCGACAGATCGCCCGCTGACT
>LFCJ01001707.1_pt1 | contig 15540 bp, 17 predicted proteins | sample 643141 | NCBI WGS metagenome assembly LFCJ01 (sample SAMN03766243, study PRJNA286221) | soda lake metagenome | biome: soda lake; feature: Kulunda steppe; material: water; isolation source: sample B1-Br-g2 brine of Lake Bitter-1 | place: Russia: Kulunda steppe | collected 2010-07 | reverse complement strand
GCCGTCGTCGGAGGTGGCCGTCGTCGGAGGTGAACGTCGTCGGAGGTGGCCGTCGGCAGCCGTCGTCGAACCGCCCGGTTTACAGCAGTCCGACCAGGACGGCGTCGAACAGCACGCCGACGACGATCCCGATGGCGACGACGGTGCCGGCGTAGATCGCGAGCAGCCGGCGTTCGAACAGCTTGTTCAGCAGGATCAGGTTCGGGATGCTGATCCCGGCGCCGCCGATGACGAACGCGAGCACCGTCCCGATCGGCACCCCCTGGCCGGCCAGCGAGTGGGCGATCGGGAGCATCCCGCTGAGGCTGACGTACACCGGCGCGCCGGCCAGCGCCGCGAGCGGCGTCGCGAGCGGGTTCCCGGGGCCGGCGACCCGCTGGAGGAACTCCGCCGGAACCGCGCCGTGGATCAGGGCACCGATCGCGATGCCGACGACGATGTACGGCAGCGTCTCCCGGAAAAAGGAGAGCGCCCCCCGGCCGGCCGCCGAGACCCGCTCGCGGTGGCTCCGGGTCGGGGAGCTCGCACAGCCACAGCCCGTTCCGCCGCCGGCCGTCGCCGTCCCTCCGCCGCCGGCCGTCGCCGTCCGTCCCCCGTCGGTCGTCCCCCGTCCACCGTCGGTCGTGATCTCCCGCCCGCCGGCGGTGATCCGGACGTCCTTGACGTACCGGTCGAGCTCGAGCCGGCCGATGAGCATTCCGCCGACGATCGCCGACAGCAACGCCGTGAGGACGTAGGCGACGGTCACGCCGGCCCCGAACAGCCCGAAGAGCAAGAACACCGCGATCCAGTTGACGATCGGCGAGGCGAGCAGAAAGGAAAACGCCAGCCCGATCGGCGCGCCGGCACCCAGCAGGCCGGCGAGAACGGGCACCGTCGAGCACGAACAGAACGGCGTCACCGCACCGAGCCCGGCCGCGAGGACGTTGCCGCTGCCGTGGTCCCGCGAGCGGAGCATCGCCTCGACGCGGGCGGGCGGGAGGTACTCCTGGGCGAGCCCGACCAGAAAGGAGGCCCCGATGAAAAGCGGCGCGAGCACCATCGCCAGATACAGGAAGTACTCCCAGGAGTCGAGCAGGGCCGTCTCGTAGCCGGCGGGGATCACTCGGCGTCACCCACCGCAGCGGCCAGATCGAGCAGCTGGAGGGTCGCCGTGTCCGCGATCCGGTAGTGGGTCCACTTCCCGTCTCTCCGGGCCCGGACGAGCCCGGCCTCCCGGAGCCGCGAGAGGTGCGAGGCGACCGTCGACTGGGGGGCCTCGAGGACGGCCTCGAGCTCACAGACACACAGCTCCCCGTCCCGGAGCGCCTCGAGGATCCGCAGTCGGTTCCCGTTGGCCAGCGCCTTGAACACCGACAGCTCGTCCGCAACGGCGTCGTCGTCCGCCCGGCGGCTCACCGGGAACGAGTCCTCACAGCACCCCTCGAGGCGCTGGAGCGTTCGGCTCGCGGACGCCGATCCGCCGCCGTCAGAGGACAAATCGGACATAGTCGATCAGTTTTCGTCGGCGTCGATCTCCTCGATCTGCACGTCACAACACGTTCCGTCGTCGTCTTCGTCTTTTTCCCGTCCAAGCAGCCGATCCAGTAGCGACATACGAATCGATTTCTTTCGATCCGACATCAATCCACCGGTTCCGGAGACCCCCGGAGCCGTCGCTCCGGGTTCGCGGTTCACGTCGCTCCCTCGGCGGCCCCGATCGGAGCCCACCGCGACGTCGTCCCGAGGGTCAGTCACGCCGGCACCAGCCGAACGAGGGGAACGTCCCGGTCGTCTACCGCCACGTAGAGGTGGCCCGTTTCGGGGGCCACCGCGACGTCGCGGATCCGCCAGCCCCGCCCGGAGAGCAACGGTTCGCGTTCGGTGACCTCCCGGCCGTCGACCGAAAACCGTCCGAGATACTCCCCGGCGAGGGTGCCGACGAACAGGTCTCCCCGCCAGTCGGGGAACGCCTCGCCGTCGTAGAAGCTCATGCCGGCGGGTGGAAATCCGCCGGAGCCACACTCCCAGTGGTAGACGGGGTCGACGACGTCCTCCCGGTCGAACGGCTCCTCGCCGACCGGCTCGCCCGTGTCGTACGTACAGCCGGTGTGGGTGATCGGCCAGCCGTAGTTGCCTCCGGCCTCGATCACGTTGAGCTCGTCGCCGTCCTGCTCGCCGTGTTCGGACTGCCAGAGCTCGCCGGTCTCGGGGTGGACGGTCATCCCCTGGGCGTTCCGGTGGCCGTAGCTGTAGATCGCGTCGGCCGTCTCCGGATCGTCGAGGAAGGGGTTGTCGTCGGGGATCGAGCCGTCGAGCCCGAGACGCAGCGTCGCGCCGTTTTCGTCCCCGAGATCCTGGGAGACGTGCTCGGGGCCGAAATCCTTGAACTGGCGGTCGCCGGTCGTTACGTACGCCGCGTCGTCGTCGAGGACGACCCGGGAGCCGTAGTGGCCATCGGAGTCGTAAAACGGCTCGGCGACGTGGAGGCGCTCGAACGACTCGAGGCGAGCCTCCCCGGCGTCGAGGCGACCGCGGCCGACGGCCGTAGCCGTCTCCCCGTCGTCGTTCGCGACCGAGTACGTGAGATACAGCCACGGGGGATCGACGGCCGGATCGAGCAGCCCACCCTGGCCGGCCGCGGCAACCTCCGGGACGCCGTCGACCGGCACGACGTCCCCCTCGTCGGTGTCGACGAGGAGCAGCCGGCCGCCGCGCTCGGTGACGACGGCGAGATCACCGTCCTGGAGGAAGGTGACTCCCCACGGATGGTCGAGGCCGTCGGCCACCTCCTCGAGGACGAATCGGTCGTCGGCCGCCGGCTCGTCTGCCGTGCGATCGAGACAGCCGGCAATCGCGGCCGCGGACGCGCCGGCCGCGAGGAACGCTCGCCGGCCGACGTCTGTGGGGTCGGTCATCGGTCGTCCGACAATCAGGGGCCACGCGTTCATCACCGTTCCGACGGGGCCTCGGGCGGTCGGGCACGACGGCCGGGAACCACAACGGCCATTACGCCGACGCCCCCAACCCCGGCAGTGACGCGCGTCTGTCTGCTCGGCTCGCCCGATATCACCCTCCGTTACGAGCTGCTCTCCCGGGAGACCTCCCGGGAGGCGCTCGCGACCTACGACCTCGAGCGACCGTTCGTGAACGCGCTGGCCGTCGAGACCGTCAGCCTCGGCGCCGCCGTGTCGCTGCTGAACGACCTCTCGTGGTATCTCTCCCGGTTCGTCGAGGAGGCGCTCGTCTACGAGCCGAGCGTCAGCGAGAGCGAGTGGCTCTCCCGGGAGCTCGCGACGGCCGTCAGGGACGGGGCGATCGACCCCGACGGGACCGGCGAGTACCTGAAGATCTACGGCCTCGAGCCGATCGGGGACGATGGGGGTTCGAGGGACGGGCCGGGCGATGGAGACGGGACGACGGCTGGAGGGAGAGCCGAGCCGGGCGGCGGAGACGGGACGGCAGTTGGAGGGAGAGCCGAGCCGGGCGGTGGAGACAGGACGGCGGCTGGAGGGATTGCCGAGCCGGGCGCCGGACCGGCGTCGACGGCCATCGACCCCGATGGGCCGACACGCCGGCCCGTCGATCCGCTGTTCGTCCGACGGACCGACGGGGAGGTGCCGAGTTACGACCTGCGGGACGTCCCTGAGACGCTCGTCGTGCGGCTCACGGAGGGGGAGTTCACGCCGTGACGGGGACGGGGACGACCACCGTCTGCGGCTGTCGGATCGCCTACCGGCACGCGGGCGAGTCGGGGACGCCCATCGTCTTCCTCCACGGCGGAGGGATCGACGACGCCGACCTCTCCTGGCGGCACGTGCTTCCGGCGTTCGGCGACCGTCGGCTGTACGCGCCGGACTGGCCGGGGTACGGCGACAGCACCGACGGGACGGTCCACTCGACGGCGAGCTACGTCTCGATCCTCGAGGGCTTTCTCGACGCGCTCGGCCTCGAACGGGTCGCGCTGGCGGGCATCTCGATGGGCGGCGCCGCGGCGCTCGGGTTCGCCCTCGGAAACCCCGGTCGGGTCGACCGGCTCGCGCTCGTGAGCAGCTACGGGCTCGGCGGGGCGATTCCGGCCGGTCCGTTCTGGAAGGCGACCGCCCACCTGCCCGGTTCGAACGCCGCCGCCTGGAACGCGGCGGCGAGCTCGCGGGCCGCGACGCGGGCGGCCCTCGGCGCCGTCGTCGCCGACCCCGGGGAGCTGCCGGCGGAGTTCCTCGCGGCGGTCCGCGAGCGGGCGAGTCGACCGGACGCCGGGCTGGCGTTCGAGGCGTTCCAGCGCAACGAGCTCGCGGCCGACGGCACGCCGCTGACGAGCTACGCCGACGAACTCGACGGCCTGAGGGTTCCGACGCTTCTGGTCCACGGCCGGCAGGACCCGCTCTTTCCCGTCGAGGCGTCGATCCGGGCCGCCGACCGCCTCCCCGACGCCCGCCTCGAGATCCTCGAGAACTGCGGCCACTGGCCGACCCGCGAGCGTCCCGGGCGGACGGCCGCGACCGTCCGGGCGTTCCTCGAGGAGTGAGCCCTCCCCGCCGGGCACCGGCCCGGTCGACCACCGCCGGTTCGCCGGGGTCACAGACGGCCGGTGGGACTCCGGAACGGCCACAACACTCTTTTCGGTCAGCGATCACCACGCACCGATGACGGACGCCAGCATCGAGAGTTACAGCCGGACCGACGTCGCGACGGTCGGCTGGGACGAGGAGCTGAACGCGGTGGTGTTGCGCTGGCACGGGTTCGCCGCCAGCGAGTACTTCCGGGAGAAGATGGACCTCTGTATCGAGCTCCTCGAGGAGCTCGGAGCGAACAAGATGTACGCCGACGCCCGCGAACAGGGGGCCATCTCGGACGAGGACAAACGGTGGTCGGTCGCCGACTGGGCCGGCCGCGCGGAGGCCGCCGGCCTCGAGCATCTGGTGATCGTCTACCCCGAGTCGGTCGTCGCGAAGATGGCCGTCGATGCCGTGATCGAGCAGGTCGACGACGGCATCGAGCGGGAGATAACGGACGACCTCGCGGGCGGACGGGCCTGGATCGCCGACAGGCCCACCACGGCCACCGACGTGACCGTCCCCCCCGGACCAGGGGAGGAACCGACGCCGACCCCCGGGCCGGCGGCCACCGAAGACGGACCGGACCACGCCGAAAGAACGGGGGAGACGGGAGGGGGCACCGCGACGAACGAAGCGGACGACCGCGGCGTGACACCTCCCGTGGAGGCCGACCCCGTCGACTCTGAACGCGACGGGGCCGTAGATTCCACCGTCGGATCCCGGGCGGGCGGGAGCCGACCGACTCGGGGACGATCCGCGACCCGCGGGACGAGTCCGATCCCGGTCGGCGGTCACGTCGGCGGGCTGGTCGGGCTCGCGGCCCTCACGGTCGTGCTCGCCACCGGGACCCAGCCACACCTGGCTCTCGGAGGCGGGCCGGAGAGCATCGTCGCCGTCGTCCTCGCGTCCGTCGCGGTCGGCGTGGTCTTCGGCTCGCTGGCCACGGCGATCGGGACGAGCCTCGTCCCGACGAGCGGCTGATCGTCGACGGGGGGCGGCCGACGGCTCGACCACGGAGGGGTGGCAGCGAACTTAATAGCCTGCCGTCGGTACCAGAACGTATGTGGAAGAGTTTCAGGATCGGGACGCTGTTCGACATCCCGATCAAGCTCGATCTGACCTTTCTGCTCGTGTTGCCGGTGTTCGCGTACCTGATCGGCGTCCAGATCGGGCCCGTGATCGACATCCTCAACACGACGATGGGCGCGGGGATCGACGCCGAGCCGCTGACCGTCGGCTACACCCCCTGGATCCTCGGGCTCGCCGCCGCGATCGGGCTGTTCGTCGGGGTGTTGTTACACGAGCTCGGCCACTCCCTCACCGCCCAGCGGTACGGCTTCCCGATCGAGTCGATCACCCTCTGGCTGTTCGGCGGGCTCGCCGCGCTCTCTGAGATGCCCGAAAACTGGAAACAGGAGCTCAACATCGCCATCGCGGGCCCGATCGTCAGCGTGCTCGTCGGCGTGGCCTCCTACGGGCTCTACCTGCTCGCGGAGCCGACACTCGGCGGGGTCGTCGGACCGGCGACGCTCGACGGGCTCCTGTTCGTGCTCGGCTACCTCGCAGTGCTCAACGTCGCGCTGGCGGTGTTCAACATGCTGCCGGCGTTCCCGATGGACGGCGGGCGGGTGCTCCGGGCGCTGCTCGCGCGCAACCGGCCGTACGCCCAGGCGACCCAGCAGGCCGCCGGCGTCGGCAAGCTGTTCGCGGTGTTGATGGGCATCTTCGGGCTGTTCGCGTTCAACCCGATCCTGATCGGCATCGCCTTTTTCATCTACATCGCGGCCTCGGGGGAGGCCCAGCAGGTGACGATGAAAGCCGCCTTCGACGGCGTCACCGTCGCCGACGTGATGACTCCCGCGAGCGACCTCCAGACGGTCACCCCGGAGACGACCGTCGCCGAGCTCGTCGAGCGGATGTTCCGCGAGCGACACACGGGCTACCCCGTCATCGAAGACGGCCACCTCGTCGGGCTCGTCACCCTCGCCGACGCCCGGGCGATCGATCCGGTCGAACGCGACGCCTACCTCGTCGAGGACGTGATGAGCAGCGACCTCGAGACGATCGACCCGGACGCGAACGCGATCGACGCCATAGAACGGATGCAGCGGTCCCGGATCGGCCGGCTGCTCGTCGTCGACGATCCCGGGGACCGCTGGGGGGACTCCCCGAACGACGAGGGCGACCTCGTCGGTATCATCTCCCGCAGCGACCTCATGACCGCCCTCGACATCATCCAGAAGAGCGGCCCCGTCGACCTCTCCCGTGGGCGGAGCCAGCTCGGCTGAGTCGCTCGTCAGCCGGCGTCCGCCTCACGGCTCGTCTCCGAACCGCCGTCGTCGACCTCCGGGCCGTCGTCGGCCCCGCCCTCCCCGGCTCCCGTCACCGGCTCGCCCGCCCCCGGGGCGGAGCCGGGCCGGCGCGTCGGCGCGTCGGCGAGGGTGTGCGGGTCGGCCGGCTCGTCGCCGTGGCGGGTGTCGTCGCGCTCGAAGAGGTAGAGCAGTGGGCCCGCGATCGCGAACGCGAGCAGGCCGGGAACCGGGACGGTCGGGATCGCGAGAAACCCCACGAGCGCGCCGCCCGTCGTGACACAGACGAGGGCGGCCCACGCCGTCGGCCGACCGACGCCGGCCCGGCTCGCGTCCCGGTAGACGATACCGGCGAGGACGAGAACGGCGAGGCTGCCGGCGACGCCGATCGCGGTCGTCATCGACCGACGGTTCGGGCGGAGCGAAAAAAGGGGTTGCGGACGCGCCGACGGGGACGCACGGTTCGATCGACGGACCAGACGTGATATACCCCCGTAACCGCTACGGGAGGTATGGAGCGTCAGGAAGCGGGCGCCGTGACCAGACGGCGGTTCGTCGTCGGCGCGGTCGGACTCGCGGCGGTCTCTGGCTGCCTCGGCAACGGGGAGGTCCCCGATCCGGTCGCGCTCGACGACGGACAGAGCTGTGAAGTGTGTCAGATGGTAATCGAAGAACACCCCGGCCCCGTCGGCCAGGCGTTCTACGACGAGGAGGGGGCGTTGCCGGAAGGGCGGGACGTCGACGAGCCCGCCTGCTTCTGTTCTTCGACGTGTACCTACGAGTACGTTCTCGACGAGGCGGACCTCGGGACGGACCCCGTCGTCGTCTACCTGACCGACTACTCGACGGTCGACTGGGAGGTGTACGAAGAACAGGATATCGAGTTCGTCACGGCCCATCTCGAGGCGGAGGCGTTCGGCGACGCCGAGGGACTCACGCTCGTCGCCGGCAGCGACGCGCTCGGGGCGATGGGGCAGTCGATGATCGGCTTCTCCGAGGCGGCCGACGCCGAGGCGTTCGTCGACGACCACGGCGGCCAGCTCGTCGACCACGACGACGTCTCCCGGGAGCTGATCGACGGGCTGGTCTGACCGGTGGGGGTCAGTACCGGTAGACGGCCTCCGCGATGCCCGCCGTCTGGCCGGCGGTGACCAGGCCGAGCCCGGCGACGGCCGCGAGGGTCCCGGCGGCCGCCACCCCGACGGCGTAGACGACGAGCCCGAGGACGCTGAGGACGGCACCGGCGAGGTAGATCCACGCACCCGCGGACACCCGACGGCCCGTGTACGCCAGCCCCGCGGCCGGGACGACCATCCAGCCGTAGATGCTGACCGAGAGCAGGGCCGTCGCGGCCGGCGGGAACAGAAACCCCGCGACGCCGGCGAGGGTGACGACGAGCCCGACGAGCAGCACTCGCCGCCAGGCGAGGAGGACTCCCGCGTCCATCTCGGCCCAGGAGAGGCCGGTGAAGGCGACGACGATCGTGACCATCACGAGGTGGGCGACGAACAGGGCGTGTTCGCTCGCGAGCCCGAGGTGGACCGCGGTGACGAACGTCCAGGCGAGGGGAACGAGGACCACGGGGCCGTTCTCCCGGAGACGTCGGAGCACGGAGTCGTCTACGCGACGGACGGTCACAACGGTTGTGGTATCGACGTGCGCTCGGGGCACCGAGACGAGCGATCGGACGGGCCGGTCCAGCCGGACGGGTTTTATCTCCGAAGCTCCAACCGGGCGGTGGAGAATGACCGACGGGTTCGATTACGACGTGGCGGTCGCCGGCGGCGGGCCGGCGGGGTTGACCAGCGCGCTGTACACCACTCGGCTCGGGCTCGACACGCTCGTCGTCGACCGCGGGGGCGGACGGGCGGCGATGATGCTCGACACCCACAACGTGATCGGGATCACCGAGGACGTCTCAGGCGTCGAGTTCCTCGCGACGGCCCGCGAGCAACTCGAGGGGTACGGCGCCGACGTCCGGCGGGGGTTCGTCGAGGACGTCGAGCCCCTCGAAGAGGGGTTCAGGGTGGAGACCGGCGACGACGCCGTCGTCGTCAGACGGGTGGTGCTCGCGACCGGCTTCGCCGACGGACGGCCCGACCCGCCCCTCCCCCGGACCGGGAAGGGGCTCCACTACTGTCTGCACTGTGATGCGTACATGTTCGTCGACGAGCCAGTCTACGTGATGGGCGCCGGCGACGCCGCCGCCCAGGTCGCGATGATCATGCTCAACTTCACCGGCGACGTCGACGTGCTCACCCGTGGGGAAGAGCCCGCCTGGGGCGAGGAGACCGCCGAACAGCTAGAGGGCCACCCCGTCGACGTCGTCACCGCGGAGATCGCGGGGATGAGAAAGCGCGAGGACGGCTGGCTCGAAGCCTTCGAGTTCGAGGACGGGACGGTTCGGGAGTACCGCGGAGGGTTCCCGATGTACGGCTCGAACTACCACGCCGAGCTCGCCGACTCCCTCGGCGTCGCACGCACCGAAGACGGCACCGTGGCGGTCGACGAGGACGGCCGAACCTCCGTCGACGGCGTCTACGCCGTCGGCGACCTCACCCCCGGAAACAACCAGATCCCGATCGCCATGGGCGAGGGGGCGAAAGCCGGCATCGCGATCCAGAGGGAGCTGCGGACGTTCCCCCGGTCGCCCGCGGAACTCGACCGCGAGGGGCCGGTCGGGACCGACGAGGTGCCCGCGATCTCCGGGGGGTTACTCGAGACGGCCGTGAGCCACGGGGGCCACGCCCCGGAGCCGCGGTCACTCGAGGAGCGAGCGGAGCCCGCGAGCGACGACTAGCGTCCGGTGACAATGGCCGGAGCCCGGTGACGACGGCTGGAGCCCGTCAGTAGTGCCAGGGGAACTCAGAGAAGTCGGGCTCCCGTCCCTCGACGAACGCGTCGCGGCCCTCCTCGGCCTCGTCGGTCATGTAGCCGAGCCGGGTGGCTTCGCCCGCGAACACCTGTTGGCCGACGAAGCCGTCGTCGGCCATGTTGAACCCGTACTTGAGCATCCGCATCGCCGTCGGGCTCTTGGCGGTTATCTCTCCGGCCCACTCGAGTGCCCGCCCTTCCAGCTCGTCGTGGGGGACGACCTCGTTTACCATCCCCATCTCGGCGGCCTCCTCGGCGGAGTAGGTCTTCCCGAGGAAGAAGACCTCGCGGGCTCGTTTCTGGCCGATCTGGCGGGCCAGGTACGCCGAGCCGAAGCCGGCGTCGTAGCTGGCGACGTCGGGGTCGGTCTGGAGGAACTTGCCGTGTTCGGCGCTCGCGATCGTAAGATCACAGACGACGTGTAGCGAGTGGCCACCGCCGACGGCCCATCCCGGGACGACACAGACGACGACCTTCGGGAGGTGGCGGATCCGCCGCTGGACCTCGAGGACGTGCAGCCGACCGCCCTCGGCCGCCCTGGCCTGTGGACCCGCCGACGTCTGCTCGTCTCCCTCGTCGTACTCGTAGCCCGCCTCCCCGCGGATCGTCTGGTCCCCGCCCGAACAGAACGCCCAGCCGCCGTCTTTCGGCGACGGCCCGTTGCCCGTCAGGAGCACACAGCCGACGTCTGTCCGTCGTTTGGCGTCCTCTAGGGCGTCGGCCAGCTCGTCGACCGTCCGGGGCCGGAAGGCGTTGCGTACCTCGGGTCGGTCGAACGCGATCCGGACGGCACCGGTGTCGACCGCGCGGTGGTAGGTGATGTCCACGAACTCGAAGCCGTCGATCGGCTCCCAGCGGTCGGGATCGAAGGTCTCCGAAACCATGGTGGCGGTCGGGCCGAGAGGGGCAAATAGGTTCCCGTCGATCGACCACCGGGCGAGCCGTCGTCACGGCGACGACCGGTCGCCGGGGGGCGTCACAGCGACGGCCAGGCCTCCCGCGCTCGGCCCCAGGAGGTGAGGCCGGCGATCCAGCGGGCGGCGATGAACTTCTTCAGATTTCGTGCCGGAAAGCCGCCGAAGGTGTCGATCGGGATCCCCTTGACGTCGTGGGCGACGGCCTCCTCGCCGACGGAGACGACGGTGCCCTTGTCGTCGAACGTCCACTCTTTGAGCGGTCGGCCCTCGACCGCCCGTGCGAGGTTCTCGCCGGCGACCTCGGCGGCCTGCCAGGCGGCCTGGGCCGTCGGCGGCGCGGGGCCGCCCTCCTGGTCGACGATCGCCGAGTCCCCGATCGCGAACACGCGCTCGTCGCTGGTCTGGAACGTCTCCCCGGCGAGGACGCGGTTGTGCTGGTTCTCTAACTCGGCGCCGTTCAGCGCCTCCTGGCCCGTGATCCCGCCGGTCCAGACGAGCACGTCGTACTCCAGGGGGTCGCCCTCGTCGAAGTGGATGCGGTCGGCGGCGGCCTCGGTGATCGGGTCGTCGGTGTGGATGGTGACCCCGGCGTCCTCGAGGAGCCCCCTGAGCGCCCGCTGGACGGAGGGCTCGTTTCCCGGGAAGATCTCGTCTAAGGCTTCGACCAGGTGGACGTCGATCGGGGCCCGGTTGTCGTCGCGGAACTCGGCGACCTCGCCGGCGGTCTGGATCCCCGAGAGGCCGGCGCCGCCGACGACGACCCGTGCGGGGTCGGCCTGACTCGCCTCCCGGCTCGCCTCCTCGACGGCCTCGTGTATCGAGAGGGCGTCGTCGAGGCCTTTGAGCGTCAGGGCCTGTTCTTCGAGCCCGGGGATGCCGTAGTACGCGGTCTGGCTCCCGAGGGCGACGAGCACGTAGTCGTACTCCACCTCGCCGTCTTCGAGTTCGACGACGCGCTCGTCGGTGTCGAGGCCGACGATCCGTCCCTGTCGAAACTCAGTCGTCGGATCGGCGATCTCCCTGACGGGGATCGTGATGTCCGAGCGGACGTCCGGATCGCGGATACAGCGGTGGGACTCGTGGAGAACGAGGTGGTACTCGTGTTCTGAGATCCAGCTGAGCCGCACCGTGTCGTCTAACTCCGACTGGAGGCGCCGCACCGTGCCAGCACCCGCGTAGCCGGCACCGAGAACGACGACGTGTTCGGTCATATGCCCCACAGTCAGGAAGGGTCCGATACAAAGCTGTTGGATGCCGCCTCCGGTCGCGTGACACGCGTCGGTCACTGACCCACCGGCGAGGGACCGACGGTGTCGAACGTGAGGAGGTGCCGACGACACGGGGACGAGCCGCGTCGCTAGAGGATGCGCTTTCCGAACGCGCTGGCGGTGAGTTCGGCCGCGAGAGTCGCCGTCTCGTTGCCCTCGTCGAGGATCGGGTTCACCTCGACGACGTCCATCGATCGGAGGATCCCCTCACGGTCGTCGCGGGCGGAGACTGCCTCGAGGGCGGCGTGTGCCTCCCGGTAGGTGGCGCCGCCGCGGACTGGCGTGCCGACCCCGGGTGCGTCGGTCGGATCGACCCAGTCGAGATCGAGGCTGAGGTGGACGCCGTCGACCCCCGCCGTCACCACCTCGAGGGCGTCCTCGACGACGGCCGTGATCCCGCGGTCGTCGACGTCGGCCATGGTGAACGCCGTCATCTCGCTGTCGGCGATGAGCTCCCGCTCGCGGTCGTCGACCCGGCGCAACCCGACGTAGGCGACGTTCCGGACCCCCGTGGCGTTCGCCCACGGCAACTCGCCGAAGACGCCGTGGCCGAGGATCGCCGCCAGGGGCATCCCGTGGACGTTCCCCGAAGGGGTGGTCTCCGGCGTGTTGACGTCGGCGTGGGCGTCGAACCAGAGCACCCCGACCTCCGCGTTCCGTGCGGAGCCGCCGACGGTCCCGATCGAGAGGGAGTGATCTCCCCCGAGGACCAGCGGGAACACGCCGTCTGCGAGCGATCCGGCCACCTCGTCGGCGAGCCGGGTGCAGGCGTCTTCGATCTCCCCGAAGAACTTCGCCGTCCCCGTCGGCGGAGCGCCGACGTCCGGATCGCGCTCTTCGGCTCTCGGCATCGCGAGGTCGCCGGCGTCGACGGGCTCGACGCCCGCGTCCGCGAGCTCCTCGGCCAGACCCGCGTACCTGATCGCCGAGGGGCCCATGTCGACGCCGCGCCTGTTCGCCCCGTAGTCCATCGGCGCGCCGATGATCCGAACCGTCACGTCCATGTCGACCCGTCGACAGCCCGGGGGATAACTCCCGCGGTGGCCCTCCCGCGGGTCGCCGACACAAGCTTTAGGGTTAGACGTCTCGAAACCCATCCGATGATGCTGAGCGACGTGATGGAAGACTACCTCAAGGCCATCTACCAGCTCCAGGGTGACTCCGAAGAACGGATCCGCACCTCCGAGATCGCCGAGGAGCTCGAGGTCACGTCGCCGACGGTCACGAGCATGGTGGAGAAACTCGAAGAGCGAGGGCTGCTCGACCGCGAGAAGTACCGTGGCGTACGCCTCACCGACGAGGGCGAGACGGTCGCCCTCGAGGTCGTCCGTCACCACCGGCTGCTCGAGGCGTACCTGACCGAACACCTCGATTTCGACTGGGCGGAGGTCCACGAGGAGGCCGATCGGCTCGAACACCACATAAGCGAGGAGTTCGAGAGCCGCCTCGCCGAGGCCCTGGACGATCCCGAGGTCGACCCCCACGGCTCGCCGATCCCGGGTGCGAATTTAGAGCCCCCCGAGACGTCCCTCGGCGAGTCGATCGCCGCCTTCGGGGAGGGCGATCTCGTCGTCGTCGAGGAGGTCGCCGACCGCGATCCGGACGTGCTCTCGTATCTCGCCGACCACGGGCTCGCCCCCGGCGTCGAACTCGAGATCGTCGAGGTCGCGCCGTTCGGGATGGTGACGGCCCGACCGGTCGACGCCGACCGGACCGTCTCCCTGCCCGAGGAGGTCGCCCGACAGGTCCGGGTCGTCGACCCCTCGCGTGTCGAACACTGACGGCGGTGTCGGTCCCGGCCACTCCCCGTGTCGTGGTATCGGCCGAGATCGAGTTCACAACATATTAGCTTAGTCCCGTCTAATCCGGTCGCATGCCGGGGCTCAGTCGGAGGGAACGCCCGTGATCGACGGCGACCGGTCCCGTCGGACGGCGATCCGTGCCGCGTACGTCGTCGGACCGATACTGATCCTCGCGGTCGTCCTCGCCGTCCTCTGGTCGACGTCGCCGTTCGGCGACGTCGAGGCGATAGACGAGGCGAGCACCCTCGAGATCCTCTGGCTTCTGACCGTCGTCGGCGCGATCGCGGGGGTCGTCCCGGTCGCCATCGGGATGCTCTGGTTCCCCTTCATCCGGACGCTCGAACACCGGTACTTGCACGCGTTTCTCGCCCTCGCGGCGGGTGTGCTCGCGTTCATCGCCTTCGAGATGACCGAGGAGGCCATAGCGAACGCACTCGCGGCCGAGCGGACCGCGCTCGCGGGCGGGCTGGTCGTCCTCGGGGTGTTCGGGACGTTCGCCGCGATGTACGCGCTCGGTCGGTGGCGCCAGCGGGCGGCCGGCGGCGAGCAAAGCGGGCTCCGGATCGCCTACCTCGTGGCGATCGCTCTCGGGCTCCACAGCATCGGCGAGGGGCTGGGTATCGGCGTCGCCTTCGTCCAGGGTGACGCGACGCTCGTCACCCTGCTGGTCGTCGGCTACATCATGCACAACGTCACCGAGGGGCCGACGATCGTCGCCGCCGTCGCCCGTGATACGGACACGCCACCGCTGTATCACTTCGCCGCCATGGGGATCATCGCGGGTTCACCCGTGATTTTCGGCGGCTGGATCGGGAGCCTCGCCGACTCCGCGCTGCTCGCGGCCGTCTTCTTCGCCGTCGCCGTCGGCGCGATCCTCCAGGTGCTCGTCGAGATGGTCGGGCTCATCCGGTTCGACGCCGGCACCCTCCTGACGCGGCTGAACGCCGCGACGTTCGCCGCCGGCGTCGCGCTCATGTTCGTCCTCGAGGACGTCATCGTCGAGGGCTGGATCGTTCCCGGCTGACCGACCTGCCGTCCGTGTCAATCGTCCGGATGATCGACCCTTCCTTTCGCCGGCTTTAAGCGAATCAACCACGAAGGTCCGGCTATGTCATCGATCGAGCTGACTCCCAGCCAGAAGAAGATCTTGCGGGCGTTGACGAACCTCCACAACGACGCCGAGGACGCCATCAAGGGCGAACAGATCGCCCAGCAGGTCGATCGCAACCCGGGCACCATCCGCAACCAGATGCAGAGCCTGAAGGCCCTCCAGCTCGTCGAGGGCGTACCGGGGCCGAAAGGCGGCTACAAGCCGACGGCAGCGGCATACGAGGCCCTCGAGATCCAGCAGATGGACGACCCCGCCGCGGTGCCGTTCGAACACGAGGGCGAGGACATCGACGTCATCGTCGAGGAGATCGACCTCTCCAGCGTCCACCACCCCGACCTCTGCCGGGCCGAGATCCACGTCCAGGGAGCCGTCACCGAGATCGCCGAGGGCGACGCCGTGGTCGTCGGCCCGACGCCGCTGTCGAAGCTGCTCATCGAGGGCACCGTCGACGGCAAAGACGACACCAACAACATCCTCATCCTCCGGATCGACGAGATGATCGCACCCGCCGAGGAGCCCGAGCACTAGCCGTCCGATTCTCCCTCCGGCAGCACGTCGCCGTCACTCCCCGGGAGCACGTCGACGCTCGAGACCGCGTCCCCGGCCTCGACGTCCATCACGATCACGCCCATCGTGTTCCGGCCGACCCGGGAGATCTCGCTCGCTCGCGTCCGCATTATCTTCCCGCCCTCCGACATTATCACCAGCCCGTCGTCGTCCG
>LFCJ01001706.1_pt1 | contig 15542 bp, 17 predicted proteins | sample 643141 | NCBI WGS metagenome assembly LFCJ01 (sample SAMN03766243, study PRJNA286221) | soda lake metagenome | biome: soda lake; feature: Kulunda steppe; material: water; isolation source: sample B1-Br-g2 brine of Lake Bitter-1 | place: Russia: Kulunda steppe | collected 2010-07 | reverse complement strand
TATTTCTTGGTAAAACTTCCGTGGATTATAAATACCGTGGAACCGAATTTTGTGGTAGGAGGCCTTTACAAACTATGTCTAATGACGAAGTACAGCTTGGTTCCTCAGGTGACGAAGATTATGAAGTTGTTCCTGTAGGACCTATCCGCAAACTTGAGCGAAGAATCGATGAAATCCAAGAACAGAGTCAAGAGGCTCAAGGATCAGCACATAAAGATGAACTCATACGTGATGTACTGGATATAATGAAGTCAAACCAGAAAATCGTCAATGACATGACAGAGTCCACTCACGAGCTAAAGAACAGTGTTGAAGACTTAACACATAAAATGGATCAAACTATTGACAACATGAATGCATTCATGGATCTTCTAAACGAGGCCTCAGAAATGGATATGGAAGGAGAAATAGTGGGCGACATGGAAGGTAGAATTGCCGAAGCTATTGGAACTAAGATGGATCAAGTCGCTCAAGATATGAATCAGTCTAACCAACAGATTGTAGAACAGTTGAATAATTTAAACGAAAGTATTAGAAAATCCTATGCTTCTCAATCGGCAGGCAGTAATCAAGTTCAGAGAACACAGAGGCCTCAACAGAGAAGCCAACAGCCTCAAGCTCAAAGCCAAGGAATGAGTCAACAACCTCAAACAGGCGGTAATCAGTCTCAAATGGGTGATGAGAGTTCTCAGGCCTCAGGTAATGATTTTTCGAATGATGACCGTATGAAGAGGTTGAGGGAAAAGTTTGGAAATGTTCAGGAAGAGTAAAGGCGTAACTCCAGTTGTAGCAACCGTATTACTTCTTTTTATAGCTGTCGCTGCTGTAGGTAGTGCTGCAGTATTTTTAGAAGGAACAGTTCAAAGTATTCAGGACGGAGCAGAAAGTGAGTTGAGGCAGGAAGACCGGATTAGAGATTCCGAAATCAGGATTGAAAGCGGGTTTAACAACTCTGATGATAACTTAAGTATAGAAGTAAGGAACTCTGGAAGTATTTCTATTCCAGTAAATGAAAGCGGAGAAACAGTTTGGAGCATTTTTGTAGATGATGTACCTAAAAATGATTGGAGTATAGAAGGAGGTACTGTGGACGAAATCAATCCAAACCAGATTATCACAATTGATACTGAAAGGCCTTTCCCTGATGAAGGAGAGAGCGATACTGTGAGAATAACTGCTCCTTATGAAACAACTGACAGTCATGTCTGCTTTAACACAGGTTCTCTAAGGTGCTAACCTCCAAGTTATATAAGGCGGAAGAAATAATTACTTCATAGATATATTATGTTCGGAACACAGAAAGGTATCACTCCTGTTATTGCGATCGTGCTGTTACTTCTTGTAACAGTCGGAGCAGTAGGAGTGGTTTACACACAGTTTCAGGACTTAGTTGAAGATGATGTGGGAGCAGATTTCCTAGAGGAAATAGATGACGTACAAGTTCAGTCAGTTACTAGAGGTGATCCTGATGAGTCGATGATATTAAGACTTCAGAATCAGGGAGAAAATCAGTATAATTTGACTGAAGTAGCACGAACCGAATTTAGCGTATCCGGAGAATCTCGTCAAGAAAGGGAAACAGCTATGAATATTTTCGATGAGATTTCTGATGTAGGAACTCATGAATGCTTCACAAACGACGCATCTGATGAAATTCAGGAATTTGGACCTGGAGACACAGCTACTTGTGATACAGGAGTTAGTATGGTCGATCCAAATGACGAAGTTACAATTCATCTAATAGAATCAGAGAGCGGAGACGAATTTGACTCCTACACTTGCTCACCTTCAACAAGTACAAGTTCAACTTGTTAAAAATTTTCTATTTCATATTTTCTTCCTTTATTTTTATATTCAAGGTCTGAGAATAGTTAGATGTGAAAGGACAAACTCAAGCTGTTACAGCCGTAATGATCACAGGAATATTAGTGGGGACGATTTCAGCAGTCTATATTTGGGGAACTCCTTTACTTGAGAAAAGAGAAGGCCAAGCTGAACTTAACCAAATTGAAAACGATGTTGTCAGTTTAAGCAATAGTATTGAGTCAGTCGGTAATAGCGGTTCTGGTGCAGCATCAGAGTCAAACATCCGTATCGGTGAAGGAGAAGTATATGTGAATGAAACAGGTAATTATATTGAGATAACGACATTTTCAGATAGATCTCCTTATCCTTTGGAGGCCTGGAGAATAATTGATGGAAGCAATTTACAAGGCCTTACGATTGGTGCAGGAGATTATGGTATTCAAGGCCAGGATAGTGCAGGTGTAGTGGCTGCTAGGTCTGATGATGGTGGGCAAGAGGATAGGATAATTTTCAGGGTAGAGTTTAGAAATTTGTTTGATTCAAGTACTGAAGAAATGGAGTACTTAGATTTGCAAGTTCCTGGGTCTGATACTACGACAGGCCAAACTTCAATATCTATTTCAAATCAAGGTGTTGAACAAGATACTTTTGAGATAGGTACAGGTGAAGATTTTGATAGAGAAAAAACTAATTTAAGGGTTACTCTTTCATGAAAGGTCAGTATCTAGCTGTTGAATCAGTACTTACGTTTGGATTAGGTATTGTCTTAGCTATAGGGGTTATAGGAGCTTTCGATGTATACAGCTCAAACATTTATGAAACATCAGAAGAAGTGCAGGCTACAATGATTCAGAATCAAGTTTTAGAGGCTTTCAATGTGTTGAATGCAGTTGAAGGTAACGCCGAGTATGAAGTCGATTTACCTGATTCCGCAGGTAACAGTGAGTACTTTGTGGAGGCTGGTGATACTGTTTCTGTAGTTGTTGACGGTGAGTCTTATGATAAGCAACTTGCTATAGATTCGCCTGTCTCTGGTTCTGGTTCTGGTTCAATCCGAATAGTTAAATCCGATGGTAACTATAATATAGATAATAGGTAATTGGAAAATGGCATTGAATGGTTTGATTCATAAGCTGAGGAAGGCTAAGCATCCTGAGTGGTATGAAGATGAAGAAGAAGAGGAAAATAATAAACTGACCGGCGATGGGGTAGATATTCCTTCTCCTGGAGAGTTTAGAGCAGAGGATGTTGAGAATTTTTCTGATGATGAAAAGCTGACGGATGTTGATGTCAGATATCCATTGATTCCTGCTGATCCTGAGGAGGGTGAAATGGTTTATGCATGGGCTCACATTAAGTGGAATGAGGATAAAGGCGAGCTTATATATAAGATTATTGAGCCTGAGCTAACTCCTAGGACAGAAGCAGTATTAGAGAAGATTCAGGATATAATGGAGAGAAGTTTCGATATCACTTTAACTGATTTAGAATCAGGTGAAGCTGATGATTACCTTTCAGAAAAAATAGATATGATTGTGGACAAGTATGATATTAGTTTGTCCGATGATCAAAGAGAGATTGTAAGGTATTATACTAAAAGAGACTTTGCAGGACTTGGAAAACTAGAGCCCTTAATGAGAGATACTGAGGTTGAGGACATTTCTTGCGATGGAATAGATATTCCTGTTTTTGCCTACCACAGAAACCCACGTTATGGTTCTCTAAAAACTAGTATAGAGTGGAACGACCATGATGAGTTAGATAAGTTTGTTATGAAAATGGCGCAGAGATGTGGGAAGTCTATCTCTGTTTCAAGTCCTTTACTCGATGGTTCCCTTCCTGATGGTTCACGTGTTCAGGCCACATTAGCTACTGATATCGCCCGTAAAGGTTCGAACTTCACGATTCGACGTTTCACAGAAGATCCATTAACGCCAATTCATATGATGGACTTTGAGACTGAGAATGCACAGATGTACTCTTATCTGTGGACGCTTATAGAACACGGTAAGTCCACTCTGGTATGTGGAACAACAGGAGCAGGCAAGACTTCACAATTGAACTCTCTTTCGCTTTTTATTAGGCCTGATAAGAAGATTGTATCTATTGAGGATACTCCGGAACTTCGACTACCTCATGATCACTGGGTTCCAGAGGTTTCGCGTTCAGGATTCGGTTCAAGTGCTGATGGTGCAGGAGAAGTTTCAATGGACCATCTCTTGAAAGAGTCTTTGCGTCAAAGGCCAGAATATATTATTGTGGGTGAGGTCCGTGGTGAAGAGGCCTATATTTTGTTCCAGCAGATGGCAACAGGACATACAGGATTGTCAACTATCCACGCAGATTCCTTGGAGATGCTTATGGATCGTTTGACTACTCAGCCTATTGATTTATCCCCTTCACTAATTGAAACTCTTGACTGTGTTATGTTGATTAAGAGGATGAGGCGTGAAGGTTCTTACATTAGAAGGATTACAGGCCTTTATGAGGTGTTGGGTTATGATAAGCGTAAGGGTATTGATGAGAATAAGGTTTTTGGCTGGGATCCTGAGAATGATGAATATAGGGTTGAAAATAAATCCATGATTTTGAAGCAGATTGCTCATCAGAATGGTATTAGTGATGAGAAGATTAAGCGTGATTTACGTAATAAGCAGCATGTGCTGAATTATATGCAGGAGGAGCAGATTAAGCATTTCAGAAAAGTGGGTGATATTATATCCAGGTTTTATTCTGATCCTGAGTCTGTGATGAGTGATATAGGAGAAACATTTAACTCCAAAGAACAAGAATTAGAAGTTAGCGATGCTTAAAGAATATTCAGAATTCTGCTACAACCAAGTTGGGAGCTACGTTCTTGAGGTTATTCAATATTTTGAAGATATAAGACCTCAGTTAGCTAAAGCAGGTATTAGGATATCTTTACCCGAATATTTGAGTATGATGTTTTTTACTACCGCTATGGTGGCCTTGTTTACTTTAGTAATAGGCGGAACCTTCATGGTCCTTACTACGGGTTTAGCAGGTATAATGATTGCCTTAATTGCCACAGTAGTGCTCTCTATAGCGTCATTGCTAGGATTTTACCTTTATCCTTCTATAATGATGTCAAGTCGTGCATCTAAAATCAAAGATACTTTGCCTTTTGCCACGATGTATCTTTCGACTTTAGCGGGTACAGGAACACCTTTACCGAAAATATTTGAAAACCTTTCTGAAGTAGACGAGTATGGTGAAATTTCCAAGGAAGCTAAAAACATTGCTAGGGATATCAACACATTTGGTATGGACGTAAGCGAGGCCTTGGAAAGATCAGCTAATAGAAGTCCAAGCGAAGATTATAAAGAGCTAATGTGGGGTATAAACCACGTTATGACAACGGGAGGGTCTCTTAGAGAGTTTCTAAATCAGAGATCTGAAACATTAATGAACAGCTATAAGAGAAGAATCGAAGAATTCTCTGAACAACTCTCACTACTAGTTGAAATGTATATTACAGTTGTAGTAGTAGGATCAATTATTTTCACATCTATGAGTGCAGTTATGAGCACGATTTCCCAAAATATGACTCCAGATCAAATTGTAGCGATTCAAATAGGCGCAATATTCTTCGGATTACCTTTAATTTCTGCAATGTTCATAATCCTAGTACAGGGAATGTCACCAGGAGGAATAAGATGAAATCTCAAACAAAAATTAAAATAGGAGGAATAACTTAATGGAGTTCTTTACTGAAGAAGGATATAGTCCTGGTTATTCAACTGAGGACAAAGTGATTTTTGGAGGCCTTATTATTGGAGCAGTATTGTTGATTTTAGGTATGCTTATATATACCAGAGGGCTTATCCAAATTGGAGGATTAATGATAATCTTAGGTCTTTTAACGGCGATTCTGCCTTATGGCTTGGTTTCTTTTCTGAGAAATCGTGCGATCTCTGAGATGGAACGGCAGTTTCCATCTTTCTTGAAAGATTTAGCAGAGTCTAAGAGAGGAGGAATGACGATATTGAAATCATTTGAATCTGCTAAGGAAACGGATTATGGCAGATTGAATAGAGAGATTAATAAAATACATTATCAGCTTTCTTGGGGTATTCCTTTCCCACAGGTAATGGAAAGATTTTCTCATAGAATGAGAGATTCTCCAGTAATTCAGCAGTCTGTGTCTATTATTCTTCAAAGCTTCAAGAGCGGAGGCCAAATTACTAAAACAATCGAGTCAGTTGCGGACAATGCTAACATGTTAAAGGAAGTTATTCAGAGTAAAAATTCAATGCTTAAACAGCAGCTAGTGATAATGTATGTAATTTATTTATTGTTCATTGGTATTACTGTAGGTATTTATTTCTTAATGCAGCAGTTACTTGGATTAGGATCGACGGATCCTGGAGCTTTGGGAGCTATCGCAGAATCAGGTGTAATCGGAGAAGGAGAAGACTCAATAGTAAACTGGTGTTCTGGAGATATTTTCTGGGCTGAACCATTCTGTAGTATTGCACAAGTATTCGGTTTTGTTCCCAGCAATATAACTGATTTAGGTAGTGCCGCAGCAGAGGAAAGAGCGTACGGCCAGATGGCATATTATAAGTCAGTATTTTTCTCAATGCTGATGCTCCAAGGAATTTGTAGTGCTGCAGTTGCAGGTCAGATAAGTGATGGATCTCCTAGTGCGGGAATTAAACATGCATTAATCATGATGCCTGTTGCATTTGCTGTATTTATGTTAGTAGTCAGGCCTATGGGGTTTTAAAATATGAAAGGACAGACAACGCTAGAATTTGTTGGAAGCGCTTTATTCTTTTTGTTAGCAGTTATAGGGGTATTAACATTAGTTTCCGCAGAAATCCCTGTTTTTTATGACAATGTAGATACTACAGAAAAAAATTTGGAAGCGAAATATATGACAGATTATTTGCTTTCTTCAGATACTTCTTCGAACCCTGGGTTGGTGACTGAATATATGAAATTAGATAAGGATTTTATTGAAAATGATTTAGGTACTGCTGCAGATTCAGGAGACTTAGAATATAACTATACTGAAATGGTTAGCGATTTAGGCCTTGAATACCAACATAATATTCAGATTACCTGGTATCCTGTAGTGGAAACTCATAGGAATTTTATTAGAGGCTCTCCTCCCACTATTGATGGTGAGACTTTAGAAGAGCCAAATACAGTAGAATATAGTAATGATGCTAATCGTGTTCATTATGGAGATATAGATTTAGAAGGTACAAATCAAAAATTTTTGATAACTGCCAGAGATGGGGAGTACAGCAATCTTTACCATAATGATGAATGGGATTTCAGAACAACTAGATATGGAGAAGGAGATGAAATTATATTAGATGGAAGAGAGTTTACGGTTGAATCTATACAGAATAGGCCTGACCGTCCTGGAGCCTCTGTTGTTTTGAGTTCTGAAGTTGTTTTTGGTGATGATAGGCCTTATCTCGGTAATTCTGAAGATTCTACCGAGGGAGAGGTTGTTAAGCTCACTAGATATCCGATGATGGACGATCCTAATGGTGGTTTGGAGCCTGCTAAAATGGAGGTGCTTGTTTGGTGAAAGGCCTTGGTTATGCTTTAGAGGCTATGGTTGCTTTACTTACGCTGATTTTATTCAGTTTAGGCGCTCTGCAGATAGCAGATTTTGAGCAGGACTGGGGGGAATATCAGAGAGAGGTTGCCGCTCAAGACCTTACTTATTCCTTAGAGACTTCAGGCCACACTTCTAACTTCATTTCAAGAGGTGAAACAGGATCTATTCAAACTGCAATGACTACTATTTCGGATAGAAGTATGGAGGTTTCAGGTCTAGTATCTGAAATCCCAGTAACAGAACTAAGTATAGGTTTTTACACATTAGGAGATGACACAGAAGAAGTAGACGTAACGACTTTAAACTCTTGTGATGCTGATGAGATTTCTGAGCTTCAAGATTTCTCCAGTGATGATATTTTAGAGACCGATGGAGGCCTTGAAGATGAAGATGAGTATAATGTTACTCTGTTCTTCGGGAATACAAATGCTACAGGGTCTACTCCTAGAGCTGGTTACGATACTTTATGGGTGGACAACGGTACGAATTGCCAGTTTGCAGCAGAAGATGGACCTTTCTATCTTGATGAAATATTTTACTGGGGAGACGATGACACACCTGAAGACAGTAATTATTATGATTTTAAATCTATAGATGCTGATGAGAGTTCTGGAGGTACAGCTGATTTCTATAGGGCGACACAGGCTGTAAACATTATTGAAGCTGGAAGCCCTGGACCTAATGATATTAGAACAAATATCAGGCCTGACATGGTTGATAGAGACGGATTGGATTCCGAAAGTTTTGATATTACAGTCTTTACTGAGATGGAGGCCTTAGGTTTTATGAATGATAATGAAGATTTGATGATTGACTTAATTAATGAAGGTTCCATGATGGTTTTAGCTAATCCCGGATCTGAAACGGATATTACTGATAATGATTTTTTATCTAGGACAGGTATCTCATGGATGGGAACAGGATTTTCAGATAGTTATTCCGGGGATGAAGCAGATGCTGCTTTCTCCGATGAGCCTCACTCGATCGAGGTTGATACTTTTTATACTGGGATGGAAGGAAATAGTAATTTTGAAATGACGCCTCCTGGACAGGCCGTATCTAATAAATCTGATGATTTAAGCCCTTCTAGAACCATTTATTCGCTTTCTGAAACGTACGATACTGTGCAGTGGCAAAGTAATGATATGTCTATGAATAGTATTGATGAGTCGAGTACTTCTCTATATGTTCCTGATGATTACTGTACGAATTATAATTACGATGAAGAGAGCCCTGGTGAAGAGGATCTTACGGAAGGTACAGTTAACTTCCCTAATGAAGGAGATCTAGATATACTGTCAGTTAAATTAGGTCAAAGCGACGACTTCTGTGATGATCAGATTGAAAGAGGTATTGTATTTGAGTTTGAAGATGATCTATATTTGAATGGTGAAAGAGTTGAAATTGGAGGTATAGAGTATATTATTGATTCAAATGTCGATGTAAATAATGAAGATGAATGTAATTTTTGGGGTGAATGCGCCAATTTTATCCCATCTATCACTAACAGCGATGATAATGTTGAACTTATGATCACTCGGGAACGGATGCAGGATATTGAAGGCGCTGAAAGATTCGCAATGTCAGGTTATCAGGAAACTTACACTGATGATCAGAGGACAGCTTTGATGTCAACTATTTTTTGGCTAGCAGGTGATGAAAGGTCTTTTGAAGGAGAAGATGATCCTGAAAATGTAGATTCTCTATCGATAGGGAATATTGAAGGCCCGGCCTACATGCCTTACAGCCTCTATATGAGGTGGTCAGACTGAAAGCACAGTTCATGGTACTATCCGCGGTAATAATAGCTTTAATTATGTTATCGCTAGGAGCAGTAATTTCTTCAATAGAAACTCAAACATTCGAAGCCAGTGAAACAGAACATCACCTAAATTATATAGAGAACGAAGCAGAAAAAATTTATGAAGGCGGTACTCCAAACCGGAAACAAGAGGAAAACTTTAGATCAATCGTAAGCGAACTTGACTATACAAACAATATTGAATATGGTTCAGATCATGTAAACGTGACACTTACAAGGCCTGGAGAAAGATATGAGTTACAGAGGCTTGGAGAGTAAAAAAGTTATTTAGAATTTTTTTATTAACTCTAGCTCTTTTTCTTTTAGGCCTAACTTTTCTATAGTTTCTTCATTTGAATTAATAATCTCTCTGTAAAGTGGCATTGAATTTTTTGCCTCTCTTTGGGAGATGTGAAGTTCAGCACCCATTTTCTTAGTTAGTGAATCCAGCCTATTCCTTGAAGCTCTTGAGGAACCCATTTTCTTAATCATTGAAGGATACTGATATTTAGTCCATCCATCGTATTTCTCATCTTTACTTAATGCAACTCCGCCTGTTAAGAATTCATAAACATATTTTAGAAAGCTCCATGACATTCTTTTTCTAATTCTGCCGTTGAATAAATCTGCTTTTGAGACCCATTCATAGGCCTCCGCTGTATCTTCAGATTTTTTGTACTCTCTTGGAACATTCTCTCTGATCCACTGCATGAATGTGTCAGCATCTTCATCAAGATTGTCGGAAGCTTGACGAGCATTTTCGAGGCTTGTAGTTTTGAATATTATTTTTAGGGCATCAAAGATTTCCTGTTCAGAGTCTCTTTGATCTAAGGCCTTGACATCCTCCTTAGTCAGTTTATCTCTACCTAATGCGACAGTTTCCAAGTCGTTTATAGCTGAACGCATCTGACCTCCAGCCCTTCTAGCAATCATTTTAACTGCACGATCATCATACTCTATACCTTCATTTTCGAGTATTTCTTTCAGATGAGCGTTAATGGAGTTTGTATGGACTGAGCCTAATTCGATCACAATTGACATATTCTTCAAATCTCTGATTTTGGAGTCGTAGGCGTCGTTTGCAGTCATTATAACAGGGAATCGGCTTTCAGAGACTATCTCTTTCAGTTCTGCTGCACCGCCTCTATCGGCTCTACCCATGCCGTCAACCTCATCTACTAAAATCAGTTTATTTTTACCGAAGAATGATGCTTGGCGTGTAGCTTCCTTTAATTCTGACTTAAGGCCTTTTTTAGTTCTAACATCTGAGGCATTGGTTTCAACAAGTTCTAAATCTAGGTCTTTCGCTAAGGCTTCAGCCATTGAGGTTTTACCTGTTCCTGCTTGACCATGTAGAAGCACTGACTTGTCTCCTTGGCTCCAGTTTTCTGCCCATTCTTTCAGCTTTTTCTTTTCTTTTTTAGCGCCTCTATAATCTTCCAAATTTCCAGGCCTGTATTTTTCAACCCACATAATATTTTTATTTGTCTCCGAGTGCTGCGATTTTTGCAAGAAGTGCTTCAATCTGAATGTCACTGGATGCGCCTTCTGTAATTCTGAACTCGAACTCTCCTAATGCTTCCATTACTTCAAGCTTTTCACTGTCTTCAAGATCTAAGTCATAGATTTCTCTATGGACTGAGGATATAACGTCTTGGCCGTCAAGGCCTCTTTTAATCATCAGATCTGATAGTTCTTCACGTGCTTCCATGAATTTGCCGTTAAGACTTTTTTCCATTATTTCTTTGATTTCTTCAGGTCTTAGGCTTGCGGCTACACTATATACGTCTTCTTCTTCGATTGAGTCTGTTGAGATTGCTGCTGTTTGCAGTACGTTAGTTACTCTTCTGAGATCGCCGTTTGAAACTCTCATTACGGCTTTAACTGCATCTTCAGAGATTTTGAAGTCTTCTGACTCTCCAAGCCTTTGGATGTAGTCTTTTACGTGGTCTTCGTCTAAATTGTTGAATCTGAAGACTGCGCATCTAGACTGAATAGGATCGATTATTTTTGATGAGTAGTTGCAGCTCATTATGAACCGGCAGTTGCTGGAGAACTGCTCCATGGTTCTTCTAAGTGCCTGTTGGGCGTCGCTAGTCAGTGAGTCTGCTTCGTCTAAGAATATTATTTTGTATTCTGCATTGATGGGTTTTGTCCGTGCAAAGTCTTTGATTTTCTCTCTTACTACATCGATTCCTCTTTCATCTGAAGCATTTGTCTCCATAAAGTTCTGCTTCCATTCATCACCGTAGAGATCCTTTGCCAAGGCGATTGCTGATGTTGTCTTACCGGTTCCTGGAGGCCCAGCAAACAACATGTGAGGAACTGACTCCTCTTTTACAAATGCTTTTAACCTGTCAACAATTGCATCTTGGCCAACTACTTTATCTAAAGTATCAGGCCTGTGCTTCTCAGTCCAGACATCTATCATAAAAGATATATCAGAAGTGAAGCTTTTATTCCTTTCAAATCAAGCTTCTGTATGAGAATAGGAATAACCGGAACACCTGGTACAGGTAAAACTACAGTTGCAGACACCTTGGAAAGAGAAGTTATATCTGTTAAAGAGTTTGCGAAAGAGAAAGAATTAGGTGAGGAGATAGATGGAATATTTGAAGTGGACGTAGATGCAGTAGAACAAAATTTACCGGAAGACTGCTGGATTGAAGGCCATTTAGCCCATAAAGTAGGAGCCGATTACTGTATAGTGTTAAGGACAAGGCCTGACATACTTGAGGAAAGATTAGAGAAAAGAGGTTACAGTCAAGAAAAGGTAACTGAGAATGTTGAGGCTGAGAAGATGGACCTAATTTTGAGTGAGGCCTATGAAAACTGTAAAATATATGAGATAGATACTACAGAAAAGTCTGTTGAAGAGGTTGTTGCTGAAATTAGAGAGGCTGTAAAGAATGAGAAAAGTAAATATGCGGTGTGTGACTGGTCAAGCTTTTTCTAGGCTTTTTCCTGAATCCAGGATTTGAGCTGATCCTTGTTCATCAGACCTGATTTCCGGCCTACTTCTTCGCCATCTTTCAAAATAAGTAGTGTTGGCAGTGCTCTGACACCCATTTTTCCTCCTAACTGTTGGTGTTCCTGCATGTCTACTTTTCCAAATTTTACATTTTCTACTTCTTTGCTGGCTTCTTCGAAATGTGGCGCCATCTTTTTGCATGGTCCGCACCATTCAGCCCAGAAATCCACTACCCAGGTCTCCCCGGAATCCATAGCTTCCTGAAGGCCTTCTTCATCTAGTTCTGTTGGCATGTTATTGTTCCTCCATGAATACTGTTCTTATTGGGTAAGGGATATCAATACCTTCGTCATCGTAATACTCCTTGACATTCTGTGTTACTTCAGAACTGGCTGCAACTAAAGATGCACGTGAAGGCCTGGTCCAGCCACGAAGCTTTAGGTCAACTGATGAACCCGCCAGCTCAGACACCAAGACTTGCGGCTCATGATCATCTGAAACTTTTTCAGCATCCTTCAAGGCCTGAAGTGCTTGCTCCTTTGCGGTTTCAATATCTTCATCATAACTTATACCTACAACTACATCGAAACGCCTCTCATCATAAGCGGTATTGTTAACCACAACATCGTTATACAGCTTAGAGTTAGGCACAATCACTTTTCTCCCATCATAAGTTTTGACATCTGTAGCTCTGATTTTAATGTCTCTCACTGTTCCTGCTTCATCTCCTACAGAAATCTGGTCTCCGACCTTGAAAGGCCTTGTTGTCAAGATTAAAATCCCTGAGAAGAAGTTTGCAATCATATCTTTCAAAGCGAATGAGATACCTAATCCTATCAGGCCTACTGCTCCTGCTAAAGCAGATAAAGGAAATCCAAAGACTCCGAATATCGCAACCAATGTTAAAGGATATATTATGTATGCGGTAAGTTTTTTCGCAGTTACTGCTGCGTGAGGGTCTCCGTCCCTTCTTTTCACTGCTCTGTCCACCATCAAATTAGATAACTTGTTAGCAAAATAACCTAGTAAAAATACTCCTGCTGCCAATACAATCGTTAAAGTACTGATTTCAACTCCCAATGCATTGACTGTTCCATTTACCTGTTCAAAAACGATAATCTATCCACCTATTCAAACCATGTGCGGAAATTGTTATTAAAGATTCGAATCTTCAACTATCTTTATAATGTATTCAAGGTTCCAAGCATTAGAAAAATATGATTTAGAAAAACTGCAGAATTCAACGGCGGCAGTTGTAGGCCTCGGAGCAACCGGTTCAGTCATAGCTGAACATTTAGCCAGGCATGGAATTAATTTAATTTTAATTGACAGGGATTTTCTCGAGATAAACGATCTCTATTCTTCAAATATTTATTCCAAGAATCAGTGCGTTGAAACTTTACCGAAGGCTAAGGCAGCAGAAGAAAAACTTGATGACCTTACAGAAATTGAAGCTCACGTAGAGAATCTTGACTCAGCCAGTATAGATTTGTTGCAAAATGTTGACATAGTTCTTGATGGAACTGACAATTTGGAAACAAGGTTACTCATTGATGAATACTGCTCAAACAATGACATTCCCTGGATTTATACTGCTGCACTAGGCGAAAGAGGGTTTTCAATGTTTGTAAAAGATAACTGTTTCAGATGCAGTTTCGAAACTCTTAACCCTTCTTCGAGCTGTGAAACCAATGGCGTAATGAGGGAAATAGCATCAATTACTGCTTCAAAGTCTTCTATGAAAGCTGTAAAATATCTTTCAGGCCTTAATTTAAATCAGAAACTGGAGATGGTTCCTTCCGGTAAAACTTTTGAACTTGGAGGATGTAGTTGTGAAGGAAGAACTGAAGTTTCTGTTTCTTCGGTATGTGGAGAAAATAAATACCAGGTTTTTGGGGGTAAAAGGCCTCAAGAGTTTAATGGAAAAGTTTTAGCTAGTAATGATTATCTGAAAAAAATTGAATTCAATGGTTCAGAGCTAACAGTGTTTAATTCTGGTAGAGCTATCGTTATGGCGAGTTCAAAAGAGGATGCGGAAAACCTTTACAGAGAAGCCTCCAGTATTTAAACCGAGGAAAACTAATTAAGTAATTAATGGATTTGGAGATTGACTACGTTGAGTACGGGCTGCAAACTGCTTTCTCAGTGATAGCAATGTCTTTACTATTACTGGTTGAACCCGGAAATTACAGAACGTATTTCTTTGGTCTTGGCCTCCCATTACTGTTTGGTTATACTGCTTTCATTTCAAATAATGGATTTAACAAGGCCTCTCTTGCTTCAGCAATCGTACTGGTTTATACTCCTATTAATATGTTTATGGCATTTTTAGCAGTAACTGTTTTTCTCTGCAATAATTTTATTTCAGTATTTACTGCTAGTGACAGCTTTCGGGCGCATTACTCATCTACAGCCATACCTTTGATTATGACCGGCCTTTTCATTGGAGCAGGTTTAGCAGGATGGATTTTTCTTAACCCTAGTTTCGAGTCAGAAATGGAGACAACTATAGTAGACTTTGGAACTGAGACTACAATAACAACTATCAAAGCTGCAGGCCTCGGTGAAGAAAATCAGGATGAGGAGATGGAAATCTTTGTTAATTCAACTGTTGCAGCCACTGAATCTTATGTTCTTCAAAATTATGTTGAAAATGCTGCAAATCCTGAGACACAAGTCTTGCAGGACAGCTTTGAAGGAGCCTCAAAAGAAGTAATCCAAGATATGCAGCAGGAACAAAACCAAGAAGAAGTAATGGAACAGCAAGTCAGGCAGATGATGGAGTCAACAGTCCAAGGCAAATTAATGATATTAGCCATACCTATATCAATAATGATTTTATATGCCCTACAACCAGTTTTAGGCCTTCTAACCGCGATATCGGGCAAACTTTTCCGGGCTGCTGAGAAGTATATCTGAACAGATTAAAAACTTGACATTTGTCAATTAGTTATGGGTATTGAGTTTGTTGAAGGCGCAGGGAATGAGAGTTTACCTGAAGATTTCAGGCCTTATGTAAAGGAATGGTTTAACGATAGCTTTGCAGGTTTAAGTCCTCCTCAAAAATATTCTTTTGAGTTAATTAATCGGAAAGAAAATTCTTTGATTTGTGCTCCTACAGGTTCAGGTAAAACTCTTTCAGCGTTCTTATCTGTTCTTGATGATCTATTTGGTAAGGGAGAAGACGGAGAGCTTGAGGACAGGATTTATGCAGTATATGTTTCGCCTTTGCGTGCTTTGAATAATGATATTGAAAGAAATCTTCAAGACCCGTTAGAGGGTATAAGAGAAAAAGCAGAGGAGCTAGATTATGATGTTCCTGAGGTTAGAAGCGCAGTTAGAACCGGGGATACTACTGATGC
>LFCJ01001705.1_pt1 | contig 15545 bp, 18 predicted proteins | sample 643141 | NCBI WGS metagenome assembly LFCJ01 (sample SAMN03766243, study PRJNA286221) | soda lake metagenome | biome: soda lake; feature: Kulunda steppe; material: water; isolation source: sample B1-Br-g2 brine of Lake Bitter-1 | place: Russia: Kulunda steppe | collected 2010-07 | reverse complement strand
GGCGACCGCGTCCGCACAGCGGTCGATCTCCGCGACGACGTCGGCGTACTCGTCGTGGATGCGACGGCGCACGTTGCCGATCGGGTACGACACGGACGTTAGTGGGCACGCAACCTACAACACGGTCCCGGCTCGCCGTCGTCGGTCGAGGGCCACCGATCACTCCCGACCGAACACGCCGATCCGAACGTGCCTGACCCGATCCACCAGCGCCCGCGCCGACTGGCGCCACTGCGACCGACTCGTCGTTTCCAGCTCGCGGCGCACCCGCTCGTTCTCAGCCTCGAGGTCCCGCGTCGTCGCCTCGAGGTCGTCGACCCGGTCCTCGAGCCGGTAGCGCCGGCTCCGCTGGGCTCGCAGGTCGTTTCGCAGGAGGTCGCGTTCGCGCTCGAGTCGTTCGGCGCGGTCGGCCAGTCGGTCGCGGGCCCGTTCTCCGTCGTCGCCGAGTGGCTCACGGGCGTCCGCACGAGCGTCGTCATCCGCAGTGGACCCGGGCTCGAGATACCCCGTCCCGACGGCGTTGACGACCGCACCGCTCAGCAGGATGAGCCCGCCGAAGTACAGCCAGGTGAGTAACAAAAGAATCGCCCCGACGGGACCGGCAGCGTCGGAATCGCTCGCCACGGCGACGTAGACCTGAAAGAGCGACTGCAGAACGGTCCAGCCGACGGCGGCGAGGACGACGCCCGGGACGACCTGACGAACCGAGACGTCGACGTCGGGGAAGAAGTAGTACATGGGCAGGAACGCGAGCGTCAGGACGCCCACGAGCAGTATGGCGTTCAGGACGCCGAGGTAGGGAATCTCCGGGAAGAACGCGAAGACGACACTCGCGGCGCCGGCCGCGAGCAACGCGCCGCCGATGGCGCCGAAGACGATCAGCGCGTCGCGCAGTTGCTCGAGAAACGAGTTCTCGCCGGTCGAGTCGAAGATCTCCGAGAACGCGGTGTCGAGGCCCCGGAAGATCTTCAGCGCTCCCCAGACGAGCACGACGAGGCCGATCAGCGACGAGCCCGCGGTGGCCGGTGACTCCTCGAGTGACTCTTCGACCAGCAGCTGGCCGCTCTCGGGCAGGAAGCCCTCGGTCGCCGCGGTGACGTCGGCGGCGAACTGCTCGTCGCCGACGAGCGTGACGAGAAAGAAGACGAGCACGAGCAGCGGGATCAACGAAATAAACGCCTGGTAGGCGATGCTCGCAGCCATAAACGGCACGTTCTTCTCCTGGATGCCGGCGACGGTCTGCTTGCCAAACGATGCAGCCCGTCGGACGCTCGAGGCCATAGACAGTCCTCCGGGCCGAGACCGATAGCCCCCGGGCTTGCACGGCCCGTGTGCCGGTGGGAGGTGTGGCGTTCGGACGATTCCTCGGGCTCACCGGTCGCGACGGAACGCACGAACCGCATCCCGATCCGGAAGTGCCGACATCGCGCCCGGTTCGGTCGTCGCCAGGGCTGCCACCGCACTCGCCCTCGAGAGCGACTCCTCGAGCGACCTGCCCTCCCGCAACGACGTGATCGCCCCCGCGACGAAGGCGTCGCCGGCACCAGTAGTGTCGACGACGTCGACCGCGTCGGCGTCCGTCTCGGCGGTCATCGGACTCGAGGCCGCCTCGGCGTCGGTCCACGGGGCTCGCTCGTCGGCGACGGCGACGGCACCCTCGCTACCTCGGGTGACGAAGACGGTGTGAGGACCGGCTGCGAGCGTCTCGCGACCGATCTCGAGCGGTGTCGCCCCGTCGAATCCGAGGCCCTCGAGTTCCGCGGCGGTCGCCTTGCAGACGTCGACGTGAGCGAGGGCGTCCCGACAGACCCGTTCGACCGTCGCCGCGTCGGGCCACAGCTCCGGCCTGGCGTTCGGGTCGAACGAAACAGTGCAGTCGGCCGCAGCCGCTCGCTCGAGCAGGTCGAGCGTCGCCCGTCGCGAGGAGCCACTCGCGAGCGTAACGCCGCCGGCGTGGACCCACTCGAGGGCCGCGAGCGTCTCCTCGTCGATTCGGCCAGGCTCGAGGCGCGTATCCGCGGTCCCCCCGCGGTAGAACGTGAACTCGCGGTCGCCCGTCTCGTCGTGAGTGACGAACGCGAGGGACGTCTTCGCGTCCGGGTCGCGCTCGAGGAACCTGTCGGGGAGGCCGCGCTCGTCGAGTACGCCCTCGAGGTAGCGGCCGAAGGCGTCGTCCCCGACGCGCGTCCAGAACAGCGGCGTGTGCTCGAGCTTCGCGAGCGCGACGGCGACGTTGGCCGGCGCACCGCCGGGCCGGCGCTCGAAGCTCGCGACATCCTCGAGCGAGCCCGCACGATCGGAAAGGAAGTCGATCAGCGTCTCGCCGGCGACGAGCACGTCGTGATCCATGATCGCACGTTCACTCGCGATCGAGGTAGGTGTACCTCTGGAGCGTGATCGAATCGGGGTCCGGTCGGCGCCGTCGCTCGAGCGTCGAGAGGCGAGAGAGTGAGAACGTCGACCGCCAGACGAACGAGAGAACCGTCTCGAGACGTGCCGTGATCAGAGTACGATGCTCTTCTTGCGCATCATCTCGTGGATCGAGGCGTCGAGGCCCTCGCGGCCGATCCCCGAGTCTTTGTTCCCGCCGAAGGGGACGTCGCCGAGGCCGTGGCTCGGCGCGCCGTTGATGCGGACGGCGCCGGCGTCGACGAGTTCTGCGACCCGCATCGCGCGCTTGTAGTCGTTCGTGAAGACGGCGGCGTCGAGCGCCAGGTCGGAGCCGTTCGCGATCTCGATCGCCTCGTCCTCGTCCTCGAAGGTGGTGACGACGGCGATGGGACCAAACTGCTCTTCGTCGACGATACGGGCGTCGTGGGGAACGTTCGCGAGCAGCGTCGGCTCGAAGAACTGGTCGGCGAGTTCGTCCGGGACGCCGTCGGGGGCGCGTCGCTCGCCGCCGCGGACGAGGTCGGCTCCCTTCTCGACGGCGTCGTCAACGAGTTCCTGGACCCACTCGGCCTGGTCGTCGCTGATGAGCGGGCCGACGGTCGTGTCCGCAGCGAAGAGGTCGCCCGGCTGCCAGGCGTCCATCTGTTCCTCGAGCAGCACGACGAGCTCGTCGTGGACCGACTCGTGGGCGAGCACGCGGGAGACGGCCGAACAGCGCTGGCCGGCGTACTTGAACGAGCCCTTGGCGCAGTCGCCCGCGACGTCGGCGAGGTCAGCGTCATCGAAGACGATCGCCGGAGCGTTCCCGCCCAGCTCCATGTGGAGGTTGACCATGCCGCTCTCGCGCGCGACGTGTTTGCCGGCGCCCGAGGAGCCGGTCATCGCGATCGCGTTGACGCGGTCGTCGCCCGCGAGCACGTCGCCGATCTCGCTCGCCTGACCGGGAACGAAGTTGAACCCGCCGTCGGGGATGCCGCCGACCTCGCTGATCACGTCGGCGAGGATCGCCGCCGAGAGCGGCGTCTTGCTCGCGGGTTTCAACAGGACGCTGTTGCCCGCGGCGAGTGCAGGGGCAACCTGTAATGCCGTCGTCGCCAGTGGGTAGTTGTACGGCGTGATACAGAGCACCGCACCGATCGGTTCGTGTTTCACGATCGCCTGCCACCCCTCGTGGCCCGCAGTCGAGCCTTCGCGGTACTCGCCTTTGCTGACGATGTTGCGTGCCTCCTCGGCGGCGCGGTCGAACCGTTCGGCCGCCTGCTCGACTTCACCGCGGGCCGACGAGATCGGTTTGCCCGCCTCGCGGACGATGACCTCCGCGAGTTCCTCCTCGCGCTCGCGCAGGCTCTCGGCGATCGACTCACACCACCTCGCCCGTTCGACGACCGTCGTCCGGCGAAGGTCGGGTTTGACTTCGTGGGCGGCGTCCAGTGCCTCTCGAGCGTCGGTCGGGCCCGCGGCTGCGACACCAGCGAACGTACCGCCGTCAGCGAGGTCCGTAACCTCGATTACGGTGCCGGTCTCGCGCCACTCGCCGCCGACGAATATCCGCTCTCGCCGCTGTGCGACTCTCGTTGCCATACCCGGTAGTTCGACCTCCACACTAAAAATCTTTACTCACACCTGAAGAAATGGTGTGTCGTGCTGGGGTTCGCCGGTCCCAACGCGCACAGGGGGTCGGCAACAGGCATGGATACGAATATTATTTTCCAATTCAAAAAGGAAAGTTTCCTACTGGAAAACGCTTAAGGGGCTCGCGAGTGTAGTGACGTCGTACGATGAGCACCCAGAAGACCGTCCGTCAGTCCGCAGACGTCGTCGAGGAGAACGAACTCCGTCTCGATCAGGAGAAGGCCGAGCAGATCGTCGACGCGCTGAACACGGAGCTGGCAAACGCGTACGTACTGTACCACCAGCTCAAAAAGCACCACTGGGTCGTCGAGGGTGCCGAGTTCCTCCCGCTGCACGAGTTCCTTGAGGAGGCCTACGAACACGTCGAAGAGGGCGCCGACCACATCGCTGAACGCGCCCAGGCGCTCGGCGGCGTCCCGGTGTCGGGCCCGACCAACCTGGAACGCCGCGCAACCGTCGAGTTCGAGGGCGAGGACGTCTACGACGTCCGGACGATGTTCCAGAACGACCTCGAGATGTACGGTGACATGATCGAGTCGATGCGCGACAGCATCGAACTCGCCGAGAACTTAGGCGACCACGCGACCTCCCAGATTCTCCGCGAGATCCTCGTTCACCTCGAGGAAGACGGTCACCACTTCGAACACTACCTCGAGGACGACACGCTGGTGCTCGAAGAGGCGACGAACTAACGAGCCCACCGACGACGCCCGTTTTTACCGCACGTTCGGCTCGAACGCCAGCGACGACGCCGTCACGCCGTAGGTGAGTGAACCGCCCCCGTCACTGCCGGCTGTAAATGATGCCCGCGAGCACGGCGATCGCCAGCAATCCGAACAGCGGTCGGATCGGATCGACGTACGTTGCCAGCCAGGACGAACTGAAGAGAGCGACCAGAACGGCGTTGCAGTGTGGACAGGCGACGGCGAGAAACCCACCCGCAGCGCCGCCGTAAGCACACGCGTCACCGCCACAGTCCGACTGGATCGACCGCTGGGTCACGTACGCGCCCACGAGAACTGCTGTGACGGCGAGGAACGAATAGTCGAGCGCCGTTCTCGGGACCATCCGCTCGAAGATCGGCGTCGGGAGCAGGCCGGTAACGACGCCGGTGACGAGGACGAATCCGACGGCGGCCAGCGTCCCGTGCAACAACGCGACTCGAGACCGGTCCATATGGTCCCGTTTCGAGCCACTCGAAAATGATCCTGTCGGACCGGACGTACGATCCGCGGCCCCAGATCGACGGGTAGCCGGTTGTCGGCGGCTGGCGGATGGCTTTCTGTGGGGCAGAAAATCCACTGAGTCAAACCGACCGCGACTCGAAAAAGCGAGTGTCAGAGGGCTACGGCTCTAAGTCTACGGTCAGGTCGGTCGCGATCCAGCCGTCGCTGTTGTTTCGTTCGGTAAAGACGACTTTACCGGGGCGGGTCTCGTGGCTGGTCACGATCGCCGCCGGCTCGGGGAGTTCCTCGGATTCGCCGGCGTCCTGCCGTCGGGCGGGCACGTCCATTGGAGGGTATTAGGTGAGCCTAAATCTAAAAAGCTTTTGGTGAGCCTAAGAACTGGAGAACCTCCCCCGTCCGCGGCGTGACGGGCAATCAGTTCGAATACAGGATCGAGCAGCCGGCCGTTCGGATCAGCCGATGGGCCGGCGATAACGGCCCTCGAGGGTCTCGAGACGGGATGGCCGGACGACTCCCCGAGGTCCGCAGTGAGCGCCCCGTGGCCGAGCCGGGATGAACGTTCAAACGCGTCGACGTCGTACCGCCACGCATGAAGTTCGACGTGATCCAGGGCGACATCGCCGAACAGTCCGCCGACGCACTCGTCAACGCCGCCGGGACGAGCCTCGAGATGGGGTCCGGCGTCGCGGGCGCGCTCCGGCGCCGCGGTGGCGACGCGTTGAACGAGGAAGCCGTCGAGAACGGGCCCGTCGACCTCGGGGAGGTTGCGGTCACCGACGCCCACGACCTCGACGCCGAGTACGTCATCCACGCCGCCGCGATGCCCCACTACGGCGACGGTCAGGCGACCGAGGGGAGCATCCGCGACGCAACGCGAAACGCCCTCGAGGCGGCCGACGAACTCGACTGTAAGTCGATCGTCGTCCCCGCGCTCGGCTGTGGCGTCGCCGGCTTCGACACGGACGAGGGAGCCGCGATTATCGGCGAGGAGATCGAGTCCTACGATCCAGCTGTTCTCGAGGAGGTCCGGGTCATCGCCTATAGCGACGAGGAGTACGACGCGATCCGCGCCGCAACCGGGAAAGTAGCGGACTCGGAGTAGCCGGACGGGCGCGGCGCCGATCGGTAACCGTCCTCGGAACGTCGCTCGCCTCGTCCGATCACACGGCCAGGTTTTTCCATCGAGGCCCTGGCCCGTCGGTCCGACCTCGCGTGACAGCCAGAGAGCTTGGAGCCTATAGTAACAACTGCAACGATTTACACACTGATCGCCGAACCGTCTGGCGATCAGGTGTGCACTGACTTGCAGTGGCTACTATAGTGGTCCGTTCCGATCCGTTAGGATAGCGACAGGCCGCGAATCTCGACCGACGCCCCCTCCTCGACGCGCCCGATGAGCTGTCCGTCAGTCGCGTCGACGAGGTCGGCCGCGCGGTCCTCGGGGAGCGCCACGACGAAGCCGGTGCCCATGTTGAACGTCCGGTGCATCTCCTCGTCGGTGACGTTACCCTCCGCCTGGACGAACTCGAAGATCGGCTGGGCCGGCAGCGGATCGTCGATCACGTACTTCCGGTCGCCCATCCGCAGGAGGTTCGTCCAGCCGCCGCCTGTGACGTGGGCCGCCGCCCGGACGCCGTGGTCGCGCATCGGCTCGAGCAGGGCCGTGTAGATCCGCGTCGGCCGCAGGAGTTCTTCGCCGATCGTCCGCGACTCGTCGACCGGGAACGGGTCGGTGTACTCGTGGTCGCGCGTGACGGCCTCGCGGGCAAGCGTCAACCCGTTCGAGTGGATGCCACTGGACGGGAAGCCGACGAGGACGTCGCCGACCTGGGCCTCGCCCTCGAGGATCTCGTCTTTCTTCGCGAGGCCGGCACACGTGCCGGCGAGGTCGAAGCCGTCGATCACGTCGGGCATGACGGCCGTCTCGCCGCCCAGCAGGGTCATACCGGACTCCTCGAGTCCCACAGCGAGGCCCTCACCGATCTCGTTGGTGAGTTGCTCGTCGGGGTCGTCGATCGCGAGATAGTCGACGAACGCGACGGGTTCGACGCCCGCGGCGACGAGGTCGTTGACGTTCATCGCGATGCAGTCGATACCGATCGTCGAGAAGTCCTCGATAGCTTCGGCGACGAGGAGTTTCGTCCCGACGCCGTCGGTCGCCAGCGCCAGGTAACGGTCGCCGATGTCGAGCAAGCCGGCGTACTCGGTCGTCAGGTCGCTGCCGAACGCCTCGAGTAGCGCCGCCGTGGCGTCCTCGCTGGCCTCGATGTCGACGCCGGTGTCGGCGTAGGTGAGCCGGTCGTCGCTCCCGTCCTCAGCGTGGTCGGTCATGTGCGAGAGAGTGCGTGGGGCGAGCAAAAGGTCACCGGTCCCGAACGATGGGACCTGCGGGCCGGCCCGTTACCAGAAGCCAAAGAGGAGGAAAAAGCCGACCAGCAGGACGACACTCAGTCCGAAGACCCCGGCAAAGGCGAGTTTGTTCCACTCGAGGACCGTCTTCCCGTCGAGGGGTCCGAAGGGAATCATGTTGAACGCGGCGAGAAAGAGGTTGATCAGGACCCCCATGTGGCCGATCAAGCCGATGAGGCCGGGGAAGATCATCAGCGGGAAGAACAGGACCGCAAGCAGGAGGTTCGTGACCGGACCCGCAAGCGCGATGTGGCCGTTCTGGCGGACCGTGATGCGGCCGCGGTGGTAGACGGCCCCCGGCGCGGCGAAGAGAAAGCCGATGAGGGCGCTCATCACGGCGAGAAAGAGCATCTGGTAGTCCGCGCGGAACTCGGCGAGCTGGCCGTACTCGATCGCGACGACCTTGTGGGCGAGTTCGTGCAGGAGGAACGCGACGCCGACGGTGACGAAGCTCAGTCCGATCATCGTCACGAACCAGCCGACGCCGACGTCGGCCCGGTGGATCGGCGCGAGCAACAGCGCGAACGCGACGCTCAGGACGATCCAGGCGACCGCGAGGTCGAACAGCTCCTTGTCGCTGAATGAGAGGTCGGGGTCCGACCGACGGGTGCGAACGCTCACGTCAGCACCCCTCGAATGAGCTCGAGGCTGTTCTCGGCGCCCGCGATGAGTTCGCCCATGAGGGCGTCGACGCCGCCGATCTCGGGGGCGAGCCACGGCAGGACGACGAGCGGAAACAGCAGCGTCGCGATCAGGCTTCCGATGTTCGTCAGCGCGACGATCATGATGAGCCGGAACAGCGGCACGTCGAACATCTCGGCGAGCGCCTCGTCGATCGGTCGCTCGGTGTCACCGACGATGTCGTTGAGCCGGCCGATATCGCCGACGTTGACCGGGCGGTGGCGAAGTTCGAAGTAGCCAGTGAACCAGCCGGGGGCGAGCATCGGGTTGATGCTCGTGAGCCACGCCACGAGGCCACCAACGCCCGCGCTCGTCCAGCGGGCCCCGGCCAGTCTCGCGAGCGTGAACGCGAAAATTCCGTTGAACAGGAACCACGCCAGAAACAGCTGCAAGAGGAAGGTGTTCTGGACGCCTGCCATGAGCAACAGGAAGAAAAAGCCGAAGAAGCCGAGCATGACGAGGTAGCCGAAGAGCTTCAGCGGCGAGAACCGTCGACTCTTCGCCGTCGTCGAGATCGACTCCATCGAGGGGAGGTCGGCGGGGGTCTCGAGGTAGCGTTCGATACCGGCTTTGTGGCCGGCGCCGACGACGGCCAGGACGTCGTAGCCCTGTTCACGCAGCTGGTGGAGGTTGTGTGCGATGTAGGCGTCGCGTTCGTCGATCAGGGCGTTGGCGCCACGGGGACTGAACTGGCGAAACTCCTCCATCATCGCGGCGACGACGTCGCCGTCGGTCATCTCCTCGATGTCGATCTCGTCGATCTCCTCGACGTCGCCGCCGAGTCGCTCGAGGAGGAGGCCGAGCGCGGCCCCGAGTGCGACGCCGACGCCGAGTCCGGCCAGGCCGCCGACGCCGGCGCGAATGGAGTAGACGCCGGCGCTCTCGAATCGGGCCGCGGAGAACGGACCGACGAACGTCTCGGTCGCCACGAGGGCCAGACAGGCGGCGATACCGATCCCGGCACCGGCGAGCAGTCGCACGGAGAACCCGGACGCGAGCCCGCCCGTGTACTGTTCGGCCGACTCGAGGGAGGGCAAAAAGAGGGCGCCGACGAGGACGCCGACGAGCGCGCCGAGGCCGACGGCACCCACGAACTGGAACGTCGTCGGATCGCTTACGCCGAGGAGGGTGAGTTCGCCGAACCCGAGCAGCGGGGAGAGGACGACGGCAAAGAGGAGCCCGACGAAGATACCGAGCGCCGCGCCGAGTCCGAGACCGATCGTTCGCGGGTCGGTGACACCCAGGGCGAGCCCGCCGACCATCTTCAGTTTCTCGACGATCGATAACCGTCGCCAGAAGCGCTGGATCGTGACCTGAATGTCACGGTCGACTAACGCGACGCCGCTGCCGTTGCGCTCGGCGGCCTCGATCGCAGCGCGCATGTCCGCGCCGGGTTCGATGTCGAACCGCTCGCCCAGGCGGGACTGGACGTACGAGAGCATCCAGTAGGCGAGAAACTGAAAGACGGTGTTCCCGGAGAGGAGATCTTTCGCCTCGATGTCGTCGGGGGTCCCCCCTTGCATCTGGCGGAACCGACCCTCGTCGAGTTCGACCGCGACGACGTCTGGCCGCTCGCGATCGACGGTCTCGTGAACCTCGTCGACGCTGGTCTGCGAGACGTGTGCCGTCCCGAGGACCTGTACCGAGCCCCGATCGTCGGTCGGCGGGCTCGGGGGTTCCGGCACGTCGGCGTCGCCTGCATCGCTCATTAGCGGTTCAACTCGGCCACGACTTTTACCAGTATCGAACTCGAGAGTCGGTGCCAGAGACGGGAACACTCTTTCCCCTCGTCGAACAACGTCGGCCGATGACGGATCTCATGGAGACGCTCGTCGAGAACCGCGAGATGGTCCAGCCGAACCACGCGAACATGCTCGACACCGCCCACGGCGGCAACGTGATGAAGTGGATGGACGAGGTTGGCGCTATGTCCGCCATGCGGTTCTCGGGCGAGACGTGCATTACCGCCCGCGTCGATCGAATGAACTTCGAGCGGCCGATATCGGTCGGCGACACGGCTTACATCACCGCCTACGTATACGACGCCGGCACCTCGAGCGTGCGGGTTCGGATCATCACCGAGCGCGAGGATCTGCGGACTCGAGAACGCGAGAAGACGACCGAGTCGTTTTTCGTCTACGTGGCGATCGACGACGACGGCGTGCCGACGACGGTGCCGGAGCTAACCGTCAGTACCGAGGACGGGGACCGACTGCGGGCGGAAGCCCTCGAGCGTGAGCGATCCGACCGCTAACCGGTCTGGTTCGCTCGAGCGTGGTCGATCCCCGACAGAAGACGGTTTTCGGCCCGTGAGCCAGCTAAAATCAGTGTCGGCCGAGATCGACGTCGGCCCGCCGTCGCGTTACTCCTCCCGGTTGCGAACCCGCTCGAGGGCCGAACTGGCCGTCCACGTGGTCTCCGCGACGATGGCACCGACAAGCCCACCGATGGCGCCGCCGGTGCTCGCGGCGTTGCGGCTGACCAGCCCGCCGACTGCGGCGCCGACTGCGGCACCCATCGCGGCGTAGCGGGCGCGTCGGAGGACCTTCGTGATACGGTCTCGCGTTCGCTGAATCTCGTCCCTGTTGAATGTCTCTGGCATGAGTCACTCTTCGTGACAACTGCGGATAAAGATACGCGTCGCGTCAGGTGTGGCGTGACGCCGTTGATGGGGCCGCCCGGTCAGAGCAGCCGGTCGACCTCGGCCAACGACTCGAGGACGTAGTTGGGCTCGATCGACGACGCCGCGAGCGTCTCGCGATCCGTCACGCCGGTGAGCACGAGCGCCGTCTCCATTCCGGCCCGGTTGCCAAGCGCGATGTCGGTATTGAGACGGTCGCCGACGACGAGCGTGCGAGCGGGGTCGGTCGCGAGCCGTTCGATCGCCGCGTCGGCCGCGACCGTCGACGGTTTGCCCAGGATCGCGTCCGGCTCCCGGCCGGCGACGGCCTCCATCGCCGCGAGTATCGCCCCCGTTCCGGGCATGAGCCCGTCGTCGACCGGGATCGTCGTATCGGGATCGGTCCCGTAGAACGGGACGTCGTCCTCGAGCGCCCGCAGCGATTCCCAGAGCGTCCCGTAGGAGAAGTCGGTCGTGTACGACCCGAGGACGACGTCGGCGGCGTCGGGCTCGGTGGTGAGGTCGACGCCGGCAGCCTCGAGGATCCCCTCGAGGCGCTTGCCGCCGACGAGGTAGACCCGTTCGTCGGGGTGGGTCGTCCGAAGGTAGGACGTCGAGACCGACGCCGAGGTGAGAACCGTGCTGGGGTCGACGTCGACGCCGTGGGGCGCGAGCTTCTCGCGGTAGTAGTCGCCGCTTCGGGTCGGATTGTTCGAGAAGAGCAATCGGTCGCAGCCGGCTCGCTCGAGGGCGTCGATCCCCGCTGGCGCGCCGGCGAGTAACTCCTCGCCGCGAACGATGGTCCCGTCGACGTCGAGGATCGCCGCCTCGTACTCGCTCATTGTTAGCCGGTTGGGTCGCGGTCCGGTTGAGTGTTCGGTTCGCGACGTGTCGGGTCCGGCCGTCGCCGTCGTCACTCAGCGCGAGCGTTCGAACTCGAGCTCGCTCGTTTCGACGCCGGCCGCCTCGGCGCGCTCGTTCGAGTCGATAAGTTTCTCGAGGCGGCGCTCGAACTCCTCCTCGGAGAGGTCGCCGGCGGCGTACCGGTCTTGGAGTTTCGTCACGGGATCGATCCGCCGTTCGAGGTCGTCGGATTCTGGTGCGCGATCTTCGCGCATCAGAAACCAGAGGACGACCGTCGTCAGGACGAACAGCGCGGTGATGGAGACGGCGTAAATCGGCGGCGCGAGCACCAGGGCTGCGATGATGATGACGTCCGCGAGGACGAACTTGATCGCGAAGACCTCCGTGAAGCTGTACGTACGGCCACCGTCGCTTCCCATACCAGAGCCTACGGCCGGTCCGTGGTTAACTGTGCGGGCGTCGCGAGGGAACGCTTTTGCCGTCGCCGACCAAGCCCCAGGCATGGGACTCGAGGTCGAACCCCCCGAACCGCCGGAACTGGAGTTCGTCGATCCGAACGAGTACGAAGACGCCACCATCGCCGCGGACGACGGTACCGACGTCGACTACCGGCGTGAGGAGCTCCAGGAATTTCTCGAGGAGGGAGCCTGGGAGGAAGCGTTCGCGGAGTGGCTCGAGGACACCGACCTCGAGGAACGCGAGTTCGAGATCGCCCACGACCTCGATCTGTTCGCCGAGTTCGACTTCTTCTGGGACGACTTCGCCGACCGCGTCGGCTATCACGCGCCGGGCATCCCCGAGGACTGGCAGGAACGCGAGTACCACCCGGAGCTCGACACCTGGGGGACCGTCTCGGCGATCAACGCGGAACTGACCGAGTTCGGCCAGCTCGTCTGTGTCCTCCTGAAAGCGGAGTACATCGACTGGGAAGCCCAGTACGAACCGCCAGAAGACCTCCCGGATTTCGACTGAGAACCTGCTGGATCCGGCTGGCGAGCCGGAGAGCGCTCGTGGTACGGGATCGGCTGGGAGGGTGTGCAACTCAGACGTGCGGACGGCCTCGAGCCGGTCAGCCGGCCCATTCGCCGGCGAGGTCGCCCGCGAGGTTTTCTCGCCACTGCTCGTGTTCGCTCTCGCAGTCGTCGTTCTCGCGAATGTGGTCGACGAAGCCCGCACCCGGCGATGCCAGTTCGTCCCCACAGAAGGGGCAGGTGGACGAGTCAGCCCAGGTGGTGTTGACTGCCATGGATACACTGGGCTTCCGGAACGTGCTGTATAAACTCTTCCAGTAAACATATGATACAATACTACGTAATTTAGTTACCCTTATATTCGGCCCGCGGCTGCCAGTACCGCCTGCGCAGCCCCCAGTGTCGCCTGGAATCGACAGGGGACACCGGAGACCACACCGGGGAGAGTGAGACTCGAGCCAGCGGAGAGCGGACACAAACCGACGGCTGCAGGCGTCGATCGGAATATTCTCGTCGCCCGCCCCAACTACGAGGAGACGAAGCCACTATGTCGATACCGAACGCCGTGCGACGCCTCTCCGGGTACGACGTCCTCGTGTTGACCGCGGCGATCTGGTTTCTCGCGAAGTTCCTCCGGTACGCGTTTCCGCCGCTGTTCGGGTCGTTCCAGGAGAGCTACGGCGTCTCGAACGTCGTCCTCGGCGCGGCGTTCTCCGGGTTCATGCTGGTGTATGCGGCCATGCAGTTTCCGTCCGGGGCACTCGCCGACCGCCTCGGCTCGGTGACAGTCATCACGGTGGGTGCGCTCGTCTCCGCGATCGCCGCGCTCGCGCTGATCGTCGACTCGCCGTTTCTCGTCCTGGTCGCGGCGATGCTCGTGATGGGGGCGGGAACGGGCGCACACAAGACCGTCGCGGTCCGGTTGCTCTCTCGAGCCTATCCGACCCGAACCGGCCGTGCGCTCGGGATCCTCGATACGGTCGGTACGTTCGGCGGGGTGGTCGCCCCGGCGGCCGTCGTCGCGGTCGCCAGCGTCCCGTTCGTCCTGGGTGCGTCGTGGCGAGCGATCTTTCTCGTGGCCGGGATCCTCGGAGTCGCGTTAGCCGCGGCGTTCTGGCACCGGGTACCGAAACGCGTCCCCGACGAGGCGTCGACGGGAGCGGTGTCGACGGATCGAATCCGTGCTGATGGACTCGGCCGGTACGCGTCGCTGTTTCGGGACTGGCGCTTCGCGACGTTCGCGCTGGTGACGATCCTCTTTTCGTTCACGTACAACGGTCTGGTCGCGTTCGCGCCGCTGTACCTGACCGACGCGGCCGGGCTGACGGAGGCGGCTGCCGGCGTCATCTACAGCGCACTGTTCCTCGCGAGCCTCGTCCAGCTAGCGACCGGCGACCTCAGCGACCGCGTTGGCCGGCTTCCGATCATCGTCGGGACGCTCGCGCTCGCGTCGGTCGCCCTGGTCGCGTTCGTCGCACTGACTGAGTCTGCGGGGCCGATCGTCCTCGGAGCCGCACTCGTCGCAGTCGGGATCGGCTCCCACGGCTTCCGTCCCGTTCGCGGGGCCTACCTGATGTCGGTGATCCCGAACGATCTGGCCGGCGGCGGCCTGGGTGTGGTACGGACGCTACTGATGGGCGCCGGCGCCATCGCCCCCGCGATCGTCGGTGTCTTCTCGGACACGGTCGGGTTCCGGCCGGCGTTCGGACTCCTCGCCGCGTCGATCGGTGCGGCGACCGTACTCGCCGGCGTCCTCCTGCTCACCGAATAAGGGAACCGCTACCGGCCGGTAACTCGGACCGCCGTCGCGACGCCGCAGCGTCGTTCTCGCCTGCTCGATCTGGGCGATTGACGACCGACTGTGTACCGCCATGCAAAGAGTTAACACGAACCAGTGATAACCTCCGAGTATGTCCCTCGCCAACGCTCGTGAGTACGAGTGCGTCCGGTGTGGGTTCCGGGAAGTCGCCGACGACGCACTGCTTAGCACCTGCCGGCGATGCGGGAGCGAGATGCGAAACGTCGAACGCGTTTGCGACTGATTGACGGTTCGGTCTCGTCACGCCGGCCAAGAGCCTCGCGGTCGTGTTGCATCGTTCGTGGCCTGCCGACTTTCTACAGGCGGAGCAGGCCGAGTGACTCGGGGCTTGACCCCGAGGGTGAAGGCCGTAAGCCCCGTTATCCGTACTACTTTCACTTCGGTTGGCTGACTTTCAAGAGCAATCCACTGTAATCATTTTACTGAAGGATGACCGACTCACAGGCTCTCGTCAAGACGCTGGACTTCCAACTCAACATCCAGAGTGACAACGAGAGCCTGTTGTACGACGCTACGCTCGAATCCCGTTCGGTGTACAACGAAACCATCCGTCTCGCCAAGCAAGGCGTTGACTGGGACGTCATTCCCGACCGAGTAGCCGACGACGCCAACCTCGTGAAGAACACGACACAGCGCGTCGTCGCCAAGGCTCTCGGAGCGATGGAGAACTACTACGAGTACGACGACTTCAACCAGCCGAGTCACACCAAAGACGGCGCGTACCCGCTCCGAGCGAACTTCACGGAGGGGTACAACCTGTCGCTCACCGACGACGGTGACGTGGCGTTCCGAATCAGCGCGAAGCCGTACAACCACGTCAAGGGCGTCCTCAAAGGGAGTGACGCTCACCTCGACATTCTCAAGACTGCGCTCACGAGTGACAAGTGGAAGATTGGGACAGCTGAAGCCCTGTTCCACAACGGCAACCCCGAGTTGCACGTCAACGTCACCAACACCGAACAGACCGTTCG
>LFCJ01001703.1_pt1 | contig 15554 bp, 18 predicted proteins | sample 643141 | NCBI WGS metagenome assembly LFCJ01 (sample SAMN03766243, study PRJNA286221) | soda lake metagenome | biome: soda lake; feature: Kulunda steppe; material: water; isolation source: sample B1-Br-g2 brine of Lake Bitter-1 | place: Russia: Kulunda steppe | collected 2010-07 | reverse complement strand
CTGTGTCTGGCTGTACGTGTTTTTGGTGGAGGCACACAGCAGCGCGCGTATGGGCTTCTTTATGCTCCTTGACACCGCTCCGCCCTTTGGCACCGCTCCGCCCTTTGGCACCACCTGGCCCTTTGACACCAACTGGCCCTTTGACCCCGCTCCGCCCTTTGACACCAACTGGCCCTTTGACCCCGCTCCGCCCTTTGACACCACCTGGCCCTTTGGCACCACCTGGCCCTTTGACACCAACTGGCCCTTTGACACCACCGAGCCCTTTGACACCAACTGGCCCTTTGGCATGACCTTGCTGGGACCGGTTGAGCGCCCAGCGATTGGATGTGCAGCGCCTGGCAGGTGTCTGGGTGCACCAAAGTGTGTGCATGACCCTCTTATACACCTGAAGCTCACGATTGTGGGCACAATTATTTGTGCTTACCCCAAAGGAGAATGGCTGAGCGGGTAGAATTGCAGCGCCCCACTCTCGATGCTCTTCAAGCCTGCTGCGGGAGCTTGAGCGTCCAGGGCGTGTGGAGCCAGCACATTTGCCTTATTCAATTGCTGAATGCCTACCCCTCAACCCTGCCCTTCAAAACCTTACCTACAACCCAGGTGCTGCTGCTGGGGTGTGCGGAGCTGTGCTTTGCCGGGCTGCTGCAACAGCAGCGCTGCCACTGCCAGCAGTTGCAAGCAGCGCCTGCAGCGCCAGAGCAGCAGGGCGAATGCTGCATGGTTTGTGCGGCAGCAGCAACAGGGGCTGGAGAGGTCGGAGCCGGTGAATGGCCAGTGCGCGTACTTGGCCAGCTGTGTGACATCAAACTCCCAGAGCAATCCGGTCGGGGGGGCACCTTTGGCACCTTTGGCCCCGACGGCGCTGGCAGCCCTCCCCGTGGCAGCTTGGAGGGCAGCTGCGGTAGCAGCGGCGATGACAGTGCTCGCGACAGCTTTGCGCAGATGCGGATGAGGTGCATGGCACTGGTGGCGGCGCTGGATGCGTTGCGGCCTACATACACGATGGCAGCAGGCGCCCCAGAGCGCACAGCCGTCAGGCGCCGGGTGTTTGCAAGGTGGGCGGCTGCCCTGCGTGTGTGTTTATGGCTGGAGGGGTCTGGGAGCGGGCGCATGGAGTGCGCGCGTAATACAGTCCCATGGTGTGGGTGCATGGAGCGCGTGCGTGATGCAGGCCCATGGTTCAGGCGCATGGAGGGCGTGCGTGATTTAGGCCCATAGTATGGGCGAGCAAGCTCTCCTTGCAGCTCGGAGCTGCCAGGCGCTTCAAGTGGCAGGTGCATGCAATGGCAAGTTGTTGACATGGGCAAGACGAGTGGGTGGCTTGTGTGGCTCACAGCCGACAGGTTTTGCTGTGTAGAAGCAGGCGGGCGGCGGGCGTTGTTTAAAGGCAGTAGCGATCACCAAAAGTTGCTGTCACACAGTTTGATTGATTTAAGGACCTGGTTTCAAAAACATAGCAACCTAATTTTAATCAAGGGGCAAATTGATCTGGGATCCCAAGCCCCTGGTTGCATATAAGGACCTGGCTTTTAAGCAGGGCCTGCACTGTTCTGAAATCAAGGGGATAATTTGACGATTGTGAACCAGCTTAGCTTGTTATTATGAAACATGACCTACGTTGAGGCACATACCCAACCGTTTTGTGAGGCTGCTAGATGCATCGAGGCTGCAGATTTGGAAGCCATGGGCAGCGCAGAAATACCAGCATACGCACGTATACATACCGTCAGCTCATTGCACCATACACACTATGCACCTGCAGCTGCACTTAGGAGCTGCAATGGGCAGCTGCCAGCTCAGAGAGCTGTCAGCATGAAAAAGCTGGCACGCACACACATGCACATACTCACGGCGCATTGCACCGTACGCATATTGCACCTGCAGCTGCGCTGAGGAGCTGCAATGGGCAGCTGCCAGCCCTGAGGGTCTGGAGGCGCTGCTTGCTGTGCTGTATGCCACAGCGCCGCTGGATCTGATACGGCCCAGCAGGCCAGCAGGTGCGTCACTGCACACCTTCGGGTGAGGCCAGCAACTTGGGCTTGCTGGCCCACCAAACGTGCAGGTCTACCCACGACAGTGTCCTCTGAATCCCTGGCAGCATACGGGCTCTGGTCACAAGGCTGCCTGGCCAAACCTTGCTTGGCCACAGAATTGCCACGTGGCTTCCAATGAGGGCAGGGACCAAAAGAAGTGGCCATTGTCGTAGGTCAACCGCTTTCTTGTGCCACTGCCCTACCTCAGATCATGCCTGTGCAAGAGCAGCCAGTATTTTACTCACTCATGAGTCACAGGTCTTGTTGTAGTGCCTTCCTCAGCATCCTTCCTTGACTAGGCACTTCTGTGGTGTGGGTGTGCTGGGCCTGCCCCTCTCCATATCATATGCTTCACCATGCATCATATGCAGCACTGTAGCTCTGTATATGTGGTGGGTGAATCACTCATAGCACGCGCCCTTCACAGTGCGGCGTTGCGCCGGTTGTGCTGGGTGAATCACTCGTAGCACGCGCCCTTCACAGTGCGGCGTTGCGCCGGTTGTGGTGGGTGAATCACTCATAGCACGCGCCCTTCACAGTGCGGCGTTGCGCCGGTTGTGCTGGGCGAATCACTCATAGCACGCGCCCTTCACAGTGCGGCGTTGCGCCGGTTGTGCGGGGTGTGCTGGGCCGGCCCATCCGCGCGTCCTCGCTTCACTGCACGGCACTGTGCTGCGGGTGCGCACAGGAGAGCATGCTGGCACACTGCCGCAACAACCCCAGCCCACTGCGCGAGAGGACGCTGCCAGGCAGGAGGCTGTTGGCTGCATGTCCCAGCTGCTGCAGCAGCTGCCCTGCTTGACCCAGGGCAGCACGAGGAGGGCGCTCAGTGATGCAGGCGTTGCATGCCTGATGCGGCTGTTCTTCCACCCGGCGTGCTTCCACGACCCGTGAGTGGTGTCCAGGAGCTTGGGCTGCGCCTTGCTGCCGTTGGAGCCATGCAGGGGCCCTTGAATGGGCAGGGGGCCCTTGAATGGGCAGGGGGCCCTTGAATGTGCAGGGGGCCCTTGAATGAGCAGGGCCCATTGCCCTTATGTGAGCAGGGGGCCCTTGTGTGAGCAATTTCATCTACCTTGGGTAGCATGCTCATTGCGGCAGGGGTGGGATGAGCTGTGACCTTGGGCACAGTTATTAGGAATTCTTCTGTCAGTGCCTCTGAGACGACTGTGCAACCTCTGTCGGTGCCTCTGAGGTGACTGTGCAACTTCTGTCAGTACCTCCGAGGTGACTGTGCAACCACTCCCTGTCTGCAGGCACGATTCTCGCAACTACAGATCACCTCAGACCCCAGCAAGAAGGCTTTCACACAGTTTTACAATGCATCTAGTTGATGTCTGCCTAGAATTGGTGCTGCTTGCCCCTGCCGTGTTGCTGCTCATGTGCCCCACCCGACAAAAGGCGTATTCCTGCCCAGAGATGGTGCTGCTTGCCCCTGCCGTGTTGCTGCTCATGTGCCCCACCTACAAAAGGTGTATTCCTGCCCAGAGATGGTGCTTCTTGCCCCTGCCGTGTTGCTATTCATGTGCCCCACCCTACAAAAAGCGTATTCCTGCCCCGAGATGGTGCTGCTTGCCCCTGCCGTGTTGCTGTTCATGTGCCCCACCCTACAAAAGGCGTATTCCTGCCCCGAGATGGTGCTGCTTGCCCCTGCAGTGTTGCTGCTCAAGTGCCCCACCCTACAAAAGGTGTATTCCTGCCCAGAGATGGTGCTGCTTGCCCCTGCAGTGTTGCTGCTCATGCGCCCCACCTACAAAAGGCGTATTCCTGCCCAGAGATGGTGCTGCTTGCCCCTGCCGTGTTGCTGCTCATGTGCCTCACCCTACAAAAGGCGTATTCCTGCCCAGAGATGGTGCTGCTTGCCCCTGCCGTGTTGCTGCTCATGTGCCCCACCCTACAAAAGGTGTATTCCTGCCCAGAGATGGTGCTGCTTGCCCCTGCCGTGTTGCTGCTCATGTGCCCCACCTACAAAAGGTGTATTCCTGCCCAGAGATGGTGCTGCTTGCCCCTGCAGTGTTGCTGCTCATGTGCCCCACCCTACAAAAGGCGTATTCCTGCCCAGAGATGGTGCTGCTTGCCCCTGCCGTGTTGCTGCTCATGTGCCTCACCCTGCAAAAGGCGTATTCCTGCCCAGAGCTGGCTTCCCTTGCTCATGCCTCGTTGCTGCAGCTGCCCAGGCAGCCACGCTGGGTCCATTGGCCATACTTGCTACTGCTCCTGTGCATGCAGCAACAATGGGTCTGTTGGACACGCTTGCTGCTGCTCCTGTGCAGGCAGTCCTGTTGCTGCTGCTGTGCATGCCAACTCGCAGCGTGTTTTGCCCACGCAGAAACAGATTCCATTGCTGATGCTGCCAGGAAGTCACCTTGTTTTCCCTCAAGCTCACACCATCTTGCTTGCTCTGGCAATGCTTGGTATGAATCATGTGCAGGCATCTGCGGCGCATTCTGGATGGTCGCTTGATACCGCATGTGTTAGCCCAAGGCGGCGCAAAGATGGCAGTGGGCCTTTCGAGCCACCTGTGCCAGCAGGTAAGGCTGCTACTAGGCTTTGAGTCAAAGCCTTGCAGTGCGTGTGTCAGCTTGTGAGACTGTCTAACACCACCTGTGCCAGCCTTGCAAAGTGCCTGTATTAGCTGTTTGGTATTGCCAGCCTTCATGGAAACCAACCCCCTGTGCCAGCTAGTGAGCACCCTAGTAGTGAGCACCCTTGTTTAGAGTTCAGGGTTAGAGGGTTAGGTTTGGGGTAAGGAGGCTGCATACAAATGATTGGGTTTACCACTCTCATACCTTGCAAGGCCTGTGGATCCTTTTTTCAAACATTAAGTCGGGTGTAAGGGCAGGATGTATGATGACGCATTGAATACAAGGTGCTCACTGCAATAATAGAGGTGCATGCAGAGAGGGAAATGATGATGAGGGTCTTTTTGAAATGGCGGCACAAGCACCGTGGGCTGCAAATAGGCTTGCTGCCACCACATCTGAAACCTTGTTGGGGAATGCCACAATTTGCCCACCTCAGTACATGCACTTGTTAGGTGCTCTCAATGACACTCACACTGTGTTCATTCGCATCGACTGATGGAATGTGCGCACTCACAGCCGTGCCCAAAGGCGGGATCCATCCAAAGTCAGCAAGGTCCACTTGCTGTGCGCCCTCCCTCCTCCTTGTCCAGTCAGACAAACAGCAGCATGCAATTGCCTGGAAAAGGTTTTTGGTCAAATTGCACATGCGCCCCAATGCGCCCCAACAACAGCGCCGCAAGGGTGCCTTTGAGCTGTACACCATCATCTAGCCGTTTTATGCCGTGCAGCGTGGCGTGGCAGGGTCTGTTTTATACAGTGCAGCGTGGCTGGGCAGGATTTGCAGGTGCATAAGTCAGTGGCCAACACCTACCCGCATGTGTGCTTGTGCAGGTCCTGCTGCCGGGATCAGATCTATTGCGGAGCCACCTGTCTCACATCTTGCACTTCCTGGCCTTCTCCATTTTCTCAGAGGAAGCACCCAACAGCGCAGCAGCTGCTGCAGCTGCGCGCGTGGACCTCTCGGTGACGCTGCCTTCAAGGGTTGTGCTGTGTAGCCACCTGGTCAGCATTGCCAAGTGCGTTTGTGTGTGTTTGTGTGACCAAGAGCACGTTAATGTGTGTGCATGTCTCGGCAGGCTGCCTTGGAGGGCTTCACTTTGCAGCCACCTGGTTTGGGTGTCAGATGTGTATGCAAATGTGAAAGCATGTGTGTGTGGCTGCCTTGGAGGGAATCATTTTGCAGCCACCTGGTTTGCATGTGAAACATGTGTAATCCTGAGACCTGGGGTGTGGCTGCCTCCTAAGGGTTTCACTTTGAAGCCTCCTGGCTTGCATGCCAAGCATATGTGTGATAAACACAAGAGAATATGAGAGGCAGCCTCTAGGTCTCGCGCCACCTAGCCTCCTGATTTGCGTCATCAAGTACGTTTATGTGTTTGCGCATGTATAAGAGCATGCGTGACGCTGCCTCAGACGGTTCTGCTGCGCTAAGCATCATATGCTAGGCTTTACAAAAATCATGGCTGTCATATAGCTGAAAGCCACACGCCCTCCAAGCAGCCCTCGCTCTCCTGAAGAGAGGAAGACTGTCTCTTTTTGTTCTAATCCAGCACATTGTATTCCTCAACCCATTCCCTTCATCTGTTTGCAGGAATGGTGCCGATCCAGAATTTACGTCCAGCTTGGTGCTCAGACTCCTGACAGTGGCCGGCGGGGGCCGCACGGCTGATGCCGATGGCGCTCATGGTAAGCTCATCAATTATGAGTCATGATGCAACTTATGGTGCAGAGACCACAGTGAGCTCATGTTGGTCGTGGTGTAGCTCAAGCCGCTGGTGGAGCAGCTTGTGCCATAAGTCATGACAAGCGCGGTGCAGCTCATGGTGCTCGTGGTGCAGCTCTTAGTGAGCTGCTGGAGGATTGTATGGACAAAAATGAAAGGCGCATACACGCATGTACACGCACATGCTGGTTTAAAGTTGCGTGGCACATATATTATCCTCCTGCCAACCACCACAACAACAAAAAAAAATCGCGCTGTGCCAAAGCACAGGATCGCTGCTCTATTCACTCCAGATCAAGGCATGAGATGCCACCCTGGTTGCGCCATGAAGCGCTCCTTTCAACTTGCTTTCTACGTTGCGTTTCTGGACCTGAGAATGTGTTTTTGGGTGTGAAACTCGTGGTGGTGCAGACTACACTTGGTTGCAAGTCCGAGAGTCCGGCCAAAGTAGCACAGGGAATGCTGTCAAGGTTGCTGCGTGGCAGCCCCTGTGCTTGCTGGCAGCCCATGTTCCTTCGGCCATGCACAACCAGGTAATGCTGCATTGTTTGGAACTCCCGGGAACCGCAAGTGCTCAGCCGCTCGCTGCACGTGTTTGTATTGCTGACGTTCCTGTCCTTAACGTATGGAATTAGGCTGACATTGCTGACATGGCTGTCATTCACGTGGAATCAAGCATATTCAAGCATGGCAATGGTGCAATGAGGTGCACTCAAAAGAAGCATGTGCTGTAGTCCCCCTTACTTCTTATTTTGGGAGTGTTTGATCGGGACATGCTCATGAGGGTCATGCCTAAGCGGGGAGCGCCCACATGCATGGTGCAGGTGTTTGAGCAGGCGTGGGCATGCCTGCTTCAGGCCCACCAGCACGGCAACGTGAGGCCCCACTGCCAGCTGTTCCTGGTGGCCCTGTTGTGCCATTTCCCAGCAGGGGTTGAGTCACGCCTACTCCCTGCCCTGTCGGACTTCAGCGCGGCCACCAGCTACCAGGTGCAGCATTGGCGTCTGTGCACCCTGCGCTCTCTGCTGTGGCCTACTGAGCACCCTACTTCTGTGCAACACATGCATGAGCTCTGCAGCATAGCTCATGTATATGAGTGAGGAGCACTCTGTTCCTTGCTGGCCTGCTCTTCTTGCTGTACACTTGCCCGTCCTTTTTGTCTGAAACTGGCAGGCTTGTACGGAATGCACATGTAAAAGGGCTTGAATATGCTCAGTTCAAGAAGGGCCGTCTCTGCTTGCTCCATCAGGTGTCTGTCTCGGTGGTGCTTGTGGCACTCTTCTACGTGCTCCAGTCTGGCGCGTCCTCCCCACACTTTATAAGGATTGTCCAGGTACGTTGTGGATGCACGTATGGGTGCAGATGCATTACCTCGTGCACAAACCATGCGCATGCTCTGGTCTTTGATCCATGGCTCCTTGTGCATTGAAATTCACCTGTCTAGCGCATTCTGATGCTTCAACCCAGATGAGGAATTGAGAAGAACTTGACCGGGGGCCAACCAAGAGGGGAGAGGTTGCATGTTTATGTGCACTGAGCTTCAGCTCGTGCTCAACTTCAGGCATGAAATTCAGAGCTATGGCAGGAGTACCAGTCCAGAACCTATCATGCTATCTCTACCTGACAATCTATTATGTCCATTTGAAGTGCTTCAGCAGCCTTCTGCAGCACGCCCATACGCCCCGCTGGTCTTCACAGGGACCTTAAGCGATGGTGATATGAAGAGTACGCAGAACACAAATTCCTTGCATGCCTTTGGTAAAGCTTAGCAACACAAAACTAAACAGTAAGTTCCAGTTGTAATGCTAGCCCATGCCTTGAAAGAATTTCTCAATCTAAATGTAAAACTTCCCCATCCCCTCATCCCACCCAACAGCCCTCGAAAGCAATGATCTCTCTGTGTCCTTCACGTCCATCATTTTGAAAGGCATCTTCATTCCTTGATCATGCTTGTAGGCCCTCGTTCCATGGTCCCTCCACCATCGCCACGCTGTTCGCGTGCCTGTCCAGGTAGGTTGAAGGGTATGTGTGTCCTTGTCAATCTTCCATCAATCTTGGTCAGGACCTGATTTTTCAGTAAAGATTCCATGGATTCCCATAAATGTCTGCAGGTGCTGCTGCACTGGGTTTTTGAGCGCCATATTGGTGCATTGACAAGGGAGCTTGGGACAGCCAACACAGCTTTACTTGTGGAGGTAGGCCTATGTCCTCATTCACGTAACATTCAGTGATCATCTTGTTGCTGACCTTGTGGTCTTGCCATACAAAACCTTTGCCGTACAATACTTTCTCCATTGTAATAATTTGACGATTGCCGAGTGTTGCCAAACTCTAGGTAGTGCTTGTATCTGTTTGTGAGAAGCAAGCTTAATTTCCATCCCGATTTCAACGCATGTTCTGATCTAGGGCTTCATTTCTGAAAAGGAGGCAACATTTTCTTGGTTAAATGAGACATCCATTCTATTTCCAAGTCTTTCAGTCATGTCTATAAGAAACAGCAGCAACTGCTGCGTGCAACACGCTTGTTGGTAGAAATATTGATGGAATCAATGATAATGTTTGCTGTCGTGCAGATGCAGCGCTTCCTCTCCCAGAACAGTGAGATGGCCCAACTTCGGGAACGGCAGACCCTGCTAGATATAAAAGACTTCAGCCTGGAGTATGAAACCTCACTGGAAGGTGAGTAAATTGATAGACGCCAAGCAGTCAAAATCATGTCCCTCCTCAGGCAAGATAAACACACCGCAAAGGAGCTTGCAAAGGAGGCAAAGTGGACACTTGCTCAGGAGCCCTGATGGAGTGAGGAATGACAAATGACACAGCCTGGCCTTTTAAATGAGCAATGGACCCATGGCCCTGATCGGACGAAGAATGAACAATGCACCCACAACCAATTGCATTCCCTGGTAGCACCCAGCTTATTTGGGACTTGTCCTGGCATTGGGCCTGGTCCATGCTGCAGTGTCTGATCAGGAATGGTGCCTTTCTATTCTGGATTCCTGTCTTGTCCACACCTATTATATGTGCCGCCTAGCACTGGCGCAAGGCAGCACGCCAGGCCTTGCCAGTATCAAGTTCATGCATTGGAAACCATTTTGCCGGAGCCAGCCAGCATTGCACCGGGACTGCCAAGACAAGTCATGCATTTTTAGTGATACATGTTGACAGGAATGTCCCCTTGTCACAATGCAAGGGACGCCTTTCGTCCCTCCTGGAGAAGAGGCATAGCATTCCGGCTCACTGCGTACCCCACAGGCGTGTTTGGTATCAGCCATGCCCAAGCAGACGCAGTTCGTGATGGAGAGACAGACACCACAGGACTAGGTTGGCATGTCCACGTACGTGATCGCCTGCCCATGGACATCCTTTCCCAGGTAGAGCATCCTTAACGTGTCCAGCTAGGACAGGTATACGTACCAGTAGAGCTGGCATGGCATGTACTTGCTTGCAGTGCGGACGGATGTATGACTGGCCGCCCTTGTGCGCGATCGCACAGACAGGCTTTTTTTGCGGCCAGGCCTAGGCTGCTTTTCTGCCGATATCATGATGCCCTTTGGTCTGGCCTGAACCATGATATCCTTTTGTGTGTGGCTTGCACCGTGCTGCCCATTATGAGCAGCAGTCCTTTTGTGTGTGGTTTTTGTACCGTGCTGCCCGATAAGGACAGCTATCAGACGCACGAGGACCCGCAGCCCTGCATGCTCTTTCGCATGCTGATAGATGCATAATCGTTTGATGTGCTTTGTATATGCATGCATATGCAGCTTCCTGGGGCCATCAAGGCTGTGAGCAAGGCAGCAGTGGGGAGTGGTTGTAAGGCCTCGCGACCAACTGACGCACCGGAGAATGATGAGGTGGCATACGAGGAGGGGCAGGCAACAGGTACACATGCAGATTGGACATGCCTAGTAAAGGCATGTACGTGAATACCATCAAATGGGGTACACATTCATCATCCTAAGTGCATGAGGAGATGATGGGTAATTGTTCAAGCAAAATATTGGCATGCGCCTACCCACTGCAATTGTCCATTGATCAAAGGTCTTGTGAGGGGCATATGGATGAGGAAGCCTGTTGGAGCCATATCAAAAATTCCCAAAAGAAGCTCCCCAGTGAGGGAATGCACGTAAAGCATGTGCCATGAGAATAACAGCCATGCAGGAGTTGCGCTGCCGTAATATGTGCCATAGAAGGACACATGAAGGTCAAGACTTGACTGTGTGAAACACAGGCAAATAGCAATGCAAACAATGCAGGAAATTGGTGAGGCCACCACAGTGTGCCATTTAACTGCCCTTAATGAAAGAAGGCGGCGGCGGAGGCCGCTGCTGCTGCTGCTGCTGCTGCCTCAACAGGAAGGCTCGTGCATGGCGGTCTGTCCTAGTGGGAAATTCATCCTGTGAGCGCATTCCGAAATTGGATGGGAAGCTCCTCAAGGCTTACCTTCCGGCAGCGCCCCTTCCAAAAAGGCACCAGCTTGATGTGTGCGTGTGCGTGCAGGCCCCTCCTTCCAACAATTTCGCCCCCAGATGGTTCAGACGTCATCCTTGACTGCCGCATCGCCCCTCACTGCTGAGCTGCCATTGCCCCATGATGGAGTGTGTGAGGGTCTTGAACAAATGGTCCAGGAACGAAAGGTGAGGGCTTGCGTGGTCACTTTCATTTGCATGTGCCGATATGCAGGTTCCTGGGGCAATGGTGACCTGTTTCATGCTTTGTTTTGTGCACTTCATGCACTTAATGATGTACCTGCACGTGGGCTAGGTCTAAGTGTGTACCTGCACATGGGCTAGGTCTAAGTGTGTTCCTGCACGTGGGCTAGGTCTAAGTGTGCTCCTGCACGTGGAAAGGTCTGAGTGTGTTCCTGCATGTGGGCTAGGTCTGAGTGTGTGCCTGCACGCAGGCTATGTCTAAGTGTGTTCCTCTAACACGAGGAAGGCTGACCAGAGCAAGGAGATGCAGGAAGGCTAGGAGGTGCAGGGAGGAGCAGGAAGGTGCAGAAAGGCTGCAGAGCAGGGAGGTGCATATGGTGTGTACTGTGCACATTGCTGGCGGACACCGACGAGGAGCCCTAACACCCACGAGGAGCCTGTCTGCACTCCTGAGCTGCTGAGTTCTGAGCTGCCAAGCACTGCTGGCGGATGAGAAGATGAGGCCGTCCATCTGCTCATAGATGCTGCGAGGGCTGCTGGTCACAGGCTCCTGCCAGAAGGCAAGGACCTGTTACTGTGCCCATTGATCTGTGCTGTGCAGGCGCGGCAAGGCCTTGTCGTTGTGGCCTCCCTGTTGGACAACGTGCCTAACCAGGCAGGTCTGTGCAGGTGCGTCCAGCGCTGGGCATCGTCATGTGTTTGCTTGTTTGGGCAATTGTTGTGTGTTCGCTGATTTAGGCGATTGTAGTGGGTTTGCTGGTTAGGGTAATTGTTGCGTGTTTGCTAGTTTCTTGCGCCTCCAGAGCAGGATGGCCATTGCAGTTTTGGTTTCACTGACTTTAGTATCCGTACTTCGGATGAGGTGACACAATGCGCAGTGCCTGAAAATGTACATGTGGCGCAGGTCAAGTGCTGTGCTTGTGTAGAATTTCCCTCAGAGCACTGTGGGATTGGGTCACCGTGCAGTAAGCCATGCTGGAGGTGTTGCAAGCAGTGCAGGGCAAGTGCTGTGCGTTAAGAACCCATTAAAAGTCTTCTTCACATTAGCACATACCTTTATAGTTGCTCAAGCTCTTGCAGACATCTGGCAGGAACTATCTCATGGTTGTGAGGCTAACACACACACACTTTTACTGGATCAAGAATGCTCATGGAAGGAAGCTTTTTTGGATTTTCCACGCAGAACGTGCGAATCATTGTCAGTTGAAGCACTAGTTCTTCCCAGTCGTGCAGTTGTTTCCACAGACGCCTTCAAGAAGCAGGTAGGTAGGGCCTACAAGCTGCCCACATTTTTTGCAATGTCTGTCCCTATTGTAGGTTAAGGGGATGTAGCACACGGACAACGTCTGGAATGCCTTTGTGAAGCAGGGTAGGCATCCTTTGAAAAGATCATTTTTGCATCTTAATGGCATCTTTGGGAGAGACAATGGCAGAGACAAGAGTGGGCAGCATTCCTTAACAGATGCCCTCATTGATCCTTGTGCAACGCTGTGAGCTGTTCGCTTCTGCTCGAGCATGGGCAGGTGCCTTGCTCTGATCTGAGACATTTCTTTATGGAAAAAGCCCAAGGATAAGCCAGGCCGTCCTGCCATGTCATCTTAAAAGACAATTGAACTTTTTGGGCAGCCCCTCACAGCTTTCAGGGAGTCCACTCCTCTGGCACGAGTGCGTGCTTTGCCTGCCTGCTCCTGCATCACTAAGCTGCAGGCGACAACCTCACTGTCTCAGTGTCTGTTTCCCTTGGCTTTTGCTTGCGTGCATGCAGTCAGTGACTTCTGAGAGGTGGCTACGGATCCTGGAAGTGAGCCCCAGAGACGTGGCCATGTTCTTGCTCGAGCGCAAGGCGTGTGGCTACACCATCATTGGTGTGTGGAAGGGGGGGGCAGGAGTTACTGACTAGCCAAACAGACACAAGAGGCCTTGCGATAACTGCACCCTGGTGCGCCTAAGCATGCCTCCTACTGGGCCGCCTTGCACACCCTCTTGCGTGGTGACATCCTCAAAATGCCCACCACGGTCCTAACTTCTTAGCCCTGACTGCTGGGCAAGTTCCGCACGTTCCTCCCTTGCCTTCCTGTCTCTGCTGCTCTCAGGTGTTGAGCAAGCCACCAACAGCATAGCCTTGCAGGACTACAGCTTCCCGCGCAAAGCCATCCTTCTACTAGGCAATGAGCAGTCAGGTAACAAGACACATGCAGCCCCATGTGTCATACAATGTCCTTCGCTCAGTCACCACACGTGGTTAATACGGTGCAAATTTAGGCACCGCACGTGGTTAATACGATGCAAACTCCGGCACCGCACGTGGTTTACATGGTGCAAACTCAGGTACCTAATAGCTTGGTACCCGAGGTTTGTGATACTAGATATTAATGGTGCAGTGTCCTCTGCGCAGTCCCTGTACGTGCTCGGTGCAGAATCAGGCACCTCACAAGGTTTGAATGGTGCAAAGACAGTACCCTCATGGTTTGGTACTTGTGATTTATGATACCTGGCATTTATGGTGCAGTGTCCTCTGCGCAGTCACCGCACATGGCTTATATGGTGCAAAGACAGGTACCTCATGGTTTGGTACCTGAGGTTTATGGAACCTGAGATAAATGATGCAGTGTCCTCTGTGCAGTCACCGCACATAGCTTATGGTGCAAAGACAGGTGCCTCGTGGTTTGGTGTTTGGAAGAGCCGGCTTGAAACCAAACCCGTTCCCTTGTTTACAACCCTTGTCCCATCCACAGGTATTCCAGCCCCCCTTCTGCACCTTTTGGATGCGTGCGTTGAAATCCCAACCTTGGGTGGGTGCATGCTTTGCACAAGCCAGCTCTTCTGCCGCCTGTCTCAAGTGCAACGGTGCCTTACAAAGGTCTTGCGTAATACCTGAGGACCCAGACAGAAATTCAGGATTGTCATCCAAGCCTGTAATGTACTAAACTACAGGCCAATACAGGACTTGAGCTTAAAATATGCCTCAGTTTATGTTTACAGGGCCGTTTATCTTGTTCCATTCTCCATGGAACATGCACAGCTAATGCTCCTTTTTGTCTTATTTCCTTGCATGGCCCACCAGTCACTGCTTGCCGTGACACACCTCCTTGGCTGCATTACTTGCTATGCCAGGTGTCACAAGGAGCATGAACGCTCACGTGTGCGGCGCTCTCGTCCTCTGGCAGTACACACAGCAGTGGCTCCGTTAAGCTATATTGTCTCCAGCTACTGCCATGGTTGAATTGTTTTAGAAGTGTCATATGAACTGTTTGCATACATGTCCTGCTGAGGGCATGACTGTGCTGCTTGCCTGTCCTGAGAGCTTCCTTGAAGGTCTGTCTTTCACATAGATGGTGCAACGTGCTTGTTGAGAAAAGAAAATATCTTTCACCAATAAAAACGCTCACCCACATTGAATTTCATGAATGCTGCGAGCGCTAAATGAGAGGCTCTTTCAGTTTGGTGGCTACCCATAGCTGTATGCATCAATGGGAAAGGGTCAGTGGTTGTGGATGCTGGTGACCTACCAAAGCACAGGGGAAATTGGGCAAATTTGGGGTCTTAGGCGACCTGCCCAGAGGTTGAAGACCAGATAGGCTTCAGCTATTGAAGCAATGGAATCCTTACCTCACCTCCCTGAATTAGCCTGAGACTTTAACACGCAGGTACAGGGTAACATAAAATCATCTGTGTATACAGATGTTTGAGTTTTTTATTCTCAACATCCCCTCCCGTCTCTCTCACAACAGAGGCATGTAAGTACAGTTTTAATGTTATAACCAAAGAAGGCACACACCTTCTTCAAATTAAAGTTTATGGTTTTGCTGCAACCGCAGCCACTGGAAGTGTACAGGTCCTTTTGCGCTCTTCATGCTGCACAGCTGTCCCTGCTGCAGCACACTGTGCCGTGAACTGCACAAGTTAGTGTGGCCTAGAATGGCTGTACTGTTAGGCCGCTCTGGCACCATTCCAGGCCGCTTGCCTGGTGAGGAGCTGCTGCAAGCAAGATGCAGCTCAGTGTAGCTGACGTTTGCACACAGAAATTCTGATCAAACAGCACACAGGTGACCGTGTGGCATTTGATCAAGAGAGGGTTTGTGCAGCTGTCAATGTCCAAACAGACAAGCAAGCAAGAGTTGCCCTGTGCAGCTGCCGTTCGGAGTTGGCACAGCAAGAAGTATCTAAAAAGGATACCAAGATTCCTTCAGCTCCCTCCGCTGCTGGATGGTTACCAGGACACAGTTGTACACCTGAATGACGCGTAAAACCCTGAAATAAAGTACCAAATAAAACGTTAACCCACAAGCATGGTCATGTCAAATGCTCAGAGACACAGTTCGTCTAGCTGGTTGATGCTCTATGCCCTGTCGATTGAGTTGGCCTGGCCTAAAGGAAAACTTTCTCATGACTGCCGGAGTTTGGCACAGATTGCAATACATACCTCTTGCGTAATGGTGTCACGCCATATTGTGTCTTTGCCGAATTGGTGTCTGAGACTGTGTGTTTGAGATCAGACAGTTGTTAGTTGGAGATACTTTACTGAGCCCTGAGTATTGGAGGGCCAGTTATTGAGAATTCCTAT
>LFCJ01001702.1_pt1 | contig 15555 bp, 15 predicted proteins | sample 643141 | NCBI WGS metagenome assembly LFCJ01 (sample SAMN03766243, study PRJNA286221) | soda lake metagenome | biome: soda lake; feature: Kulunda steppe; material: water; isolation source: sample B1-Br-g2 brine of Lake Bitter-1 | place: Russia: Kulunda steppe | collected 2010-07 | reverse complement strand
GCTCTTCAAAATATTCTATATAATCCAGTATATAACTTCCGATCTGGTTGTAGCAGAAGTCTGCGTACTCTTCCAGCATTGGTTAACTCTCGATTTCAACCTGGTTGTTAACGGAGTTTGAATCTTTTCCTATATCTTCAAGTACAGACTGTGGGTCTGAATAATAACGCGCGATTAAGTCTCCTACATCTCTATAATGTTTTATCTGTTCTTCTTGCATCCATTTTAGAATATGTTGACGGTTCTCTAACTCTTTAAGCATAGCTTTTCTATCTCCGCCAGTCTCATGAACTATGTCTTTCAAGATAAGTGACTTTCTAACAGTATCATAGGTATCGGTCTCAGGATCCCATTCAAATACTTTGTTAGCATCTAATCCTTGGCGTTTGTCATACTCTTCTATTTCATATATTCCTGTGATCCTTCTAACATACTTGTTGCCTCTTCGTATTCTCTTGATAAGCATTATAGCATCTAAGGTCTCGATAAGGCTTGGAGACAGATTGATAGGGTTGGTGGTAAGTCTGTCCATAAGCATGTTCAGGGAGTCTGCGTGGATTGTAGACAGACCTGTGTGTCCTGTTGCCATCTGCTGGAACAGGATGTATGCTTCCTCTCCTCTGACCTCTCCGACGATAATATATTCCGGTCTCTGACGCAAGGATTCTTTCAAGAGATCGTCCATTGACACTTCACCTCCGTCTTCTACGCTTGAACCGAATCCGCTTCTAGCAACTTCAGGTACCCAGTGGTCGTGAGGTAGACGGAGCTCAGGAGTATCTTCGATAGATACGATTTTCTTTTCAGGTCGGATGAAAAGCGACAGAGAGTTTAGCTGAGATGTTTTACCTGCACCGGTAGTTCCACATACAAGTACCGATTTCTCGTGTTCGATAAGCGTCCATAGGTAGCTCAACATTTGAGCGTTCTCTGTCTCGAAGTCCATCATATGGATAGGTGTTAAAGGATCTTCTGTGAAACGTCGGATTGTAAAGTTTGAACCTTTTCTAGCAATATCTGTAGCTAGTGTTGCCTGTATTCTTGAACCGTCTGGTAGTGAACCGTCTAGTAAAGGCTGAGAAACGCTTATCGACCGTCCGCATCTTTGCGCTAGCTTCATAACGAAGCTGTCTAATTCCTCGGGATCTTCCCACATCACATTTGTTTTTATTGAACCGAATTTAGGGTTTCTGTGATATGCGTAAACCGGTATGTCTGTACCGTCGCATGAAATATCTTCAATCTCTGTATCGTTCATTAAAGGCTGCAGTCTTCCTAGTCCTGCGAAATCTCTTTTTGAATAGTATCTTATAACTTCTCTCTGTTTGTTTGAGAGAGAAATATTGTATTTGTCGACGATAGTATCAATTTTTTCTTCTAAGTACTTTTCGGCTTCTTCAGTCTCCAGATCTGTGAAATCTATGTCGAAGCTTCTTTCTAGTATATCATGTATCTTTTCAAGAATTCTTTCTGTGTCGGGAGTTAAGTCGGGTTCTACTACTCGGTAGATTAGTTCTCCTTGCTCCTCATCCCATGTGATATGTGCCCATGCGTACACAACATCTCCTTTTTCAGGATTTTCCGGTACCAAGGGGTAGCTGATATCTACATCGGAAAGACTTTGGTTGCCTTGATTTTCATTTTGTTCAACCATCTCGGGCTCAAACTTTCCTGGTGTAGGTACTTCTATACCGCCGTTATCTCTTACAACTTCTTCTTCCTCTTCATTATCTTCGTATAGCTCAGGGTGTTTTACTCTTCTTAGTTTCTCTGTTAGCTGTAAGAATTTGAATGACATTACTCGGCACCTATTATAAATTGGTTATCTCTTTTGTAAACTTTAACCTCTCCGCCTTGGACGGAGCCTTCGAAATCGAAGTTTTCGAGACTGTTGAGCCTATACTCTCGTCTTTGACCCTCCATTAAGATGTTTACTCCTTCGTCGAAGGTGACGGTATAATCGCTACCTCCAAGGTCTTCAGGGAGTTCTAAAGACTTTTCTGCTCTATCAGCACCTCTTAAATGTAGAAGAGTGTCTGTGAGCTCAGTAACTATAACAGTCTCTTGTTTATCTTGCGTAGAACTCATTATATCCTGCTGATAATTGTTAAATACTGTTATTGTACCTAGAGCTATTATTAGCCCCATTCCAAATGTTAAAACTGCTTCTATAGCTAGATATTGTCCTTTCATAGTTTCACCGCAATGTCACGTCAACTACTGTTCTTTGACGTTCTATAGATTCTCCTGTGGAAAGTGTTACACTATCTTCTCCAGAATCAAACTCTGTACCTCTATTTGAAAGTGTTATCTGAACATCTCCTGAAGCTGTTGAACCTTCAGGAGCCTGTAAGTCAACTTTTCTTAACTGGGTTCCTTCAGGGGTCTGAGTCAGAAGATTCCGGAACTCTATCCTGTAAGTTATCAGTCTTTCGCCTGCTCCGCTCACAGGTTCTACGGCTACAATGCCCGAAGAATCTTCGCCTCCGATACCGTAGTCTCCTGCGTCGGTTTCATTAATTATACTTAGGTTCTGTAAGCTTTGACCTCTTATCAGTGTCCATGTATCTCCGGGGTAAGGAATATTGTCTGCGTTTGTTCTTATGTCGATAAAGTTTTTCTCTTCGTTAATCTGTATATCGGTGTTCCCGGAGCTTGTATCAAGCTCTAAGCTCACTGTTTCTGCTGCACCTGAGCCGCTGTTGCTGACCTCTAGTATTTTATCGTGGAGCTCCATAACTTCTGATTCTACCTGTTCTAGATCAGCTTCGGCCTGACCTTTCTGAAGCAGAGGACCTCCCCAAACATAAGCAGTGGCTATAGCGGCAACAATAACGGTAGTTATTAGAGTGGCTGTAATAGCTTGTGTTTGGCCTTTCACAACTAGAATAAGGAAAAAGTTAGAATATAAAATAAAGGGAGGAAACGTTTACTCTCCTGTTTTAACAGGCTGGTTCGTCTCCTGTTGAGATCGAGCAGGTGTAGTCGTCTGCGTCATCTCCTGAGCCTTGTTCAACAAGGTGAACTGTTGTACTTTCTCCTGCGTTAGGCATTGCAACACCTGTATCACAGGTTACTCGGTCATTCTCAGTCAGATAAAGTTCTGTAATTTCTTCATCTTCTTCTCCTTCGTTCTCTAATGTCACTTGTTCGTCAAACTCTTCTATATCGCAGCCAGACCAGTCATGAGCCCATCCTTCTTCGGCTCCAACAAAGTCTTCATCTAAGTATGACTCTGTGAATGTATCGCCTTCTAAGCTTGAGGCTCCGCCTCTACTGTATTCAAGTCTTAGGACAGCTTCGCTACTGTCTTCAACTAGGTATAGAGGTGCTTCTTCATTGCTCTCTATACGTACTTTCATTGTGTCGGAATAGTCTTCATGCTCTTCTCGTATTACACTGTTAATATTGGCGTCGACGTCTTCCATAAAGTCTAACTGGTCGTCACCTATTTCCATAAGCTCCTCTACTTGTGTGTAGAGTACTCCGATCATTGCTACGGTTATTAGTATCATTAGAACGACTGCGATAATTGGGGTTATACCTTTTCTCATCATGAATTGTGACCTTGTATAGGTGTTGTATTAGTTCTTTTTTATAGTTTAGAGTTTTTAGCAGGAAGGACGTCCTGTATTAGAACATACATGGGTTGAAGATGTGCTGTATGGTCCGTTGAGCTCTATCCATACGTCATCATCGTCTTCTGAAGGATACTTCTCAGTGCTGTTTAGTGTTACTGTTCCTTGAGAAGATAGTCTTACGGTTTCTTCATCTTCAAGATCTTCGTCCTCAAACCTCCAACCGGTACCATCACCTACAGCGCTGAAGTCTATATACATTAGAACGCTTTTTTCACCGCTTTGTTTGAAATTTAAAGGGATGGAGCCAGTGTTTCTAACTGTTGTAAGCATATAACCATCAGTTCCGTTGTAAACGTATTCTATATTCATATTGGACTGTGTTTCTAACTGTTCTTGGCGTAAGTCTTCCTCGAAACTTTCTTGCGCGTCTTCTTGAAGAGTGTTGATAAAAGTATAAGCTGACGCAGTTGTAGCAATGCTTATAGTCAAAAGCATTACTGTTGCTATTACAGGTGTTATTCCTTTACTGGTCATTTGATGTTTTTTCAAACTTTTTACGTAACTTTCTCATTCTTTCAGAGTTTTCGAAATCGTTTCCGGAATTTTCGTTAGATCTGCCTAGATCTCTGCTCTGGTTCTGCGATCCTCCGGTTTGACGTCTTCCGCCACTAGATTGTTGGCTTTGACCTCTGTTCTGGTTATTGTTCTGTCTTTGGCTTTGTTGACGTCTTTGTGAGTTTCTTCCTGATCTGTTATTGTTTCCTGATAGAATCTGATCTTTGTTTTCAGAAGTATAAGATCTTTTAACACTTTTATTTAGTTGCTGAAGGTTTTCAACTACTTCCTCGTTCGACTCTTTCATGTCTCTAGCTACGTCTTCCATTCTGTCTCCTATGGCATCGGCAATTCTTCCGTGGACGTCATTTATTACTTCTCCCTCTAGATCTGCTTCAGAGGCCTCACTAAGAAGATCCATAAAGGAGTTCATATTGTCGACAACGTCATCCATCTTATGTGTAAGATCTTCGACAGAGTTTTTCAGTTCGTGTGTAGACTGGGTCATGTCGTTAACAATTTTCTGGTTTGACTTCATAATGTCTAGAACGTCTCTAACCAGTTCGTCGTCGGCACCGCCCATTCCTCCGCTCTGTTGGGCTTTCTGTTCTATGCCGTCTAATCTTCTTTCAAGCTTTCTAATTGGTCCTACTGGAACTACTTCGTAATCCTCATCGGAGTTACCAAGATTTACCTCGTCTTTAGTCATTTTTGAAGAGAGCCTCCTTTATACACAACAGAGTTCCTTTTGCTCGTATTTATAACCTCGGCAAAATAACTTCCTCTAAAGATCCCTGTAAAACTTTTCATGGTCAAAACTGTTTCTAGAACTCTCCAAGTTTTTAGAAACGTGAGGATTCTCTCCAATATGGAAACGTAAAGGCCAGCTCTCAGCTTTAGATATACCTATTCTACGAGTACAACATACTTTGAAATCCGATAAACTGGTTTTGTAGACTGAGATAGAGCTCTCAGATAAAGCCAAGCCGTTGTGATGTTCCTTGTTTATCTTTAATGCTTCTGTCAGTTTTCCTGGTCCTGAACCGATCTCAGTTCCCTCGCCGGTCTCTCGGACATGCTTCATTTCTTCTAAACCTTTTACAGGTTCAATAGCTCTGACAAGTACGCCTTCAGGATATCCGTTATGTTCAGTGATGAAGTTGAGGTTATGGTGGTAGTATATCTTGAAAACATAGACGGTTCCTGCACCCTTGTAGAAGATTTTGTTACGGTCTTCTCTGTTTCTAGCCAAATGGCAGGAAGGATCTTTCTCACCCAGATATGCCTCGGTCTCAACAATCAAACCGGATAAACCATGTTCTTTGTTAACTAAAAGTGTTCCTAAAAGGTTCTCTGCAACGTTTACAGCTTTATCTTCGAAAAATGTTTTGCTTATTTTCTCTTTGAGGTTTGGATGTTCCATAGGTTATTTCTTGTTCTGAAGTCTTTGAATAGATAATTAGAAAAAAAGAAGGTTGTTGTGAAAGAAAGGTTTTCCGGGGAAGCGGTACGGCTTTACATCATGCCGCCCATTCCGCCCATGCCTCCGGGAGGCATTCCTCCTCCACCTGCTGGAGGTCCTCCGGCTGGTCCGCCTTCGTCGCCTCCTGAGAATCCTGAGGCACTGATGACGTCGTCGATCCTGAGAATCATCTCTGCTGCTTCGCTTGCTGAGGTTACTGCTTGTGTCTTTGTCTGTTTAGGTTCAACTACTCCTTCCTGGAATAGTTGTTTGGATTTACCTGTTGTGACGTCGATTCCTGCCCATACGTCTCCTTCGTCGTGTTTGTTTCTTAGTTCAACGAGTGTGTCGATAGGGTCGAATCCTGCGTTTTCGGAGAGCGTTCTTGGCAGAACTTCTAGTGCGTCAGCGAATGCATTGATTGCTAGCTGTTCTCTTCCACCTACTGAGTCTGCGTAGTCTCGGAGTTGTTGTGCGAGCTCTACTTCTGTTGCTCCGCCTCCGCCTACTACGCGTCCGTTTCGGAGTGCTGCGGATACTCCGCCAAGTGCGTCTTCCATTGCTCTTTCAATTTCGTCGACTACGTGTTCTGTTCCTCCTCTGATTAGGATTGAAACACTTTTGGCTTCAGGACAGTCTTGTACGAAGGTCATTGCGTCGCCTCCTACGTTTTTCTGTTTTACGCTTCCTGAAGTTCCTAGGTCGTCTGCTTCTATTTCGTTTACGTTGGTAACGATGTTTGCGTTTGTTGCTTTAGCTAGTTTGTCCATGTCTCCTGAGGAAACTCTTCTTACTGCGAAGATTCCCTTTTTAGCAAGGTAGTGTTGTGCTATGTCATCGATACCTTTCTGACATAGTACTACGTTTGCTCCGGATGCTTCGATGGAGTTAACCATTTCTTTTAGCTGTTTTTCTTCCTGTTCTACGAAGCTTTTCATCTGTGCAGGGTCTGAGATATTGATTTCTGCGTCTGTCTCTGTCTCTTTTACTTCGATTGGAGAGTCGATTAACGCAATCTTTGCGTCTTCAACTAGTTCGGGCATTCCTCCGTGGACTTTCTCTTTGTTTAGGATTACACCTTTTACTAGTTCTGTGTCTTCGACGGTTCCGCCTTGGTTTTTCTCTAGTTTGATCATATCTCTGTCTACTTGGAAGCCTTCGCTTGTTTCTTCTGCTACGCCTTCGATTGCGTTGACAGCTATTTTTGCGAGGTATTCTCTAGAGGTTTCTGCAGATTTTCCGGTCATCGCGGTCATCGCTACTTTTTGAAGTGTATCTGTATCTTTTAGATCGACTTCTTCAGCGATATCGTCTAGTACTTCCACAGATTTTTCTCTGGCTAGTCTGTATCCTTTTGTTATTACGGTTGGATGGATTTCTTGGTCTAGTAGGTCTTCACTTTGTTTGAGCAGTTCTCCGGCTAGTACTACTGCGGTTGTTGTTCCGTCGCCTACTTCTTCTTCCTGTGTCTGTGCTACCTCCACCATCATCTTGGCTGCAGGATGGTCTAAATCCATTTCTTCTAGAATTGTTACTCCGTCGTTTGTTACGACTAAGTCTCCTACGGAGTCGACCATCATTTTATCCATTCCTTTCGGTCCTAATGTTGTTCTTACTGCTTTTGCCACGGTTTTACATGCCGCTATATTGTTTTCTTGAGCGTCTTTTCCTGTTGTGCGTTCAGCGTCTTCACTCATTATGAAGACAGGCTGTCCTCCAAGTCCTACCATATTGTTTTCACCTAGTAATCAGTTTTAATGATGTATGTAAAAATATTAAAAGGTGTTTGGAAGACAGTGAAAAATTGGAGAAAAACAGTTACTCTACGGCTTTCTCAAGCTCCTCGGTTAAAATCTGAGAGACTGTTCCTCCATCAGCTTCAACTCTCTGCATTACTAATCCCATTAAAGCTCCTTGAGCATGCATGCCTTGAGATTCAACCATTTCGGATTTCTCTTCTAAAACCTGTTTAACTTCTTCACGTATATCTTCTTCAGAATCTTTATCGTCTACAGCTTCCTTAATAACCTTCTCTGGACTACTTTGAGGTGATTCTGTTAAAGCCTTTAGAACATTTTCAATATCTCCTTTTGCAAGCTTACCTTCTTCCAGATAACTGAATACGGCTCTGTAATGCTTTTCCTCTAACCTGTCTGTTTCAAACCCTTCAGAGTCTAGTCTGGCCAAGGTGTTGGTAAACAGGTTGGCAACAACTTTCGAATCGGTTTTGTCCTTGAACTCTTCGAAGAGACTGAGTTTATCCGAGTAAACGATCTGGGATGATAACTGTTCTCCGATCTCTTTAGAATACTTTTCTTCCCTTTCTTCCAAGGTTTCAGGTAAACTACTGTCTATCTCTTCAATACGTTCTTCTGATACTTCTACGGGAGGGATATCTGTTTCAGGATACATTCTTGCGGCTCCAGGTAAAGGACGGGAGTAGCTTGTTGTAAAGTCCTGTTCTGCATTACGTGTTTCTTCAGGTATTTCACCTTTCAAAAGCAGTTCTGCGCGTTTTTTAACTTCTTGAGCAGCATTCTTCGCTTTATTTTTTTCTGCCGCAATTATAGCAAGTACATCCTCCTTAGTCTTATTGAATATCTCTTCTAATTCGCTAAACTCTTTTTCAAGTCCATAACCTTCAATATCTTCATCTGTATGGATAATTCCTTTAGGGCCTTGACTTCTAGCGTAATCAACAAGCTCTTTAGCTACATAACGTTCTCCGGAAATCTGTTGCTTCATTTTACCGGTCATACCTGGTATTTTAATTGCGTAAACTGCCCCGTTGTTTTCTAGAACTGTTGAAACAATCTGGTTGTCTGTATCTTCAAAAATATGTGTTACGTTGTCCCCTGTAACTTCGGCTTCTTCAAGCTGTTCTCCAAGCTCTACAAGGTTTTTCTGTCTTTCAACCTCTAACTTGATCAGTTTATCAATATTCTTTACGTCCTGGAATCCTTTGATCTCAACTCTAGAGCCGTCGCTTATTGAAACGTTTACATCTTGTCTTATCGTACCTAGACCTCTACGAGCTTTTCCTGTACTTCTTAGAAGCATACCTATCTTTTCTGCAACTTCTCTGGCATGGTTAGGATTCTTTATCGATGCATCGGTACCAACCTCGATTAAAGGGATGCCTAGACGGTTCAAATCATACACTGCTTTCTCAGAACCTCTTGAATGTATGCCGGCAGACTCTTCTTCTAGCTCAATATCTTCAATTCCAACTTTACCTTCTTCTGTCTCTAGTTCGCCGTCTAGACCGATCATAGATGTTCTCTGAAATCCTGAGGTGTTGGATCCGTCTACAACAAGTTTACGCATTACCTGTATCTCTCGCGGGATGTTAGCTTCGACCATTCTGGCGAAAGTTAAGCCTGTTTCAAGAGCTTCTTCGTCCATAGAATGAGGTGGTTCTTCATCAAGCTCGACTAGACAGTTATTTCTCTTATAGTAGTTGTAAACAAATTTACGGGCTTTCTGTGTCTCTTTTTTGGCAGCTAGATCTCTTTCTCCGCCCTCTCCTTTTACTGCTCTCAAATATCTCTGTACTTGTGAGTCGGCAGCCTCGTCTTCAAGATCGATAGGGCAGTTACAGAAAAGCTTAGTCTCTGTTGCTAACTGCTGATGTATCTCTATACCACACTTGAAACCTAGTTCTTCATAGTTTTCTGACATCTTCACATAAGAAAAGTGGATTGTTAAACAATAAAAGACTGTATTATTTCGTTGTCTAAATCAGTTTTTCGAGACTTTTTTCAAGCTCTTCTAAGTTTTTATTCTCATTCTGTATTAGATGGTCTGATAGTGCAAAAAGTTTTCCTACACCGTTATCTATCTCTCTGAGATCTCTTTTTTTGAAGCTGTCTCCTTCAATATCTTCGTCTCGTTGACGCTCTTCACGTCTGTTTCTACGGGTTTCTGGTGAAGCCCAGATACCTATAACCTGTATCTGTTTACCGGTCTCGGACTCAAATCTTTCTTTCTCGCTCCATCCTCTCATACCGGTTATAACCACTTTCTCTTTCTCTCCTAGAATTTCATTGAGGTAAGGTAGTGAGAGCTGTGCTATTGCGTCCATGCCGTGTTCATCTCTCATTGAGTTGACGAACTCTCCGGTGTTTTTAGCTGCGATTCCGCGTTTCTCCATCTCTATACGTACAACGTCTCCCATATCTAGGACAGTATATCCTTTGTTTTCCATAAGTTCGGCTAAAGTGGTTTTACCGCTTAACGGCATTCCGGTTATTCCATATATTTTAGAAATTTCTTGATCCCCTTCTGTTTCTGTTTAACTTCTTCAGTAATAAGTGTTTTAGCAACCCTGTACTCTGTAAAATCATTGATGTTCTCAACATCTATACCAGCCATACGTAAAGTTCTCATCGGATTATCTAGTTCTATCCCTTCATCGTAGGCTTCACAGAGCGCATACTCCTTCAAAATGTCTTTAAGTCTCTGTTTGTTCCCTGTTTTCAGGAACTGTTTCGCTTTTTTGTCAAATTCGTCTAACTTCTGTTTACTCATGATACAAGGACCTTTCCGTTACTTCGCCCCCTATATTCTGGCCGAAAAGCTCTTCAGCCTCCTCCAAACTTTCAGAGTTCCCCAGACTCCACATCAGTTTAACGTAAACAAGCTCAGGATGCATATCCTTTGCCTCAATTACTCCAGCATCTTTAATCTTTAAACCAGCATCGTAAACATCCATATCAATACGTCCACTTATACATTGTGAAGTCATAACCACTAAACAGTTCTCAGAAATCTCTGAAACCTTACTAAGTATTTCTTGATGGTGTTCAGTGTTCTCATCGAAACTGTTGACAGGCATATGTCCAAGTCCTGTACCTTCAATAATTAATCCGTTGTAGCTCTGATCTATTAGAAACTTTAGTTCTTCTACATCCATACCAGGTCTAACTTTAAGATAACCTACGTTAGAATCTAATTCAAAGCTTGGTTTGTATTTTCTATTGTTTTTATCGAATTCTTCTTTTATTTCTCCGGTTTCAGTGTTCACCAAGCCTACAGGTTCTTTGTTAATAGCTTTAAACGCATCTCTTCTTGAGGTATGCATCTTTCGGGCTTTTGAAGCCGGTAAAATAATGCATTCGTTGTCGCTAGAGCTTGAATGCATACATACACCTATTCCGTTGAAATCTGTTTCGTTCAAGAACTTTACGGCAGAGTGGAGATTTGTGGCGGCATCGCTGCTAGGCCGGTCCGAAGATCTCTGAGATCCGACTAATATTACGCCTGTATCTATATTTTGAAGCATCAATGTTAGAGCTGCACCTGTATATCCGAGTGTATCGGTACCATGACCTACAATTATGCCGTCGTAATCATCTTTTACTTCGTCTATCTTTTCTGCAATCTGCTGCCAGTGCTCAGGCTCCATATCTTCCGAGAGCATCTGCGCAATAACTTCGGAATGGATGTTACAGATATCTGTTAGCTCCGGATACATCTCGACTAGGTCTTCAGGATCGAAAGCTGGTTTGACACCTCCTTTCTCATAACTAACCCGGGAAGCGATTGTTCCGCCGGTATGTAAAACAAGGATGTCCGGTTTGTCGTCAGAGTAAGGTACTTCAGTCTTTTCTATAGATTCTTCCTGTTTTTTACTTACTAGCTCCAGATCTTTAGGCTCCAGACCTATATTGTAGCCGCTATCAAGTTTAATTATTAAGGTATCTGTAGAGCTTGTACTAGGTTTAGGCATTAGTACGCCTTCTCTACTACCTACCTTTATACGGTCTCCAACCTCTATATTATTCTCTTCTAGAAGATCCTGAATTTTATCGGAATACATACAAAACAGCTCTAATTTTAAAGCTTAAGAAAGTGAAGTCCGCTGAGATCAAACTTTTTACTGCTGAACATCTACCTGCAAAAAGTCGGCTCCGGTAGGAAGTCTGTAGACTATATCATAACTAAAGTCTGAACCTTCATCTGTAGCACCGACTGTTGCAACAACTTCTCCTGTACCTATAAACTCGCCTGTCTCTTCTACTTCGGTTGTTATATCGCCTTCACGAGTATCTTCGTTTTCATTGACTTCTATAGCAAGCTCTCCTTCTAACTCTTGTTCTTCGCCGTCGTCGATAAACTTGTAAGATAGTAAGAGGTCGGAGTTGTCCATAAAGGTAGGTTCATCTACTTTCTCTATACATACGCTTACCCGTCTATTCTCCATCAAGTAACATTCTACAGTTTCGCCATCTATCTCTTTCTCTGTCTCATTAACTTTTACTTGAGCGTTTGAGCTCAAGACAATATCTCCGTCTCTAGTTGAAGTTTGAGGAGAGATAACTTCTGCACCGGTTTCAAGTTCATATACAAGAGAATTACGGCGTTCATCAAAGAACAGTTCACCTCTATCTATATCGATGTCAACTGTTCTGGTTGATCCTTCTCCCTCAGATATAACTTCTTGAACATTAGAATCTACTGCCTCCATAACGCTTTCTGCGTTCGATATTGCTGCCGCATCCTGCATATTTTCAAGTGTAGGAACTCCTACAGTCAATGCTGTGGAGATAGCTGTAATTGTTATACCTACGTAAAGCGCGGCAGTTGTTATTTCGGAAGCTCCTTTAGACATCTGTAAACTAATTCTTTCTCCTCTATTAAATTGTTATGCGATCAACGGGAAATACTGTCTATCCAGATCTCATCTCCGAACTCCATACGCATATGTGTAAACAAACGAGGTGATGAGGCCTCAAAAGACTCTAAAATACTTGTGTCTTCTAGAAGGATCTCGACTTCAAGCTCGTCTTGAGGCAGATCTCTACGGATAAGATACTCTTCGGCACCAAGAGTTTCCTCTTCAATCTCCCATTCTCCGTTATTCACGTCGACAGATATATCTTCTGACTGCTGTTGATAATTGATCACGAGTAGTTCGCCTCTTTCAGGAATCACAACAGCGTTCACGGAACGATAATCTACATCTCTAAGCTGTGACTCTCTCTTAATCAAGCTGTTGAAGCTGTAAAGCTCTTTTCTAACATCTTTTATCGAGCCTTTCTCTAAACCGTTGTTTACAACTCCGGAAGTTTTTTCCAGCGAGTTGCCGTGGAAGTCTTCGATACCAGCGCTTTCAAGCTGAGGGTTCTGAACTGCTAAAGCTATTGTCAGAAGTACTAAGAGGCTTGCAAAAATCAAAGACATCATAATAAACGCTTGGCCTTTTACCTCCATGCAACCACCCTTATGTTAGCTAAAGTCTCCTGGTAAGGCGTTGTATACGTAACGGTATTGGTTTGAGAAGATTCTCCGACCTCACCGCTAGAATCAGTTACATGGTTTTCAACTGTTAGATCTAGTTCCGCTTCTCCTTCTATCTCTAGCTCTCCCTCAGCAGAGTCAAGAGGTATCTCGGTATAATTAGTATCTTCTACAGTCTCAATGAACATGTCGTCTATGCTTACGTCTAATCCGTTGTTTGAGTCGATCCAGAGTTTAAGCTCCGAATACTCTTCACCATCATCTATAGTGGTTGTATACGGGTTTTCTTCATCAATATCCAGATCTTCTTCATAAACTCTCTCTATCTCCGTTATCTCTACTATAAAGTCGAAGCCACTAGGCACATGACTCTCTAAAAGCAGTTCTAAGTCTTCAGGACTACTTTCTAGTTCGCCTTGGTTATCCAAGCTTTCAAGACCGTTATGGATGCTGTCTGTAGGATCCAAACCTGATTCTGAAACTGCAGGCGTACCTATCAAAGCAAGCACTATCCCTAAAATAAGGGAAGAAGCTATCACAGATTCTAAAGTATTGATAAAACCTTTTCTCACCATACTCTCACCGTACTCTCTATCTCCGTATGGTTTCCGGTATGGTCTGCGAAAACAGAAGCAATATCTGAAACCGCAACATCCTGAATAGGAGGCGTTGAACCTCTATTAATTAAAGGACCGTACTCTACTTCGAAATCTCTTACTTCCCAAGACTCTTCAGGGTTTGTTGACTCTCCTCGGAAAGTCGCTCGGTAACCTTCAGAGTCTTCAACAGAAAGAGAGTAATTGTGTTTTCCGTCCTCAACCTCTATAACTTCACTATCTACTAGATTGTTGTTCGTGTTAACAGCCTCAAACTCTAACTCCAAACTAGTTTCCGGAGGAACATCTGTTTCAATACTTAACTCTCTCCATTCTTGAGAAGATTCGAAAATCTCGCCTGTACGGTATTCTCCTTCAAAGTTATTTTCACTACTTTGAAAATAAAGATTCTCTATATCTGTCTGAGGAAGAGCGCTATTGAACAGTTGAAACTCGTCTATCTTTCCTCGAAAGAGCCTGCTACTGTCTCCTCCCCGTCTTCCTATATTAACTTCGCTTTCGAAGATATTCCCTTCATCCGTAAAGGCACCGTCGGAGGAGTCGACAATATCGCCTTCAGAGTCTACAACTTTCAGCCTCATATCTCCGCTATCAAATTCAAAGTAAGTAAAGTACCATTCTTCTAATGATAGACCCTCAACTCTAACGTCATCTCTTAAGTTGTTATCTCCGTTGACCTCAAATCTGATTTGACCATTGTTGTCAATATCATTGTATATTCCCCACCCATTATCTGTGTTCCTTCTCGGACCTCCGATGATGTCTGGTTCGCTGTTGGTTTTCTCTTCAGCTTTGAACCAAAAGGAGCCAGAGAGTTCTCCGTGATGATCTATGGTTTCAGGGTTATCTGCAGAGATATAAGCATCCTCTCCTCCAAACTTATAGGCAGAAGCTCCTAAGATACCGTTTACGCCGGTTTGCACGCCATTAATAGTTTCTCCATCGTTATTGTTTCCGGAGTAGTCTGTTACGGTTCCTCCGTCTCCATCCACCTCTTCGTCAAGCCGCCAGTATCCTATCAGTGAGTCTTCTTCTGTGCCGTTTCGGTATCCGAGTCCGAGGTTTCCGGAGTTGGCGTTACGGTCGGCTGTTGTTCCTGTGAAGCTTCCTTTGTTCCAGTCTTCCTGTTTTTCGAATCTTTGTTGGAGCCATGGTCCAAATATTATTTCGTAGCCGTAGGTTCCTGTATTAAGTACTTCTTCTAGTTCAGGGTCTGTTAGATTGTTTATCTGGTGTGCACGGGTTTTTGAGAAGCCTTGAACTTCTTTCCCGACGCCAAAAGAGGTTTCTCCGTCTACGTGAGAGTGTATTCTTTCTATTCCTTCTTGTTCGGTGTTATGTAGTCTTACGCGTAGTTCTTCGGTACTGATTTCTGCTTCGGTTGTTGAGTCATCTGGCCGGCTAACTGAGGCAGACATGTCTCCGATAAAGGTTATTCCTTTAGTATCCGAGGTCAGTGTGAATCCTTGGGTTTCACCTTCATTTCCTTCAGGGTTTTCTTCTAGGTTATAGGTTTCTCCTTCGTACCAGTACATCTCTGAGAAATCGACAAGGTTGAAAGTCATCTCCTCCCCGGATCGGACTATAAACTCAGGGGTCTGGTCATAAAAGTTTATATCGGCGTTGCTCATAGCTATATCTGCATAAACACTGTTTTCCTGAATAGAAGCGTCTTCAGAGTTGAAGTCGGCTTCACTGTTCAAAAATTCGTCATCTTCAAACTGTATAGAAGTCAAACCCGGGTTTTCAGGAGTTATAGAGATTAGAGAGTTTGAAATATCGTTTCCTATCTCCAGATCTCCGGAATAACTCTGATTCTCCATCTCCCCAGAGAAATAGTTCAGTCTATAACTGGTATTATCTAAATCTACTACAGAGATAACGCGGTTTTCAGACTCATCTACCTCTGAAAAAGTATTCATTGTAGCGGTACCAGGGAAGACATCATCCGGGAAGCTGTATGACTTGTCCAGAGGAACATTCTCAACTTGATATGGAGAACTAGCATGAAGCGGCACCTCTCTTCCGCTGACACCTATCTCATCATTTAGATTAGACTGAATCTCAAGAGCTTTAGACTCTAACGTAGAAATATCAT
>LFCJ01001701.1_pt1 | contig 15557 bp, 19 predicted proteins | sample 643141 | NCBI WGS metagenome assembly LFCJ01 (sample SAMN03766243, study PRJNA286221) | soda lake metagenome | biome: soda lake; feature: Kulunda steppe; material: water; isolation source: sample B1-Br-g2 brine of Lake Bitter-1 | place: Russia: Kulunda steppe | collected 2010-07 | reverse complement strand
TGCGCAGGTGCTGCCATGCCAGTTAAGCCCACGCTGTAACAAGCTTTGCCAGTGGTTTTAAGTAAGGGGATTAGGCGGGGCGCAATGCGCAACCACTGGCACAAACTCGCACTGCAACGCATACCTGCCCGTAAACGCACTAGGCGGCCAAGGGCCAGTGTGCCCACAAGGCAACGGCAGGTTTAGGACTAAGTGGCAGGATGGTGGGGATGGACCCAAGGAATCGGAGCTGACCAGATCATTGGGGATCTGCGAGGTCACCCGAATGAGCATTTGCACAACAGCTAAGGCTGGCACAAGCTTCCGCATTTGCACCGAGAAGACTGAGCACTTACATTGACACACGATGTGTATTAATTTCTGAGCCTAGACAGCTCACTTTCGATTGGACTGGATATGCTGCCACGCCTGACCCCCAAGGGTTTTCTTACATGGATTGAAAACCCTTGCACTTCTGTAACTCGCGCACTGTTATGGCCATGCCGCGAGTCTAATTTGGATGCAGCAGTCTCTCGGCGTGTCATTATTTCCAACTCACAGCTTTCCCCTGAAGGTGTCAGCAGCACTCCTCCTTCACGCTTGAAAGGAGGAATAAAAAAAGATAATAACAGGGATACCCCTGTTCGTGCCAATTGAAGAAGAGGATTACAGAAAGCAAACCCCCACCATCAAACATGGAACTTCCTTGGAGAGGATTCCTTGAAGAGTTAGTGAGGGCAGGAGGGTTCTCAAAAGAGCCATCATGATGTGCTCTTTCTGTGCTATTTTTCAACCTTCTACTCATACTGGTGATTGTTGCATATTGAATTGAAAGTGTTAAGATCTAGCATAATTTTCGTTTCAGTTATTTTTATAGATTGTCCCCTCATCTCTCTAATCAGGATACCAGTAGAATGTAGGGCCTACATTGTAGGCTTACTTTATAGCATTGCGGTGCAAGCTGTATTGATTTGGGTCCTGCTGGCATGGAACAAGTTTCAGCACATAGCTTCAGGTTTGGCAGATAAGTTGAGATGTAGGCCTAGGTCATAAAGTCAAACATTTGTCTACAAGTAATGCACACATTCTTGCTCACAATTGCAAGTAGAATCCAGTGCTAGCTAGAATGTTTGAAACCACATCAATGTTTCAAAATGGAAGACAGGGTGAGGGTCTCATAGCTGTGCCTGCCGAAAGAGGGCAGCTTAGCTCAGGCTGAAGCCTATGTCAGGTCTGCAACCTGTACTGAGCAAAAACATGACTGTTCACAAGGCAAGGCAGTCTCTGAGAGAATGGGTGAAAGAGTCGATCCAAGCGTGTACTGAATAATTGGAATGCATACACATCCTGTGACTTCCTTTTCACCATGTCGCAACATGCAGAGTGCAGCCTAATACTGAAAAGGAAACAGATTAAGCAGCCCAGGAATAATTTGCTTTATTCCTTATGGGCTCGTATCAGAGTGCCGGATGCTGTGCTAACTCTTTGCAGCCAACCCTTGCCCAACAGATCCCGCAGATGGAAGCTTGTACCAAGGATGCTGCTTCGCAAGCGCACACCCTGAGCTGCTGCTTTACGCGTCCCTGCAAGCGTAGGGAAGTGGAGAGTGCTGCTAAAGAAATTAAATTTAAATGCAGTGCATACAATGCATGCAACGCACGCACCAGTGCAGACTCCCATCATCTGGGGGGAAAAGTACACATGAATATGCCATTCCATGAAGAAGCTACGCCCGAAGATGGCCAAAAACGTACCATTTGACTTGTCATTGTAAGCAGCCTTGAACAAGTATCCATATACTTGCAGCTTTCGGGGCCAACCATACAGATGTGCACAACATCCTGACAGCAAGTGCTGCCGCTTTGGCAAACAGCACCTGATGCTGAGCGCTTGCTGCTCGATGCCACATTAGCTGCAGCTCCAAGCAGCTGGCTCTCAGGCATTTCCCTGTACTGCTTGCGAGACACTATGCGCAGCAACTCCTTTCGGCCTGTAATGGATAGCAAGCAGCACATGCTGAGGTTATAGAGCTGAATAAGCGTTCATAGCTTCACGAGCTTACAATGGGCCATGCCGGGGATGTGAAACTCAATACCTTGCAATAACCTGAGCTGAAAACGTAAAATAAGAAAACAGAGATTTGAGGAACAGGACCCTCTCAGGCCAAGCAGGGCATAAAAAGGCAGCCACTAGTCTCATTCCCCTTCACAAGTTGTGTCTTTTATTTATGCAAGCCAAGGTGCCGTGTCTTAGTCCACTGGCAGCATGGAATGCGGTGCGACATACATACATTGCCACATAGACATTGCCAATGTCACAATACCGCTGCCAGAGGCGGACCTGCGGAGATGCAATCAAGCGTAATCTAACCCATGGATGGCTACTATTATCAACCGTCCGTTTCAAGCTTGGATTGTGCTAGGTTGGGTTACATAGCTGTACCTGCCGAGCGAGGCAGCTAAGCTGAAGCCAATCAGGCCTGCAACCTCAGATCGTGCTAGCTTTCTGGCATGAAAACCCTTGTGAAAGGCCAAGGTTACCCAGCTGGCTTCCACATTGCGCAACATGCATGGCGCACCGGCAGCACACGAATCAGACATTTCACTGACCTGCAATTATGTTTTTGACAACTGGTCCCAAGCCAGGAACCCCCATCAAGAAAGCATTGTCATCAGCAGGATGCCTGGACAGAACACCTGTGCAGGTTGAGCAGCCAGCACAAACAAGCAGTGCCTTTTGTGCTAACGTAAGGTTCATGGGCTGAGCATTTGGCACAAAGGTTCATGGGCTGAGCATTGGGCACAAAGGTTCATGGGCTGAGCATTGGGCACGTAAGGTTCATGGGCTGAGCATTGGGCACGCAAGGTCCATGGGCTGAGCATTGGGCATGTAAGGTTCATGGGCTGAGTATTGGGCACAAAGGTCCATGGGCTGAGTATTGGGCACGTACGGTTTATGAGCTGAGCATTGGGCACGCAAGGTTCATGGGCTGAGCATTGGGCACGCAAGGTTCATGGGCTGAGTATTGGGCACATGCGATTCATGGGCTGAGCATTGGGCACGTTATGTTCATGGGCTGAGTATTGGTCACAAAGGTTCATGGGCTGAGTATTGGGCACGTTCGGTTTATGGGCTGAGCATTGGGCACGCAAGGTTCATGGGCTGAGCTGGGCATTGGGGTGACCGATTCATCCAACCAATGTGTCTGCCTCACCTAGATTGAGAAGAATGGATGTCTGCTTTTCGGCGTCAAGGGCCTTTAACACAGCTGAGAGCTCCGAGGCATTGTATGGCAGGGGAACCGGTTGTTGTAGCCCCGCCTGCTGTGGCGGCTGCTGGAGCTGGTGTTGAGGATGGTCTGCGTCTGGCATGGCCAGATGCAGGGCATATGGCATCGCACTTGAGCAAAGGACATGAGCGGGACCAAGGTCCGAATGAGGTGGGCTGGCTGGCCAGGTATGATCTTGTTAATTGGTGGAGCTCCTCATGCAGACAGGCAGACGCTGTTGTTGGGTGCATCCCTGTCAGTCAGCGCATCCGCCCAACAATATGCACGTATCAAGGTTGCCCCTGAGCCCCTGAGCACGTATCAACTTTGTCCCTGTAAAATTGCGCTGTTTGTGCTGTGCATTCTTGTATTGTCCACTTCTACCCACCGCAAGCTCTCCTTGAATGCCCTCTCAGGAACAAACTTGCATGTGCGGTGCATGCACACAGGCCCCATGCAAGCGCACATGCACACGTACACGCATGCACACACACACACACACACACACACACACATACACACACACACACACGTGCACACACACACACGCACTCACACATAGGCATCATGCCATCAACCTTCACCTGCACTCTCTCGCTCCCGGGCACTCACAAGCAGCAGGTCCCTCAGCTGCAAGTACAATTGGTGTGGAACTGCGATACATGTGCTGGCAGAAGAAGTACCAATGGCAGCAGGGGTTGTCCAGAGCTTGCACCACAATGCAAGAGCTGCTGATCAGTTGCTCATCCCACACGCAGGTGTGCATCTCATCCTCTGCATTCAAGGTGCCATGAATACCAACAGCTGGCGAGCCCTGCCACGCTGTGGGCAGCATACGCAGCACACAACCTCACAAGGATGTTAGAAGCAAGCAAAACCACCATGGATTTAAAGCAGTGTTCTCTGTGAGCCTGTTTGTTTTGTGCAGGTATGAGCCTCTACAAGCTCACACACACACACACACACACATACACACACACATACACACACACACATCAGAATAAGTGCCAATGGCACTAAGGAGTGGCCCGTGTAAAAGGCACACGTGCCATCCATCCTAGGCAATAGCCAGTAAGCCAAACAATTAGTGAGTGCGCTGACGCCCAAACCTGGCACTTGCAATGCGGATGCTCTGGCGCATGTCAGACGCTGCGGCAGGGTTCTGAGGGCAACACGCGTTCTTCGGACCTCCCAGTCCGTGCTTCACCTGGGCTTTGGATATGGACACTTCAGGGTGGTTGGGGACAACGTTGGAACAGAAGTTCCATGCCACAGCACATTGCTCCCGGTGCTGCGCAGCCATATTTAGCTGCTGCTCCTGCAGAGCCTGAACCATCTCTGCATCAGCTGGCTGCGCAGCCTCTGGCGTGGAACACACGGACGCAGCAGCAGCAGAAGCGGCCATACGAACACAGCTCACATAGTCCTCAAGCAGTAAGACACCATGCTCATCTGCACCTGAGGGAAAGGATCAGGTAGGATCAAGCAGGGTGGGACTCGTCGTTCCGATCAAGCAGGTTGGGATCAAGCAGGGTGGGACCAACAGGTAGGATCAAGCAGGGTGCGGCTCATCATTCTGGGATCAAGCAGGGTGGGACTCGTCTTTCCGGGATCAAGCAGAGTGGGACTCGTTCCTGACAAGGTGTCAGTGGGCTGCATGACCTCTATTCTGGGAGGCGGGCAAGGACATGACAGAGATGGGACTGAAGCAGAGGAGGAAAACCAAGGGTCCACCTGAATATTTCTGACATCAAAGATTGCTCAGCTGACCTTAACATCCACATGCATTTTGAAACACGCTGCAGCCGTTCCTGCCTGTTTTACCTGTGCTCAGCTTAAACATCCGCAACATGTTCTTCTTCCGGCATTCATCCAAGCCTCTCTCCAGGCTGGTTCTGTCGCGGATCATGCTGCATAGCTGGGTGTGGCACACAAGTGGGGGTAGCTGTGGGCAGGTGTCCCGCATCTCATTCCTTAAGAACATGACAGCTGCTTCAATGTCATTGGGGACAGCCTCTTGCAAAACGTTTTCATCTTGATCCCCTTGATACAACCCTTCATCCCTTTCATGTCCTAGAGGTTCATGAGAAACTGCCTCCAGGAGCCTGCGACGCTTGTCCATCCTAAACCCTAACCATCAAACCATGTGAACCAGAACTACTCATTATTACACGAACATTATTAAATAAATTTCCCCACAATGGACACTCATGTGTTGCGAGGTGAAACAGAAGATGCTCATATTTTTACATGGGACAAGTTGAAAGCAGGCGTGCAACTCGAGGCAAGGGGCCTTGTGCTCCACATAAGGGACGCCGGCTCTAGTGATGCAGGGTGAATGAGGGCACATACACATGTACATGCACGTGCACGTGAACAGACACACACACACACACACACACACACACACACACACACATACACACACACACACACATACACACACACACGCATGCACGCACTCATGCACCCACTTACGCACGCACGCACATGCACACAAACACCCATGCACGCGCGCGCTCGCGCACACACACACACGTATGAACACACACGCATGCACGCACGCACATACACGCGCACACACATACACACACCATGCACATGCACGCATGCACACACAAGCACCCTCACTCACATGCACGCGCACACGCTCACAAGTCACCCTGAATATGTAATCAAATACACATTTGGCACAGGCAAATTAGTCTGCCACCTGATGCTGATGTGCCGTCTGCCAAAGCTGTCCGCAAGAATGATGGGAGTTTGCAGCTTCATTGCCTTAAGAGAAAACATGATGGTGCGAAATTTAGGGCACCTTCATTCTGACATCAATTGCGTGAGCTGTAGAGGGTTAAAAGAGATTTGGGGGGAGGATTACCTGCACGTGATTCCCCCGGTCATTGCATTGATAGAACAGCACTGCTGCCTTCTCATGGTGGGGGCTGCCTGCCGATTGTGCCAGGCCATGCCCCTTCCTGAGCTCAAATCACAGGGCTGTCCCTGCTCGGCAAGCAGTGCTTGCGCAGCCCTTTCCGTTTCTATTCATGTCTGGTGTATGTGCATGTGTATGCGTAGGAACACTGGGGGCTTTACAACAGCTGGCAGTTGAGGCCCGTGCCAGCAACAAGATAACTCTTATCCCTATTGAGAAGGATACTCAAGCGTGAGTAAAACGAACATGAACTGGCAGATTTTTGATGGATGAGAGATTGTGGTGGCAGCGAGCTGCCGGATGTGTGCACGGGTGCCTTGTCGCCATCATCAGTGCAAGCAAAGTACTCAGAGATTTCCTAGGTCCCTAAGGCTGCCTCCTGGGTATGCGGCTAGTAAATGTGTAAAGGCTGATTTATAGATTGCTTTTTGGCTAGCGGTGACCAGCCACATACCGATCAACCTAACATCCAGGCAGGCGGTAAACCCCAGACTTATTGACCGTAGGCTGACCAATGTCGGCGCGGTCTGATCAATGTGTTGATGCAGGCTGACAAGTGCCTTGTGTGGGCAGAAACTTGTTCACCACAAGCTCCTGAGACTAGGTTGAAGCAGGAGCTTGTTCACCAGATTTTGCCTCCTGTCCTTGCTTCTTTCATACTTCCCATTCCTGGAATTCGATCTGAAATCATATCCATGATGACGAACAAGAAACAAAAAAAGAAAGCTAGCTGACTCAGCTAACCTCTAACCTCAGAGGTTGCATAGCTGTATCTGCCGAACAAAGGCAGTTTAGCTGAAGCCTATCAGGCCTGCAACCATAAGCAACACAGAAGGCACCGGCGACAAAGCAAAGTGGTGTCCTGAAACCTGAGGCGCAGCAGTTCAAACATTTATGCACCAAAAAGCCAGTTCTCTTGTGTCTGATCAGCTAATGAACTCTCAGCCTGCTCGGGTCACTATAGAGGGTGCGGAAGAGCTGTCAGTGCTCGGTGCACGGTTCTGCAATATCTGGACGGGCAGTTCACTCGAAAGAAAAGAAAAGAAAAGAAAAACTACGCAGGCGGTGAAACACCCCCTACATAAAGTAAGGAAAAGGTTGAGATTTGGTTAGATTTTCCACCTGCGATGACACTTTGGTCCAAAGTACCGTATGTCTACTCCCACCAGGACATGCTCTCTCATCTTGCAAACAGTGCCAGTTTCATTTGGTGCCACCAATGCAGTGCATATGGTAAGGTTAGGTTGCAAAGCTGTACCTGCCAAACGAGGGCAGCTTAGCTGAATTTGGTGCATATTCTCAGAAGGGACTCTGTGATGTTGTTGATGTGTTAGCTCACCCTTGAGGTTGTGACTGGAGAGCCTGAGAGGTTAGGTAATATAACTGTTCCTGCCGAGTGAGAGCAGCTTAGCTAAGCCTGAGAGAGTCTTGAATGGACGAATGAGAGATGGTAGGGTATATTTTGTCATAGTCAAGTTGGTTTAGCTGCATGTTTCTGATCATCCCAACAGTCGGCTCAACTCCCTACAGGGACATCAAAATAAGTGTGGTGCATTCTCATCACTCTGCTGGACACATGCGGGATATGTGAATGAGCCTGATCAATCCTTCTCCACTCCTTTTTGACTTGCTCACATAGCAGTACTTCAAAGTCATTTATATTTAGAGCGGCATGTGATGGTAGAAATGTACACATCCGCCCCAGGTATTTTGCGAAGTGCATACAACGCCTCATGTGTCCAGCTTCCTTTTCTGTTTACGAGCAGCAGGTCAGCTTGTTTTTTGGGCAAGCAGCAGGTCAGAAGCTAGCTTAGAACAGCTTCAGCTTCTTACTACATATTATTTCTAGAGTGCTTCGTGAGCATCCAGTTGGGGAAGATCAAAGATAAAAGTCGGTCGAGCAGCAGCAACGCACCCTGGACCATCCAGTTGCCTGTGTTGAAAGCCTGCAGGGTGACAATGAGCAAAGATGAAAGAACAGCTGTAAAGGTGGCCAGTGTTTTCACTGCCTGCACCTGCGGACTCAATCTGTTGTCGATTGGACGTCAAGTCATCAAAGAAAAGCTCAATCCTTACCCGAAGCTGAAGGCTTTCGCTCCAGGGTCTGCCTGTGCATCAAATAGCACAAGCTGTAAGCCATTGGATTCAAGTGCGCAAGCTGTTTTGGAGGAATCATGGATTGCCAGTCTGAATGAAGGGGTGGGCTTGCAAGCACATCTGATCAGGCTGGCACCATGCTTGAAGCTACTTGCCCTGAACTGTTCAACGTAACCTTTTAACCTTCTCAAAAGCTATCCAGTTGCTTCACTCAGCTGAAATCACCAACTTACCCTCTGGTACAGGCAAAGGATGACCTATGCCCCATAGCAGGCCAAAGGCGCCACCCAGGCCTCCTGTTGTCCCTACTGTCTGCAGGAGGGTAATGCTGTGGTAGTTGTCAAAGGGTGAACCAGACAACATGGAAGCTTTTCAAACTCCGAGTTTGACCTGAGTCAGGGTTGGCTGTTAGGCCTGGTGGGACCGAAGGGAGTGACCTAGTGGGGCCAGAGGGAGTGTGTAAACTTTAGAGAAGTTACTGCTCAGCATAGGCTTGCGCTGTCATCCAAAGGTGTAGCTCACAGATCATACTTGCCTCGATTATCACACGTAAACTGTGTATTGCATGTAGATCGCATGCGCATGCTGACTCAAAAGGTCTAGTCAGCAAAGATGTCAGCAAAGAATTTGCCTGTACAAAGCTCCATGGGCATACTCACTAGTAGAATGACCATGGATCTGTCACATCTCTCTCCCTCCACTCACCCTGTCAATAACATAGCCCATGGTGTGGCCGTCCACCTCTCCAGTAGAGCTGAAAGTCAGGCTGGCCATCTGGGGCGGCTCTGCAATGCACTGCATGTGTCACAAAAGCTAAAAGAGTTTGGTTTTCCAAAAAGAGGTTGTCAAACTAAAAAGGATTGGTTCTCCAAAAGATTCTAGAAATGGAGGGGAGTGAACCTGTTAGCATTGTTATCATCATCGTCGTTGTCGTCATCATCATGATCACCACCACCATCACCACCATCATCATCATCCAGACCTGCCATCATCTAAGCAGAGGATTGCCAAACAGGACAAGAGCCTGGACCCACCTTTCCGGTTGGCTGGACTTGGAGAGGCATCTTCCCCTGGAAAGGACCCAGGTGTGTTGCGACAGGCCTGCGCAGATATATGGGCACAGCACACAAGCACAATTGTTGATACAATGGTACACCATTGACATCGACATGTGATATCATGGGTTGCAAGCTTCTTTCACGACAGCTCACCGTAGAAAGTACCAGACTCGGTTTGGCTCAAATAGGTCTGATTGAAAGCTGTAATATTGAGGGTTTAAGTCTGGGAAGGCCTGGGGGGGTGGGAGTTGCAATAATGTAAGGCGACATCAGCTGTTCAGATCTTGGAGGCGAGCAAAGCAAAAGGCCCTGTCAACTTGTCACCAGCCTTCCATTTACCGACTGCAAGTCCAAGACTCTCAGGTTATGTCTAAATTGGTCTCGCGAAAGAGGCCCAATAAATGGAGCTGCAGATGGATGTCCACACAGGCACTTGTTTCGTACCCTGTCTAACACTGGCACAGGCACTTGCTTGTGCGGTGAGTAGATTGCTCCTTGAATTGTGTGGGTCTCCCTTCTGCTGGAGCTAGATAGGCACATACGATCTACCTCCAATCAACATGATCAAATTGAGAGCTCAAGACTTCATACTATGCGACCAGATCCAGGTACCGCACACCAGTGAACTTGAATCTTTCAGACAGGGGTCCATTCTCAACCCCCTTAGCTACGATGTCTTGAGCGAGTTTGACAAGATCCTGCTTCTGATCAGAGAGACGCTGCGCTCTGATGTACTCTGCGTCCGCAAATGGCTTGCACATGGAGCCGTGTGCTGAAGCGGGTTCCTGGTGGGGGGCAGGATCTTGCCCGCGGTCTCCAGTCTGGCCAGCCATGACAGTCCTATTAGGTGCTGTTAGCAGTCAGGTTGTGACAGTTTTGTCAGCAGTCAGGTTGTGACAGTTTTGTCAGTCACTTACTAGAAAAAATATATGTAATTTCTTTTTTGTTGGACTTGATGCACGGTTGACTAGAATGAGCTGACAAGTGAGGGCTTTGTGCCTGCGCGTGCCAGCTGATGCCAGCCGGGGCCCAGCCGGGACCAAGCAGGCCCGGTCCCAGCAAGCTATCGTGGGCGCAAGTCGGGGGCGTGGCGCTTGGGTGCAGCGGGCTGACTTTCCTCGCCTGGCGCGCTTACCTGCGCTCGACGGAGTCGAAATGGCTGGAGACGCTCGCCAACTATGGCCGCGCGGTGGCCAGCCTGAGCAGCAGCAGCGCGCTGCTGGCCCGGGACCTGCACACGTTCCTGCAGTCTGACGCCACCGAGCTCCCCCCAAGCCTGCGTCAGCTCAACCGCCTGCTGCAGTCCGGCGAGGTGCAGGCCACAGTGGCCAGCGCAGCCCAGGCCATGATGCGGGGTGTCACTGCAACCTCTCCTGAAGGCCCCCACGCCCAGCCTGTGCTGGACAGGGTGCTGGAGGCCATCCTCAGTGACAGGGGCAAGAGCCTGATAGGTATGGCTATGGGCATTGCCACCAAGAACGCCACGGCCACGCTCTGTGACTTCATAAAGCAGCAGCTGCAGCAACAGCAGCAGCAGCAGCAGGGTGCAGCAACACCAGGCATAAGGCCCCCTTCTGGTGTTCTGGCCTCGGTGATGCAGCTATTGGCTTCGGAGCAGGGAGAGCGCCTGCTGAGCCTGCTGGTCACCAAAAGCATGAAGACAGCAGTGTCTACCTATGTCGAGGCCACCACAGGCTACAACACATACGAGGATTTCCTGTCAAGCATCTCTAAGCAGGTGCTGCTGAGGTTACCGGGGTCTCCCCGGCTGGAGGTTACTTATGCGCAGCAATTTGTGCAGTGGGTCCCAGGACTCTCTTGTCGTGGGAGTGGAGCACCTGTGACAGGTCCATTTGCGCATGTGAATGCTCGCAGCCAAATATTCACTGGCGTCCGAGCCCCACGCACAAACACACATTGCTTGTCCCCCCCTTCACACTCCCCACACACTGAACAGTGTACACTGAATCACCAGACTCGTTATGAAGCATAGTTGGTAGGGCTGGCATTCTAGCAGGCCTCCTCATGCATGTAGTACAGAGGTCTAATCCAGGCTAAGACATTTAAACAAAGTTAGACTCAACTAAATTGAACGCTGGGGCGCACGCCTGTCATGTGGCCACACACACGCCCTCATATGCCACCCCTACTCCCCAGACGCACTCACGTGCTCGCAGGCTCCTGCGTCAGCACCACACGTAAGCAAACACATGCACACGCACATTCATACAAGCTCAAGCGCCATCCTCAAAAACATACACACATGCACACACACATGCATCCATGCGTGCCCTCATGCCCAGCTTGTGCCTGTCCTGCCGTAGGACCACCGCGATGCCGTGGCCAGCATTATGTCGCGCGTGACGGCCTCGTTCTGCCAGGAGGTCGCACTGGCCATCCAGCGCGCCGCCGGCCCCAGCAGCGGCAGCGCCGGCCGGAAACCACACGCCGGCGGCAGCGGCACCGCTGTGCCTTCGCCGTGCTGCCCCCCGCCCTCCACGCTCACGCCGTCCACTTCCCTGTCCTCCGCGGCGTCCAGCTCGGGTTCCCTGTGCGACACACACGCTGACGCGCAGCCATGCGCACAGCCACGCCACCCGCTGCAACGCGCAGAGCAAGCCAGTGCCAGCGCCAGCGCCTTTAACCAAGAGGGGGACCTGGGGCAAGCGGACCTGCCCCAGCCGCATGCTGCTGCCGGTGGCGGGCAGGGGGGGATGGCGTCGCCAGGGTCCAGCAGCAATGGACAGGGGGAGCAGGGCGCAAGGGGAGAGGCTGAGGGGCCATGCTGCAGCCAAGCTGCCCCAGGCGCATTCCTGGCATGCCGTGATGCACTTGCTTGCAAAGGGGGCAGTGCAGAACGTGCAGAACTTGGGGCAGATGCACCCCACATGCCCCTTCACCATCTGCTGCCGGCACCTGCGGATGCGGACCTGTACAATCACCACCACCACCACCAACAACGCCCCCCCTCCCAGCGCCACCACCACACTCCGCAGCAGCCGCAGCAACAGCTGCGGCAGCTGCAGGACGCAGGCAGGGGCGGCAGCCCAGCAAAACCGGCTTGGGTGCGCCGTGTGGTTGAGCTGGTTAGAGAACAAGAGGTGAGCTGTGTGTGTGTGTGTGTGTGTGCCTAGAGCATGGGTGATGTGTTCCTGCTTCTTTCCACTTCATGTTGCAGGCGCTGCATGTTCATGCTTGCTGCACTGCATGAGCTGTTCAAATGCAAGAGCCGTAAGCTTGTTCCCCCCGTGCGGTGATGCCACCCTTGATGGCAGATGTGGCTGGAGGTGAACCATTCATGAAGCCTTGGATGATTTTATCAGCCAAAAGACTAGTTGGGATTGTCAGCGTCTTATGCTTCTCAGAATGGCACTTTCCGGCAGAAGCTAGTACAATTCACCAAGAAGGCATGCTGCTGGCTGGACGAGCTTTTCACACACGCACACGCACGCACACGCAAGCGCACTCGCGTGCATGCAGGTGCGCGCGTTGTGCTTGGATGTGGTGACTTCTGCGACGCGTGAGGCCACGCGCAGCGCCCTAGACACCGTCTCCATTAGCATACGCGCCAGCCTACCCAGCCTGCCCTCCTACCTGTATAGCCCCCACGCAGTTCAGGGACAACTTGCGCCCCAGGCTCTGGCAGCTGCCCTGCTGGTGCTGTGTTGTGCCGTGTTTGTTTGGCGGCTCGTGCGGGGGTGACAAAGTGGGCGCTGCGCAAAACCATGTCGCTTGGGTGCAGGGAAAGAGCTGCGCCTCACATCGAGCTAGCGTCCCCCTGCTCTGTCTGTGTGCATGTTACTGCAGCTTGTTCAAGTGAGTTAGGTTAGATGGTGGATGTGGTAGAGTGCAACCATTCATTTATGGCCTGAACTCTTGATGTGGAAAATTTTAACTTTTGGTGCTGCTAGCTGCTTCTTCAAAAATGCCCGAAAGATTGTGTTTACCCTTGCCTGAGAAGACTAGATGAGTTTAAAAGGGTGGATGTGCGCCTGAACCATGGTCCGTAGACCGACCTTCCTTGGAGATAGGGTGTTAGTTATACAGGCATCGTGTCAACATGTCATTTTACTCATTTATGCCCGGTTCAAATGTGCGGGTGGAGTTGTACAGTTGTGCATACGTACATCAATTACAAGGAAGCACTGGTACGTACTGCAACGACTTATGATTTCATTTCCTACCTAAGCTGTTTCTGATTGGTTTTGCAGCTGGAGGGCTTATCATTTATGGGTCTAGTTTAACACATTGTACATTCTGCATGTTGTATTTTACGTGTTTGTCTGGCACTAATGTCTGATATGACTTCCTTTTTTGGCTTGCCCACGTATCCCCATTCGGTAGCCCTTGTGCCCGCTCTTGGACAGAGCTGTCCAAGAGCGGGCACAAGGGCTACCGAATGGGACAGGTCTGCAAGCATGTCTGCCAGAGCAGCGATGTGACCGACTTATGCGCAAAACTTGAATATGGAACGACCCAAACCAAAACTAAAAGCGCTCATAGCAGGAGATAGGTATTTTTAGAAAGCCAGATGTTTTTTAAGTTACAATAAGTTTAGACCTTCAGCCAGATGGGTCGACTGCTGGGCTTGCTGGACATTGCCAGCCAGACAAAAAATATCCAGTCTCAGAAAGAAAAAGGTATTATTTATTTATTTGTATCTGCTGAAATAATTTCACATCCTCAGCTCCAATGTTATTAAAGTAAAAAACGCCTGTGTCTACAATTTAAGCTAGTGCAATCAGCGAATTGTTCTTCGAATCACCTTCTCAAATAGCACATTTCTAAGCAGGGGCATAAGAAAAGGACATGCTTTTCGTTTGGACATCATGCAATTTGGTGAATAGTTAGTTAGTTACAATGGGTGTAGACCTTCAGCCAGATGGGTTGCAATTTGGTGAATAGCAAAACTGAAGACCAGAGGATGCTCGAAGGCAGTTCACGAGCATGCAAGGGCAAGAACAAGGCAAAGGACGACCTCTGAAGAGATCAGAAAGAGAAAGGCTCGCTGACTAGTTACTTCAACCAACCAGCCACCAGAGCGTTCGCACGTTTGTGATCCAGTCCACAAGCTCGATCTTGAAGGTTATCTGGACAAATGTTGTAAACAGGCAGGCTGTGTGATCTTACTCATGAGAAATGTGAGGTGGTTGCGCGGTACGCGTACTATGTGGGTACCATCACAGGAGATGCGAAATCTCCGCAACTTCTGCATTCTTCCAAGCCTGAGGTCTGCAGGGGAGAACGAGGTGTCTTATGAAACATAATTGAGGCCAATCGGTGACGCGGCTGAGTTTTGGCGAAATATATCCCTCTTGACACAGGGGTGCTATTTCCAACCGTGCTGTCCCTATGATCTCATGGCCCCTAACAGGGTTGAGGGCAAAACAATGATGATTTGAGAAATTGAGAGGCCATGGATTCTTGTACTTTGTGGATAATGGCACCTGTTTTGCTTTGTGACATTTCTCAAAATCCATCAACATGGCCTGAAAAAGCAAAAAATCAGCTACCCAACACAATTTTCAAGAAATGAAAGGTGCAGGAATAAGCAGCTGATGGGAATACAAAGTTATTGACACTGTTTGCCAGGGCAAAGGGCGGGTTCAGCCGCGGGGGCGACCATGAAAGACTGGCACTTTTCCACACAAAAAGCCTCTTTTTTCACACAGAGCCAACTTTGGGCCATTTCATTCCAGACATCATGAACTGCTCTTTGGCTGGCAAAGACCAGCAACTTATTGAACAAACCAATCAGCATAACAAGCAGGCTGGCAGTTCAACCCTTACTTGTAACTTACCAACCCTAACTTGCAACTTACCAACCCTAACTTGTAACTTACCAACCCTAACTTGTTACTTACCAACCTCTTTTCATCTCACATCACAGTCTCATTCCTTAGAGGATTTGGAAGAGTCTGCATCAGAAAACGACAAAGGTCCCCTGCAATCCTCATGCCTTCTGGGCATTTGCGCCCTGGTCCAGGTTTCGGCAACACCTGATTAGGAAACTGTCAGGCTACAATAAGATACCTGACACGCAATTTAGTTCTATCCAGGGCAGAAACACTCTTCAGCCCATGTTTATCCTCAGACATTTGCTGCATGCTGTGCAAACAAAAAACCTCATGGCTCACCTAGGTTGCATGCAGCATTTATTGACTTCAAACAGGCATATGACTCCATTCCTAGGTGTGCCCTCTGGGAGCACCTCCAACGCAAT
>LFCJ01001699.1_pt1 | contig 15561 bp, 16 predicted proteins | sample 643141 | NCBI WGS metagenome assembly LFCJ01 (sample SAMN03766243, study PRJNA286221) | soda lake metagenome | biome: soda lake; feature: Kulunda steppe; material: water; isolation source: sample B1-Br-g2 brine of Lake Bitter-1 | place: Russia: Kulunda steppe | collected 2010-07 | reverse complement strand
ACGCGAGGAACTGCTCGAGTCGATACCGCTGGTTCTGTAGCGTCTTTTCGGTAAGTTCGGGGTTTCGCTCAGCGAGATACCACTCCACGGCCTCGGCAGGCGTCGTAGGTGTGAGTCCATCGCTCATTGAACCCCGTTCCTTGGCTCTTCCCGCATCAGGAAAGGTACTTCGGCGTTGATCAGACCCACTCATAGACACACCTCATCGAGCCCGTGGAGTTCTGAAGAACGGGAAGGACAAACGCTGGTCTCAAGATCGAGAGTTGCTTTGTACGTTACGCGTTGTTCACTGCAATTTTCGTCGGTTTGCATTTGTGATGTTTCACTGCTGTGCCCCATTTCCGGCTGGGCACACCGACGATGAGGGCAGTTGGGCTGGCCAACGAAAATTTATACCCTGTCGGACCGCATGTCCGATAGGGATTCGTGGCCTCGCCAACGATCCCACATCGTCGTGCCGTGCTTCGAGCAGAGGTGGCACGGGTTCCAATCGCGGTACCTCGCTCGTATGGTCGCGGCACGTCGTCCTACTGCCTCGAGCGGCAGCTCTCCTTATCCAGCGTCAGGTATCATTCATCGAATCGTTTGCGGCGTTCGGCCATTGGGATGCTGACCACGCCCTTGGTGAGCGGACTAACTTTCCTTGATCAAATACCTGTATGTCATCCGGATTTTCCTGGATGTAGTATTTGAGTGCCCGCCGAATCAACTCTGAGCGGAGTGCCCCTTCTGAATCGGAGGCCATCTCCAGAGTCGTGCTCATCTGCGCTGGTATGCGGCAGGATACAGTTGTTTGCTGCACGTTTACCAGGAGGGCCGGGGGTATCAAATAGGTTAGTGAAACCAACTAATTGAGTAATCTAGAAATATATTGGGTTGAGAAATAGTGATGAGAATGACCGAGTTTGACCCAAGTCTCGACAAGGACTCCCTTGAAGAAACCCGTCAACACTGGAAAGAGGAAAACGACACCTTCGGACGCGTGTACTATGCTATTCTTGGGGTCAGTGAATTTACTCACTATCCACAAATTGCAGAGGTTGCTGATTGCTCCCCTAACTCGGCAAAGAAGCATCTCGATCGGCTAGTTGAAATGGGGCTCGTCAACAGGCAACCTAACCGCGGGTTGGCATGTTATCGCCGCAATGATGCCTATTTTGAATGGCGTGATGCATCAAGAATTGCTGACGAACTCACCACAGATGAAATCACTGAGCGGGTAGACAGTCTTGAGTCCCGTAAAGCCGAATATGAGGCTCGTTTCAACGATGACAACCCTGCAGCAGTATCCGCATTCGAACAGAGTGATCACGAGACGACTCACAAACGCTTACAGTCGTTAGCCGAATGGCAAAGCCTCAACCGAGATCTTCAGCTATACGAGCTCGCTTTCCGAATCGCTGCCAATGATGGACACCTTCTCAATTCGTAGATACATATGAATCAAGTTCCCACGCTAGCAGATCCTCGTTTACTCGCCGACAGAGCAGTTCTTCAGGCAGTTGGCCAGTATCTCGACGGGGCACCGATAGTTGATCAGGTAATGTTAGATCCAGATCCCCACGAACCGCGTAAAGTTAGGGCTGAACTTGACGAGGAACTGTTGTTACTACCGTTCGGATCTCCCCGATTGGTGATTGAATGGTTCGTCAATGACAACTTCTTCATTCAGTTATCATCAGGGGACGATGGCCACTGGGAATGCCAGTGGCACAGGCACTATAGCCCAAATCATTCGCATTGTCATATCCATTATCCACCAGAAGGAGACCGTGTAGAATCACTTTCGGTGGATACAGAGCATCCGATAGATGTTGTCTCGACTGTTCTCAGAGCGATAAAACAGTTCGATAAGAGAGGCGACAAACTGCATAGCAAGTAACTGCATAGTGTGCTGGTGAACCTCTACACGCTCCTCTCGGACGTTCAACGAGATGCCGACGATCTCCGTGGTGATGTTTCGACCGTCCTTCTCGATCGCGTCCACCACGATCAGCCCACCCACGGGCAGTTCGGATCTGTTCAGCGGACCGGCCGAACGCATCAGTCGCACCGGAACAAAGACGACGTCCTTGAGACGCTCGAGGAAGCTGGCATCCCTCGAGAACGAGTTATCAGTGTCGACTCGAAGAAAGTCGACAAGGTTCTTGAGGTAACCGAGGTGGCTCCATCGGAGGTCTCGAGGTAATCACTAGAAATCATGCCGTCAGATGAACCTCATATTCATCAATAAGAAGAGAAACGATCAGACCTCAACAACTTCCTTGTCGCCAAAAGTGGAAGGGGTACTAACCCCGTATGAGAACTGAGCACCCGATTGATCAACAAGTTTTATTGTTGCGCTATCTCCTGGTTCAAGACCCGGCTTCCCTTCTATACTGCTCGGATCTCCGTTGCTTTGCTCCTCAATTGCGCGAGCAAATATTGTAATCGTAACACGATCACTGGTATCTACTAATGACTCATCACTCTCGTCATTAGTCTCACTAGTGATGAACTCCTCCCACCCGGATGCATACTCATCAGATTCATAATTAGTAACGCGATGGGTTTCATTATATGTTAGTGTTTGATCAACATTATCACTAGTGTACTGAACAGTCATTGATGTCAGGTCTATCGTATCTGCTCCTGGTGATTTCATGATCGTGAGATTGATTGCCTCGAGATATGGATCGTCATGCAGATCTAGAAACTCATCACTACGATTAATATCACCTACTGCGTGCACAACCTGAATCTGGTTTGCTATCGCATCTTGCGTTTCAGTACCCGTATCTGATGACTGGCTCTGTAAGGAACCAGCCGTGTTGATGAGAACGCCTGCTGCAATCGCCGCAACAAGAATCATCGCTATGAATACGATTAAAGTCCCGATCCCGACTTGGCCACGATCAAGCCCTCCACTGGTAGTAGGTTTTTTTGACACGCTAATCACGTAGATATTCTCTTGGTAGAATGATTAGACCACTGAATAATCAACCGTGGCAACATTTCAGGATTGGTTTCGAGTCGTGAGTTAAGCAAAACTCTAAAAACAGGTATTAGATTTAGTTAGTCATCACCATCGGCTCTCGATAGAGGTTCAGTAGCGAAGAGCCAGTACTGAAGCGTTGTGCTGCGTCGATAACGTCTGAGTTCAGTTGGTCATCGTACTGGCCGCCAGCTACGATCGCCTTAGCTTCGTCGAGAAGTCGTTGTCGTTCGCCACTTAACCGAAGTGTTGTCCGCTTCGTTGAACCCATATAAACCGATGTATGTCCACTTATTTCAATCGCTTTATTGCATAACCCGATTACGAGTCGTCCATTGGACGACATAGATCGGTGAAATTGGCCCGGGAGAACCTAATCTATAATCGGGTTTGCTGTGATATCCGGTTATGATCCGTATCGACGACAGCGATGACGTGACGAAGTGCTGGCTCTCTCCCGATGAGCTGGACCGGCTCGAGCGAACGGCTGGAGAAGACGGGTGGGAGCGTGAGGTGGCAATCCAGCTGATGGGACGGTGCGGACTCCGGGCATCAGAAGTGAGCTATCCGAGCGATAGCAACCTGTGGTACTCTGACGATGGAGAGATCTGGCTCTTCGAGGTCCAGGGGAAGAATACGAAAGGCGGGCCAAAGAAAACACGCGACGCGTGGATGCCCGACGACGTTGCCGACGATATTCACAAGTACAGCCGTGAGCAGAGCCTCGGTCTGTCTGATCCGTGGGTCGACGCCAGTACTCCCTCCGTTCGTCGATGGGTCAAGGAGGCCGCTCACACCATCGCAGAGCAAACTGACGACCAACGTTGGCGGTCAGTCTCATCGCACGATCTCCGTCGGTCCTGGGCGACCTATCATCTCGTCGAGCGCCAGGTCGACGTTCGGACCATGATGAGCATCGGCGGGTGGTCCGATTACTCCGCTATCGAGCCGTATCTTGCAGAGCCAACTGAAGCGCGTATTGGAGAAGCTATGCGGACGTAGAAGCTCATTCTTCGAGACCAACGAACGGTAGTCTCGCAACTGGGCAACAGTCCGGCCGAGTTCTCGATCATACTCGCTCTCGGAGATGTCGTACCGGTCTTCCAACGATCGGTGCTGGTCCTCGAGCTCCATGTTGGTGCGGGAGGTGTACTTCGCTATAACGTAGTGCGTCGCTGAATAAGTTGGTCCGTGCTCGAGCGTCCACTTCGACAGAACTCCGGAACGATCGAGGAGGAGTTGGTGTCGACATCAGGAGTTGGTCCAACTTCGCCGCGCCTGCCGGCTATTGGAAGTCGGGGAGGACTCCTCGACCAGGGGTACTACACCGTAGTGCTCGAGTCGGCATAGACGACGACACGTTCGAGGATAACCCCACCGAGCAGAGGGTCCCGGGAGCAGGCGAATACCTATTACCGGGTCAACCCCGCGACGGAGAGATCGACCCGGGGTAATGTACCGGCTCGTCGACGACGTTCACTACCGCCTCGTCGAATGGGTCGGGTATCTCACGAGCATCTCTACCGGAGCCGACCGAGAGAGACCCCGGGGCCAGGTAGTGTCTCGGCGGCTGGACCGGGTGCAGTTAGTCGGGAAGACCAGAGAATCGTCGGTGGGTATCTCTCCCCCGACAGGAGTGAAACCCAGTCTGTCGGTAGAACTGGATCCTCAGTCGGCCAGAACGGCGAAATTCGATTGGGGACACGGAGTACAATGGTCGGGGGACTCGAGGCAATCCTTCCCGACTCATCGGGCTGAATTGGTCGGCGGTGTCGGGTAACTGGAGGGCACCAACACGAACCCGATGAACGGGTCAGCGAATAACCCCGTTCTATCGGTAGAACCGCCTTTTTCTCCGGGCAAAATGGCCGTATTCGAATTGTGAGGGAGTCGGGTGTGCCCCCTATTGACCCGAGGAGAAATGGTCGGGGACCATCCCATCCACACCGGCAGTTGGTCGGGACGCCCCGAACGTCGGCCGAGATCGCCTTCGCTGTCAAACGCAGTTGTCTCTTCTGTCGGCTAAACCGTCTTTCCCGCCGGACGAAACGGCTGTATTCGGATTTCGAGGAACCGGACTTATCCCCTATTCGGCCGGGTCGAAATAGCCGGCTCCCGGTCCACAGACTCTGGTAGTTGGTCGGGTCTTCCCAACGTCGGCCGAGATTGCCTTCGGTGTCGAGCCCTGTCGGCTATTTCACCGGCTAAATCATCATTTTCGCCGGCCGAAACCGCCGTATTCGAGTTACAAGGAATCCGGACCACCACCAATTAGACCGGGTGAAATGGTAAGGGATGATCTCGACGGGACCGGTAGTTGGTCGACGCTTACTCGAGTGCCACTCGAAACCGACTCGCGATACCGGGCCTTGTCGGTAAAATCGCCTTTTTCGCCGACCGAAACGTCCGAATCCGGTTCGACAAGTACCAGCTTCCTCCACGTCTCGTGTCGGTCGGGTTGGACAGGCTATTAGTGGAGAGATCGTTGATCAGCCGGTGTGACTGGGATACAGGCGTAATAGGAACCGAGACAAGCAGAACGGGCCAGCACTACCCGACCTAGGTGGGTAATAAAACCTCTACCGCGATACTGACGCCGTTAGATATATGTCATAAGAAAGTAGTATACAGATTGTGCCGATACATATTAGAATTCAGTATAGTGGTGGCAGAAAATGAGGTTGCTGACAAGGTTGCGGGCCCGTGCAGATACCGTCTACGATGATACCTATCACCACAAGCTCAGGGGAAGAATATGGGATGCGCTTAAGGACACTGAGTTTGATACCCGCCACGACGAAGGAGAGCCGTCGGGACTCTGTTTCTCGAATCCATTTCCGCCGCGGGATATGCAGGAAGGTGATCGCCGCACCCTGCTGGTTGCAGCATCGGCACGTGACCTACTTGGGGCTATTGCCGATGACCTCGACGAAAATCGAGAGTTGAATATTGGAGAGATGCCGTTTGAAGTGACGAACATTTCACTGCTAGCTCCAGACGTGGGTGAGCCGGGTACACGAGGGGTTCTTGAAACGGGCACCGGGGTCCTTGTTCGTATACCACCCTGGAAGTGCGACGAGTACGGGATCGAAACCGACGGCGAGAACCCGACGTTCTGGGAACCGGAACACACGCTGGAGCCGTTGAAGGCCCAACTCGAGAACAATTTAGACCAGAAACACGACCTGTTCTGTCCGGACGACCTCCCAGGACCGAGCGATCGACCTGAGGGATTGTTCGACAGCTATGAACTCATCAAAACGTTCGCGCTGCCGGTGACGGTCACACAGGGCGTCGAGATGACGTACATCCTGAGCAAATGGCGGTTCGGGTACGAGGTACGCGACGAACACCATCGTCGACATCTCAACCTCGCGCTCGATACCGGCATCGGCGAGCGGAACACCCTCGGGTTTGGCTTCCTCAACATCGACGAGGATTCGGTGGTACCCGCTGGAGAAGCCGCGCTCGAGACGAGTGATCGGCGAGGGAAAGCGGGATGAGCAGCCTTGACGCTGAGACATTCGAGCAATATTGTCCGCCAAATCCGATCACGTCACTTCGCCGAGTCCAAGCGCTCTACGGCGCGCTCGCCGAAGCTGCGGGCGGCGATGCAGTCGACGTCGAGATGATCGAGGAGTTCGGGCTCTATTACACGCCCGGAGAACTTGAGGAGTTCACGACGGACGATCCCGGCGAGAAGCAGCGCTACCTGATCAGCGTCGATATCGATATGACGAGTGATACGGTCACAGTTGATGATATTGACATCTCTGTAGATTTCCTTACGCCAGAAAAGGTAGATCAGTTAGGATACGCGTATTATCGTTGGAAAGGACCAGACAACAGCATTACATGGAGGGGTGCTAAAGGAGGATCTGACGCCCAACAAACTGCTGGTTACTGTATCAGTTGTTTAAACCAATGGACGAACGGAACAGGAAAAGAACCAGCAGTTGGCACCGTTGCAGAAAATCACCCTGATGGTTGGGTGATTAAACTCCTGCAGGAATTAGGCGGAGATAACGACGTGCAAGACCACATTCGGGAATTGGTCGAGGAACGCTATACTGCGGAAGAACGAGTTGTCGTTACTGTTCGACTCAAACTTAATCCAGACGAATTGGAGAACGAACCGGATGGGGATGAACCAGGGTGGTTCTATCCAGCTGATGTACACGTTCTTAATGCCGGCATGAAGGCTAGGAAGGATTCAAAGTTAGCGAACAAGAATTTGCGTGATGGCGTATTCTCCCGTGGAGAGAGTGCATGCATGGTGACGGGCGGTCGACAGAAAGTATTTGGGACTACCGAAGATCCTCTTGCCTTCTTCACCATCCAACATGCTGAGAAGTTCGATGACATCCAGCGAAAAGAATCATGGCGAGATCACCCAGTGTCCTCGAACGCTGCGCTTCTGATTCAGTCCGGTGCGTCCCTTATCGATACCTGCCGGACTACCCGAAATGGACTTGGAGTCTACACGTTGCCCTACTTCCTCGAGATGGATGAACGGAAGGCGGCCGCGCTGTACGATGCTATCGACAGCATAGGAGCGTCCGAATTCGAGGACTCGGACCGTCACCAGATGTACCAACTTGAGTGGAGTGTAGAGAAAGCTGAAGATCCGGAACTGGCAGAACAGCTTCGGTTTTATGTGATCTCGTTGCGCAACGATAGTGGCGATATCAACGTTCTCCACGAAGTACCGGACGTTTCGCTCTACTGGCCCAAGCGGATCGGGGAAGCACACGAAGCAGTCCTCCACGACACGAACGCGTTTGGAACCGACGGGCTTGGCGGCCTCAAGTTCGTCGAGAATTGGCAGCCAATCACTGAGGGGACAAGCGCAACCGACGTGGTCAACGCTATCGTCAGTGGTCGCTACGCTTGGGGAACTATGCCCAAGATGGCGGGCGACGACGGTGCGATGGCCGACGACATGGCCGAGTGGCTTACCTACGCCCTATTGACGGGCGAACAAGTTCCAGTCGAACGGCTACTCGAAGCCTATGTCGACCGAATCGAGCAGGAGTATGAGGAGGACGACGACCGACGACTTCCGACGAACCAGATCAAAACACAGTTCGCGCAACTCGAGGCCCTGGCTCGTGCTGGGCTGCTCGACGGCGGCTCCGAGTACGGCGATCTCGAAACACCATCCAACGCAATGACAGACGAGATACCCACGAGAGACGACATCGCCGAGTACGGCGACCTGACACGCATCGACGTGAGAAGATACCGGCTCGAGAACTTCATCGAGGACCGCGATTCGCTCGCAGCGAACCCCGACCGACAGAGCGCATTTCTGATCGGCGTACTCGTCGGAATGGTGAGCCACCACCAAACGGATACACGAAACATGAACCGAACGGTGATCGATCAGTATCCCCCCGACCGGATAACACTCGACAAGCTCGTGGCCGTTTGGCCCGACCTCGTTCACAAGAGCAAGGTGTACGCCAAGGACGTCGATTGGGCTACTGAGACACTCTTCCCGGAGGTTTTAGATCGGGAAACGGACGTTCTCCTACATCCCGACGACTGGGACCTCTCCGTACAAGACGTTCGGTTCTTCTACGCGCTTGGGATCACCTACGGCCAGCGTGCCGACGCCCGTGCGTACGAACTCAAGGAGGCAATCGACGCGACCGATCCGAAACCGACCGATGCCGCATAGAACGCTCGACGACTACCAACAGACCACCGATAAATCTATGTCCGAAACCCACACCGAAACCGTCACGAACCGCTCCGAAATCGTCTTCGTCACCGACGCACAGGACTGTAACCCCAACGGCAATCCGATGGGGGAGAACCGACCGCGGATCGATCCGGTTACTCAACAAGCAGCGATCACCGACGTTCGACTCAAGCGCTACCTGCGTGATCAACTCGAGTCCGACGGACATCCGATCTTTGTCAAAAAGACTGGAGACGGGGTTGACGTCCGGGCCGCACTGGCGATCGACCTGTTCGAGAACGTCGAGTCTGTCGACGACCTCGACGAACTCGACGACATCGAATCAGAGTTCCTCAAGCGAGCGACCGATGTTCGCTATTTCGGTGCGACGCTGTCGTTCAACAAAGACCCCGAAGACGAGCTCTATCAAGCGGTCAAAGAGCGTTTCCCGAGTCAGTTCACCGGTCCCGTCCAGTTTTCGCCAGCCCGCTCGCTCAACGCCGTCGAAACTAACGAGGAGACGAGCATGCTAACTAGCGTCATCGCGACCCAAGACGACAAAGAACAGGGTGGGTTCGGACTTGACGACCATCGGATCAAGTACGGAATCTTCCCGTTCCACGGCTTAGTCGACGAACACGGAGCGACGGACACGGCACTGAGTAACGCCGACGTCGAACGGCTCGATACGCTCTGCTGGCGCGCGCTGAAAAATCAAACAATCTCCCGAAGCAAGGTCGGACAGGAGCCGCGGTTATACGTCCGCGCGGAGTACACGACCGACGGTTACCACGTCGGCGACCTTCATAACGACCTCGAGATAGACGACGAGAAATCGAAGCCGGACGGAGAGTTGCGGTCGGTTCGAGACGTCTGTCTCGACGTGACGGATCTCGTCGACACGCTCGCACGCGTCGCGGCTGATGGACACCTCAAAACGGTTCACGTTGCAGGAAGCAGCCGACTGAGCATAACCTGCGACGAGACCGAAATCGAAACCGCCGACGAGATCGCGCTCGCGCTTGACGAGCGCGACGTCCCCGTTCACGAGATCGATGTCTACGACGAATTCGACCGGACGCTCCCGGCGGAGTGAATCGATGGCCAGACGAGATACTGACAGCGAGGCAGCCGTTCCAGACGGGCTCGAGACGGTTGATCCACCGACGATCGAGGACGGAGTGCCGTCGAAGTGTCTCTCGTTCGTTCTCCGGAGCGATTGGGGACACTTCCGGCGGATCGACCGAACGGTGACCAAACAGACCTATCGAATTCCACCCCGGACAACGGTCGCGGGGATACTGGCAGCGATCGCGGGCGTTCGACGGGATGGGTACTACGACATCTTCGCGCCGGACAGCTCAACGATCGCAGTCACGCCGATCGGATCCATCCGAACGGTAACGCAACCGACGCTCGGTCTCGGTACGCATCCAGGGGAGACGATGGTCGACGCCGGCGGTACCGGCCGAAAGACGGTCAAAGTCAAGTATCCCGACAGTACCGACAACCGTCAGATCCATAGCTACGAATTACTCGTCGATCCGGCGTACCGCATCGACGTCGCCGTCGAAGACGAACACTTCTATAGCGTTCTGAAACACCGCCTTGAGACCGGAACGTCGTACTATCCGCCGTCGATGGGGGTCTCAGAACATCTCGCCTGGATCGAGACAGCTGAAAATGGCGAGATCGAATTCGAAACGGACACTCTAACGACCGACGGGACTGTGACAGTCGACAGCGCCGTCCCCGACGGCGTCGACGATGTCGTCCTCCAGCCGGACGTTCGTTGCGACGTTGAGCGCGTCCCGGCCTACATGGAGGCTCACGACGGTGGCCGCCGGACGACCGGCTTCGTCGATTACGCGTTTTCCGACGCACAACTTGAGCTCCGGCCGAAGTCGGTGACTCCAATCACGGTCGGCGATCGAACCGTCGTTTTCGAGTGATCTACAGGCTGTTTTCGACTCATGGCATACGAAACAATAATTTCGCATCCGCGTGACGGCGACGACCTTCTCCTTGAGGACCATCTCGAAGATGTCGCATCGCGAATGCTCTGTGTCGGGCGGTTCGAAGAAGACGGGCACTGTTCGGAGCGAACCGTCGCCGGGATCATTGGTCAACTTCACGACTTCGGAAAGGTAACGCCAGCGTTTCAGGATCATGTAAACCCCGATCGAACACACGTAGGGCCACAACAACTCACGTATCACGCGCGTCTGGGCGCATTTGCCGCTTACTGGGTCGTCGACGAACTCGGCGGCGAGCAACGCGACGCTCTCACCGCCTTCGCGACGATCTCGAGACACCACGGCGTACTGCCGGACCTGGCGACACACGTCGTCGAGGACATCTACTACAACGAACTCGAGACCGGAGAGACGCCGAAAGCGTGGGCCGTCTCACAGGTCGAAGCGATCGACAATACGACGCCTCACGCCCAGGCAGCGAATGAGTTTTTGACTAAAGCAGGATCGGATCGGACGACGTGGGAGCGATTCCGGGAGGCGATGCAAGGTGGGTCTCTCCTTGAGTCGATCGCAGATGATGTCGCCGAAAGCATCGGTTTCGGTCCGAATCGAAATACGGATCCAGATCTGTTCTCCGACACGACATATGACAGGGCAATCCGCTACTTTGGAGCGCTGACGCTCGCGGACAAAACGAGCGCGGGGGATATCCCCGAGTCGAATCTACGGCGAGAACCTCTTTCTCTCGAGGTGCTCGACAGTTACGTTGACCGCCTCGAAGCTGACGGTGAACTCGAGCAGGAATTGAACCAGCGACGGGAGGCAGCACGCGAGGAGGCACGAACAAACGCAGTCGATCGGCTCCTCGAGACCGACGCTGATCTTGGTCTCCTGACACTTCCAACTGGGCTCGGAAAGACATTTTCGGGGATCACGACGGCGTTTACGCTTCGAGATGAGATCCAAGAGCGGCGCGCCCTCGAGGAGAAGCCGACAGTGGTCTACGCGCTTCCCTTCACCTCTATTATCGAGCAGACGCGGGAGTTGTTTGAGGACCCAGACCTCTGGAACGCCGATCCGCAGGGCCACGCATTTACCGTCCACCACTACCTCAGCGAGACGGTAACGCGGGTCGATACCGAACGCGGTACAGACGGTGACCCCGAAACAGACCGGGGAACGCGCGACGACGCGCTGCTCGGCGAGAGCTGGCGCTCGGGAACAGTCCTGACGACGTTCGTCCAACTGTTCGAGAGCCTCGCCGGCCCGACGAACAGCGCGAGCCTCAAACTCTCCGCTCTTCAGGATGCGGTTATCATCCTCGACGAGCCACAGGCACTTCCGAAGCGGTGGTGGGCTGCGATACCGCGTCTCGCCCGAACGCTATCGAACGAGTTCGACGCGACACTTATCGCGATGACGGCCACTCAGCCGGCGTTGTTCGAAGCGAGCGACGACTGTGAAACCGTCGAACTACTCGAGGACACGGAAGCGTACTACGAAGCGGCAAAGCGGGTGCGCTACACGGTCGACGACTCCGTCTGGGCCCTTGGCGATCCGGAAACCGAGACGATACCCATCGATCACGAAACCGCCGGCAACCGGATAGTCAATGCGGTGACGGCCGACGAAAACACCAAAGACGAGCTACCACGGTCAGCGCTGGCAGTCTGCAACACGATCGCCAGTTCACGGCGGCTCACCGAAACAGTAACTGAGGCTGCACCCAGGAACGCCGTTCACGTCGGCAAAGCATACGAGAAAGTCCTCGAAGACACTGCGGTCGACAATACCAGTCGCCGCAGGGATGATGACTATGACGAGTTCGATGCTGATCCCGACGCGCTCTTTACCGACCCAGACACGCTCGCGCATCGAACGCTCGAGCGACTCGGACTCACCGTCTCGGACGAGGACTGCCTAGGCGAGAACGTGTCGGTCACCGACGTTCGGTGGGAGTGGGACGACCACGCCCGGCCGTCGCTGGCCATCGCGACGTTCAACTCCCGGTACCGACCGCGCGACCGTCGCGTCCTTATTCGACTGGCCGATGTGTTGACGGCGACCGAGACGCCGTTCGTTCTCGTTTCGACCCAGGCCGTCGAAGCGGGCGTCGACCTCAGCTTCGGACAGGTCTTCAGAGATATCGCGCCGTTAGATAGCATCGTCCAAGCTGCCGGTCGATGCAACCGCTCGTTCGAATGGGGGGTCGAAGGCGGGGCAGTCACAATCTGGATGCTGGCTGATCCAGACACACCTGATGCTGGAATTGATCAAACTCCTGCTGCGCATGTTTATCAGAACGATGTCGGTGAACACCTGTCGATCGTCGCCGAAACGCTCCGCAAGGAGCTACCGTCGAGCAGAGACGTCGATGAACTGCATCTGACCCGAAACGCAGTGCCAGCGTACTTCGATGCGCTACAGGAGCAATCCGTCGCGAGCCAGCAGTTGCGAACGTACATCGACGACTTTGAGGCGACAAAACTCGGTCGGACGTCGCTCATTCAGCAGGATTACCCGACCGTCGACGTACTCGTCGCGGTAACGGCTACCGAACGTCGGTTGCTTGAGGATATTGGTGACGCCTTTGTGGATGGAAATACGCCAAGGGCATACGAACTTCTCCAATCGGCTGCCGATCTGCGATTGTCGGTGCCGGCTCAAGACGCCGACAAAGCACTCACGAGCGTACCACGCGCCGATCGAAAGGATCGCAGTGACCCGGAGGGCGTACACGTCCTCGCATTCGACAGCATCCGAGACGGGGGTGGCTCGTACGATCTCGACGGCGGCGGGTTCGTCGCCGATGATGACGACGCAGTCGGAGGACGATTTACGATATGACTGATGACCTCAGCTACTCCGGCTCCGATCGGATCGATGACCTGATCGAACGCGAGCGAGCGCCACATCGCGAACCACAGGTTCGAATCACTGGATTGATGGTCCAGTACTATCACGTCTGTCAGCGTGAACTCTGGTTTATGTCTCGTGGTATCGACATCGACCGCGGTACCGCGAACATCCGCCGTGGGAGCTACGTCGACGAACACAGTTACCGGGATAACCGCCGCTCGTTTTCCATCGATGGCCGCATCTCGCTCGACCTCCTCGACGACGGCGACGTGATGGAGGTGAAAGTCTCCTCGAAGCTTGAAGAGCCACCCCGAATGCAACTGCTGTACTATCTCTGGTATCTCGACCGAATTCACGGGGTCGAGAAATCAGGGGTACTGGCGTATCCCGAAGAACGGTCACGGGAGTCGGTGGAGCTGACTGAGGACACCGCATCCGAGGTCGAGGCGACCCTCCGAGGGATCATCGACACTGTCGACGCGGAGTCGCCACCGAAACTCGAGAAGAAACCGTACTGCGCCTCGTGTCTCTATCAGGACATCTGCTGGCTATAATCCATGCCTCAAGACAACCACCACATCTTCGCCGACGGCGAACTGTCGCGAAGTGAAGACACCTTGCGTATCGATACTCTCGACGGCGAGACGAAACATTTACCGGTCGAAAGCGTCGGAACGCTGTACCTCCACGGACAGATCGACTTTAATACCCGTGCCCTCGGGCTCCTGAACGATCACGGGACAACAATACACGTCTTCGGCTGGAACGACTACTACAAGGGATCGTATCTGCCGAAACGGCAACACCAGTCGGGGAACACCATCGTCGAACAGGTCCGCGCCTACGATGATCACAACCGGCGAATGGGGATAGCTCGATCGATGATCCGAGCCAGCATGCATAACATGCGCTCGAACCTGAAATATTACGATACGAGAGACCACGAGTTCGGCGATGCGATCAAGAGATTGGAACGGCAGCGAGAACTCGTAACCGACATCGACGACATCCAAGAACTCCGTGGTGCCGAAGCGACCGCTCGCAAAGCGTACTACGGCTGTTTCGACGATATTCTCAGCGATCCATTCGAACTCGCCCGGCGAGAATACAATCCGCCGTCAAACGAATCGAACGCACTCATATCATTTCTCAACTCAATGGTGTACACCACCTGTGTCTCCGCAATCCGCAAGACGGCACTCGACCCGACAGTCGGCTACGTTCACGAACCCGGCGACCGACGGTTTACTCTCTCGCTCGATATCGCGGACATCTTCAAACCGATACTGGCCGATCGGATCCTCTTTCGACTCGTCAACCGTCGCCGGCTTGATCTCGAGGACTTCGAGCAAGAGCTCGAGGGATGTCTCCTAAACGAGAAGGGGAGACTCACCGTGCTGGAAGCCTACGAGGAAACGCTGGACGAAACGGTCGACCACCCGCGCTTGAACCGGAAGGTGAGCTACAAGACGCTCGTCCAAACAGATGTCTATTCGCTCAAGAAACACATTCTGACTGGCGAACCATACCGGCCCACCGAACGGTGGTGGTAACCGTGTTCGTTCTCATTACATACGACGTTCCGGCCAATCGAACCAGGATCTACCGGAAACTCCTCCGAAAGCACCTCGAACATATCCAGTACTCAGTATTTCACGGTGATATCACAGAGGGACAACTCGTCACCATCACCCAGGAAATAGAGTCCCGGCTCAAACCCGAGGATTCCATCTATATTTTCCAAGCGGACGTTTCCGCAGCCGTCGAGTGTACCGTTCTCGGTGACGCCGACGAGCCGGGAAGCCGCTTTACCTGATTTCGTCGACCCCCTACCCCTCGAACAGAATTACCGGTCGACGAAAGTCCTACTCCAAAACCAAGGGTATTAATCCCTATATCCCGAGTATTCCGGATGGTTTCAGCAGGACCCTTGTAGGGTTGAAGCGTGGGTTTGGTTCCAGGCGCACACTGCCAGCCGGCCAGTTTCAGCAGGACCCTTGTAGGGTTGAAGCTTTTCGGCCAAATGGTATTCGCAGGCCGTGCCGTGGTTTCAGCAGGACCCTTGT
>LFCJ01001698.1_pt1 | contig 15561 bp, 16 predicted proteins | sample 643141 | NCBI WGS metagenome assembly LFCJ01 (sample SAMN03766243, study PRJNA286221) | soda lake metagenome | biome: soda lake; feature: Kulunda steppe; material: water; isolation source: sample B1-Br-g2 brine of Lake Bitter-1 | place: Russia: Kulunda steppe | collected 2010-07 | reverse complement strand
CGTTAGAAGCCTGGCCGTTTGAAGCTGGCGGATACTGCCGTACGGGCCATCGGCCGGTCCTCTCTGACTCTGGTCCGCGTACTACTGCTCGAGAATCAACACAGCTGACAAGGCCAAACCCGCGTCGTTTTACGTCCACACCCGCAAACGGAAACAATGAGTCAGGAGACGGAACCGGAGTATAGTGAGGGAGACCTGCGAAACACCGGGATGGCCCTCAAACACGACCGGGAGTGGGATTACGAACTCGAGCGGATCGTCGACGCCGTTGCCGATCGAAACGCAACGAAGGTGGGACTGCAGTTTCCCGAAGGATTGAAACGACGGGGCCCAAAGGTCGCAGACGATCTGCGTGAACTGCTCGGTGACGAGGTCACCATCATGTTGTCAGGCCAGCCCTGTTACGGTGCCTGTGACCTCGACACCTACCTGATGAAACGGACCGACGTGTTCGTCCACTTCGGGCACTCGCCGATGAAGAACACGGACAAGGTCATCTACGTGCCGCTGTTCTCGAACGTCGAAGTGACGCCGATCATAGAGGAGTCACTGCAAACGCTCGAGCCACCCGAGGAACATCCCGAAATCGGCCTGGTCACGACCGCCCAGCATATGAATCGCTTCGAGGAGATGCGGGCGTTCCTCGAGGACCGCGGCTACGAGGTCAGAACACGTCGCGGTGACGAACGACTCACCCACGAGGGACAGGTACTCGGCTGTAACTACGCCAGTGCGGACGTTCCCGCGCCGCAGGTGCTCTACGTCGGTGGCGGTAAGTTCCATCCACTGGGACTGGCCATGGAACATCCCGACAAACACGTCGTCATTGCCGACCCCGTGAACAACGTCGTCACGGTCGCTGACACGGAGAAGTTCATGAAACAGCGCTACGGTGCCGTCCACCGAGCGATGGACGCCACGAAGTGGGGCGTCATCTTCTGTACCAAAATCGGTCAGGGTCGCTGGGAGAAAGCCCAGGAAATCCTCGACGGCAACGACGATGCGTACCTGATCACGATGGACGAAGTCACGCCGGACCGCCTCCGAAACTTCGATATGGATGCCTTCGTGAACACCGGCTGTCCACGGATCACCACTGATGACGGTCCCCGGTTCCACAAACCGATGCTCACCCCCGGTGAGTACGAGATCGCCATCGGTGAGAAACCACTTGATAGCCTCGAGTTCGACACGTTCCACGGCACCTGGTAGGCAGTCCGTTGAGCGGAACGGCCTGAACTCGAGCGTCCGAAACCCAGTGTCCAACTATCACTCGAGGGGAGCATCCCCACCATCGGTGTCGGCGCGGTGGACCGAAAGCGCTTCTTTGACGGTCAACTCACCACGTGCAACCCGTCGGGCAAGCTCGTCGTCGATCGCGCGGTTCGTTTCACTTTCTTCACGAGACCGGTCCTTGATTCGCTGGAGTTCACCCGCCGTCGGCTCGATCGTTCGATGATCGACTGGCTCGCCCTCGAGTCGGGCGATATTGACTGCCGCCAACACGTCACTCATGCCTCGAGCGCCGGTGCCTAAATACGGCGAGGTCCCGGTTTCGTCGACCAGTTCGATCCGCACGTCCTCGAGCTGATTGATCACCTTCGCACTCTGGAGGCGGGCCCCATCACCGATACGGACGACGGGATCGGGCGTCTCGACGTTCTCGAGTTCTCGCTCGATAATATCGATGGCGTCACCGAGTGGAACCTGGAACGCGGCGACGACGGTGTCACCGACGACTACCGCGATACCGGGTTTCCGGCCGGGATCGACGCCGATGACAGTTCGCCCGTCATCGCCACGAATCGTTGCCAGTGCCTGATCAACGGCCTGACGCGCCTCGTCCGGTTCGACAACGATCGTTGGCACACCGTTTGCCTCAATTGTCGATGCTCCTGCGGCTCCCGTCAACACCAGCGATGTTCGCTCAGGCAGGGGGTCGCCTGGCTCGATAGTCATGAACGTGACGCCCCGGTTGCGGAGCTCACCCACGACGTCGTGGTACACCTCGAAATCGGCGGTCGCGACGACGATCACGTGTCTGCTTGTCAGTGTGAGTATAAAATCCTCGCGGCGCACTCGAGTCGGTTTCCGGGGGGTTTTTCTTCCCGACATTCCAAGCGAAACCGTGAACGACGAACGGATCCCGACTGGCTGTACATCGGTTGACGAGCTCCTCGGCGGTGGCTTCGAACGGGGAACGGTCACCCAGTTGTACGGCCCACCGGCAGCGGGAAAGACGAACCTCGCGCTTGCAGCCGCAGTCGAAACGGCTGCAGCAGGGGGAACTGCCGTCTACATCGACACGGAAGGGGTCTCAGTCGATCGGTTCGAGCAGTTACTCCGCGGTCGCGTCGATGATATCGAAGGTGTGGCCTCACGAATCATCATCGAGGATGCCTACGACTTCGACGAACAGGCCGAAGCCGTCCGTGATGCCGCGGACTTTGCGACTCAGGCCGACCTGATCGTGCTCGACAGTGCAACCGGTTTTTATCGCCTCGAGCGCGCAAGCGATGGGGAAGCCGGCGATGCCTTACGACAGGTGGCAAGCCAGGTGACGCACTTGCTTTCGTTGGCCCGGAAACACGACCTGGCTGTCGTGTTGACCAATCAGGTGTTTTCGGACCCGGATGCTGATCGAACCCGTCCCTTGGGTGGGAATACCCTCGAGCATTGGACCGGCGTGGTGGTCCGGTTGGATCGGTTCCGTGGAGGGAACCGTCGAGCGACGTTGACCAAGCATCGGTCGAAAGCCGTGGGTGAGTCGGCCACGTTCAAGATAACAGAAAAAGGCGTCGTCGGAGCGAACAATCAGTCCGTGTAGGGCGGAAGTGAGTCGACCTGCCAGACCCTTTATTTCTTAAAAGATGGCGGAATGTGCGGTATTCACTTTATTTTTACAAACCTCGCGTTCCCGTTCTGTTCAATAGTGATTCGATATGAGTGATAACTAAATTGAAGTTCCATTTGAGCCGATGGTGAGGGTGGGTTAGAGAAAAGCTCATCAAGCATTCCATCCACACAGTCATAGATTGTCGGTAACTCGGTGGAATCGACCTCCTCTAAACGCATGATTGTCTCTACAATCTGTATCGCTGGATTATTTCCGCCAGGGTCCAGTTCTCGATGGATGATCTCGTTCTCGAGTTGGTCTGTCATTATCAGTAGACTCGTCGACACCCTCTGTGATAATAGTGGCTGGCCTTTTATTTGGACTAATTAGTGGTGATAAATAACGTACAGTGACTAACAGGATGTTACAAATCCCAACTCCTTGTTAAGCAGTTGTACGCATTGGTTTGCTCCACCAGCCCCGAAGGAGATCAGAGCCTTTGTCCAGGATCAATTGAGGGGCGCTATGTTCTTACTCTTCGGTTGCTTGCGCTTCGTCCGCCCCTTCTTCGGTATCTGACTCCGTACTGCTCGTTTCAGATTCCTCGTCGTCCTGGTCCATCAGTTCCTCCTCTTCTTCGTCCTCATCTTCGTCACCAAAGACGGCATCCGTTGCGGGCTCGAACTCCTCGATTGGCTCCCACTCTTCTTCCTCCGCCTGACGCCGACGCCAGACGAGTGCAGCCCCTGCGAGTACGCCCAGTACGACGAGTAGTTTCGAACCAATACCTCCTCCCTCACTCGAGGGCTCTTCTTCATCTAACTCGGTCGTCTCAGCCTCCGCTTCCTCCGTACTCGAGTCGAGTTCGAGCGTCGATTCAGTCTCCGTCTCGTCGGCTTTGCCGAGGAGATACCCGATCGCGACACCGGTTCCAAGGACGGCACTCATCGCTGGTACGATCGTCCGGGGTTTCGGGCCGGTCCCCTCCGCTTCATCGACGGCTTCGAGAATGGATTCTCGCATCGGTGTCTCGAGACCGACACCGACGGCTTCTTTCACGACACGCTCAGTAAGGGGCGTTGCGTCCGACGTTTTGGACATACGGCGGCTCACCACATCCCGGTACATAATTCCGTGTACTGTTTCAGCCCCAACGGACACTAGTAGCGTTCAGTAGGGGCTCATTACTCGAAAAATACGGCAACCGTGATCCTACGCGGGCAGACCCTTGCTCGAGTCACACCAACTCGTTCGGCTGTCGAAAGCCGTGATTACCAATCAGTGACCCCGGTGAACACCGCCTCGAACGCTGCGAAGCCACCAAACCCGTACCCGAAGACGAGGGTACTGGCGACGAGACTGGCGATTGCGGCCCGGAACAGTGAGGTGCCATGAACTGTCGAGAGGCCGATGACGACCAACACAGCCCCATAGAGACTCGCGATTGCTTGCAATGGCGGGTACGGAATGCCCACGACGACACACGGGGCCGTTGCGTACGCGATGACCTGGACAGTCTCGCTGATTCCGGCACGATCCTCGACGAGGACGATCAAAACCAGCGTCTGGAGTGCCGACGTCAGGTGCAACCCGAGTGGCGCAACCAACAACACAACCAGGCTCAACCAGAAGGCAGCCTCGAGGACCGGGGAGACAGCGAGGGAGGGATAGGCGTCGGCGACCAGGGCGTACCGGGTTGATTCGGCAATGAGAACGACAGTCATCAGAAAGAAGAGCCCTGGTGCCTGGTCACCCGGTGCAACGCCGGCGCGGAAGAACCGCCGGGGACGAACGAGGACTTCGACCCACGCTCTGGCGAGTCCTCTGGGGCCACGGTCGCGTCCGCCTTCCGGGTTCTCGATCCACCGAGTCATACTACATTAGTCGCGTCTGAGCGTATGGCAGTGTCGACAGCGGGCCTCGTAGGACTCTTCAGCACCCACCAGAATTGTCGGATCATCGACGTGGGCTGGCTTGCCGTCGACCAGTCGCTGGTTTCTGGTCGCCGGTTCCCCACAGCAGGCACAGATGGCATGGAATTTCTCGACGTACTCGGCAACAGCAATCAGGCGCGGCAGTGGATGAAACGGCTCGCCACGAAACGTCTGGTCCGTGCCAGAGACGATCACGCGCCGGCCGTCGGCCGCGAGTTCCTCACAGAGCGTCACCAGCCGTTCGGTAAAAAAGTTGGCCTCATCGAACGCCACGACCTGCTCGCCGTTGAGCGTCTCGAACACGCGCTCGAGGTCGCCGTCCGGATCGATGGCAGTGGCTTCCCACCGACGGCCGTCGTGGGAGCCAACGGCACCCTTTCCATACCGATCGTCGAGCGCAGGAGTGAAGACGGCGACCTCCTGGCCCGCGATCTCCGCGCGCCTGAGCCGTCGCAGGAGTTCCTCGGTCTTTCCGGAGAACATACTGCCGGTGACGACTTCGATCCAGCCACTGTTCGTGATCGCGTGCATCGACTGAAAGCGGGGTAAGCTGTGGTTAAATGGTTTGCCAATTCGATGCACTCCCACAGGAGTTGATGGGTCCAGTGTGTCGGCTCAATAACGGGTTCCATAACGAAACCCCCCCAGGGTGTCGGTAGGGTATGAGCGTCATCCGCGAGCCAGGGCGGTTCAGCCATCATACTCGAACCCGAGTAGTCGGCGTGACCGCAGCCGCGGCTGCCGCAGCCGTCGAAACGCTCGCGGTCGGGCTCTGGTTCGTGTTCGTCGTCGTCGAACCGCGAGCGACCTCGACGGCGTTGGCGGGCCTCGGGATTCTGTTCTGTGGGGCACTCCTCAGAACGAGTATCTTTGGGACGACGACGACCACAATCCAAGCGCTGTTGACGCCACGACGAATCGGTGTCAGTCTGGTCCTCGTCGCTGCATGGCCCCTGTGGATCCTCATCGCGGAAACCGTCGGCGGGCAAGCGGGTCTCGCGCTGGCAGGCCTGGTCCTGGCCACGACACTGACGCTCCAGTTCGTGCTCGAGCGTCGGGCGTTTCACCTGTCAAGTACGTGGCGATGTCGGCTGTTGATGATCGGTGGCGCGATACTGGTTGCTAGTGGGGCGACGCTGTTGTTGGCGGCGACGTGGTTTTCGAGTTGGTCTGCGGTGAGCGATCCAATTCAACTCGGCTCGACGAGCGTGTTTCTCATCGTCGAAGCGTACCAACTCGGCTTACTGGCCTTTGGCATCTGTGCGTTCGTGGCCCATCAACGGCGGTTTCACCAGCTGCTCGAGTACTAAGCATTTCCGAGTGGGGGTGTGAACGCGAGCCCGTGCTAATATCGGTGGTGGTTGAGTGTAGCGTCCTCGAGTGACACACGTGAGAATATCTGGAGAAAGCCGAGTGACCGGTACCGGTTGACGAGTGCTGTCCTTAGGCCGACGTCGCCGCCGCGAGTGCCTGCTCTAAGTCATCGATAATCGCACCCGGGTCTTCGATTCCGACGGAGACACGGACGAGTTCGTTGGTCACACCGGAGGCGATCTTTTCTTCCTCGCTCAGTTGCTGATGAGTCGTACTCGCTGGATGGATGATCAGGGTTTTCGCGTCGCCGACGTTCGCAAGCAAACTCGCGAGTTCGGTCGATTCGACCGTCTGACGGGCTGCCTCGTATCCATCGGCGAGGCCGAACGTCAACATCCCACCGTAGCCACCCTCGAGGTACTGGCTGGCGTTCTCGTGCGTTTCGTGAGACTCGAGCCCCGGATAGTTGACCCAGGAGACGGCGTCGTGTTGCTCGAGGAACTCAGCAACCGCGAGCGCGTTCTCGCTGTGGCGTTCCATTCTGAGCGGCAGCGTTTCGAGGCCCTGGATGGTCTGCCAGGCGTCGAACGGGGATTGTTGATTCCCGAGGTCTCGAAGGCCCCGAGCGATAGCGGCGTAGGTGAACGCCGCATCGCCGAACGTCTCCGCGAAATTGACGCCGTGATAGGCGGGGTTGTCCGCGGCGAGTTCGGGGTACTTCTCGGGGTGCTCAGCCCACGGGAACGAGCCCCCGTCGACGACGACGCCGCCGACCGTCGTCCCCGAGCCGTGAAGCCACTTCGTCGTCGAGTTCCAGACGAGGTCCGCACCGTGCTCGAGCGGCCGACACAGGGCGGGGGTGGCAAACGTGTTGTCGACGAACAGCGGGGTGTCGTGATCGTGAGCGATATCGGCAATCCGCTCGATATCGGGCGTGTCGAGTGCGGGGTTGCCGATCGTCTCGAGGTGGACGTACGCCGTGTCCTCGTCGATCGCCTCGGCGTAGGCGTCGTAATCCAACGTGTCGACAAACCGGGTGGTGACCCCCCGGCGTTCGACGGAGTGGGTCAGGTAGGTGTAGGTCCCACCGTACAGCGAGGAGGCGGTGACGATGTTGTCCCCAGCCGAGGCGAGCAGGAAGGTGGTCAGATCGAGGGCGCCCATCCCCGATGCAGTCACCGCCGCGCCGACACCACCCTCGAGCGCCGCCAGGCGTTCCTGGAGGGTCTCGAGCGTCGGGTTCATCAGGCGTGAGTAGATGTATCCGGGTTTCTCGAGGGCGAACTGCGAAGACGCGTCGTCTGCGTCCTCGAACACGTAGGAGGTGGTCTGATAGAGCGGCGGTGCGCGGGCACCGGTGGCTGGGTCTGGTTCCTGGCCTGCGTGCACGGCATCCGTTGCGAGCGACGGGTCGGTCTCCTCTGTCATACGTGGTTCAACTCGGTCACGGAACAAGAGGCTGTCCGGCGGGGTGACTTTTGCCGAGATCGCTGACAGATTACTCGACCGATCGCTCGACCGTTTGTTCGGTCACCTGGACACCCTGTCGGCCGAGATGCTGCAATTGCCGACGGGCGAACTCCTCCTCGCGCGTCCCACGCGTCGCGAGGACGTACATGCGTGCCCCACCCGCAGGGCGCATCGTCCGCCCCGCACGTTGGGTTCCCTGGCGGCGCGAGCCACCGAGTCCAGACGCGATAATCGCGAGTTCAGCGTTCGGTAAATCGAGCCCCTCGTCACCGACACGCGAAATGACGAGGGTGTCGACCTCGCCGCTTCGGAACGCATCCAGCAACCGTTGACGCTCCACGTGTGGCGTTTCCCCGCTGAGAAACGGCGTATCGAGCGCGCCAGCGATATCACGCCCTTGCTCGAGGTAATCGACGAACACCAGGGCTCGAGCGCCGGGGTGTGCGGCAAGCAGGTATCGAATCTCGTCGACTTTGCCGGGGTTCGTCGCCGCGATCTGGTAGCGCTCACGCCCGTCGGCCGAGCCGTAGGCGTTCTGGTGCTCTTCGCCACCCCAGGGAACGTACCGAATCTCGAGTTCAGGTTCAGCGACGAACCCGGCCTCGAACAGGGCGTCCCAGTCGGTGCCGATCGGGGGGCCAAGGAGCGTGAAAATCTCGACGTCACGGTCGTCTTCACGAACGGGACTCGCCGACAGCCCGAGGCGGTGGCGCGACTGGAGGTGCGTGCTCCGTCGGTAGACGTCCGATGGAACGTGTTGGCACTCATCGAAGACCACCAGGCCCCATTCGCGCTCGTCGAACAGTGATCGGTGGCGATCCATCCCCGCGATCTGGTACGTCGCGATTGTCACGGGACGAATAGTTTTCTGGCCACCGTGGTACTGCCCGACCTGGTCTGGCTCGAGGCTGGTCACCTCGAGCAGGGTGTTTGCCCACTGTCTCGCCAGGTCGCGGCTGGGAACGAAAATGAGGGTTTCACCGCCGACCTCGGCCATCGTAGCGATGGCAGCGATGGTTTTCCCACTCCCCGGTGGGCCGACGTAGACGCCCGCTCCCTGGTCGAGGAATCGGTCGACCCACGCCTGCTGGTAGTCACGGAGCCCGACCTCGAGCGCGAACGAGAGCGCCTGGCCGGACTCGAGGGTTCGGTCGTCCTGTACGGGGTAACCGGCTTCGTATAGGGTGCGTTTGATGGCTGCCTCCGCACCCTCTCTGACCCAGGCCTCGGTGTCTGAGATGGGGGCATGCAGGTGTTCTTCGTCGAGTTTCTGCTGGGCGACGTTCCCCATAATTTCGGGGGACCGAGCCTCGAGAACGGTGTACTCGTCTGGGTGGGTGATGAGGCGGAACTGTTTCGCTCGGTCCCACTGACTCTCGACCCACTCCTCGAGGGCGTCGACGCGTTGGTTGAGCGCCTGGCGCATGGTTCGCACGAGGTCGTCGAACGAGTCGTGTGGGGCTTGCCAGACGTCGGCCGGTCGTACCTCGTACCGGTAGCCGTTCTCCCCGTTGGTATCCGCCAAATGGGCGAACTGTGTCAGCTGGGCACGCGTGAACTGGTCAGGTCTATCGACCACGATTTCTCGGCGTTTTGGGAAGACGACGACACGCTCGCGTTCGGTGAGATCCTCGAACTCCCGTGGATACCACACCGTCGAGGCAGCCGACACCTCGATTGCCTCGAGCAGCCCCTGTTCCCGGAGTCGGGTGAGGTCCCTGGCGATGACTGTGTGGACGTCCGCACCTGATTCGAACGCACTCTCGGAGCCGAGATGTCGCTCGAGTTCAGCCGCGGTGAGTAACGGCCGTCCCGCTCGCTGACACGCCTCGTGAAAGGCCTCGAGGGTGACGAACGGTTCGGCGTCGGCTTCGGTGTCCGAGGGAACCCCCGCAGAACCAGTGGATGAATCGCCCGCGGAGTCGTCTTCGTGCACGGGGGTGTGTATTGGACTCGAGGGTAAACCCATTTCGACTGGCCAGGACTCGGTGGTCTCGACAGCGGTGTAGAATCTTGAGACCCTGACTCACGCTCGAGGGACTCGATAGAGCGACACGACCTCAGGCGAGAATATCCCCAATCCGACGCGGCTCTCCCTGCAACGACGGCTGTTCGGCCACCATCTGTAACACCTCGTGGTCGGTCACATCTGGATAGGACTTCCCGACAGCCTCCTCGATGAGGTCGCGCTCGAGGCGAAACTCCGTTCCTTCATAGACGACGTCGACGCCAGCCTCATCGAACGCAAGTGTAGTCATGCCCGGACGGACGTGTCTGTTGCTCAAAAAGGAACCGTTCTGCAGAAGGGAATTGCTATACAAACCACCAGCCATACTCCGATATGGGAGACAAGGCAGCGTCGAACTCGGGCCTCGAACGCTTGCGGACCTCCGGCATCGGGGTCATCCTGGCTGGTGTGGGACTCGTGGCCTCCGTTTCTTTCGTCTCCTATACCGTTGGCGCACTCGTGATAGCTGGCCTCGGTCTGGGCATTGTGTCGCGTGGGGAGCGGACGTGGATGAGACAAATCGGCGTGGGGCTCCTCGGCGTCGGTGGGATTGCCCTCGTCGAAGCACTCAGTGGTTTCGGCCTCGGACTCGAGCCAGCGGTTCTCGGTGGGCTTGCAATTATCTTCGGCAGCTTCGATATCGTGGCGAGTGTGACCCTCGAGTTCGTGAGCGATCGGTTCCGGTCCTGAGTCGGATCGCACACTGACACGCACGACCTGTTACATCACGTCCCCATTTTAGTCGTGTCTGCCGACCGTCTGACGTTCGCGCGGGGTTTATTACCCGGGAGTGTTTTTGCCACACAGTGTGGCCTTCAGTAGCGATCCGCTCGAGGAACTCGTCGTGCCGACCGGCACGGAAGCCCAAGAGCACGACCTCGTAAGCGCCGGCGACATCCTCGTTGGTGGACGCTCGACGGTTGAGTTTGGCGTTCGCGGCCGGAACGTTCTTGCTGGCGAGGGAGCCACCTTCGGCGGGGCGATCGAAGCCGAAGGTGACTGTCGCCTCGACATGTGGTGTGACGTCGCTGATAACGTTCTCGTGGGCGAAGATGCCTATCTCGGCGAGAAAGTACACATCGGTGGCCAACTCAAAGTCGCGGGCGACCTCGACATCGGGGACGACGTCGATATCGAAGACGGATTCGAGGCAAACGGCTGGATCGTTATTCGAAATCCCATGCCGACGTTCGTCTTCCTCTTTATGTACCTCAAACACCTCCTCCTCATCGGCGAAGAGGACGCCGCCCAACAGTTTATAGACGAACTCGTCGACGAAGAGGCAGAGGCCACCGTCGAACCACTGGTCGTCCCGCCAAATGCCACCGTGAGCGACGATGCCTGGCGCGTCTCGACGCCCGCACGGATCGGCGACGACTGCCGACTCCATGGGAACGTTCGAGCCCAACGGATCGCCGTCGGCACGGACGGCAACATCTTTGGGAGTCTGCGCGCTCGAGGAGACATTACCATCGATGACGGGACGCGTATTCACGGAGACGTCACCACGCGCGAGGGCTCCGTTACACTCGGGCCCGACGTTCGTGTCCTTGGCGACGTCTCCTGCCGCAATCTCGATATCGGCCCCGGAGCCGAGGTAGATGGCTCGATTCGTGCGAGTGGCGAGATCACGATGGGGACGACCGAACGCGACATCGAGTGATTACTCGACACTATTCCCGGCAACAATTTCTGGTACCTGTCGCGCACCGGGAAGTTTACCCCTATCCTTAATAACTAATGTTGCGATACAGGCAACTGAGTATGTTACAACCAAGCACACCACAGCCACGGAGGCCACAATGCGTTCCATAGTGCTGACGAAAGGCGTCCCAGACTTTTCCGAGGGGGCCGTCTCGTTCGACGACGAAGGCCACCTCGAGCGCGGGAAGACGCCGACAGTGATGAACCCGAACGACCACTTCGCCCTCGAGGCGGCCCTCCAGACGCGCGTGCGCCACGGCGGGCACGTCAGCGGCATGAGTATGGGCCCACCGAGTTACTCGAGCGTGCTCGAGGAGGCAATGGATTACATTTACAGCGACGACAGCTATTTACTCTCAGACCGTGCCCTCGCCGCCTCTGACACGTGGGCGACAGCGATCACACTCTCGGCGGCCATCGAGAAGTATCAGGAAGAAGTCGCCGACGTGGACGTGCTCTTTGCCGGGTTCAAAACGGCTGACGGTGAGACGGGGCACACCGGACCGCAGACCGCGTGGTGTCTCGAGTGGCCGATCGTCACCCACGTCGTTGCGCTCGATATCGACCCCGAGGCTCGCCAACTGCGCGCGAAACGCCTCGTCGAGGGGGACGTCGACGAAATTGAGACCGTCGAAGCACCGCTTCCGTGTGTCGTGATCCCCGACCCGGAGTTTTCCCCAACGTATCGCAAGGCGTCACACCGACTCGAGCACAAACGATTGCGAGCGGCGACACAGGAACGGGCCGCCGATCACGAGGCGTACCTGACCACGTGGGATCACGAGGACATGCGACTCGATCCCGAATACATCGGGCTCGACGGCTCGCCAACGATCGTCTCCTCCGTCGACCCAATCCCGAAAGCGCCCTCCGAACGGGACGCAACGATGGTCGACCCAACCGATGACGCCCAAATGACACCGGTGCTCGAGGAACTACAGCCGTTTGCTGCAGGTGACTGACCATGACAGTGGATCCATCCGACTACACCGTCGACGAACTCCGTGAGGAACTGGACACTCTCGAGGATATCGATACCGTACAGGCCGTTCTCGAGGCCGAACAAGCCGGGAAAGATCGGAAAACGGCGAGCGAGGCGATTCACAAACGCCTCGACGCACTCGAGACGAGCGAAGACGACGGAGGACAGGCGGACGAAACTGCGGACGACGAAACCGAAGGCGAGTACCGAGAGACCAGTGAGGACGTCGGCGAGGACGCCGATCCGGAGGACGAACCGGCGGGAGAACCAGCGGCAGCCGACGCTGACGACGGCGCAGACGAGGTCGAGGAACCGACACGCGACAAAAAACACGTTCGTGCCCTAAACGGTGGCACCTATCGGGACATGTGGGTCTTCTGTGAGACCCAACAGGGCGACCTCCTCGACGTCTCGAAGGAGATGCTCGGGAAGGCTCGAGCGCTCATGGACCAGTACGCTGAGGACTACGGTGACGAGGAAGACGTCGTTGCGTTCGTCATCGGCGACGACTGTGAAGGCCTCGCCGAGGAGTGTATCGCCTACGGGGCTGACGTCGCCGTCTACCACGACGACGACCGTCTCGAGCGCTTCCTCCACAAACCCTACACCGAAATTGCCTCACATATGGCTCGAGGGCAGGGGACCGTCGAGTCGACCGACTGGCGGGACTACGACGAACCACGATATACGATCTTCCCGGCGACGAACAACGGTCGGGATCTCTCAGCCCTCGTGCAGGCCGAACTCGACTCGGGGTTGGCTTCTGACTGCTCTGACCTGTTCATCGAGGAAACCGAGATTTCGAATCCGGTCAAAACCGGCGAACCCGGCGTGAAAAAGACGTTCGACCGTGTGTTGCACATGAAGCGGCCTGATTTCTCGGGCTTTGAGTACTCGACGATCCTCTGTCTGGACAACCCTGACCGTGACTTCCACCCACAGGGAGCCTCCGTCATCCCGGGTACCTTCGACCTCCCCGAACCAGACCACGAACGGGACGGACTCGTCGTCGAACACGACATGGAACTCGAGGACGAGTGGTTCGCCGTTGAGGTCACCGAGTACGATCAACTCGACGCGGGTGTCGACCTCACCGGCCACGAGGTCGTCGTCTGTCTCGGCCGCGGGATTGGCGACGATCCAACTCTCGGGATGGAACTCGGTCTCGAACTCGTCGACGCCTTCGACGATGCAGCCCTGGGTATCACTCGTGGGATCGTGACGTCTTCGTACCAGTTCGACGGCCACGTCGAGTCGTACTCGAAAGAAGAACGCCAGATCGGCGAAACCGGCCAGGTCGTCGCCCCGCCGTTGTACATCGCCGCGGGCGTTTCCGGAGCCGTCCAACACAAAGTCGGCATGGATGAATCGGATACCATCATCGCGATCAACACTGATCCAGACGCAACCATCAGAGATTTCAGCGACTACTACATCGAGGGTGATCTCTTCGAGGTCTTGCCACAGTTGACGGAAGCCGTAAAATCCGGAACCGTTCCTCTTGAGGCCGCCACCGACGGAGGTGAAGACTGATGCCGACCAGTGACGGCGAGTACGAACACTACGAGGCACTGGTCGTCGGCTGTGGACCTGGCGGTGCAGCGGCTGCCGCCCGTTTGGCCGACCATGGGATCGAAACACTCGTCCTCGAGCGGGGAACCGCCGCAGGGTCGAAAAACGTCTCCGGCGGACTCATCTATGCTGAAGACTCCGCCCCCTACACCATCGACGATCTGTTTCCCAACTTTCGCGAAGCAGCAGCCGAACGGCCGGTGACCGAGTACGAGATCCACAACATCGCTGGAAATAAGGTCAAAACGTTCGACCTGACCGACTTACACGAACACGACACCGACTGGTGTGATGCCGTCCTCCGTCGGCACATGGACAGTTGGCTCGAGGGTCGTGTCCACGAACTGACGAGTGAAACTGGTGGGGGCGTCCTGACCGACGTGCGGGTCAACGGACTCTTGCGTGAAAACGGAGAGATCGTCGGCGTCACCTGTGATGAACTCGACCCAATTACGGCCGACCTGATCGTCGCCGCCGATGGCGTCAACTCCGAACTCGCACGCGACGCCGGACTCATGGACTGGGAAGAGCCCGACGAGTGGTTCCAGGGCGTCAAAGCCGTCGTCGAAATGGACCCGGACGTGATCAACGATCGGTTCGACCTCGAGCCCGACGAAGGCGTTGCCCACCTCTTCTCGGGCGACCTCTTCGAGGACGTCCGTGGTGGGGGATTCCTCTACACCAACGAAGACACGCTCTCTATCGGGACCGTATTCCACCTCGACAGCCTCGTTGCCGAGCAGGCCGAACCCCACCAACTGCTCGATGCCCTCCTGACCCATCCACTGCTGTCACAGTGGCTCGGCGACGACTACCGCGAACTCGAGTACGGAGCGAAACTGGTTCCGGACTCGAAGAAGGTGGCCCATCGCGAGCCCTACCGCGATCGCCTGGTCCTCGTCGGCGATGCCGCCGGACAGATGCAAGCACAGGGCCCCATCATCAAAGGCATGAACCATGCCGTGACCGCGGGTGCCCTCGCTGCTGACGCATACATGCTCACGCGCGGAAACGCCGACCCCGAATCCCCGGGTCGACGATACACCACCATGCTCGAGCAATCCGGGACGATGGGGAAACTTCGTCCCCGTCGATACGAACTCTCGAGCACCGTCGGTGAACATGGCCTCGTAACTCGCGTCAGTGAGGGGGTACTCAATTCACCCGTTGGCTCCGTCGCTGTCGGCAATCCCATCGCCAAGCGGCTTCTGGCGAAAGCCTACAACTCCCCGTTCCTCGTGGGTATGCTTCCGGATACGGAAACAGGATACACTACCCTGCCAACGATTATCGGTGAACAGCACGGCCGGACCGTTCACTGGGAAAACGAGGTTGAGCCCCCGAGTCTAGAGGAGCGCATCGGTGATCTCACCTACGACACTGACGTGGGCAACCCGCACATTCGACTCCAGGATAATAGTTACGAGGCCAGCGGAGCCGCCGTCTACGCCTGTCCGGTCAGTGCTGAAGATTTCGGCGGTGGCTGTTACCGCTCTGAGACCGTCAAGACAAACGGCTCGGAAGAAACCCTCGTCAGCCTCGACACCCAACCCTGCGTCGAATGTGGCACCTGTGCGATCGTTGCAGACACCGAGTGGGAGCATCCACGCGGGGGGAAAGGCGTCGAATTCAGACAGGGGTAATGGTCGATAACTCCGGCGACAACGGGACCAGCGCCAACGGCCACGAGCAACCACCCGAATCGCTCGCCGCACGTATCGACGATCTCGTCACTCGAGCG
>LFCJ01001695.1_pt1 | contig 15580 bp, 13 predicted proteins | sample 643141 | NCBI WGS metagenome assembly LFCJ01 (sample SAMN03766243, study PRJNA286221) | soda lake metagenome | biome: soda lake; feature: Kulunda steppe; material: water; isolation source: sample B1-Br-g2 brine of Lake Bitter-1 | place: Russia: Kulunda steppe | collected 2010-07 | reverse complement strand
ACTGGACGAGTAAATAACCGTTCGACGTGAGTCCAGATGTGGTGCTCTAATAGTCGCTCTCTCCTTCGGTTTCAGTACTTGGACTGACTGTTAATGACATCGAACATCACTCCTGCAGTTGACGACGGTTCCCCCGCCCTGGCGGGGGCGATTGTCATCCACGCCCAGAAAGTCTGTGAAACATCCAACTTGGTGAAGTTCGGAACAGACCACAAGACAAGGTCGCCGCCGGTCGTGACCGCCAGGACGTTTGTCCGGGCGGTCGGCCAGTCGCTCCGACAAGGGGGCTGAGAGGAGAGCACTCGGTGTTGCTCGCCTGCGGCAAGCCGCAGGACTCGCATTTCATCTCTCAGATCGTGTGTTGAACGCCATTTAGCACATTGTGATTTACAAACTAAGGTTGCAGCATAGGATTCACAGGAGTTTTATTCGGATTTTACTTGAGTCCATCAAAACTCGTTTGTAGACGCCCTACATCCCAGAAACGTGTAATACGAGAGGCTTCGAATTTGGATGACGACAAGTACAGCGAACTGGAGCGGCGCCTCGAGTTCTCCCTCGGCCTAGAGCGTCTCTCGGTTTCAATCTCGTTCTGGGTTTTTTCTCCGTTGCGACTCCCGTACGATATTTTGAGTTATCTTGTCGATCACGGGTTTCAATCCCGTTCTGGGTTTTCTCTCCGTTGCGACCCCGGAAGCGGCCCGAAGCTGGATGAACGCAGGGAGTTTCAATCCCGTTCTGGGTTTTCTCTCCGTTGCGACGTAGCGTTCGATTCGGTACGTATACTCGTCTTCGTTGGTTTCAATCCCGTTCTGGGTTTTCTCTCCGTTGCGACACTCCAAATGTAAAACTTAGTAGTCCATTGGTTTCAGGTTTCAATCCCGTTCTGGGTTTTCTCTCCGTTGCGACTCCCTGAATCGGCTACCCTCTTGCGGTTTCGCTGTGGTTTCAATCCCGTTCTGGGTTTTCTCTCCGTTGCGACAAGGAGGTCTACGAGCGCTTGCTTCGGACTGTCGATGTTTCAATCCCGTTCTGGGTTTTCTCTCCGTTGCGACTTCTGTTCAATAGCTTCTCCGGACATTTTCAGGCATGTTTCAATCCCGTTCTGGGTTTTCTCTCCGTTGCGACTTAACAAGCTATCGGGTGCCAGTTTTACGTAAAATGTTTCAATCCCGTTCTGGGTTTTCTCTCCGTTGCGACTTATCGGAATATCGTCTTGGTACGTTCTGACCTCTGTTTCAATCCCGTTCTGGGTTTTCTCTCCGTTGCGACAGACGCGTTGAGCTCCATGAAGTGTTCGTTCCATTCGTGTTTCAATCCCGTTCTGGGTTTTCTCTCCGTTGCGACTTGTGGACTGTAGAAGCGTCACGGGCAACCTTGGTTTCAATCCCGTTCTGGGTTTTCTCTCCGTTGCGACAGTTGGGATTCTCGGGACTATACTAACAGTCGTGTTTCAATCCCGTTCTGGGTTTTCTCTCCGTTGCGACCATGGGCGAATACACCACGTTTAACATAACCTTTGAGTTTCAATCCCGTTCTGGGTTTTCTCTCCGTTGCGACCCGTTCTGGCTTCGGGCGCGGATTTGAGCCTGTGGTTTCAATCCCGTTCTGGGTTTTCTCTCCGTTGCGACAAATCGGCACGTCGATAGCGTCCGGGTCAACGATCCCGTTTCAATCCCGTTCTGGGTTTTCTCTCCGTTGCGACACGTGTCCCCCTCAAGGCTTTTGTACCCGATTTTATGTTTCAATCCCGTTCTGGGTTTTCTCTCCGTTGCGACTTGATCTCGTCATCGAGATCCCCCTGCTGAAATGCTGTTTCAATCCCGTTCTGGGTTTTCTCTCCGTTGCGACCTCCCTCCTCGACTCGAGCGACGGAGTGCCAGAGAGGTTTCAATCCCGTTCTGGGTTTTCTCTCCGTTGCGACGCTCATTCGTCGTCGCCTCGTTTAATCTCGTGATGTTTCAATCCCGTTCTGGGTTTTCTCTCCGTTGCGACACTTGGAGATTATCCGAAGCGATTCGCTCAGCTCGTTTCAATCCCGTTCTGGGTTTTCTCTCCGTTGCGACGGGAACCTATGTGCAAGGACGGGGGCGACCTCACAGAGTTTCAATCCCGTTCTGGGTTTTCTCTCCGTTGCGACAAGATAACTGCTTCCGTGTCGTCTATCTCGACCTTCTGTTTCAATCCCGTTCTGGGTTTTCTCTCCGTTGCGACACTGGGGCAGCTCGTCGGACGATCCGCGAGCACGTTGTTTCAATCCCGTTCTGGGTTTTCTCTCCGTTGCGACACGAGTGGCCACCGGAGGGTGGTTTCTAATGACAGGTTTCAATCCCGTTCTGGGTTTTCTCTCCGTTGCGACATCTTCGCCGTCACTCTCGAAGGCGATATACAGCGGGTTTCAATCCCGTTCTGGGTTTTCTCTCCGTTGCGACTTGCTCCTGTATATACCCAAATGTAACTACAATACTGTTTCAATCCCGTTCTGGGTTTTCTCTCCGTTGCGACCGAACGTGAATTACCTCATACACTCAAAGAAATGGTTTCAATCCCGTTCTGGGTTTTCTCTCCGTTGCGACAGACTGCACTCCACAAAGCCGTTGAGGAAGGGGCTGTGTTTCAATCCCGTTCTGGGTTTTCTCTCCGTTGCGACGGATGAGGACTCCGACTCCGATGAGGACGCATCGGGGTTTCAATCCCGTTCTGGGTTTTCTCTCCGTTGCGACTCGCCGTCGATCTCGAACTCGGCGACCTGCGACCCATGTTTCAATCCCGTTCTGGGTTTTCTCTCCGTTGCGACCCGAAAAAAGGGTCTGTGATTATGACGGCTCACAGTTTCAATCCCGTTCTGGGTTTTCTCTCCGTTGCGACCTCGAGAGCAAAACGCTCACGGCACTCAGCGAGTGGTTTCAATCCCGTTCTGGGTTTTCTCTCCGTTGCGACGGTCTGCTGACTGCTGTAAAGCGTGTTTCAAATCCTGTTTCAATCCCGTTCTGGGTTTTCTCTCCGTTGCGACAATTGTGGGAAGAATCAACTGGCGATATTACATATTTGTTTCAATCCCGTTCTGGGTTTTCTCTCCGTTGCGACAGACTGCAACGGATGCAATTAGGGAAGGTAATATTTGTTTCAATCCCGTTCTGGGTTTTCTCTCCGTTGCGACGGCTGGTCTCTCGAGCGCTGTCCTCGAGGACGGCGAGTTTCAATCCCGTTCTGGGTTTTCTCTCCGTTGCGACAGGGGGTCAATATTCGGTTATAGATATTAAAAAGCTTTCTCACCCCCTCAAATTGCGACCCGGTTACGTCGACTGGGGCTATACAGCTACTTAATAAAGGTCGACGTATTCTTCAGAGGACGTTCGATTGTTTGCTGGGTGGATCGGTCCCAATATCTGTTATCCCGTTCTGGCAAGACTGACATAAACGGTAGATATGAACTTGATCACCATCCTCCGAATCGATATGTGACTCAAGCTTTTCCCGTTGGAAACGTTGCAGGTTCTTCTTCGTCATCATCGACATCCCAGACAGAGATACGACTGCTATCTGTGCGGACCTGGATTTCCTGCTTCGAGACGGAGACGACTGACTCGTCGAACATTCCTTCGGTGGTTTTCAGACCAATTTCTCTCTGCCCGTATCGCGGCTATGTTAAACTGTGGGGGCGCTGTCTTCTCTGGAACGGAGTAAGTTCGTGTCCTCTATCTACCCAATTTTCGCTTTGAGTTGTTCGGACATAAGATATGCATGCACCAGCGTCGCGTCCTGCCATAACGCGATTGAGTCACCCTTAGGAAGTGGTAGGACATCTCCGAATGGACCCAAGTGATACCGCTCTTTGGCTTCGTACGGTCCAACTGGGATGTATTGTGCGAGTATGTCGTCGGTGACATGCTCAATGCCTTCAATATAGTCGTCTGTGAGGACAATGTCGCTACCCAGTATCCGCCGCGGGAAACAAACTGCAGCCGATTTCCGATTGGCTTTCCTGCGCCACGTGCTCATCTGCTTAAATGCCTGAACCGTGTACGATCGCGAATCGGATCTTAGGTCCATCCCAGTAAGAACCATCCGACCGGCAGTGCGGCGGTCAATTTTCATAAGGTGTGCGAGTTCTTCGTCCGTTGGCGGACGTCCGTGTGCCTCTTCAAAAACTAACTCGAGTGCGGCGTCATCGGAGACGAAACGCCCTAGCCCGTACCGAAGTACATGGCTGAGACTGTACTCCTTATAGAACTCATCACTATCCGTACAATCAATAATGAGTGCTGATAGTGAACTGGGGCGATAGGTGTGCATTTCTTTGAAGAGCGCTTCGGCACCCGAATCGGCGTAATGCGTTGCATACCTCTCAAGTACTTCGTCAAGTTCGGCCCAAAGTGAATCCGTATCAATGGACCCCTTAGGGAGTCGCGAGAGTCGTTTCACGAAGTGGTCCCGTACGATATCACGATACAGGTCTTCCTGTGGCATCACTCGCTCACGAAGTGGCTCATCCGCGCGTTCCCATAGGTAGCGTGTGTAGGCGGCACAGAGAACTTCATAATACGGCGCAGCAGCCGTCTCACTAATCGTTTCTTGAAATGTTGTTTGAAGATCGTCCCGTGAGAGGGTTGAGTGGCCGTCTTTCTGTTTGGTTTGTGAAAGGATTTTCTCGTGGCTCGTACGGGATGTTATGAGTGCAATCTCTTGGTCAGTCACGCCCTCTCGGAATCGCATTCGTCCGATCCGTTGGATTGCACTCCTCGCCTCGTAGGCCGTACAGACCAACCGCCCGATTGCATCGAAGTCGACGCCAACCTCGAGCGCGGCATTCCCAACGATGATATCTGACATTTCGACTGCTGCTTGCCGGTCACTATCCCGCCAGCCGGAAACCGCTCCGACCGTAAGATCAGTCGCCGCTGCGGCCTGGAGCGCGTCCGAGAGCACTTCCACTTCTCGGACGCTGTCGACGATCACGACCGTCTGACCTTTCTCGGCATCGGCATGCCACTTGAGTAGTGCGTCTGCGTTTTCGGCCAACCATTCACCGTTCGAAAACATCGGTCGCGTCTTGATATGGAGTGTCGTCTTAGGTAGTATCTGACGCGTGGCATCGGTCGATATCGATGCGGCCGTTGGAGCGGCATTAGGCCCGATTATTTCGGTTTCAAAAGCATTCTCGAGTTGCGCGACGACGTTGGCATCCGGCGTCGCTGAGAGGAAGACTAGCGTGTCCAGAAACCGCTTATTGGTAAGCCGCATGTATACGTCGAGATGGAACGGGAGTAATCGCTTGCCCCGTGGGTTCGACAAGTGGAATTCGTCAACGATGATCGCATCTACAAGCCCTGGAAACTGGCCCGCGTCCATCGACTTGACCCGATGCGTCGCAAGCAAGGATAGCATATCTGGCGTCGTAAGAATAACCGTCGGAACGCCGGCTACCGATGCAGACTTAGCATCCTCGAAGGCTTCCATAACGACATCTCCAGTTGGCCGGCCGACTGTGTCCTCACCAGTAATTGTGCGAACTTGCTCAGCAAGCGGGAAGCTCCCATTGCCCGTTTCGATAACTGCTCCCGAATCCGTTTCCCGGAGCGTGTGTCCGTCTGCTCGGGATGGCCACGTTGCTGTGTAATACTCACGGAACCGCGCTCGAATCGAGTGTAACTGGTCTTCGATTAGACTCTTGGTCGGATAGGTCGCCAGGACGATCCAGCCCTCTCCATCCTCCCCACTACGGATCGTCGGAACGAGCCACGAGAGTGTTTTTCCACTCCCGGTTGGGTTCATGTTTGCGACGACATCGATATTCTCGTCAAGAATTGCTGCCCTCGTTCGCAACTGGTGTAGATCGGCATACTCTTGGTCAAGTGGAAAATACGACGCCGTCTGCTCGCCGGGCATATGGGCACCTTCGAGTGTACACCTTGCGGCGAACAGTTCCGCGAAGTCAGTTGTAGACATGTTTATGCGGCGTCCAAGAAGCGTAGGTTACTGGGGAATGCCCGAGGGTTATTGGTTCCGAGTTCGAAGTACGGACCTTCAAGTTTTGCACGCGTAATGAGATCAACTGGATTCATCCGTTCCCATTCCAATCCCCCACAAATCGTGTACGTCGAACGATCGATATCAAGGTCTGCAATAGGATGTGACAACTCGAAAGTACCGTTTTGGACGGTACCTTCGAACGATGTTGTCTCGACACGGGCCAGGCTTAGTTTTTTTCCGACGCGCGCATATGACGGTAGCTCTTCTAAAACCGCATCGCGGGTCTTGTCGTCGTCACAAACCGCGTACGTTCGGAAGGTAATACCCGGGTCAATCATTTTCATGTGCCCAGTCTCTTTGAAGTTCGCCGATCCCTGCTCGCTGGCTTGACGGAATCCGTCTGGCTTGACCGCGAAGCGCCGCGTCGTATACGATGGGGCGCTGTTCGCGATGGCTGGGTAGAGATACACTTTATTACCAAGCTCTGAGGCATTACGATGTTTTACGTAGCGAGGCGTATGGTCCGCGATTCTGAACGCAGAAGGGAAGAGGTCAAGTGCGTAGTAGAGCGCCGTATGCATCAAGAAGGGCTTGGTCAGGAATGTTTCACCCGCTTCCCGTGAGGCGTAGTAGAAACTATCCTGGAGGGTTATCTCAATCTTGATACCGTATACTGACTCCAAATCCATTATTACTCCCCGCCAGGTGCTCGAGCAACGTAGTCCTCGACAGCGTCAAGCTGGCTACTCATCACGTCGTAAAGCACTTCATCATCCCTAAGTTCGGCCAGAACACCGTCAACCTCCGACCCGTGAACGACCTCAAAATCGAGCCCGCGTGTGTTACAGATGTGATCGTAGGCATCGACAGTTGCGGCTTGAACTTTGCCTAAGGGGAGTGTCGAGGCTTCGACGACGTCGCTTGCGTACTCAAACTCGTCGCCGGTGAGTTCGGCGACCGTCTCACGTGCAACTTCAAGATTGGCTGGGCCTTCGTCGTGGCCCGCATATACGCCAAGAACGTGGTTTGTTACGTTCCCACCACGGGTTTCACCAGCGCCATAGTGGTTCGTTCGGTCCAAGACAGTGAGCACGAAGAGTACTTCTTCGGGGATGGCGCTGTCCAAGGTGACAACACTTGGGAACAACGTACCAGGACGAACAAAGTCCGGCGTCCATGTACCTTGGCCTTCGGACGCTTTTTGCCGTGTTTCGTCACCAGCAGCTGTCTGGGTGTTCTGTTGAAGCGTGGTCGAAGCATCGCGCAACGAGTATGCAGAATTGTAATAAACGCGGCTTCGCTGACTCACGCCAACGTTTCCGGCTGCACTTCCGAAGAGGACGCTTTCGGGACTGTTCTGTCGCATTTCGTTGGGATGCATCCGATCTTCTCCACACGCTTCGGAATCATCGCCCAACACGTCCCGTTGGATGGTCTTTGCAGTCCGTCGTTCTGCACCGGGCTGTTTTCTGTAGAACAAATCAACAGCTCGTATCTCGACAGTGTCTTCACCGGGACGCCCCATCCGCACTGTCATTGTGTTTCCGCGTTCGCCGTCCGTGGTGAACCGGGCCGGGGCCGTCACCTCCCGTAGAAGAAGGATGTGGGTGCGTCGATTCTGGCGGATGTTCTTGATTTCGTCTACCGTTCCACTCGCGATCGCGTCTGTGAATGCGTCGATATCCATGTTAGTTCGCCTCCGTTTTGCTTTCGTCACTATCCTCGTTTTTCAGGCTCTCGAAGAACTTCTGTTCGCGTTCGCGCATTGCCGCATTGTACCCCGATGCGAGGGCGTTCTCCTGGCGACGTAGTTCGTAGAAGTCGCCGTCACAGATGTCGTAGAAGACATCGTCTACGAACGTTCGCGCAAACTCGCGGGCTGGTTCTCGGACGTACTTTTCATCGGCGTATTCCGGGTTCCCATGATTCTGCCGGGCACGACGCCCGTCGCCCATAACTTGGCCTGCGACGATTTCGACGAGTTCGTCACGGGTCGTGTTGCGGGTTAGTGAATCCGAGAGGGTATCACATGCCGTACGGAACAACCGTCCGTATTCATAATTCGATGCACTCTTGCCGGGACTCACGATTTCGAAGCCGGCGTCAGCAAGTTGGATGAACGTGTTTCGCATTTGTGGATTAGTAAGCGTATCCAGCACTTGGGCACCGAACAGCCCACAGAGGTCAGTGATTTGATCCTCCGATTTTCCGGTGAGCGTGGTTTGGGCGCCCGCAAACGGCTGTGGGAGCCGCTCAAGCACTGTTTTGAGCCGCTGGAGATCGTAATCGTAACGCCGATTCGTCAGGTAGAGCAACGCACTCTGTCGGTACAAGGCAGCACCGAACTGGGTCGTAATTTCGAGCGTCTGGGGAGTGTCAACGGATTCTGTTACCGTATCATCCACATCCTTCGACTGGTGAAGTACATCCGAAGCCCCTGATTCATAATGCGCAAAATATCGTGTGAGGGTATGGGAATCAGGCCCACCGAGGTCGCGCAGCGACGCTATTGTGAGGTCAGTACCGAGATGACGGTCAACTGGGCCAGGAACGCCCTCACAATGGACGGTGCCTTTAAATTCATCAAAACCAGTCGTCGGGAACGGTGAGTCCGTAAGAAGAACCCGTGAGCCTGTAAGCCATGCAAAGAGTACGCTCGTGTAGACTGCCACCGTCCAGCGAGGAACACGAGTGACCTCATTGCTACTGTTCGGGCGCACTGGATTATCAAGGCGGAACACGCCGACAGCATTCCCACCCGTGTACCCGCTGTCGTAGTTAAGAACGTCTTGTTGGAAGTCCTCGACATTGTCGTCCAAAACATCTAGAACAACACCCACCACATCCGAGCGATTCTCTGGTTGACCGGAAATAAGCGCTGCTGCCTGCTGTGCGATGCTGCCAGAGTTCGTCGTGAGATGTTCATGTAGCGCCTCTGCAATCGCCACGTCCGCTGGAGTGTGGAAGTAATCCGGTGCCGTGAACAGGTAGAGTTCATCCCGGTCAGTGTCCGGGCTATGAGTGGCATTCCGGAGTGTGAGCTCCAGATTGCACATGGGGCAGATTACGCTGTTTGGACTGTTTCTCTCTGGCGAGACCTGCTTATGATGTGTGAACGTAAGTGCCCGCCCAATGTGACTTTCGGTCGCTTTGAATTGTGCAAGCGCGTTCCGTTCGCCAACCAACTGATCGTTGCACAGTAGACAGACGCGTGGCTGTGAGCTACTAATGTATTGCTCGTATTTTTGTCCGAGAGTCGTCTGGGGGTACTGTTCGCCATCAATCGTAAGATACCGTCGAAAGTAGTAAGCGAGTGCTGCTGGGAGGTTTCCGAGGAGTTCAGTTTCGAACTGTTCGTGCTTGCGCTCCGGAGGCCAGTCCTCGTCCCACAGATCGTTGCGAGCGTCGTCCCAGTGGGATTGCCACTCGTGATAGTACGCGAAGAAGTCCTCGTAGGCCATATCGAGAATAGAACCCAATGGTTGGGCCATCCGGTCGTTTTGATCTAGATAGCACAGTGCAATAACAACAGTCTCAACGCGGAGTTGCTTCGAAAGGACGCCACCCAAGAGGTCGTCACGGATTGACTCAGGGTCCGTATCGAAATAGTCCGCTAGCGTCTTGGTAGCTGATTCGGACAGCGAATCCTCCGTTACGGCTGCCTTATCAAGTTCGTCGAGTAGTATCTTGCGAGCCTTTGGGACATCCATTGCCGTCGCGATATCGCGTCGCGCGGTTCGCGTGTCGCGTGGCGTCAACCCGGTCCGGTCGTCGTATAGTAGTTCCCGATATATTGTTCCCAAAAAGATCCCTAACGTCTGGGGCTTGACATGGCTGTCCGGCGGATCGTCAATAAGACCGGTTGCGATGGCGAACTTTATTGCTCGTTCGTAGATGCTATACTGACTTACCTCGCCGCTTCCGCGGGTCGCTCGATCTTCGACATCCGTTTTGACGGCCGCAAATATATCTTCGATATCCGCGAAGAGATGGAGGAGTGGTGGGACAGAGAGATAGCCACGGGCCCACTGTCCATCATCTAAGCTACTCCGTAGCGATTGTTCGTTTGCAAGCGTTGGGTTCGCGTTGACCATCGCATCGGTAAAATCGGGAGCGAGTTGCTCCAGAGCAGTGTCGACTGCTACCTCCCCGGATACCGAATGGAACGTCTCAATGCCGGTCTCACCGTCTGTGGGTGCGAGATACACTGCACCCTCAGCAAAGAAAACAAGGAGAACTGCACCATCCGATTCGATCTGATCAGCGATGAACCTATTGAGTAAGTTCGTCGCGATGCCTTTCGTGTCGCCAAGCTCGTGATAGCGGAACGTAACAGCATCAGATATATTGTTGAGTTTGCTACCAAGGCGCGAATGTGCCGCCGGCGAGTCAATACCGGCTGCGGCGTCCATCAAGCGGACCCAGTGACGCATTTCGCCGAAAAACAGCCGGCTAGTAGCGCTTCGATGCCGCCCACTCCGGGTTTCAGCGGCGAGTGCAGCGGCATGGTAGTCGTGTAGGTCCGGATTTTGGCCACCAACGGGAAGATCGAGTGTCTCGACGACTGCCTCGACTTCTTTTTTGGTTACATCTTTGTCCTCGGCCTGAATACCGCGAGGTTGTTTACGGCGGCGTAGCTGTCCGGGACGGTCTTTGTGTACGTCATGAACCGCGGCCAAGCACATTGCAGTGAAGAGATCCTCGTTCGAGAGCGCGTTCTCGGGATCCAGTTCTCGGAGCGCCGCATTCACGCGGGCAGCAAACGCTGGCCCAGTGAGAATGTGTTGACGGAGTGTCTGATCGGTAAAGGGTTCCCCGGTAATTGAACTCGTGTGTGTACGGCTCTTCGCAGGAAGCAAATCATAGCCCGCGTCGAAGAGTCCCGGACCAATGCGACGCCGGAAATCGAGATACACCTCTTCGGAGGCAGAAAGGCCCCTGGCGTCATTGGTCGAAGTCACCTCATCGATAATATCCCCAATCATTCGTCAGTAGACACCTCCACGTGACCACATCCTCGAGTTACTGCGCTTCCGACTCCCGAATATTCTGCAAAAAGAGCGAGTGTCGTCACAGCGTTTTGCACGGATTCACTCGCGTTCTTGAAGTCATACGAACACTCTCCAGTGAACCCCTGTCGGAAGAGATTCCGCGTCTCTCCATCCTTGTTTGTGACACGGTTAACTAACACCGAGTGAGTCTCATACGTTCGGGGGATCGGTTTTTCAATTACGTTCTCTTCAATCGTATCACGACCGAGATCGAGTTCCAAATCGCCGGAGACGGACCGATTCCACTTGCCTAATAGGGATGAGAACACCGCGCCCCTGTGGGGAAACATCGTCGTAATATCACCGGCGTCTTCGATGCAGGTTGCTGTCTTGAACGTCAGCTCGACCGTTGGATCATTCATCGACCCTGCTTCAGACAGGAGGTCTGCGTGTGTGGTGTTCGAACTTTCGAAGCTATTTACCTGTAACTCGCCGTGACTGAGCTCAATTGTCTCGTTCCCCAAGACGAGTGCGTTCACCAATGCCTGAAAGATCTCAGAGTCGGCAGGGTCGACGACACCTAGACGTAGCTGATAAGTCTCGTTCGGGAGTAGCATTTTGTGGAAGTCCCGATCGCTGCCGCCGAAAACTCCTTGTAACCCGCTGTTATGGAGGCTTCCGAGGGGTGAGTCATGAATATGGGCGCTCACATTTTCGTCAACATTCTCGAGGACACCAAGTAGTGCCGAATATACGGAGTAGCCGTCGGACAACGGCACTGGAAATCGAGTTGTCGGCCGGACCGTTACCGTGACCTGCCGTAATTTATTTATTTGGTTATGTTCTTGATCTATCATCAGCCGTACATCACTATCTAACCCACTATCATAATAAGTGTTTCCTAAAAGCGGGACGATTTCAATTTCGTGCAATCGAAACCATTCGGTTGCCGTTTCGCTTACATGCAACGATACTATTTTTATGAACCCCCTCGATACGCCGGTAATGCGGACGTACCTCTCTGCAATCGGATTCAACAGCACAAGTGTTACCCGTCCACTGTTGAGTCACGGTATCGACACCGGCGACCATGTGGTACTTCTTAGACCGGCACAGGAACCGGATTCCCGGGCAAAAGAGGCGGTTGGGGACGTCGAGCGACTCCTCCAAGAGATTGAACCAGATATTCAACTTACAACTGAACAAATAAGTCATACTGACTTTTCTACTGCTGTTCTCGAGTGTAGTGATTTGATTCTGGCAGCAGAAGGTAACCGAGTCGTCTCACTCGGAGGTGGTGCGCGTGATGTATTGCTTCCGTTTGCGATTGCTGCAACGACACACGTTCAATTGCTCTCTGCTGTGCTCTTTTTCAGCGACCTTGACGGGAAGGTTCGAGGGTGGTCACTCCCCCAACTGACGGCAACAGTTCAGGATACGACTGTTCGAACATTGCAAACGATTGCCGACTCAGACGGTGGTATTTCAATTCCCGAACTGACTGACCAAACTGGATCTTCAAAAAGTACTGTAACACGGCACGTCACAGCGCTTGCCGAAGAAAACGCTGTTGAGACTTGGACCGATGGGAAAATAAAGTTTGCAGAGGTAACGATTACTGGTCAACTGTTGCTTCGAAGTTTGAACTGATTACGTCGACCTTTATTAAATAGCTGTACAGCCCCGGTTGACGTAATCAGGACTCAATTTGACAGGCTGAGAAAGCTTTTTGACAGCTGTAACTCAATATCAACCCCCTGTCGAGACAGCCAGAAAACCCACAACGGGATTGAAACGGGTAACCCGCCGATCAGGTGTGAGAAGACCGGGGGTCGAGACAGCCAGAAAACCCACAACGGGATTGAAACACGTGCTTTAACGTCGCTTAGAGACTGCTCTCTCTGGGTCGAGACAGCCAGAAAACCCACAACGGGATTGAAACTGCTCGAGGTCGTCCGCGTCGATTCCGCCAGCGGGAGTCGAGACAGCCAGAAAACCCACAACGGGATTGAAACCGTTCGTCACTGTCAGAACAACGTGGGCCGAACACGGTCGAGACAGCCAGAAAACCCACAACGGGATTGAAACACGATTTTACATACTCTCGCGTACTCCTCGGCGTACTGTCGAGACAGCCAGAAAACCCACAACGGGATTGAAACGATCGAGGCCAAGATTCGATATGAGAGCCATCTGATAGTCGAGACAGCCAGAAAACCCACAACGGGATTGAAACGATTTTCTGCTGCCCGACACCAGAACTAATGGACGTCGAGACAGCCAGAAAACCCACAACGGGATTGAAACCACAACAATACTCTGCTGGTCGTGCTTTATTTTGGTGTCGAGACAGCCAGAAAACCCACAACGGGATTGAAACGCTGCTGATGTTACCCCCAGCGCGAGACAGCACAAGTCGAGACAGCCAGAAAACCCACAACGGGATTGAAACGTAAATCTGAAGTGTTGCGCCCACGCACGCGTGGGAGTCGAGACAGCCAGAAAACCCACAACGGGATTGAAACAAAGCCGGCCGAATGCTTAGGACCATTCGACCAATGGTCGAGACAGCCAGAAAACCCACAACGGGATTGAAACCTCATTCGTCTCTGGAGCGATGAAATTATGCCCGATGTCGAGACAGCCAGAAAACCCACAACGGGATTGAAACATATCAACATTGACCTGCTGTTGGTCCGCAGACATGAAGTCGAGACAGCCAGAAAAACCACAACGGGATTGAAACGCGGAGGATTGGTTCGAGATCAAACTCTCGCCCGAACGTCGAGACAGCCAGAAAACCCACAACGGGATTGAAACGTCGTGTAATGTCTTCCCAGCAGACTGATCGAGTAAGTCGAGACAGCCAGAAAACCCACAACGGGATTGAAACCAGTCCAAGACGTGAGTGGTGATACTGAGACAATCGTCGAGACAGCCAGAAAACCCACAACGGGATTGAAACATGGTCCGTTTTGCCACAGCGCAGGCAGTCGATCGTCGAGACAGCCAGAAAACCCACAACGGGATTGAAACACGCTCATTGTTCAAAAGCCATCCCGAAAAGACCCGTCGAGACAGCCAGAAAACCCACAACGGGATTGAAACACGGGATCGCGTCGACGGGGATCGGCGAGCGGCCCAGTCGAGACAGCCAGAAAACCCACAACGGGATTGAAACTGGATGACTACATCACTCTGTGTTCGGAGTATTTTGTCGAGACAGCCAGAAAACCCACAACGGGATTGAAACATCACGGCCGCCGCGAAGGCGATTGTCCCAACGATGTCGAGACAGCCAGAAAACCCACAACGGGATTGAAACCGATACGAGAGCTATGACGACTCAACGTTTCTCCGAGTTATCAAGCAGTTTGCGACACCGTCCGATAAGGAGGTGACACACTCCGTTCAGGAGTTGAAAATTGAAGATGTCGTCCCCTCCACAGAGTTGTATCGAGAGGCTGTGATGCTATCGTTTGATTCAGCGACCGAAAACATTCTTAAAACGATTCGTCACGAGGATAAGTCCGATTACGGGATCGGCGAGTTGAGTCGTGCGACCGCTGAACAACTTTCCTTGCTGTCCGTCTGGCACGGATCCAGCAAACTGACGTGTCGCTATCTGTTATGCTGGATGACGCCGCTACGAACTTCGGTCCGAACCATATAACCCGAGTATTCGAGGTCATCAACCAGCTAACGGAGTCGAACCAGGTGTTCTTCCTCACCTGTCATCCGCAGTGTGTCCGAGTTACTTCGTTGAACGATTTCTCCGCACAGTACAGGTCGATCAACGGCGGTTAATTCACTCCTCAAGAAACTGTAGATAGCTTGGAACAGCAGCTTCCGGCGGACTGAGAATCATACTGCTAGTTACCCATGGAAATGGATTCTTCGACTTTCTCGGTGTAGTTGGATAGCAACCTGCCGTTAGACCGACTTCGTAGCAGTCTCATGAATGGTCCCTCAATGGTGAATCACGTGTGTCGCTGGGGATTGATGGATCGCCGGAACCGAGATTCCGCAATCCGCACCGAGTAAAGTACGCATCTCCGCCAGCAACTCGTAATTCAAAACCTTGAGAACCGTCTTCTCCGTCGCCGACTCGCTGCACAGCAACAGCAGATTGAGGAACTTGAGGCTCGCCTTTACAAATCAAGATCATCCGCGAGCTATGTTGTCCATTATTCTAGCGGAGATTGGATCGCGAAACACAAGCAGCGTATTCAGCAGGATCGGGATGACGATGCCCCCGAAGACACCTCTATGCATCGCATCTCCAGCAAATCCCGGCGCCGCTCTCGGAGGTGCTGACCTCACGAAACGCAGTTACGACAGAACTGGTGGAAGCTGGTCCTTGTGCACGATGACTGGATCTTTCTTGTCTTCTGCGTGTTTGAGGATTTTGAGCAGAACGGCCGCTTCGTAGAATTCGTCTGGTGGGGTAAACGGGTCCTTTTCGATTTCTGCTCTCGTTTCACAGCCTACTAGCAGTACTTCCGAAGTATAACCACACTTTCTGTGGTCAACGGCTGGGTCTGACGGATAATTACTCGATTGAGAGAGGAGAACCGTTTGGCCAAGTGGAATTTGTAGAGAGGAGTTCAGATTTT
>LFCJ01001694.1_pt1 | contig 15580 bp, 7 predicted proteins | sample 643141 | NCBI WGS metagenome assembly LFCJ01 (sample SAMN03766243, study PRJNA286221) | soda lake metagenome | biome: soda lake; feature: Kulunda steppe; material: water; isolation source: sample B1-Br-g2 brine of Lake Bitter-1 | place: Russia: Kulunda steppe | collected 2010-07 | reverse complement strand
TGGCGACGTGGAAACGACGAGGACTTGATCCACCTGAACAGCTCCAGTCAATTCTGGGTGGGAGAGAACTTCGGTAAGGACGAGAGGCATCACTGAGCGGTGTATCTTGGTCTTGCTATCCAACTACCCACAAGAATTGCTCGATGACCTTGATGAACATGTGGGCGACGACGGGAAGTTTGTCAACAAAAGCGATGCAATCCGTGCATCAATTCGAAAGACCCTCGATATGCTTGATGAAATCGATATCTAAAACTCATAAACAAATCTATAGGAAAATATTAGTATCAACCTGATAAGTAGAATCTATACCATGCCAACCGGTTCTGATAGTCCACCTGTAGAACCTATTCGCTTAGTTGATCGAAATTCCGACCTGTCTAGATTCGCCGACATTTCAGAAGACCTGAAGATTCAAAGCCTCATTCGAGGACTTCTTCACAACCGACAAATTACTGAGCCCGACGATGAAGATGCTGAGTATCTGGTTGATTCGCTCAAATACACGAGAGAGCAAATCCCGCGGCGGAGTCTTTCACCTCTCACTGATTTCACTGATTACGACATTGAAAGAGCCCGACGGATGCTTAATCTCCTCACTGATGAGGATCCTAATGACGGATATGAAGCCTTAGAGTTCCAACTGCGTAGTTGGGAAGCAATCGCTGAACTTGACGATGCACGTCGGCGGGACGGCGAACATCGTGGTGTCAACCTCTCTGCCCCAACTGGTTTCGGAAAAACATGGGCATTCATGGGACCCATCTACGACAAAGTGCTGAACGATCGGGACTTTTCAACTGCGATTCTTGTGTTCCCTCGGCGCGCTCTGCTTCGTGATCAACTAAGCGGTATTCTTAACCGACTCAATAAAGTCAATAATTCAGATGAGTTTGATTCGTCGTTCACTGTTGGCACTTGGATCAGCAATCTGCCTTGGGAACGATCGGATGTCACAGATACTTCAAATACAGGTGTCGGCAAGGATGGGGCCGGGCGAACCGTGTTTACACTCGCAGATTATTGGGATGAGGACTCTGCAGAAGATAATCTCTATATTTCAGAGAACCAAGATGAACTATTCAATGATGATGTTACAATCTCATTGGATGATTTTATGTTTGCTAAAGAAGAGATCAAAAATGAACCACCAGATATTCTACTTACAACCCTTGAATCCCTAGAACTATTCAGCCTCAAACCACACTACGATATCCTCGATAACACGGATGCTCTGGTATTCGACGAAGTCCACCAGTACAACGGACTAAATGGTGCACATGCAGCCAACATTATCTCGAATCTCAAATCCATACACACGGACCCACTGTTGTTCCTTGGCGTAAGTGCCACTTTGGAAAACCCTCAGTCATTCGGTGAGCAACTGTTTGGATTGACTGGAGAAGACCAACTTCGGACTATCAAACCCACTGATGACGATTACGAAACGGACAATAACGACTATCGAAATCACTACTTCCTCCTGAGTCGGGAGGACGGGGCTGGGGCGGCCTCAATGTATATTCAGGAAATGATGTTGCTCGGGCACAGCATGCTCGATCCACCCCAAACAGGTGAGGCTGGTGAAGTTGCAAAAATACTCTCCTTCATCGACAGTAAGAGCCAGATACACCAGCGTGGAAACCAGTTCGCTGATGCAGATGCTGAGCTCTGGCAGTACCACGACAGCGCTAATCCAAACTACGTTGGCGGCGATCCTAACGACGATTACCGACAGGTCGCTAATGATTCTGGGCACAACTTCATCGAACGCTCGATGCAAATTGATGGATTCCATGCTGATTCAGACAATTCGATCAGCGACCTGGATAACATGGAAATCATCCAGTGTACCTCATCACTGGAAGTTGGAATCGATATCGATGATATCGAGATCATTACCCAGTATCGTGAACCACTCGGCGGTCTTTCAGCCTTCGTCCAACGAGTAGGCCGAGCAGGTCGTGAGAAGGGCACTGATGCCCATGCTGTGACGTTCCTCTCAAGTTATGCCGGTGACTCGAATTTCTACTACCGGGCCGATCGGTTTCTCCAGTCTGGGATCACGACTCCACTGCGTACAGATAACCAAATCATTAGTGATATTCATGATATGTCACTGGTGTTTTATGAGGAATTGCAAGAGTTGTATGAGGATAATCCCAGTACCTGGCATCGAGCTAATCACGTAGAACTAGACCTCTTAGAACAGCTGTTCGTCGACCGCTTAGAAGCAGAGGATTTCCACAAGTTCTTGACCAACACGAATGGCTCTGTCTACTCTCTTGCGGGGTTCCGCCCTGGTACTGACTCGCTGCTCTCGGAAGGGGATATCCAAACCGTTCGGTCAGCAATCAATGAGGAACAGGAAGATTTGGAAGCAGAAATAAAAGAAATCGAGATTCTTCTGGGTGAGGAAACAGATCAGGTAATCCAGGGAACAGACCCAGTGAATGGACTGTTGGATAGAGTCGCTGATAACGCGCTTAATCTCTTAGCCAGAATTGAGTCATCTATCGATACAGAGAGTTCAGATACCGATGAAATCCTTGAGCAAATTACAGAGATACGCCAGACAATCGATGATGCCGAAGGATTAGCCATAGACCAACGCTTGAATGAGTATCAAATTATGTCGAGTGACCTAATGATCCTACAAGGAAAATTGTCTCTCCTAGAGGGTACACTCCCAGATACTGATCCTATTAATGAGATCAACCAAAGCCTCGAAAAGCTTTCCACTGCTATCGAGGATGGTACCATTGAACGCCAGCAGATCCAACGAAAACAGCTTCATTATCTTAGTCGATCAGTTGATAAAATTGAAAAATATGTCCACGGTGATTATCGTGTGGGAAGTCTATACCATATGAAACATCTGTTTCGTGCGGCCTTCTTTTTTGACCAGTGTCTCCGGCTGCATGACGACGAAGAAGCAACCGGGCTCAACTATTATCCGGATGATTACTTCGGCGGGGGTGGAAAGACGTTTACCCTCAATCCTGAAAGCAGACATGAAAGAACGGAAGAGGTGCCGATTACTCGCGTGATCAGTCAATATGCACCCTTCAAATCCGAATATCTTGCCCGAGTTGGTGAGATGCAGGTATTCGTACCGGATATGCGGGAACAAGATGGGGAAATCGTAATGAGTTTTGATAGTGTTCCTGGTCGCCGGGAAGATAACATCAAAATTCCTGAACGGATCCCGATGGATGCTGTCGAGGATGTTACTCAAGAGCAAAGTCATGGAATTGTCTACTATGATCCCGTTCAATACAATATCTTCCGCAACTATCAGGCTGTTCCACCCCACATCAACGCCCGTCGAGGGAAAATTCACTCCGAGCCTCACGTGATGACCAAGATGGAACACGTCGACGACCAGGTGACCAATGGTTCATTGAAGATGGGAAATGTTAGTGCAGAGGTAGCACTTGAGGGAGTTACATTGGAAATCTCGACAGCCTATTATCACGAGGACAGTGATGAATTTCGGTTCACTGGTGACACCGACGAAGAATTTATTCCAAGTACAGATCCGAAGCTCGGATTCGTACTTGATACACGGGGAGTCTCATTAGAGTTAGATGATTTCATTGCCAATCTATCTGCGGTCAGGGATGATGTCGCCCAGTTCAAAAATTTGGACGAGATGACTCTAGAAGAGATTGGCCTTAACACGACTGCCCATTTCCTCTTACTCATGATCGCCGACGTGAGCGGTGTGAATGCTGAGGAGTTGCTCCACGGGTATGATAATGGGGATCGCGAGAATGATGACTCAAAGTCAGTGTTTGTCTTCGAGCAATCCGAAGGAGGACAGGGAGTAGTAGATCTCTTCTTTGAAACCTTGGAGGCCAAGCCACGGGAGGTCCTCCAGTCAATGCTTCGACTGCTTTACAACTCCCAAATTGAGCTTGAAAAACTCTGTGCCGAACCTGAATTCGTCGATAGAATCACCAGTATTGATCCATCAAATGAAGAAGCACGTCAGGGGATGGTCCGGGATGTAACTGGTATTTCGCTGCCACCTGTTGTACAGCGAATTTCCGAAGAAGTGCTCGCACTCGTAGACAGGGTTGACGATATTGCCGATGAGTGCGGTATGGACGACCCCACTGAAATATATCAACTCAAACATAGGCTATCACACGAACGACTCTCTGGAACAGCTATTGAGGACATTCCAGACGCATTGTACCAGGACTTCGGCCCCTGGACAACTGAAGTGACTCAAGATTATCTCGAAGAGCTGTTAGTTTCACCTGATATCGACGGCTGTGCTGCCAACTTGCACATGAATACGACACTATTCAATGTCAAACAGTCGGAGTCACTCAGTTATGTAGTCGTCGAGCAACTCCGTGACCATCTACTCGAACGTGTTGATAGTGCCAATGATGCCGAAACAATCCTTGACCGCGGTCAGCTCTGGGGAGGTGAAGACGATGCCGAGGTCATTTTCCCTGCGTTCTGATGCAATTCCGTACTTCCTTGGGTTGAGTCTCCTCCGAGCGGATCGTATCATACTCATTTCACCCTGGATCAGCGATATTGAGGTTGAGTTTCCCATCACTAATCGAATCGATGCAGAATCAATGAAACTGGCTGATGCACTGCACGAATTCCCGGAAACGGAGTATACAATTCTAACGAGTGAAGATTCGCATAACGAGTATCTAATCGACCGCGTCAATGATATTGCCACAGTAGAACGGATTGAAGACTTGCATGCCAAAGCCATCGTCACCGACGACCTCGTTTATATCGGATCTGCGAATATTACTCAGAGTGGGGTTGGCAAGAACATCGAGCTAGCACAAGTTGTTGAAAATGAGTACGTTGATGCAGCCGCATTTGTCGATGAAGAGCTACCGCTCAACCGATAGTATTGTATGAGGGTGTCACAGAACGATTGTCACATTAAGAGTAGGGTGGACGCTGAGTGTAGCTTCAAGCCTCGATTTAAGAGTTACCGTAACTATTACCGTAAATATTCTTCATCTACCTCATCCACTCGTTCGGTGAGAAGCTGAACAAGCTCTCGTATTGTGATTTCATCTTCTTCTACGAGCGTTGTGTCGACGGCATATTTGATTGCTTCAGCGTAGCTGGAGCAATCATGCCGTGCCATGATTCTGGTTAGCTTGTTAGCCAAGCTATCGCTGATCGTGATCGTTGTGTAGCCTTCTGGAGGCATGGAAGATCAAACGAGCCCAATTACGGTAACAGTTACGGTAATATAGGTAGTTCACGGTTGAAGCTACACTGAGTTATGCAAGAGCCTCAGGGATAGTCTATACCCTATTAAAAGACAAGTTCCAGCGATGTTTCGCCAATAGATGTCCTGTAGAGACCTTCACTGTCGTCTACCTCCTGAATCAATTCCTCGCGAATTTCCTCAAGTGCCCGGTAGCTAAGGATATCTTCTTGATCTTTTACCGAGGTGCAGTTGGGGACGTGGAGATTTTCCACGCAGCCATCGACATCGGGTGAAACCAACAAATTAGATATTTGATCATAATTCGTGATTTCGCTATCCAACTCCTGTCGAACATTTTGAATAACTTCAGATTCACCTCCTAACTGAGCGGTTGCCACGGTCTGTTTGACTTGATAAGCACTTTCGGCACCTAGAGATTGGTCATCTGCTATACTCGCGATTCTGTCGAGTGTCAAAATCACTTCTTCGGCCAAGGAATCGACAACACTCTCGAAGTGGATGGATGGCCGTAATTCATTGAGAAGCGATTGGATTTCGTTTTTCTCGATATCACGGGTATAGTCCTCGAAATCAAGTGCTTCCCGGTCTTTCAGCTCAGCAACGAATTGATCAGACGCCCAGAGTCGTTGATTTTCAATCTGTTCGTTGTATCCGACTCTTCCCATTGCATTGAGGACCTTGTCTACGTTACCATCGGTGATTGTTTCATACAATAGGTCAGTAACCCCTTGTCCTCCGAGTGTTTGCTCATAAACAAACACCTGTTCACTATCCTCATCAATACCATAGAGAAGCTCTGATGGGGCAGCACCACTCACATCTGAGATAATCAACAGGAGGTAATGTGCGGCGGATCGACGTAGGCAGTCTCGACCGTTGAATTCATCTCCATCCTCGAAATCTTTGTATTTTTCAGCCTCTTGTATAAGTTCGATATCAACTCGGTCGAATAAATCACCAATATTCCAAACTACACCGCGAGTATCAAGTGAGAAACCAATCGGTGTTTCCGGGCTTTTTATAACTTCTGTTTTACTGTTATCATATTTTAGATTCCAGCTATCCCTCATTGGGTATGCTGGCGTCACTTCTAACCGAACTCCACTGAGGCGTACTTGCCCGGTTAGCTGACCGAATGTGAGTTTGCCAAGAGTTTCGCCCGCTGGAGTTCCCTCAACTCTAGAATCTACAATTGGCTCTGCATAGATGCTACCATAGTCAATATTCCCATGATGGGGACATGACCCGTTACGACCGCTCGGGATATTATAGCAATCGGAACAATATCCTATTATTTGTCGACTTTCATCTCCTGACCGATCGTATACGAACTTAGATTCAACCGAATCAGGAATAAGTATGTTGTCTCTTATATCCCCTGAAATGCGAGATGTATAATCGAATACCAAATCTCCTTCTTTATTACGTTCTACCTTTGGCTGTATAATCATCATATTCCGCCCATCATCGTCATACTGAGGTTTGAACGGCACTAACTGTGTCATGAGTTTGCTCACTGGCTCTTCGTTTCCACCGTCTGGAGTTCGGAGAGTAAAAGAAAGCCCAGAATCTGAGAAATAATTTTCGGGGACATAATGAATGGTTACATCATTTTCACCCGTAACATCAATGTATTGATTAAAGTAATACGCTGTTCTAAGTAATGCCTTCATTGAGTATAAGCTTAGATATGGTTTAGTTGGACCGAGATAATTTTGGAGCTCGTCCAGAGCATTACGAAGATAATATATTTGTTTCCGCTTTCGTTGTTTTTCTCGAAATTGTTCCTCGTCGAGTAGTGTACTGAGGTTATCAACTGCGTCTATGAACTCTTGCAGGCCTCTGGGTTGAAGTTCATCCAAGTCGACATTCTCTCGTGCTGAGATTCCAGTGAACGTTCCGTTGAGAATCAACAACTCACCTACAACCTCTTTGAAGCGTTGTTTATTCGCATCTGTGTCCTCCTCAAGCGGCTTCTGTACTTTATGTTCTAATTCTTCGAGTTTTCGAGTAGCATCTTCTAGCTCTTCATGTTCTGTCAGGAATAATTTATCTTTGATTCTACTTTTGAATTCTTTAATCGCTTGGAGTGCATGATTTTGAATTTCCTCGAAAAAACGGTTGACAGCATTGTCTTGATGAAGAATTTTGTCTCCAGCAATATTGATGAATTGTAGTAGTGGCTGAATTTCGTTATTGAGATTTGTTACTTCGTCCGATAGTCGGCTATCAATTCGAGTAATTGTATCTTGGTCAAGGATTGGTAAAGGATTGTTTTCATTCAATATGTCATCAACGCTGTCTTGACCGAGAACAGTTTCAAATGTACTAATAGGAGTGTCAAGGAATGTGTAGAACTCTTGGAAGTTCAATTCTGACCCGAGATACTGACTCAAGAACTCATCGTGAACTCGTTCGTTGTCTCTATTAGACGAACGGACATCATCTGCAATTCGGTAGAAATCAAGGTAACAATTGTGAATCCACTGAATAATATCATTTTCCGTATTGAGTGGGGTTGTAATTTCAGAATTCAAGAAACGACTGGCTCGATGGAAGAGGTTCGCATCTGTCGTTTCATTTTGCGATAGGAATGTCGCAATATGGGCATCCATATCACTCTTCCGCGCTGCTCGACCAGACCGCTGTACGAACGAAGAGAGGTTGAATGGTGTTCTGTACTGTGTAATGACTTTGATGTCCGGAACGTCTATTCCGACCTCCATATATGATGTAGAGGTCAGAAGGTCGCCAATTTTAATTTCATTTGCTTGTAGAGGATCTCCAGCATGGCCTTTAACTGCACGAAGTGGTTCATTAGTGAACTTGTTGTTATTATTTTCCGCAACGGACTCCCAATCATATTCGACAGATCTATCGGTGTAGTTTTGAGCGTGGTATTTCCAAAGAGCCTTGTTATCATCAGCGTCACCGAATTGTGCATGACGTTGATTTACTTGACTCACACTATCAATAAATGAGAGTATCTTTCGACGTGATTTGGTAGAATCTTTCGGATCCAGCATCGAGTGCCCAAATAACATTAGCTGTTGGAGATAGGTCGATGAAACCCCGACATCTTCACCTGAGAGATGGAAATAGTAGTGTTCTAAATCATCTCCCAATTCGTAATCAATTCCTTCTTTTGGTTCGATAACTTCGATTGCCTCTTTTGGAAGATCAAAGAGCTTGCGAGCGAATCTGTTGGGACCGTCCAAAGTTGCACTGGCACCAATGAACAAGAATGGATGATCACTAACAGCTGCTTTTTGTATATTTTGTAGGATGTGCGCAGCGTGAGCTCCATATGTACCGTTGAACAGATGGACTTCGTCTAAAACAATAGTATCTACTGAATCGATGATTGGATTGTTCGGTTTTAGAGCAAACAATTCCAATGACTCAAGTGTCGTAAGTATAATATCCGGTGTGTTATTTTTTAACCCATTTCGATGTAAAACAAGTTCTTCGTGTCCGAATGTAGGTCCGTCAGAACAATTTATTTGATACCATCCGTCCCCACTATTGAGGAAAAACGGTTTCTTTTCTCCGTTTTCATTTTCAACCCAGCATTTAGCAAGTTTAAATATATCATTGTATTGATTAACCAGCCCACTCTCATTATGTACTTCACTTTTTCGAAGGGGAATACTGCCGAATCGGAGTCCAATAGATGGGTCTGCATCATATCGCTCATCAGTCTTGATATCGTGAACATGCTTTAGAATACGACCAAGTTGATCTTGTAGAAGGGAGCGACGGGGGTAGACGATGATGGTATTTTCACCACGGCCCTCGATTATCCGGTCAAACACCGGTCCCAAGAAACACTCCGTTTTTCCAATCCCGGTTGGCGCAGTAACTAGTGCGGCTTGTGAATTGCCGGTTTCTTCACGCGCTTCATCAAGTTCAAGAATGGTTCGCCAGCTTTCTGCCTGGAACGGCATTGGTCCCTCATCAAAACCGAACAAATCCAAGTTCCGGTTGATAATAGTTTCGTTGCCATTGTAAGAATCCGGTTTTCGGCGCTTCTTAGGACGGTTTGTATACTTGATGGCATCCGTAACTTGAGGGGGGTCTTCTTGTCCCTCTCGCATAATACGCTGGTTGTTAAGCATTGCTTCCAGAAGATCTGGAACTTCAGTAAATCGTGACAAGTCTGAATTTCTATCGGCGAATTTCATTGTAGATGATACATTACTGATTAACTTGATAATGCTTGTAATTTTCCCCCAAACCGATATCGAACCGTCACCACCGCTTTCGTCCGTCGGCTTCTTCATTTACCAACTGCTGGCGTGAATCCATATTCTGATACATCTTAGAAAACTGTGTTTCCAACGGAGTTTCTGATTTGATGTTACTCAGGGCTTCGTTCAACTGTGATTGTTGATCAGCACTCAACGATTCTCCCGAAATATCATGTCTTGGTACGTCTTTCTGAGTCTCCATATGTACTAACTGTGTTAGTGCGTAAAATTCATAAATCCATGATTGGTCACTTACATCGTTAAAAGTTTGATTTACGTTCCTTTTAGCCCCTCTGCGGATGGATGGTACGTTCGTGTGCCACTCTGTAGGCTTCCAAGCAGTCCATTCGGATTGTTCAGCATTGAGCAAATCAATCAGTATTTCTCGTGTCTCAGCAGGGTCTGTGAATACATCACTGATGATAGATTCAATAGTCGACTCAAGTCTGGCCTGATTTGTTGCAGAAGCTTGATTGTGTGCTAATCCAGCAGCTGCTAGCAAAAAGGTAGTTTGTCGGAGTTGACAGACGGCCTGACCGATAGGTCGACCGAGTTGCTTCGCGGTGAAATACAAAGCCTCGTCGGAGTAACCGTGATTCGGTAAAAGCTCTTCATCTGCAATTCGCTGCACTTGCGGTTGTAGTCTCCGTTCCCAGTTTTTTCTTGTAGTCATGAACTTATTGATGGTACTAAAATCTAGAGTTTCAATAACAACTGGAATACACCGTTGAATAGCCGCATACACATGCATCGTGCGGTCTTTTTTATTCTCATCTTCTGATGTTGGATCATTAGTGATATCCTCCAAGTAGTCTTCAAGCGGACGTAATGGTTCGTCGATAAGCCGTCTAGACTGGTATTCTTGACGATCTATGGTATAACACTCGAACCAAATCCATAGTAATTCATTATGAAAGACGGAATTGTTCTGGTTTCTTGCTTCTTCGAGCATTTCCTCAATGATATCGAGAAGCTGTCTTGCAAAGTGTAAATCTACGGCCGTGTTTGTTGATTCAAATAAACCCTGGATATTCGTATTGAATAGCTCGATTACATTTTTTTGTATATTTTCATCAAGAGAAGAAGTTAGCAACATTGCATGTTGCCCAACCACTTTATGCGCATCGACATATTTATCGAATTCAGATTTATTCCCCGACTCAATCGGGTCGTCAGCAAACCTTCGAAGCTGTTCTAACTGCTGTTCAAACTGGTCAAGACGAGGTTGCCATCGATTTTCATTATGCGATAGGACGCCACTTTTGAGCGACTCACGTATCGATTCTTCATCAGCCACATTAGTAGATATTCGTATTGCATCTGGGAGTGGTCGTCGAAGATCTATTTGAATAACTGGGTCCCGATCAGTTTCGCCGTGTAAAGATATTTTTTGAAGATTGATATCTGCTATATAGTTCGTTGTTATCGTATCTGAAGTTGGAATCTCAGTTGTAACAGATTGACTTTGTAGATTTCCAGTAGTAACACCGTTGGTTTGATCGAGTATTTCATGCGCCTTTTTATAATCTTGGACGGTTTTTTCTATGGCTTCAAGTGATTCTTTTGTTTGTTCCATCAGAAATGAATCGAGTGGGTCTCGAAATGCTATACTTGTAATCCGTCCATACGTATACCCAATTGCTATGATGTTTAGAGCGACCAAATATACACTTCCATTCATCGCTATAGGTCCTCGTCCGAATAGATAGAACCACCCTACGATGAGTAGGGAAATCATTGAAAAAAACAATAATGGAATAACATTACTGGCACCAATGAATCGATTCCTGACCGAGACATCGTAGTGCTGGTCCTGAAGATATTCTAAAACGAAAACGATTACCACAAAACTAACCCCAATGAGGGTTGCCTGTGCTTGCCAGAGCGTAGCTACTTGCGACTGTGAGTACGTAGATAATGGCTGAAGGAATTGTGGAATACCTAATCCTATAACTAATACTAAAGGGGCAACCCAATAGAATGATTTCACATTTCTGTGTGTTTCTTTAAATCCTCTTCTTAATGTTGTGATATAATGTCTAATAAGACCAAAATATTCTGATTTGGCCTTCACAGTTCCAGCCCACAAGGATTTATTCGGTCTAACACTAATTATATTCAAATCTGAATGCAAATAGCGTATTGTGGCCAATAATGTTGATAAAATAAACAGTAATATGATTACATATGCTGAATCAGTTGGCAAAACACTCGTCATTGATGTCATTCATTTTTCCCTGCGGCTGACTGACAGCACACCGTTTCGATCAACTGATAGTGATACATGGGCAAACTCAGATAGTCGGTATTAAATGTACATTTCATCCATAGTTATTAGTTTTCTTTATCGTAATTTGGTGTATGAACGCTCCAGTACCTGAGTTGGCAGCGGCTTGCAAATCAAGATTGTTTCCAGCGGGCGTATTCGGTGGGGCGATTCAGTACGACAATACTATTCTGGATATGAGTCAAGTCGAACTGGCCCTTATAGAAAAATGTTTACGACACGTCGAACAGCGTGATAATCTCCTTGTCATCAACCCGTTTTCTACCAAACTCACTCCTGCATTCCTTATTCTCTCATATATGGCATCTGCTGACCCCAGAAGACCAAGTGATCTTCAAACCACCGACCGGGCACCTGCCTTGCTGTTTCCTAGTAATACTGGCTATCTCGGAGAATTGGACAATTTCAATTATCGAGATGAAATCAATGCCTCTGGTATCTATGATCGTGACCCTATCCGATCAATGGGAGAGTATTCAACGGCTGGCAACTATCAACTCTATTCTGCTACAGGGGGTATTGTGATTCCAGATCAAAGCGAAGATAGAATTGGACTCTTGTTTGTAGATCTTCGAAATGACTCCTGGCAACAAAATTTCCACCATATTGAGCGATTACTCGATACCTACAAGGTTGATTCTGCCCTCTTCTATTCAGATACGGACAACGCAGGAACAGATACTGCGCAACAAATAGTGGCTGAAACACTCACAGTAAGCCGCGGGACCTTCAGTGAAACAGACACAGCTACTCCCGGTGAGAATCCAACGCCCGCACGGATACAAGAGTCCATTCTTAGTAATCCCATCAAACTCTCATTCCCAGTCGATCATTCGGAAAAGATTGATGCTGGACTTCGTCAGCTCTATGCACTCCGTTGTAATCTCACTGAATCATTCGATAACAACGTGTATGTAGAGTTACTCAATGGGCTGTTACTCGATCTACCTGTGTCCCCGTCTCGATACGATGAAATGGCCAATCAGAACGCGTTCTATCAGTCTACTTACGACCTGTTGGACAACATTGAGGATCGAATTATAGCCACACCCGGTGATGAATCACAAATGTTTGAAAAATTTGTAGCACAGGCCCGCGAGGTTCGTCGTGTCCTCGAACGAAGTCATCCAAAACAGGCTGTACTTGATGAAATCATTCAGGATACGCAAGAGTCTGAGACGCCGCTTCGGTTGGTTGCTCGAAACCTTATGTTTGAACAGGCGTTGGAACAGTATCTATACACGGAATATGGATCCATCCCGGAATATGTCGAACTATATCGAACCGGGGAATTGACGCCAAATCATGAAGCAAAAACCGTTTTCACCAGCGCACCTGACTCTGGAGACCAAAACTATGCCTTTCCACCCTCTAACCAAATTACTGTTCTCACTTATCCTTTCTTTGTTGACACTGTTATCGATAGATTCGATGGAACCGAGTTTGAAGGCGAGTCACCTCCACTCGAAGTAGAAGAGCGACCCTCTGCTGAACCACCCTCCCCCGATGATGATCAATCAGCTACAGAAATGGACAGTGGTGTCGTGAACCTCTCTAACATCGAAATCGATATCTCACCATCTTTGACTGATAGTTCAGGCGGTTCCAGCTACACTGATTCATCACCAGATGACGGACCCATCGTGGAATTAGAGTTTGCTGACTCAACGACCCGACAACTATCCGTTTCTCGAAGGGTGACGGTATATGATCGCGAGCACGATGATATCGAGCGCAAACCAGCGGGTCAGGTGTCGTCAAATGATCAGCTTGTGATTACCGAGGAGGCTGCCTCAGATCTTTATCACGAAGTCATCGAAATCAAGCATAGTCAGAAGGATGTAAAAGAACACGAGCAGTACGTTGATCGCTGGCGTGAGTTACTCAACAATATATTGGACCGCGACGGTATGACACACGAAAAGCTCCTTAGTAAATTGAAACAGGAGGGATCAAACCTCTCTACGACAGCACCAATCGAAAGGTGGGCTACAGGCGAAGCACTAGGCCCACAATCAATAGATGATGTACGTAACATTCTCCGTATCGCTGACCCCCGATTTGAGGATCAGTACCAGCGTGTCTATGAGGCGATGAAATACATCCGGACGCTTCACAGACAAACCGGTCGTCGTGTTAAACAGGTCATCATCGCTGAACTTGATCCGGAACGATCGGCAAATATTGATTCTGATCTGGTCACACACCTAGAGGAAATGATTGATCAGGCCGAAATCAAGCGAGTGGTTAATGTTAACAGAGGTTGATAATAGGTAGTTACTGAATTTTCGACAGGAATTGAGTCGAAATTATTTCAAGAATTATTTCCGACGGTCTTTATATCATCATTCATTCTAACTGTAAGTCCATATGATATTTTATTGACTCTACCGATTTAAGTCGGTCCCAAGATCGACGATACTTATCGAGCCGTTCACCCGTTTCGGAATTGACCGTATTGAGTCGAGTAAACGCACGGTGGACTATGACATCGGTGATACCTGGTGTTGAAATGTATCTTGCCTGTCGTCCACCAACCGCTCCGGGAGGCTACGAGTATATACACCAGAACTACGACTGAGTCAATCGACGTGGAAAGAGCAAATCGTCGATCAACTCAAACGGATCGTCGAGCGGAACGTCCACCTCCGACGGATTCGTGAGCCGAAAGCCTACGAACCAATTGATCGGATAGTGACCAAAGGGGCGAAATCACGCCAGGCCCTGTATCGCCATGCGGCTTCCATTTTTCAATACATGAACGACTGCACGACGGCCATCCTGAAGTAATTCGACGGCTGCTGGATAAGACGGCCATCATACCGGATCATGACAATACTCTGAACGAATTGTTCGTGCTGTTCCGGTTTGTATCCACACCGGAGGATCTTACCGAACAGAATGCAACGTTCAGTATGATTCGCTCCGGTCGACAGGAAGTTGCTCGGATCGATGGGAAGATTGAGATAGTATTGCATCACGATATCTCGGCTCCCGATCGTGATCTGTCGTTCTTAGCGTATCCAGACGAGGAGTCTGATGATCCGTCTCGAATGGGGAAGGTCCAGACAACCGCTCGTTTGTGACGAATCAATATTTCACTAATTGGGAATATAAGAACCACACTGGTCGGCCGGATCTAATCGTGTTAGATATCAATCCCGGGGGAGTGATGTACGAAAATACTACATTATATAAATGAAGAACAGTACCCAGACAAAACCGATCAGGCAGGAAAAAGAGACCCTAGAATATTGATGTTTCTCCATCGTCTCATCAAGAAACACGTGTTTTCAGAGACATAGTTTCAGGTAGATGCTGGTGGGTACTTGACAGCCCTCTTTCGAGAAGTCTGAGCCCTCAAATTAATTATACTGATGGGAATTACATTGAGAAACGGTTCCAGACAGTGTCGATGCAGGTCGACCGTTTTCACTCGTTCTGGTGGTGTAGTCTGTCAGTTCCCAACGCTGGTTAAATTCATTCAGACACCACTATAACCACTATTGAATGAACCAAGCGCTAGATAATCGGACGGCGTCAGGGGAGGTGCTCCGCAAAGCAGTAGCTTATTATCAGGAATACAGGTGAGTAGACAGATAACTCAAATAGGGTATTAGATCAATTGTCGCGGAACTCTTCATACGATTCGGCGATAGAAAGATCAGCCTTGATTTTTGGCTCGAGTGTTGGACTCCGAACGTCGAGTTTGACACATTCCTGTTGCCAATCGAGTTCGTCTTTGCCGCGCCACACACCATGCATCGAAACATTCGGTACTTCGGTGATGCCGAAGATAACTGCGAGAAGATACAG